>Ga0209067_10002855_pt1 | contig 10148 bp, 8 predicted proteins | sample ColStrG_CSR_2013_FD_187199 | JGI IMG/M metagenome (GOLD analysis project Ga0209067, IMG submission 187199) | Freshwater sediment microbial communities in response to fracking from Pennsylvania, USA - Cold Stream Run_MetaG_CSR_2013 (SPAdes)... | ecosystem: Environmental > Aquatic > Freshwater >...
ACCACCACGGCGGCCGCACCCATGGCCGCCGTGGTGGTGCTGGGGATCGAGGGCGTCGGGGTGATGATCCTGCTCTTCGGTGTCCTGGGCAGCCGCCGTGCCGGAGGTGCCTGCCCCGGCCCGCTGCTGCCGCCGCTCTGACGTTCGATCGGCCTTTTCCTGCCCCCAGGCGCCGGCACCACGGGCGTGCGGTGAATCGTGGACCTCCCCCTGGCCAGTCTGACCCGTCCCGTCGCCGTCCTCGCCTGCTACGCGGTGCTCGGGGGCTTCGCGACCGTCGTCGGGTCGCCGGCAGTGCGTGGGCGCCACCCCACCGCGCCCCGCGGCACCCTCGCCACCACCCGTTGCGGTGGCTGCGACGGTGGACACAGTGTCACCCCCTCGTTACGCCACGTAGTACTTCCCGTCAATTTCGCGGCAGGTGCATCCACGGCCACACCCGGGGAAGAACTCCCTGACGACCGCACGCCGGCCCTCGGCCGGCTCACCCAGCGCAGGGAGACAAGTGGGATGACGATGACGAGACGACTCACAGCAGGCGCACTCGGCGCCACGGTGGCACTGGCCGCCCTGGTAACCGCGGGCCCCGCGTACGCGGCGAGCTCACGCACCACCATGGCGACGCCGATGGGCGGCCTCACGACGGTGACCCTGGACCCGACCGCGCTTTCCGCCCTGGTCAGCCTTGGGGTGGCACCGATCGGGCCGACGCGCATCTTTGCCCAGGGCGGAGCCACGGTTGCCACCTTCCCGATCGCGGGCCAGCCGTTCGGCACGTTTGTCGCGCACAGCGGCGGGCTGTCCTTCTCAGGCCCCGGTGTCCGCATCTCGAACTTCCTGGTGAACACCTCCAGCGGTTTCCTCACGGCGCAAACCTCCGTCAAGGGCACCCAGCTCGGCGCGCAGCGCATCTTCACCCTGGGTGCGGCCCAGCCGATCAGCGGGAGCACCCCGTGGTGCTCCGGGATCGCCGCCGGTCTCACGCTGACCAAGGTGGCGGCCGGTGCGCTCGGCGTGCCGTCCGCGGCCGGCCTCTTCGTCGGTGACGCCTGCGTCGTGCCTGCCATGGCGCCCAGCTGGGGCAACACCGCCGTGACCTTGGACCCGACGGCGCTGGGCGCGCTGGTGAGCCTGGGTGTAGCACCAATCGGCCCGGCCCGCATCGGCACCAGCGCAGGCAGCACCGTGGCGACCTTCCCGATCGCCGGACCGGTGTTCGGGACGTTCGTCGCGCACGGCGGCGGCCTGTCGTTCTCCGGCCCGGGGGTGCGGATCAGCAACTTCCTGATCAACACCTCCACCGGCTTCCTCACCGCCCAGACGTCGGTGCACGGCACCTCGCTCGGCGCGCAGCGCATCTTCACCCTGGGTGCGGCCCAGCCGATCAGCGGGAGCACCCCGTGGTGCTCCGGGATCGCCGCCGGTCTCACGCTGACCAAGGTGGCGGCCGGTGCGCTCGGCGTGCCGTCCGCGGCCGGCCTGTTCATCGGTGACGCCTGCGTCACCCCTGCCGGCGCGTAGCGCAGACCTGCAGTCAGGATGGGCCCGGGGCGATGCCCCGGGCCCATCCGCATGTTCGAAGCCGGATCGGCGACCATGGGTCTGGTGGACGAGCCGTTGGTGGTGCGGGGGACCCTGCGGATCCCCGCCGAGGAGCTGCACTGGCGGTTCTCGCGGTCCTCCGGACCGGGCGGCCAGTCGGTGAACACGACCGACTCGCGCGTGGAGCTGTCCTTTGACGTCGCACGGTCCACAGTGCTCAGCCCGGCGCTGCGGGCTCGAGCGGTGCAGCGGCTAGGCGCACGGCTGGTGGACGGCGTGCTCACCGTGACCGCGGCGGAGCACCGGTCGCAGTACCGCAACCGGGCCGCCGCACGCGCCCGCCTGGCGAGCACCCTGGCTGCGGCGTTGGCGCCGCCGGGACCCGTCCGGCGCCCCACTCGGGCCAGCCGAGGAGCGGTCGAGAGGCGCCTGGCCGGTAAACGGCACCGGGGCGAGGTCAAACGGATGCGCCGGGACCGCGACGACGACTGACGGGGCCCTTGGTCCGCCTGACAGGTGGGCGGCGGGGGGTCCAAGGTGGGCAGATGCCCACTGCCCAGCCACTGCCCAGCGACCTGGCCATCGCGCAGGCCGCCACCCTCGACCCGATCGAGGAGGTAGCCGCCCGGGCCGGGATCCCCCCGCGGTGCCTGGAGCCGTACGGCCGCTGGGTCGCCAAGCTGCAGCCGTCTACCGCCGCCGCACTGGCCGACCGTCCCCGGGCACGCTATGTCGTTGTCACGGCCATCACGCCCACCCCGCTGGGGGAGGGCAAGACGACGACGTCCATCGGACTGGCCCAGGGCCTGCACCACGTCGGCGCCACAGCCACCGTGGCGCTGCGCCAGCCCTCGCTCGGTCCCACCTTCGGCATCAAAGGTGGGGCCGCCGGCGGCGGGTACAGCCAGGTGGTGCCGATGGAGGCGATGAACCTCCACCTGACAGGTGACTTCCACGCTGTGACCGCCGCGCACAACCTGCTCGCGGCCATGGTGGACAACCACCTGTTCCACGGCAACAGCCTCGGCTTGGACCCGCACGCGATCAGCTGGCGGCGCGTGCTGGACGTCAACGACCGCGCGCTGCGCTCCATCGTCATCGGCCTGGGCTCGGCAGCGGACGGCGTGCCGCGCCAGACCGGGTTCGACATCACCACCGCCAGCGAGGTGATGGTTCTTCTCGCCCTGGCCCGCTCGCTGGGCGACCTACGCGACCGTCTGGGTCGCATCGTCGTCGGATTCACCTACGACGGGGAGCCGGTGACCGCCGAGCAGCTGCATGCCGCCGGTGCGATGGCCGTACTGCTGCGTGACGCGGTCAAGCCGAACCTGCTGCAGACCCTCGAGAAGACCCCGGTCCTGGTCCACGCTGGCCCGTTCGGCAACATCGCGACCGGCAACTCCTCCGTAGCTGCGGACCTTCTGGGTATCTCCATGGGTGACTACCTGGTGACCGAGGCCGGGTTCGGGGCTGACATGGGGGCGGAGCGGTTCTTCAACGTCAAGTGCCGGGTGTCCGGGCTCGTCCCTGACGCGGCAGTGCTGGTCGTCACCGTCCGCGCGCTGAAGGCGCACAGCGGCGCGCACCACATCGTGCCCGGGCGGCCCCTACCCCCCGCCCTGCTGGCGGAGAACCCCGACGAGGTCGCGATGGGCGGCGCGAACCTGCGCAAACAGATCGACAATGTGGCCGCCTTCGGAGTGACCCCAGTCGTGGCGATCAACGCCTTCGGCACCGACCACGACTCCGAGCACGACGTCATCCGCGCGATCGCCGAGCAGGCGGGGGCCCGGGTGGCGGTCAGCCACCATGTGGCCCGCGGCGGCGCGGGAGCCGCCGAGCTGGCGGAGCAGGTCGTCCAGGCGTGCGCGGAGCCAACCCGGTTCCGCTTCCTGTACTCCGACGAGGCGCCTCTCATGACCAAGATCGAGACGGTGGCGCGCACGATCTATGGCGCTGACGGGGTGAGCCTGTCGAACGAGGCAGCGCGCCAGCTGAGCCGCTTCGAGGAGCTGGGCTACGGCTCGCTACCGGTGGTCATCGCCAAGACCCACCTGTCGTTGTCGCACGACCCGAGCCTGCTGGGCGCCCCCACTGGGTGGACGCTTCCCGTGCGTGAGGTGCGCGCCGCCGTGGGCGCGGGGTACGTCTACGCGATCTGCGGCGACATGCGCACCATGCCGGGGCTGCCGACCCATCCCGCCGCCGAGCGGGTCGACATCGCGGTCGACGGGTCCGTGGTCGGCCTTTTCTAGTCCGGTTCTAGTCCGGTCCGGCCTCAGGCGGAGACTGCGTCGTCCGCCAGGGCGGGTGGGCAAGCTCCACGCGCTGCGTGTCCCACTCTACGATGCGCCACGCGCCGCCCACGCGCAGATCCACCCCGCACAGCGCCGTCTCCAGGCGCCCCGGCCCCCACCATTCGCGCAGCTGGCTCGGGGTCGTCCAGGGGGCGAGGACACACTCAGTCCGCCTCTGCACCACGCGAGCCGCGACGATCAGACCCTCCCCTGGTGGGCCCTCCACGCCTACCGGGCGATTAGCCAGGCTCACCCGCCCCCGTGCCCACGGTGTCCCCGACCTGGCGGAGCGCCTCCAACCGCTGCGCCCGCCCCTGCCCGACCGACCGGTGGCCGTCCAGCCACCCGGCGACGTCGGCGAGGCCGTCGGGGGCGAGTTGACACGGCCGGCGGTGGCCGGTGCCTGGTCGCTGCACCACCCCGGCCTCCTCCAAGACCGCCAGGTGGCGGGACACCGCCGGCTGGCTGATCAGCAGCGGGGCCGCCAGCTCCCCCACCGACGCCGGTCCGGACGCCAGCCGGGCCACCAGGTCGCGGCGGACCGGGTCCGCAAGCGCCGCGAACACCCGATCGAGCCGCGCCGGTGCATCCATAACCAAACTGTTATGGATGTTCGCCCAGCCGTCAATCCCCCCGCAACGCTCCCCTCGACGCCCGACCTGAAATCGTCCTGCGCAAGGCTCCGCGGAGAAGAATGGTGGTGGACGGGTCGTCTACTGTCGTAGGTGGACCCCGGCCCGGAGTGCACGCGACGCGTACGCCCGGCGTCCGGCGCCCGTCACGGGAGGCCGGCCATGCTGTACACCCTGCTGCGGATGAACCTGCGGCCTTACCGACGCCTGCTCACCATCGTGGTGGGCCTGCAGTTCGTGTCGACGCTGGCCAACCTCTACCTGCCCACGCTGAATGCCGACATCATCGACAACGGCGTCGTCCACGGGAACACCTCCTACATCGTTCGCGTAGGCGGTCTGATGCTGGTCATCACCCTGGCGCAGATCGCCTGCTCGATCGGGGCTGTGTACTACGGGTCGCGCAGCGCAATGGGGTTCGGCAGGGACACCCGGGCCGCGATCTTCCACCGCGTCGGCTCCTTCTCCGCCCGGGAGATGTCGCAGTTCGGGGCGCCCTCGCTGATCACCCGCAGCACCAATGACGTGCAGCAGGTCCAGATGCTCGTGCTGCTCACCTGCACCCTCATGGTGACCGCTCCGATCATGGCGGTCGGGGGCGTGGTTATGGCGCTGCGCCAGGACGTCGGCATGGCCTGGCTCATCTTCGTGAGCGTCGCCGTACTCGTGATCTGCATCGCGCTGATCGTCGTGCGTATGGTGCCGCAGTTCCGGGCAATGCAGTCCCGCATTGACGCGGTCAACCGTGTCCTGCGAGAGCAGATCACCGGTATTCGGGTGGTGCGTGCGTTCGTCCGTGAGCCCGTCGAGCGTGCTCGGTTCGCCGAGGCGAACAACTCCCTCACCGACACCGCACTGAGAGCGGGCCGGCTCCAGGCGCTGATGTTCCCCACGGTCATGCTGGTACTGAACGTCTCCAGCGTCGGGGTGCTGTGGTTCGGAGGCCACCGGGTCAATGACGGTCAGATGCAGATCGGGTCACTGACCGCCTTCCTCAGCTACCTGATGCTCATCCTCATGTCGATCATGATGGCGACGTTCATGCTGATCCTCATCCCACGGGCGTCGGTGTGCGGGGACCGCATCATGGAGGTGCTCCAGACCGACTCGACGGTGCCCGTGCCGGTCTCGCCGCGGCGTCCAGACACGCTGCGTGGCGACGTCGAGGTACGCGGCGCCACGTTCCGCTACCCCGGGGCGGACGAGCCTGTGCTGTGCGACATCAGCTTCCACGCGCGGCCTGGCCAGATGACAGCCATCATCGGCAGCACCGGGGCGGGCAAGACCACGCTTCTCTCGTTGGTTCCGCGGCTGTTCGACGCGACCGAGGGGACCGTGCTCGTCGACGGCGTGCCGGTGGTGGAGATGGACCCGGACGAGCTACACGCTCGGCTGGGCCTAGTCCCGCAGAAGGCCTACCTCTTCACCGGCACGGTCGCCAGCAACCTTGCGTACGGCAAAGCGGACGCGACGGAGGACGAGATGTGGGCGGCCCTGCGCGTTGCGCAGGCGGAGGACTTCGTGCGTGCGCTCGACGACGGGCTCCAGGCGCCGGTAGCCCAGGGCGGCACAAACTTCTCCGGTGGTCAGCGTCAGCGCCTCGCGATCGCCCGCGCGGTGGTGCGTCGGCCGGAGATCTACCTGTTCGACGACTCCTTCTCCGCGCTGGACCTAGCCACCGACGCTCGGCTGCGAGCGGCGCTGCGTCCCATCACCCGCACGTCCACGGTGATCATCGTGGCGCAGCGGGTCTCCACGATCCTGGAAGCCGACCAGATCCTGGTACTGGACAAGGGTGAGCTCGTGGGGGTGGGCACCCACGAGGACCTGCTGAGTTCGTGTCCCACCTACCAGGAGATCGTCGCCTCCCAGCTGCCTGCGGGGGTAGCGGCATGAGCCAGACCACAGCCGCTCGGGCCACCCCGCCGCCATCGCCGATGCGTGGCGGCCCCGGCCGGATGATGATGGGGGGCGCCCCCGCGGAGAAGTCGCAGAACTTCCGGCCGTCGGCCAAACGGCTGGTCGCCCAGTTCGGGCCGGACCGCGTCATCTTGTTCGTCGGGATCGGCTTCACCGTCATCGGCATCTCGCTCAGCGTCGTGGGCCCGCGGCTGCTAGGCAGGGCCACGAACCTGATCTTCGCGGGAGTGATCGGCAAGCAGCTGCCGGCCGGTCTGACCAAGGACCAGGTGATCGCGGCGGCAAAAGCCTCCGGGCACAGCGCCCAGGCCGGTCTCCTGTCCGGCATGGATGTGGTGCCCGGGCAGGGGATCAACTTCCACGAACTGGCCCGCACTCTGATCTTCGTGCTCGCCCTCTACGTCGCGTCGTCGGTCGCTATGTGGCTGCAGGCGCGGCTGCTGAACCTCGTCGTCAACCGCTCGGTGCGGCGCATGCGCAGCGAGGTGGAGGAGAAGCTGCACCGGCTTCCGCTGAGCTACTTCGATACCCGCTCGCGCGGTGAGCTGCTGAGCAGGGTGACCAATGACATCGACAACATCCAGCAGACGATGGCCCAGACGATGAGTCAGCTGCTGACCAGTCTGCTCACCTTGGTGGGCGTGCTGGCGATGATGGTGTGGATCTCCTGGGAGCTCGCGATCGTCGCGCTCATCGCAGTGCCGTTGTCCGCCGCGGTCGCCTCCCAGGTCGCCAAGCGGTCCCAGCCGCTGTTCGTCCAGCAGTGGAAGCAGACTGGGCAGCTGAACGGCCACATCGAGGAGACGTTCAGCGGGCACGCACTGGTGAAGGTGTTCGGCCACCAGGCCGAGGCGGAGGAAGTCTTCGCAGAGCGCAACGAGGCGCTGTACGAGGCCAGCGCTGGGGCACAGTTCCTCTCTGGACTGATCATGCCCTCGATCAACTTCATCGGGAACGTCAACTACGTGTTCATTGCGGTGCTGGGCGGGTTGAAGGTGGCCTCAGGGGCCCTGAGCCTGGGGGATGTGCAGGCGTTCATCCAGTACTCCCGCCAGTTCAGCCAGCCGCTGAACCAGGTGGCGTCGATGTCCAACCTGCTCCAGTCCGGCGTGGCGTCCGCGGAGCGGGTCTTTGACCTGCTGGACGCCGAGGAGCAGATCCCCGACCCGCAGGCCCCCCTGACCGTGGCCGACCCCGCTGGACGGGTGGAGTTCGAGCACGTGTCATTCCGCTATCTGGCCGACACGCCGCTGATCGAGGACCTCTCGCTGGTCGCGACTCCCGGCCAGTCGGTGGCCATCGTCGGTCCGACAGGTGCGGGTAAGACCACGCTAGTGAACCTGATCATGCGGTTCTACGAGGTGGACGCCGGCCGGATCACGATGGACGGGGTGGACACGGCGAAGATGCGCCGCGACGACGTCCGAGCCGAAATCGGGATGGTGCTGCAGGACACCTGGCTGTTCGGCGGCACCATCCGGGACAACATCGCCTACGGGCGACCCGACGCGACCGAGGAGGAGATCCTCGCCGCGGCAAGGGCGACGTATGTGGACCGCTTCGTCCGAGCACTGCCCGACGGCTACGACACGGTGATCGACGACGAGGGGAGCAACCTGTCCGCAGGCGAGCGCCAGCTGGTGACGATCGCACGGGCCTTCCTCGCCGACCCCTCACTACTGATCCTCGACGAGGCGACCAGCTCGGTGGACACCCGCACCGAGCTGCTGTTGCAGAAGGCAATGGCGGCGCTGCGCGCCGACCGGACCAGCTTCGTGATCGCGCACCGGCTGTCCACCATCCGCGACGCGGACCTGATTCTGGTCATGGAGCACGGCCAGATCGTCGAGCAGGGCACCCATGACCAGCTGCTCGACGCCGAAGGCGCCTACTTCCGTCTGTACAACTCACAGTTCGTCGGTGCCCTCGAGGACAACGACCCCGGCCTGGTCCCCTCAATCCCCCGCAGCTAGTGCCCCCGCCGGCCGGGGTCCGGCTCACGGCGGCAGTGGCGGCATGGGGCCGTGGCACGGCCCGCGAGGCGGCCCACGCAGGGCCCTGCGATCGCGGGGGCATGCTGATCGACGACCAACCGGACGGCCCTGGAGGACACCATGACCCCTGAGACAGCGGCGCGGGACGCGGAGCGGTCGGATCTACTCGACGCTTTGCACACCCAACGGGCGCTGTTGCGTCGCACCCTCCGTGACCTCAGCGACGCCCAGGCGGCGCGCCAGACCACCGTGAGCGCGCTGTGCCTAGGCGGGATCGTCAAGCACCTCACGCGCGTGGAGGCGACGTGGGCCGACTTCGTGGCGGGTCGCCCGCCCGCTACCACGGGGGAGGATCGGGCCCGCGCCCACACCGCCAGCTTCGTGATGGAGCCGGACGACACCCTTGCCCAGCTTCTCGCCCACTACGACGCCGCGGCCGCCGCCACCGACGACCTGGTCGCGAGCGTGGACCTCGACGCCGTGCGGCCCCTGCCGCCACTGCCCTGGTACCCGCCCGGGGCCACCCGCTCCAACCGTCGCGTGTTCGTGCACGTGGTCGCCGAGACCGCCCAGCACGCGGGACACGCCGACATCATCCGAGAGTCCCTGGACGGTGCCACCACAATGGGGTGACGCCCACGGGCGCTGCCGAGGGCCGCACCCGGCGCCGGGCACGAACGTCACCCTGGAGCCTAGGCGTGCGCCGTGCCGGCCTGCTCGAAGGCCATCGCGCGCTGCAGGGCCGCCGCCCGCAGCTCCTCGGGCACCTCCCGGGGACCGCCCAGTGCCGCGGCGTTGATGCCCGCCTGAGCCGCCTCCTCGAGCACTCCCCCCACCGTGATCGCCAGCTCGGGGGTGCGATGGAAGACCAGGACCCCGTGGTTGGCCAGCAGGACCGCGGGCACCCCGGGCCGCACGGCTGCCCGGATGTTGGCGACGGCCCGCTCGGAGCCGCGCGGCCCATATCCGGCCACCGGCACCCCTGACGGCAGGCCGAACATGGCCATCGCCTCCACCCAACAGCCGATCGGCTGGCCGGCAACGGCGTACGCGGTGGCGAACGGTGAGTGGGTGTGCAGCACGCACCCGACGTCGGGGCTGTCGGCGTACATCGCCGTGTGCATGGCCACCACGGCCCCCTGGATGGGGGGGAGCTCCCCCTCCCGAAGGGTCCCGTCCAGACCCACTCGGACGACGGCCGAGGGCAGGTGGCCGCGCAGGGACGGGCCGGCGGTGAAGTACATCTCGTCCGCGCCAGGGGCCCTCAGGCTGACGTTGCCGTGGCCGTTGGCGGAGATCGCCCCGCTGGCGACCACCCGCTGCGCGACGTCCACCACCTGCGCTACCAGGTCCTTGTCCATGACTCCTCCTTCGCCCGGTGGGGTCACTATCGCGCGTCGAAGGCGCCCCGCCTAGGCACAGCCGGCGTACCGCGCGCCGATGCGGCCTGCGACCGTCTGGCTGCGAAGCGCGCCGACGTCACCCGTTCGGCGGGTTCGGGGCCTGGGTACGGGGGGCAGATTGAGGGTGCGGGCGGCGCCGCCGCGGCGCACCGAGCGTGGGAGGCCCACATGATGTGGCGGGTGAACGACCCCGTCGGGCCTCGGGGTGCCGTGAAGGCGGCGAGCGGCACGAAGGTAGCCGCCGCGGTCCTGGTCACGGCGTGCGCCGCCTACGCAGCCGTGGCCTCGCGCCCCTCGCATCCGCCGGTCGTCGCGGCCGTCCCCGGGCACGTCCCAGTGGTCGCCCGCCACGGCACGGTG
>Ga0209067_10002856_pt1 | contig 10140 bp, 14 predicted proteins | sample ColStrG_CSR_2013_FD_187199 | JGI IMG/M metagenome (GOLD analysis project Ga0209067, IMG submission 187199) | Freshwater sediment microbial communities in response to fracking from Pennsylvania, USA - Cold Stream Run_MetaG_CSR_2013 (SPAdes)... | ecosystem: Environmental > Aquatic > Freshwater >...
CGCTGTCGATGCGCAAATTGGTCCGCAAAAAGCTCAGATCGAAGGGCAGATCAACCAGATCCGCAACCAGGCGCAAGGGCAGCTCAAGTCTGTGACGGATCAGCTGGACAAAGAAAAAGCACAGGCTCAAAGCAAAATCGACAAATCACAGAAAAGCGGACTGCAACAGCAGGGACAAAAAGCTGTCGATGATCTGAAAAAAGCCTTCGGCTTTTAAGTCCAAACCAAGTCCTAGGACCGAACCAACAATGGCAGCGAGAGTTCAAAGCAGCTGGGTCCTATTTCGCGGTTGAGACGCAAATTGCCTCCGTGCTCGACAGCCAACCCGAGCGACACACTCAGTCCCAAACCCGTGCCTTTGCCAATTTCTTTGGTGGTGAAAAAGGGCTGCATGATTTTTTGCTCAATCTCCACTGGCACACCAGGACCCGAATCTGTGACACGTATCAAGATCTGACTCTGATTGCGCACCGTCGTCAGAGTGACTCGGTGAGGTGCGGGACTCTCGTGCAAGGCATCCAGCGCATTGTTCAAAAGATTCAATAGAATTTGTGAAATCTGCACCGGCCGAGCCATGACAAAAAGATCCAGGTCAATTTCATCCACGATCAGCTCGATCCCCATGGACTGAAAACGCTCGCGGCAAAACGACAAAGAGTCTTCCACAATTTTTTCCAAACTGCACACTTCTGCGGGCTCGCTGCGGGAGTCCCTGGCAAAAATTCGCACTCCGTTAATGATCTTGGCTATGCGCTTGGAGCTCTCCTGGATCCGATGGAGTTTTCCCTCCAGCACACCTGGCGTCAGAGTCGTGTTTTCAGCCTGCTTCAGAAGTTGCTCGATCGTGCCGATCACAATTGCCAAGGGATTGTTGATTTCGTGGGCGATGCCCGCGGCCATCTCGCCAAGAGCCAGTATTTTTTGATTCTCAACTGAATTTTGCTGCGCCAGAAGAAGAGCCGTTTTCTCTTGCACGCGCTCGTTCAAGTGCGCATTCAAATCCTGCAGCTTTCCGAAAATGACCGAATACTCACGATTCGCGACATCCAGGATCAGGTCTTGACGCAAAAGATGAGCTTCAAATTCTCCGTAGGTTTGTGCGACTTTTTCAAGCAAGGAATTGATTTGCTCGCGGGTGAAAGTTCGAGAAGAGTTTGCGTCACCCAAATGATCTTGAAGACCGAGCTTTCGCAGCTGTCGCTGCAACATGCGATTGCTGGTGCTCATGGGAGCTTCTCGCTTAACAAAGTCAGTGAGAAGGTTTCGTTGTGATATTGAACACCTTGGTGGGGCAGGGCACTGACTTCGCCGTTGGAGTAAAATCCACACATGGTACTGTGCTTGGGAAGAATGGACCTGACAATCTCAAGCTCGTCCTCACACTTTTCGCCCAAAACAATGCGCCTGCCGACACAACTGACAACAACTGCCAAGAGCGGCTTGTCCTGAGGCTGCCCCCGAAGCGCCTCTTGTGCGGCAATTTTTGCGGCCGTGATCAACTTTTCAAAACTGCACTTCATGATAAATGCCTTGGCACCCTCGGGAACTTCTGCCGCAAAAGCCATCGCTTTGGTTTGGAAGTCCATTCCCAAAACTGAACGGATCACGTCCGGCATACCGTCAATTTCCACGGCCAATGGAAACAGAATGGCCGAACCTGGTAAGCTTTTGGTCAACTCGGGTCCCAAATATTCGGAATAAAGATCCAAAGCGGGACGTCCGTCGATCTCCAAAAGCAGATTTCCCTGGCTCTTGGTGATCATTCTCTGAGGCCCAAAGCGATCCCAACCAGCACCTGCTGCTGAAGTCACTTGCAGTTGCGCACCCGCCAGCGCGACAGCCACGACTCTTTGGGCTGCAATCGTGTCTTGAAATACTGTCTCCGAGAGCCCGAAGTCAGGCCCCGTGCCGGCCATTCCTCCTGAAACCGAGGCCGTGGAACCCAGTCGCTTGAGTTCATCGGCCACTGTTCGCACAAGACTTGCGCCATTGATTTTCAAATCTTCAGACAAAATAAAGATATGTTTCACGTCAGGGATACGGCCGAACTCGCTGGCAATGGCCAATCCAGTTGCCACCGAAGCGCCTCCAGCACCCACTGAAAAATCACGACACACGACTTGGGTCGCTTCAAATTGGCAGAAGGTTGCAACCACCACATCATCTTCAATGGCATCACCCGCAATATTTCCGGCCGTCGAACAGCCGACCACTTGCGATTTCGGAAATTGACTCTTCAAGCTTTTCAGCTGAGGCTGCGCAAAGAAACCAGGCCTGGCGAAACACAGAATCAAAGTGTTTTCGGAATCCAATGAGGTTGGCAAGGGACTCAACCAAGTTTTGTTTTTCATTCGAACGCTTTGAATCTGCATCAGGCGATCACCTTATTTTTGATCTCGGACATTGCGAACGAACTCTTCGGAGGCCGGTGTGTGCCAATCGATCGATCCCACGATTTTTTTGACCAGCCGCCGCTTTGGATTCAGCACAAAACTTTCCGGTAGTCGGTCGACACCAAAACTCTTCATCAGCTTGCGATTTTCGTCCAGCACGATATGAATGTGAGGATTGCCATTCAAATCTGGAAAGGCTTTCAAAAATGCGGTGATGTCCTCGGCTGCCGTGTCTTCTGATATCGCCACAACTTCCAGAGCGCCCTTGCTGGCTTTGACGAGCTCGATCAGCGAAGGAACTTCTTGCACGCAAGGACCACACCATGTGGCCCAGAAATTCACCACGATCGCGGCATTCTGAAGGTCACGGCTTTGGAATGTCCCGCCCCCGATCAGAGGACCCGAAAAATCAGGAACTCCCGTTTTTTCCATCGCTTCGATTCGACCAATATCCGAAATTGCGGCATTTGGCTCGGTCTGCTCGCGCCAGATCTTAAAGAGACCCGCAAAGAGCCCAAGTGCTAAAAATGCAGCGATACTCGCAATCAAATAGGGTCGCATTTGTTTTGCCATTGGAACAGGGTAAGGCTGAACTTGAAAAACTGCAATATTGCAATTCTGCAGTGTCCATCAGCGCAACGAGGAGGTCCGCAAATGCAAACGGCCCAGTTGCCTGGGCCGTCGCCTGAAACTCATTTGGTATTGAGAATTAGGCCCGAGCTGCTGCGCGGGACTTCTTCTGCTGTTTTTTCGCTGCTACTTTTTTCTTGGCAACGATCGCAGTGCCGCCTGCTTTCGCAGCTTTTTTAGGCTTGGCTTTTTTATCAGCAGGAGTCGCCTCTGCGGCGTCTTTTGCTTTGGGTTGGCCTTTGCCTTCAAAATCATAGTCAACAAACTCAATGAAGGCCATCTCAGCAGTATCACCAGGTCGTCGACCAATTTTGATAATGCGAGTGTAGCCGCCCTTGCGTGTCTTGAAGCGAGGTGCAAGGTCATCCATGATCGTCGCAACGGTAGCTTGGTTCGGATAGCGAGACAATAACAGTCGTCGCGAAGCCAAATCATTTTTCTTACCAAGGGTAATCGCCTTTTCAACATGTCGACGCAGCTCTTTTGCCTTGTCAACAGTCGTAGTGATTCGACCATGCTCCACAATCGACACAACCAAACCGCGCAACAAAGCTTTTACAGCCGTGTGCTTGCGGCCAAAGTGGCGAATTTTTCTTCGATGTCTCATAAATTCCTCGTTCGACTCTTCAGTCAGTAATTACTGTTGCTGTTCACGTTTTGCAGGAGGTGGAACATTGGGGTCCCATCCTGGAGGTGGCCAACCTTCGATTTTCATTCCCAGGCCCAATCCCATTTCCGACAGAATCTCTTTGATTTCATTCAAAGATTTTCGACCGAAGTTTTTGGTCTTCAGCATTTCAGCTTCTGACTTCACAACCAGCTCGCCGATGTATCGAATATTGGCATTCTTCAGGCAATTTGCTGAACGCACCGACAATTCCAAATCATCCACAGAACGGAAAAGATTTTCGTTCAGTGAAGGACTTCCTTTGTCACGGCTCTCTTCAGCAGGCTCCATCGCTTCGTCGAAGGTCAGGAAAATCTGCAATTGCTCTTTCATAATCTTAGATGCCAAAGCAACGGACTCTTCTGGCTTGATACTTCCATCTGTCCAGACTTCCAAAGTCAAAGCATCGTAGTCAGTTCGTTGACCGACTCGCGCTGCTGAAACATTGTAGTTCACTTTTCGCACGGGGCTGTAAAGTGAATCGACAGAAATGAAACCCACTGGCAATTCCGAATTGCGATTCTCAGCTGCGTCGTAGCCGCGACCAAAAGTCACGATCACCTCAGCGTTGAATTTTCCATTGGCACCCAAAGTGGCAATGTGCAAATCAGGATTCAGAATTTCGATTTTGTCTGTTGTCTGGATATCAGCTGCCGTCACTTTTCCAGGACCTGATTTGACAATTCGCAAAGTCAAAGGCTCAGGAGTGTAGTGACGGAAACGAACTTCTTTGAGATTCAAAATAATATCAGTCACGTCTTCCAAAACATCTGGAATCGTTGTGAACTCGTGCAAAACACCTTCGAATTTCACAGCCGAGACCGCTGATCCCATCATCGAAGACAAGAGGATTCGTCGCAAACTGTTTCCGAGAGTGACACCAAAACCGCGCTCTAGAGGACGCACGATAAATTTGGTGTAATCGTCACGCTGGCTTTCGCGGTCAAGTTCGAAACTTTTGGGTTTGATCAGATCGCGCCAGAACTTGTAATAATGTTGCTGCATATTTCTCCCGTAATTCGTTTATCGTGAGTAGTATTCGACGATCATTGCTTCTTCGACAGCCAAAGTCACTTCGTCACGTGTTGGAGAGTCCTTCACTGTGCCTTTGAACTGACCGTGGTCGACATCGAGCCATGATGGAATCGCACGTTTTGTGACACCTTGAACAGCGCCCAAAACACGGTTGGATTGACGGCTGGATTCCCGCACTTCAACCACATCACCCTTCTTCACGTTGTAAGAGGCGATGTTGACGCGCTTGCCATTCACTAAAACGTGATTGTGGCTGACCATTTGACGAGCCTCGCGGCGAGAAGCACCAAATCCCATTGTGTACACAATGTTATCCAAGCGTGTTTCCAGAAGCTTCAAAAGCGCCACGCCTGTGACATCTTTCGAGCGATCTGCCAAATGGAAGTAGCGGCGGAATTGTTTTTCAGAAAGTCCATAAAAACGCTTCGCCTTCTGTTTTTCACGAAGTTGCAATGCAAACTCCGAGAATTTCAGACGCTGCTGACCGTGTTGGCCAGGAGGATAAGGACGACGTTCAAAAGAACATTTGTCCGAATAGCAGCGGTCCCCTTTCAGGAACAGCTTTACGTTTTCTCGGCGGCACAGCTTGCATACACTGTCATTATTGCATCCCACAAATCACCTCTTAAATTCGTCGTCGTTTTGGAGGACGGCAGCCATTGTGTGGAATAGGAGTCACGTCCTTCATCAAAATGACTCGCATACCTGTCCCTGCGATTGCGCGAACTGCTGGTTCGCGACCCGCTCCTGGACCCTTCAAAAACACTTCACAAGATCGCATACCAGCGTCCATTGCCTTTTTGCAGGCATCTTCCGCTGCGACCTGTGCTGCGAACGGCGTGCCTTTGCGGCTGCCCTTGAAGCCCAGGTGTCCAGCTGAGGACCACGATACGGTGTCGCCACCCATATCTGTGAAGGTCACGATGACGTTACCAAAACCAGCCTGCACAAAGCAGCGGCCAGTCGGAACGTTCTTTTTGACTTTCTTTTTGACGATTTTTTTATCCGTCATTTTTTTATCTGTGTTCACAATTTCTCCCAAATCAAATTTAATTTATGAAGCCAAACAAAAAGCGGATTAGACCGCTTTTTTCTTGTTTGCCACCGTTTTGCGTGGACCCTTACGAACACGAGCATTCGTGCGAGTACGCTGACCACGAACTGGCAGACCTTTGCGATGACGAGTTCCACGGAAGCAGTTCAAGTCCATCAGACGCTTAATCGACATTCCGATATCACGTCGCAAATCACCCTCGACTTTGAATTTGCCTTCGATGATGGCGCGCATTTTCGCAATGTGCTCATCCGTCAGCGCATCCGTTCGCAAAGTTTCGGCGATTCCTGCCTCTTTGCAAATCGTCCGCGCGCGTGAGCGGCCAATTCCGAAAATGTATGTCAATGCGACTTCAACACGTTTGTTACGGGGAAGGTCAACACCTGCTAAACGAGCCATGTTTTAGCCCTGCCTTTGCTTATGCTTGGTGTTTTCACAAATTACGCGGATCACACCTTTGCGTTTGATGATTTTGCACTTGTTACAAATTTTTTTGACTGAGGGTCTGACTTTCATACTAACCTGCTGTTTTTTCTAAGTTTTTTAACTTCAACCACTTCAAATTAACTCTACAATCTTGCACTTTTTCGGCCGTTTTTTCCGTCCGTATTCTCAAAATCCAGCACGATCCGCTTTTCTCCTGAATTCAAAGGCCGTTTTTCATCGCAAAAAGCATAAAAAATGCCCTTTGAAATAAGAAACTTCGCAGCAAAGTCCCAGCTTGTCCTTCAAATCAAGACAAAATTCAAGCTATTTTGCTTGAATTTCATTTCGAATTTCGACAAAGACCTTTTCCGCGCCTTGGTCTCCGTTCACGATTACCAGCTTCTGCTGATTCTTGAAATACTCCTTCAGAGGCGCCGTACTGTCCGCGTAGGTTTTCAACCGTGTGGCTATCACATCTTCCTTGTCGTCGTTTCGTTGCACGACAGCTCCCCCGCACACATCACAAACCTCAGGTTTGCGAGTGGGCTTGGAATCGATGTGATAGACAGCCCCACATGATTTACAGACTCTTCGCCCTGTTAACCTCTTCAGTAACGCCTCTGACGGCACCTCAAGGAAAACAGCTTTGCCAATCGCCAAGCGCCTTTGCTGAAGTATCTTCCCTAAGGCCTCAGCTTGAGCAACATTGCGTGGAAAACCGTCCAGGATAAAACTTTGACCATCAATCTTGCCCAGGACTTCGTCGACCATCGAAATGACCACAGAGTCCGGAACAAGTTCACCACGATCCATATAGCCTTGCGCGGTTTTGCCGAGCTCGGTTTTATTCTTGATCGCGTTTCGGAACAGATCCCCTGTGGAAATTTGCACAAATCCTAAGCGCTCAACCAAATAGGCGGATTGTGTGCCTTTTCCAGCGCCAGGAGCGCCAAACAGGAGAATGTTCATTAGTACTGAACCCTCCGAGTGCGAATTTTCGCACCCTTGAGGAATCCATCATATTTCTGAGCAATCAAATACGACTGAATCTGCTGAGAAGTGTCCAAAGCCACTCCCACCAAAATCAACAGGCTTGTACCACCGAAAATAAAGGGCACCTTCGCCATATTGGTCAGGAGACCTGGCAAGACACAAACCGTGCTCAGGTAGATTGCGCCCAGGACATTCACTCGGTCCATGACCTTTTGAATGTAGTCACCGGTGCTGTTTCCAGCGCGGATCCCAGGAATAAAGCCGCCGTATTTTTTCAAGTTCTCAGCCACTTCTTTAGGGTTGAAAACAATTTCTGTGTAAAAGAAACAGAAGAACACAATCAAGCTGACGAACAAGATATTGTAAATAGTTCCCGATGGGCTCAAGGCTTCTTGCATAGACCGCAACCACGGAGTTTGAACGAACTGGGCCATGGTCGCTGGGAACATCAGCAGCGAGCTTGCAAAAATTGGCGGGATCACACCCGAAAAATTAATTTTAATTGGCAAATGGCTGCTGGGAGCTGTCATCGACTGCATGCCCTGGCCACGTTGCGAGTACTGGATTGCAATTCGGCGCTGAGCCACTTCCATGAAGATAACGCCAGCAATAATTGCCACCATGAAGATCAACAGAGCAAGCACCAAGGCGCTGCTCATCTCACCTGTTTGCATCAACTGCCACAGACGGTAGGCGCCACCGGGAACTCCCGAAGCGATACCTGTGAAGATAATCAAGGAAGAGCCATTCCCGATTCCACGCTCTGTGATTTGCTCACCCAACCACATGACAAAAGCTGTGCCGGCGCAGAGTGTAATGATGGTCATAATTTTGAAGGGAATGAAACCGCCCACCACTGCTGCGATCACAAGTTTTTGCCCAGATGGACTTTGGGAGTTCATCAACCAACTGCTAATCCCGTAGCCCTGAATGATCGCCAAGCCGATCGTTGCGTAACGAGTGTACTGGCTGATTTTTTTGCGACCGTGCTCGCCTTCTTTCTTCAGAGCTTCCAAATACGGAACGGCCGAAGAAAGAAGTTGGAAAATAATGGATGCGGAAATGTAAGGCATGATTCCGAGCGCGAACACCGAGAACTGCGACAGTGCACCACCAGTGAAGGTGTTGAACAGTCCGAAGATTCCACCTTTTTGTGCTTCAAAGAAGCTCATGACCGCGGCGTTGTTCACACCGGGAGTTGGCACATGCACACCAACTCGGTAAACGGCCAACATCGAGAGAGTAAAAAGAATCCTGCGGATGAGATCTGAGCTGCTTGCTTTCCCGGAATTGTCGGCCACTACTTGATAACCTCTGTTTTGCCACCAGCTGCTTCGATGGCGGATTTGGCAGTTGCGCTAAACTTCTGCGCCTTCACAGTCAGGGCTTTCGTCAACTTACCTTGACCCAAAATCTTAACGGGGAGCTTGTGTACAACACCAGCTTCTTGCAGAGATTTTGAAGTCACTTCGCCTGACATTTTTTCCAACTGGCTCAAGTTGACCACAGAGTACTTGGTTTCGAAATCTGTATTGTTAAAACCGAACTTTGGCAAACGGCGCATTAAAGGAGTCTGACCACCCTCGAAACCCCGACGAATTGTCCCGCCGGTCCGAGCTGTCTGACCTTTTCCACCCTTACCTGAAGTTTGACCCAAACCGGAACCTTTACCACGTCCCAATCGCTTGGGAGCATGTTTGGAACCTGCCTTCGGTGCTAATGATGACAACAAGCTCATATCAACCTTCTACTTTCACATCGACGAGATGTTGAACTTTACGGATTTGACCGCGGTTGGCCGCGTTGTCAGCCACAACCACAGACTTGTGCCGACCACGCAAACCCAAAGCCTGCATTGTCAGACGCTGTGTTGCCGTGCAAGCAATCAGGGATTTGACCTGTGTCACAACAAATTTTTTCGCCATAAAAACCTCGCTCTTTATTTCGCAACGTTCTTCAGTTGCTGCAAACCTTGCATCGTGGCCCGCACCGCATTGTGTGGATTCCGACTGCCTAAACATTTTGTCAAAATATCAGTAATTCCGACGGATTCCAAAACCGCACGAACAGCTCCACCGGCAATAACGCCAGTTCCCGCCGCGGCTGGCTTCATCAAAACCGTAGTGGGTCCAAACTTACCGACGATTTCGTGGGCGATTGTGCCTTTGTTCAAGTGCACAGCAACGCAACCTTTTTTGGCTGCTCGTCCGGCTTTGCCGATCGCCTCTGGAACTTCACCAGCTTTGCCGGTTCCGAAACCAACTTCGCCGGCCTTGTTTCCCACGACAACCAAAGCTGCAAACGAAAAGCGTCGACCGCCCTTCACAACTTTCGTTACGCGGTTGATTGTCACGACTCGCTCTTCGAATTCAGATACATTCTGCCGTTCCACCAACATCTCCCTTAAAAGTTAAGTCCAGCTGCGCGGGCACCATCGGCCAAAGCTTGCACGCGACCGTGGTAAATAAACCCATTTCGATCAAAAACAACGTTGGTGATGCCCTTTGCAATTGCCGCTTTGGCAACCGCAGTACCAACTTCTTTCGCCAGTTCTTTGCCTGATTTCTCAGATTTCAAAGCCAGGGACGAAGTCTGCAAAAGAGTTTTTGCAACGTCATCATTGATGATTTGCGCATACATATGTTTCCCGCTGCGGTAGATGCACAGGCGAGGACGCTCACTTGTGCCCTTGACCGTTTTGCGGATTCGGATTTTTTTCGTCAACCGGGCCACTTGGCGCGGGTGAGTCTTTTTTCCCATTTTCAGTTTCATCGTGCACCTCTCAACATGCGAGCCAAAAAAAATTATTTACCTGCTGACTTACCAGCTTTACGACGAATGTGCTCACCAGCATAACGCACACCTTTGCCCAAGTAAGGCTCAGGAGGACGAAAACTGCGGATTTTGGCAGCCACTTGCCCCACTAGGGCTCGGTCTGCACC
>Ga0209067_10002859_pt1 | contig 10131 bp, 9 predicted proteins | sample ColStrG_CSR_2013_FD_187199 | JGI IMG/M metagenome (GOLD analysis project Ga0209067, IMG submission 187199) | Freshwater sediment microbial communities in response to fracking from Pennsylvania, USA - Cold Stream Run_MetaG_CSR_2013 (SPAdes)... | ecosystem: Environmental > Aquatic > Freshwater >...
TACCGAAGGTCTGGCGCGTTTCGAAGACGGTGGCAAGGTTGGATTCATCGACAGGACCGGTCACGTCAAAATCAAACCGACGTACCAGTACAGCTCGGCACAGTCGCAGCGGCTGATGTATTTTTCTGAAGGTCTGTGCCCGTTTGAAATGCTGGGCGAAGACCGGCAGGGGCGGATCACCAGAAAATTCGGCTACTTCAACAAAGACGGCAAAACCGTGATTGAAACCCGGTTCGATTATGCCGGGCCATTTAACAACGGCATTGCGGTGGTTTCCGTCAACGGTAACTACGGTTATATCAACAAGAGCGGCAGGTTTGTGATTCAGCCGATCTTTGCCAATGTCGGCAATTTTGTCGATGGCATCGCCCGTGTTTCCGGCGGCGCAGGGTTCGGCGACTACAAGTTTCGTTTCATCAAACTGCATTGATTCCTGTCCCGCCCATGTCCGATACCGACATAGAACCGACCAAAATCAGCGCTTATCACGCAACCGCTTATCGCCTTGGCACAGGACGCCATTCTCTGGGCAGGACCCGATGCGGTGCAGCAGGTGAATCAACCAGCCAACGGCCTGAGCAGACCGACCACGGTTTACAGGTCTTTGAGTTTAAAAATCTCGACCCCAACGCCTTCGCAATCCGGGTAGACATCAGGCTTCATGGTTGAGACCCGCACCGCGCGCACCTTTTCATGCCGGAACATGTCTGCGGCCAGCTCATCGCACAAGGTTTCCTGCAGTTGAATGTGGCCTTCGGCAATGCGCCGGCTCACCGCAATCCGCATGAAATCGTAATCAACCACTTCTTCCAGCTGATCATTGACGGGCAGGCAGTCGGTCAGCAGCACGTACAGATCAATATTGATGAACAGCCGCTGCTTGTTCCTTTTTTCATGTTCATGCACGCCGATTCCGACAGACACTTCGTAATTGCGCAAAAAGATGCGGCGACAGTTTTGTAATTGCGGTACGAGCAGATAAGAATTCATGGGATGGACTTATTTGGGCGCGACGATGTGCATCACGTCACGGGTTAAGGGAATTAAATGCTGGCCGCCATCCACCGCCAAAATCGTGCCGGTCACGGCATGGGCACCGGCCAGGTACGCCACGGCGTCGGCAATATCCTGCGGCGCACTGGATCGACCCAGTGCGGCAAGCTGATGACTCTGTTCAAAATTATGCTGGTCCTGATAGGTCGACGCCAGCGTGGTACCCGGGGCGATGCCAACCACTCTGACCTTGGGTGCCAGCGCCTGCGCCAGGGTGGTGGTGGCACACTGCAGCGCAGCCTTCGACAGGGTATAGGATAAAAAATCCGGATTCAGATTAAACAGCTTCTGGTCCAGTATGTTGATGACACTGGCCTGCTGTCCGTGCGGGGTGAGTTCAGCCAGTGCCTGGGCCAGCAGCACCGGCGCGGCCAGATTGACGTGCATATGCCGGTCGAGCATTGCGCAGCTGAAATCGGCTGCCGTATCGGCTTCAAAAATCGAGGCGTTATTGACAATACACTGCAGCGAACCGAGACCCGCTGCCACCTGCGGAACAACTTTTCTGACCTGATCCTGACTGGCCAGATCGCATTGCACCGCCATTGCACGCCCCCCGAGTGCCTGAATTTCTGCCACCAGCTCGCCAGCGGGCCGGGCAGACTGATTGAAATGCACCGCCACATCCCAGCCGCGTTGCGCCATGGTCAGAGCGATGCAGCGTCCGATACGAACCGCTGCGCCGGTAATCAATACGACCGGACGAGGTAACTGAGGCGTGTTGGCTGTCATGGCAGGTCAGATAAATCAGTTATTTTTTGTATGGTTGGCTTTGTACCAGCTGCCTATGGTACAGCGTTTTTTGTTGCGTCGTCAGACCAGGTCCACTTGCTGCGCCTGCCGGACCCTTCAAAGGATTTCGGTCAGCGCGGAATCAGCATGCTATATTGCTGAAAAAAATTCAGGGGACAGCCATGCAGCGTGCCAGTCAGACCAGCAAAAAACGTCACCTCGCAGAACTGTTTTCTGCCGAGGAAATCAGACAGCTCACCGAAAAATCCGACCTAATGGGCTGGAGCGCCCTGCTGTTTACCTGGGGCGTGATCGCCCTGACGCTGACCGCGCTGGCACTGTGGCCACATCCGCTGATCTGGATCTGCGCCCTGATTATTCTGGGAGGCCGTCAATTAAGTCTGGCCATCCTGATGCACGATGCCTCACACGGCACGCTGTTTAAAACCCGATGGCTCAACGATGTTCTGGCCAGTTATGCCTGTGGCATTCCGGTCGGGGTCGATCTGCAGCGCTATCGCAAACATCACCTCATGCATCATACCCAGACCGGTACCGATGCCGATACCGACAAAAGTCTGTCTGCCCCGTTCCCCACCAGCCGCGCTTCACTGCTGCGCAAATTTGCCCGCGATCTGTCTGGGCTGTCCGGCCTCAAACGCGAATTTGGTTTGCTGCTCATGCACGCCGGCCTCATCCGCTGGACCGTGGCGAGTGATATCGTCAGGCTGCCGCAGCACGGCCGCAGCCGACACGCTCAGGCCTGGCAGCTGTGGCAAAACGGGTGGAAGATTTTTGCGTTCCATGGGTTACTGCTGGGGCTGCTGGTATGGGCAGGCTATCCCTGGCTGTATCTGGCGTGGACAGGTGCCTATCTCACGACCTACAGTTTATTCATGCGGATACGCTCCATCGCCGAACACGCCTGCACACAGCAAACCACCGACATGTTTTTGAACACCCGGTCGACACGCGCCGGACTGCTGGCGCGTGCAACCGTCGCTCCACTGAGAGTGAATTATCATATCGAGCATCACGTCATGGCGTCGGTGCCGTATTTCAGATTACCCGCGATGCAGCGTATGCTTTTGGACCGCGGTCATCTGCAGGCCCCGCCTGGATACTGGGCTGTTTTAAAACTTGCCAGCCAGGCTCGATGAACAGCCAGTCAGCGACCCGCAGTTGCTGACTGAACAGGGCTGGAACTGCCGGGTCTGATAAACGGCGGCACGACGCTGTTTTGTTCGTCATACCACGTATCCACTGTCACGCCGGCGTTTTTCAGCTTGAACCAGATCGAGACAAGTTTGTCGACTGCCGACAAATGAAATAGAAACCATTTTGGAATTAATTCAAGCGTCTGTTTGGCCGTGTCATATTCCCCGCGCAGCACCGCAGGAATAACTTTATGCAGGGCGTACAGCACGCGGGCATGTTGTTCACGGTGGGGATGAATTTCATAAAACTGCATCGCTTCCATCAAATCCTCTTCCTCCTTGAAATCACGCTCCAACTCCTCAATCAGGGAAAAATACTTCAGATTGAATTCGCTGTCTGGCGCAGAGGCGATGTCGGATAATTTGAGTAAAAACCGCTGATGTGCAAGATCGAGAGCCGGAATGTCCAATGACATTTCAGATGACCAGTTGAGGCTGTCCATGTTTATCTCCGTCGATTATTTTTTTATGATTAATAAAATGTCTGATCTGTATTGACCGGACGAATTACGTTGCCATCAATTAAAGTAAATCAGGTGATCTACGAGTGCCAAAGGTGTCGGTATTCCCCGGGAAACCTTGAATGGAGCTGGCAAGTAACTGCATTGAATCAGATCAGTATCAAATTACTTCGGGTGGTTGAACTTCATACTGAACTGCACAGTTATTGTTTTTATGAAGAGAAGTTGATTCTATTTTTATTCAATTTGAAAATCAATCTGTTGTTTGCACTTTTCAAACGACGTTAATGCTTCTTAATGTACCTGTGGCTTCAGCCAGATGAGACGCTGCGTGCGGCCAGTATAAACAGATGCAACAGCACAAGGAAATTTGATTAACCAATATTGCCGATGGATTGACAGGTTAAAACTATCGGATCAGCAGTTGATCATTGACAAAAGTGATGACATTTTTTACCCGGATAGCATCGATTAAGGGAGTATATTTCCCCAACCAGCATGAATTCCTGCAGGCAAGATACCTATGCAATGGCTAACTCATCACCTTTTCATGAAAGTCTTTGGTGTACGGCGACTGTCTACGTCTGCCGTCTATATCGTCAGCGTGGTACTTGCATTGGTGATTATTTTTCTGTCCGAAAAGCTGGCGCTTTTATTCAACGGAAAAAATTTTCTGATTTTGTTCATGGTGCCGATTTTCATCAGCGCCCTGCTGGGTGGATTCGGACCAGGCATGACCGTTACCGCCATGGTGGCGCTGTATACCGATTTCCTGTTATCTCCGCCGGGAAGTTTTCTGATCAGTGAACCCAATAATCTGTTTCAATGGGCCGTCCTGATTTTCAACGGCATTCTGTTCAGTCTGCTGTTTGAATTCCTCAGCCGCTCCCATTTGCAGGAACTGGCCGGAAAGGAACAATTGGCCGCGGCCAAACAGTCGCTGGAAAAAATCACCGCGGAGCTGAAGGCGGCACAGCATCTGACCGGCATAGGCAACTGGTTTTGGGACATCAAAACTGACTCGCATTCCTGGTCTGAAGAGATCTTTCTGATTTATGGCCGCGATCCGAATTTGCCTGCCGCCAGATATCCCGAGGTTCAGCAGTATTTCACGCCCGCAAGCTGGGCACGCCTGGCAGCAGCAGTGGAAGCAGCCATCTCGTCCGGTACTGCCTATGAATGCGATGCAGAAGTCGTTCGTCCCGACGGCACCCATCGCTGGATCACAGCCCGCGGTGATGCGCTGCGCGATGCCGGCGGCGCGGTGATGAGTCTGCACGGCACGGTTCAGGACATTACCGAACGCAAACAGGCCGAAGAGGTGCAGCGCATTGCCGCCACTGCATTTGCCTCGCATGAAGCAATGATGATCACCGATGCCAATATGGTGGTCCTGCAGATCAACGCCTCCTTTTCTGAGCTGACCGGCTATGCGCCGGAAGAAATCATCGGACAGACACCGGCGATTCTCCAGTCTGATCGCCACGACCAGAACTTTTATGCAGCGATCTGGGAGAGCATCCGGAGCGCCGGGTTATGGGAAGGCGAAATCTGGGATTGTCGTAAAAATGGCCAGATTTACCTGTGTTGGACGACGATCTCCGCCGTCCGGGACAAGTTCGGCAATGTCACCCATTACGTCAACACGCAGACTGATATCACCGAGCGCAAGGCTGCCGAAGAAGAAATTTCACGTCTGGCATTTTTTGATGTACTGACCGGCCTCCCCAACCGACGCCTGCTGATGGACCGCTTCCGGCAGACCCTGGCAAACTGCAATCGTACCGGTTGCAATGGCGCACTGTTATTTATAGACCTGGATAATTTCAAAATCCTCAATGACAGTCTCGGCCACGACAAGGGCGACCTGATGCTGCAAAACGTCGCATCCCGACTTACCCAGTGTATCCGCGAGGGCGACACGGTAGCCCGCTTTGGCGGTGATGAATTTATGGTAATGCTCGATGGCCTCAGCCACGACAGCAAGGAAGCCAGCTTTCAGGCAGAGAGCGCCGGACAAAAAATTCTGGATGCACTCGACCAGCCTTACGATCTGGCGGGTCTGCCGTACCGCAGCACTTCGAGCATCGGCATCACGCTGTTTTTTGATCATCTCTGCACCGTTCAGGATCTGGTCAAACGTGCCGATATTGCCCTGTACCAGGCCAAGGCTGCCGGGCGCAATACCTTGCGCTTTTACGATGAAAAAATCCAGGAACTGGTCACTGCCCATCTGGAACTGGATGCCGAACTGCGTCAGGGGTTGCAGATGAAGGAATTTATCCTGCACTTTCAGGCTCAGGTTGACCGCAAGGGGAATCTGATCGGGGCTGAGGCGCTGGTACGCTGGCTGCATCCGCAACGCGGAATACTGGCTCCGACTGAATTTATCGAGCTCGCCGAGGAAACCGGATTAATTGTGCCACTGGGAAACTGGGTACTCGAATCTGCCTGCAAACAGCTGGCAGCCTGGGCGGCCATCCCTTCGATGTCGCACCTGACCATTGCAGTCAACGTGAGCGCCATCCAAATCTGCAGCCCCGATTTTGTGCAGCAGGTCATCACGGTACTGGAGGATAACGGTGCAGACCCACACAAGCTGAAACTGGAAATCACTGAAAGCGTGCTGCTCGAAGACATGGAAAAAATCATCCTCAAGATGAAGACCCTGCAGGCCCTCGGCATACGCTTTTCGCTGGACGACTTTGGCACAGGCTATTCATCGCTCGCCTACCTCGGCCGGCTGCCGCTGGATCAGTTAAAAATCGACCAGTCCTTTGTAATCGACATGCTCGAAGATCATAACAACGCCACCATTGCCAGCGCCATTGTCGCGCTTGGGCAAAACCTGGGCCTGGCCGTCATTGCCGAGGGCGTGGAAACCGAAGAGCAGCGCGTCTTCCTTGCCAATCATCATTGCAATGCTTACCAGGGCTATCTGTTCGGCCAGCCGTTGAATCTGGAGCAGTTTGAGCGCTGGGCCAGCGAGACGGCCCAGTTTCAGTCCTGAACTGACTTATCAGAAAGCGACCGGGTAGGCGGCAATCAGGAGATCCATCGCGCGTCCTGTCCTGAGGTGTGCTGTATTGTAGTGTGTCAACGCAACAGGGCCGGGGCGCGTTCCATTGTCAACGGTTCAATCAGGGGGTGGGTCATGAGAAAAAACAGCATTGTGCTGGCACTGGTCGCAGCTGTCGGTGTTTGCCCGTCAATGGTGAAAGCCGATACGTTTGTATCGATAGGCATCGCCCCGCCCGCGCTGCCCCTGTATGCCCAGCCGCCCATGCCGGGCGACGGCTATCTGTGGACGCCGGGCTACTGGGCCTGGAGTGACTTCAACGGTGAATATTATTGGGTGCCGGGCACCTGGGTGCTGGCGCCGTTTGTGGGCGCGTTATGGACGCCTGGGTATTGGGGCTGGTCTGGCGGTTACTACCGCTGGAATGGCGGCTACTGGGGGACCCACGTCGGTTATTACGGCGGCGTCAACTATGGCTACGGCTATGTGGGCGTCGGCTATCGCGGCGGTTACTGGAACAATGGCAGATTCAGTTACAACCGCAACGTCAACAATGTCGGCAATGTGCACGGCGCGCATTATTACAGCGAAACCGTTCCTTCAAGTTACAACCGGGTGAGTTACAGCGGCGGTCAGACCGGTGTGCGCTCGCAGCCTACCCGTGAGGAATCGATGATTGCGACCATGCCGCACAATGCGCAGACCGAGCCGCAAAACCGTCATGTCACGGTCTCGCGCGGCACGGATGGGCAACGGGTTTCATACAACCACGGCATGCCGGCCATTGCCGCAACGCCCGAGCCGGGCAAATTCAATTCGCCGTATGTGGTTGCATCGCGTCCGGCCGGACCCTCCGGGTCGAACAGCCATCCGGCGGTGCAACGCAATCCCACACATGGCTCGGCGCATCATCGATAAGCACAACCGGTGCAAAGTTCAGTTAGAGCCGTGCTCCACAAACTGTGCCGGACGCCATTTCAATATGCGGTCTTCGAGCATGGTAATCAGATACTCCGCGCCCATCGCCGCAATGGCCAGCACCACCATGGCAGCGAACACGCCGGCGGCATTGAAAGAGCCCTGCGCCGTGGCGATCAACAGACCGATGCCATGCCTGGACCCCAGAAACTCGCCCACCACCGCCCCAACCAGGGCAAAGCCGAAACTGACGTGCAGACTGGCCAGTATCCAGGTCATTGCTGACGGCAGAATCACGGTCATCGTGACCTGGCGTTTGGTCGCGCCCAAAATGTAGGCGTTGGCGATCAGGTTGCGATCCGCTTCGACCACGCCCTGAAATGCATTGCCAAACACGACAAAAAATACCATCACCACGGCCAGGGCGATTTTGGAACCCATGCCCAGGCCAAACATGATGATGAAGATTGAGCCGAGCACGATACGCGGAATCGCATTCGCCATCTTGATATACAGACTGAAGACATCGGAAGCGAGCTTGTTGCGACCCAGGAAAATGCCGAACACGATGCCCAGTGCGCTGCCGATGAAAAAGCCGATGACGGTTTCTTCGAGCGTCACCAGCAACTCGTTCCACAACGGCCCCTGCGAGGTACCATCAACCACCCAGGTGACGAGCTGATCATAAATCAGGCTGGGCTGGGCAAAAAAGAAGGGATCGAGCCAGCCCACGCGGGCGCTGATTTCCCAGCCGGACAAAAACACTACAGCAAAGGCAACACGCAAAGATATCACCAGCCATTTGCGTGCCCTGATTTTTGCCATATTCGCTTTGTCTTCGTCAGACAGGGCTTGATTGGGTTGATTCATCGAATGGGGTCCTGATTTAAAAAGTGACTTCATCGCGCAGATCAGTCCAGATCTTTCTGGACAGTTCGATAAACTCGGGGGTGTGGCGGGCTTCGAGCACATTGCGTGGCCGGGCAAACGGTACATCATAGGTTTGCTTGACGACCGCCGGTCCCTTGGTGAGGATCAGCACCCGGTCGGCCAGCGTCAGCGCTTCTTCAATATCATGCGTGACAAAAACCACCGAGGCCTTATGTTCTGACCACAGTCCCAGCAGCTCTTCCTGCATCAGCGCCCTGGTCTGCACGTCGAGTGCCGAAAACGGTTCGTCCATCAGCAGAATTTTGGGTTCATTGATAAAGGTCTGCGCCAGCGCCACGCGCTTTTTCATACCGCCGGATAACTGGTGCGGGTAATGATGCTCAAACCCTTTCAGGCCAACGCGCTGCACCCAGTCCATCGCCTTGTGCCTGGCCTCGTCCTTTTGCATGCCGCGATACAGCGGGCCGGCAGCAATATTGTCGAGCACATTTTTCCAGGGGAAGACGGCGTCTGACTGAAACACGAAACCGATATTTGGATCGATACCGCGCACCTCCCTGCCAAACACTTTCACGGTGCCGGAACTTGGCGGACTTAAGCCGGTAATCATGCCCAGCGTGGTGGATTTGCCACAGCCGGTTGGGCCAACGATGGCGCAGAATTCACCTTCGGCCACGGTCAGGCTTAAATTTTTCAGCGCCAGCACCGTACTGCCGGTTGGTGTGACAAATTTTCTGCTGACGTTGATTAATTCGATCGCGGGTGTCGACATCTATTGCGCCTTCTTCACATACTCGGTTGTATAGGTATTGGCCAGATTGATTTTCTGGCCGATGACGGCCTTGTTAAACGAGTTCAGCACTTTCAATACGGTTTCCGGGCCGTTGAGCGGCATCACACCGTCGGCAGTGAACATCTGTTTGCCGCCATCGAGCGCCTTGACGTACAGCGCTTTATTCGCCGCGTAATAATCAGGCGGCATTTTGGCGGTAATTTCTTCCGCGCTGTGGGTATTGATGTACTTGAGGGTTTTAACAAAGGCGTTGACGATTTTCTGCACTTCCACCTTATGACGATTGGTCCAGTCAGTCGACATGTACAGGCAGGCTGCAGGATAAGTCCCACCCAGCGCCGCTTCGGTGGATTTGACTGTGCGCAGATCGACCAGTATCGATGCGCTGCCTTCGCTCACCAGTTTTGTGACAGTTGGCTCAGTGGTCATCCCGGCGTCGATTTTTCCCTGGGTCATGGCCGCAACAAAGGTCGACCCGCCACCTACCGGTATCGTGGTGAATTCACTGCTTTTGACGTTGGCGGCCTGGGCGATGTACTGGGTGAGGAAGTTGGTCGACGAGCCAAGACCGGTAACGCCGATGGTCTTGCCTTTGAAATCGGCCGGTGAACTGATCGGCTTGCCTTTACCGACCAGGATCACTTCACCTGGTGCCTGGCTGAACTGCACCACCGAAGTCACCGACTTGCCGCGCGCCTGCAAATCAATGGTGTGATCATAAAATCCGACCACGCCCTGTGCCGAACCCGACAGCATTTCCGTTTCGGCGTTCACGCCCGACGGTTCGCTGAGCACTTCAATATCGAGTCCGGTTTCTTTGAGATAACCCAGCTGTTCGGCGAGTTTGGCTGGCAGGTAAATCTGCTTGTCGATGCCGCCCACCATAATTGTGATCTTGTCACCGGCCTGGGCCGGCAACACAAACAACATAGCCATTAAGGCAGGGAGCAGCGTGGGGGATGAAAAAAAGGAGATACGTCCGGGAGTCAGTTTAGTCATAGGTCTCTTTTATAGGTTTGTTATGCGGAGACGATACCTCAGCATACC
>Ga0209067_10002862_pt1 | contig 10130 bp, 9 predicted proteins | sample ColStrG_CSR_2013_FD_187199 | JGI IMG/M metagenome (GOLD analysis project Ga0209067, IMG submission 187199) | Freshwater sediment microbial communities in response to fracking from Pennsylvania, USA - Cold Stream Run_MetaG_CSR_2013 (SPAdes)... | ecosystem: Environmental > Aquatic > Freshwater >...
CGATGCCGACCAGCGCCGCACCGGCCAAAGGTCCTATCATCGGCGCGATCATGGCGACATTGGCCATGAGGGCGGTGACCTTGACGGCGTTGATCTCATCAAAGGTTTCCTGCACCGCGGCGTAGCCGACCGAACCGATAAAACATAAACCAATACCCTGCAGCACGCGCAGTCCGATATAGACCTCAATACTGCTGACCAGATAGGTAGCCAGGCAGGTCAACAGAAAATACAGCACCCCACCCAGCAGAACCGGGCGCCGGCCGACCCGGTCTGACAGCGGTCCGGTGAACCACGATAACGAGACACCGCCGATCAGATAGGCCGACATCGACAGCGGAACCCAGGCGTTACCGACACCGAATTCGCGCGTCACCATCAGCATGGCGGGCTGTGCCATGTCGTTGCCGATATAGACGGCAAATTCGAACAGAACCAACGCAAGTGGAAACAGCAGCGTTCGGGAATTGATGGAGGTGATTTTTGTGGTGAGTGGCATACATTTCCGCTGAATTGACAGTCCGGATTCAGAGCCGGACTGCGCGCATTATACACGCCGCGGAAATGCCCAATTTTGCGACGGGAACAGTCAGGTTTTTGACGCCATTGCGGTGCCAAGTCGTACGGAAGCGGCAGGTTGCCATTCCGGATTGAACGTAACTGTATTGGACGGGAATAACATGACGACGGTCGAACCGAGCAGGAAGCGGCCCATTTCCTCACCTTTTTTCAGGACGATACGCTGGTCGGCATAATGCCATTCGCGCACCTGCCGGGTACGCGGCGGATTGACCACGCCGTGCCAGACTGTCGCCATGCTGCCCACAATCGTGGCACCGACCAGAGTCAGCACAAACGGACCCCGCTCCGTTTCAAATACACAAACGACGCGCTCGTTTCTGGCAAACAGATTCGGTACACCCTGTGCTGTCACCGGATTGACCGAAAACAGTTTGCCGGGAATATAGATCATGCGTGTGAGCCGACCGTCACAGGGCATATGGATGCGATGATAGTCTTTCGGACTTAAATAGATGTTGGCGAAACTGCCATTCTGAAATTGGCCTGCCAGCGCTTGATCACCGCCAACCAGAGCAGTGGTGCTGAAACTGTGGCCTTTGGCCTGAAAAATCTGATCCTGAAGAATTGTGCCAAACTGGCTGATGGCACCATCGACCGGACAGACATAATCGGCGACGGCCAAAGGACGCGCATCCGGTTTGAGCGCACGGATGAAAAATTCGTTGAAGCTGACATAATGGGCTGCATCCGAATGCAGTGCCTCGTTCATGTTGACGTTATATTTTTTAATAAACCAGCGGATCAGTCCGGTCGTGTAGCGGCCGGCTTTGGCGTTGGCGATCAGTGCACCGAATTCGGTTAACGCCTGTTTGGGAAGACAATGCTGCAGGAGAATGAAAAGAAAGTCGGGCACGATAGCGGTTCTGTCAGGGTCAGATTATTGGAATGGCGAGATTGTACCGATGTATTGGGCTTATTGATAGCGGGCTTGGTTCGATCCCGGAAACCTTCGATGCATGTAAAATTTGCACCGATTACTGAAAAAAACTCATTAAATATGCATTAGTTTGTACAAAAAGACATTGCAGAAATTATTCCCTCGCTGATACTGGTTAGGGAAATTGAATTTGTCCAAAAGGGAACACTCGCTATATATGAACCGGATCTATTTGCGACTGATAGTCATCTTCGTGGTCATCGTGACCGCGGTTCTGGCAGTGTCCGGCACGTATTCCCAGATTAAACTGAGCGAGCAGCTTGAGGCGCGCGACAGCCAGTTGCGCCAGAGCGTCTTGGCAAGATTGCAAATCAGTCTGCCACCGGCATTGTGGAATCTCGACAAAGCCAAAGTCGACAGCCTGATTGAGGCCGAAATGATTGCGCCGGAGGTCAAGTCGATTCGCGTATTTGATATCAATGTCAGCAATCTGTTCAGCGGCAAGGTGCGCAACGATCAGGGCAAAATTGTCAATGCCAATAATGCACCGATTTATGGCGATCTGGTCGATGCGCCATTGACCTACAGTGAGTTTGATCCGGGTAACCGCAATGCGCAAAAGCTGGCCAACATCGGTCAGGTTGAAATCAATTTCAGTCACGACCAGATCAATGCGGCCCTGAATGCTGAACTGGAACACAAAATCATCGAAATTCTGACACTGGATTTAATCTTGGTGATTACCCTTTCATTCAGTCTGCGCGTGGTGTTTCTGCCGCTGCGTCAGTTGCGCGACAGTCTTAACGATCTGGCCGTGCATGAAACCGACGAAGTCGAGGAGCTGCCGGAAGATCGTCGTGACGAACTGGGTGAGGTCGCAATCGGCTTTAACCGGATTCAGCGCAAAATGAAATCGACCATCAACATGGCACGTCAATCCGAAGAAATTGCCAAGCGCGCCTCACTGAATGCGGAGAAGACACTGAATGAATTGCGCATGGCGCAAGACTCACTGATTCAGGCAGAACGCCTGGCGTCGCTAGGCGGTCTGGTTGCCGGCGTCGCCCATGAAATCAACACGCCGGTCGGCATCACGCTGACCGGCGCTTCGATATTGCAGGGTGCTACCGATAAAATCAGCGCGGCAATGGCTGCCGGAAATATTAAAAAATCGCAGATTCAGGAGTACATCGATACCGCGGTTGAGAGCAGCAGATTGATCATGGCCAATGCGCAGCGTGCCGCGGAGCTGATTCACAGCTTCAAGCAGATCTCGGTTGATCAGACCAGCGAATTGCGCCGACCGTTCCGGGTCAAGGAATACATCGACGAAGTCATTATGTGTCTGCACCCGCGTTTGAAAAAGACCAATATTCAGGTCAAGGTTAACTGTGTTGATGAAATCGAACTGGACAGCTATTCGGGGGCCTTTGCACAGATTCTGACCAATCTGATCATGAACTCACTCACTCATGCATTTGATGCCAATGACAGCGGCTGCATCGATATTTGCGCCGTGCTCAACAACGATATGCTGGTCATGGAATTCAGCGACGACGGCAAGGGAATCAGGCCGGAGTATCTGGGTAAAATATTTGATCCGTTTTTTACGACCCAGCTCGGCAAGGGCGGCTCCGGTCTGGGCCTGAATATCGTCTTCAATCTGATCGTCAAGAAAATGGGCGGATCGATCAATGTGGAAAGCCGGCTGGGCAAAGGCGTCCATTTCACAATCCGCATTCCGCGTGTCGCACCCGATTAAGTCAATTTCTCGCGGCAAAGGCCGCGCCGATCATTACCAGCACTGGTCCGGTGCAGTCAGGCAATCCCTGTTGTAATTCGGCCAGCGTCATGCGCTGGATGCGCTGATTCGGCAGACTGCAATTTTCCACGATAATTACCGGCAGGTCGGATCGTCTTCCCTGAGCCAGCAGCAGTGCGGCAGTCTGAACGGCTTTCTGCCCGCCCATGTACTGAACCAGTGTGTCGCTGTCGGGTAGTTGGGTCGTATCCGGCAGATCAGGTGCGCTGCTGGAGGTAAAGAATGCCACGCTGCGTGCGCAGCCTCGTTTGGTCAGCGGTTGCAAGGTGGCGGCGGCCGCAGCAAAAGCGGTACTGATGCCGGGCACCACTTCAACTGTGATGCCAGCCTGTTCCAGCGCCGCCAATTCCTCGTCGGCGCGGCCAAACAGCATCGGATCCCCGCCCTTCAGCCGCACTACCAGGTCATGATTTTTGGCCAGTTCAACCAGTTGCAGATTGATCGCAGCCTGCGCCGTAGAGCGCTGGCCAAACCGTTTGCCGACCGGGATTTTTATCGCCTGTGGACACAGCGCGAGAATCTCGTTTCCAACCAGCGCGTCGTACAGCACGACATTGGCTTCGGACAGGATTCGCGCGCCGCGCACGGTAATCAGATCTGCGGCACCCGGACCTGCTCCGATCAATACTGCCTTGCCCATATCATGAATCAGGCTGCCACAGCCAGGCGTATCATGCCGGCAGCAACGGTCTGGTGCGTGACCTGATCGATCAGAATAAACGCGCCGGTACTGCGTATCGTGTTGTAATCATCGGCCGCCAGCTCCTGCTGCACGGTGATTTTTACGCGCGCAATATCATTCAGCTGCAACTGCGAAGCGCTTTTGGTCTGCTGCGTATTGATGTCCAGCAGCGATTCGATCTCGGTGACCTTGGCCGGTACCTGGCGTGTGGTGTGCTTGAGCAGATATTTGCGTTTGAAATCGAGTGGTTCCTCAGACAGCCAGCACACATCAGCCTCAACCTGTTTGACGAGTGTGGCAGGGCGTGCGGCCAGTGCGAGCATATCGCCACGCGATATGTCCAGATATTCGTTGAGCAGCAGGGTGATGGACTGTCCCACCACGGCGCTGTCGAGCGACTTGTCCAGCGTCAGAATTTCTTTCACGGTACCGGTCTGGCCGCTCGGCTGAATGACCAGCCGGTCGCCGACGCTGACTTTACCGGCCTCGATGCGTCCCATGTAACCGCGAAAATCATTGGCTTCATGACCGTTGTGGCGTGCGACCAGTTGCACCGGAAAACGCAGCGGTTCGTCGTGCGACGCGTCATACACGCTCAACGATTCGAGCAGCGTGATCAGAGTCGGGCCCTGATACCAGTCCAGATTGCTGCCTTTTTCAACCACGTTGTCGCCGGCCAGCGCCGACAAAGGAATCGGCGTCACATCATGCAGTCCGAGCTGTTGCGCAAATTGCCGGTAGGCCGCCACGATCCGGTTGTATTTGTCCTGGTCGTAACCGATCAGGTCCATTTTATTGACCGCGACAATCACGTGCTCGATCTGCAGCAGATTGGCGATGGTGGAATGGCGTTTGGTCTGGATCAGCAGATCCACCGAACCGTCGTCGTTGAACTTTACCTTGGAAACGTCGATCAGAATAATGACGGCGTCGGCAGTCGACGCGCCGGTGACCATGTTACGCGTGTATTGTTCGTGACCGGGTGTATCGGCGATGATGAATTTGCGTTTTGGCGTCGCGAAGTAGCGGTATGCCACGTCAATGGTGATACCCTGTTCGCGTTCGGCTTCCAGGCCGTCGGTCAGTAGCGACAGATCGATGGTGTCACCGACTGTGCGTTTGTGTTTGGCGCGCGACATGGCGTCGAGCTGGTCGGCGAAGATGCCTTTGCTGTCGAACAACAGGCGACCGATCAGTGTGCTTTTGCCGTCATCAACCGAGCCGGCGGTGATAAAGCGCAGCAGGCCGCGTTCTTTGGTCAAATCTTTTAATTCGGGCAGATTGGCTGCGGCATTCATCAGAAATATCCTTCTTTTTTACGTTTTTCCATCGAGGCTTCCGATGTCTGATCGTCCATGCGGGTGGCGCCGCGCTCGGTAATCTGGGTGATCGCGGTTTCAGCAATAATTTCGGCCACCGTGGCCGCCTCGGAGGCGACCGGGCAGGTGCAGGAGATGTCACCGACCGTGCGGAAACGAACCACCTGACTGACGATCTGTTCTCCTTCTCTTGGTGGCGTCAACGGTGTCAGCGGCACCAGCAGACCATTGCGCGGAATGACCTGACGTTCATGGGCAAAGTAGATCGGCGGCAGAGCCAGTTTTTCACGCTCTATGTATTGCCAGACATCGAGTTCAGTCCAGTTCGAAATCGGGAAAACGCGGATGTTTTCGCCGGGGTGTACGCGGGTGTTGTACAGATCCCATAATTCAGGGCGCTGGGCTTTCGGATTCCATTGACCGAATTCGTCACGGAATGAAAATATCCGCTCCTTGGCGCGGGCCTTTTCTTCATCGCGCCGTGCACCGCCGATGCAGGCGTCGAACTTGAATTCTTCATGGCTTTCGAGCAGTGTGACGGCCTGGGCCGCATTGCGCGAATCGGTGGCCGGATTTCTCAGCCGGACTGTGCCGCGTTTCATGGAATCTTCGACTGAGCGCACGATCAGGCGTTCGCCCAGTTCGGCAGCACGCTGGTCGCGGAAGGTGATGACCTCGTCAAAATTGTGGCCGGTGTCGATATGCATCAACGGGAACGGGAATTTACCCGGACGGAAGGCTTTTTCAGCCAGACGCAACAATACCACCGAGTCTTTGCCTCCCGAAAATAACAGAACCGGATTGCTGCATTCGGCAGCGACTTCCCGCATGATGTGAATCGCTTCCGATTCCAGCCAGTCCAGATGGCGGTTGCTTGCGGCGTCAAAAACCGACGGCGAAGCTTGCTGCAATGTTAGTGATGAATTCATGATTGACTTTGCTGCTGATTGGAGTTGTTTATATTTTGTTATAGGTGTTCAACGTTATGTCTTGATGCGGACCAGTTTGCCATCGACCACATGCAGGCCGCATTCTTTGTTTTCTGGTGTTTCCCACCACCAGCGCCCGGCGCGAACATCTTCCCCGGGCTGGATCGCCCGTGTGCAGGGTGCGCAACCGATAGACGGATAACCGGCATCGTGGAGTGCATTGTAAGGTACTTTGTGCAGTTGAAGATAGTACCAGACGTCCTGTTCCGACCAGTCCGCGATCGGATTGAATTTGGTCAGTTCATGCGCAGCATCGTGTTCCTGTACTGCCAACTCGTTGCGGGTGCTGGACTGGCTGCGTCGCTGCCCGGTAATCCAGGCCTTTTGACCGGCCAGTGCCCGACCCAACGGCTCGACTTTGCGGATCTGGCAGCACGACTTGCGCAAATCGACACTTTCATAAAACGCATTCAGACCATGGTTGGTGACATAAGCTGCAACCGCATCCGGATTCGGGTAATACAGTTGAATCTGATAACCGTAGTGTTGTTTGACCTTGTTCAGCATGGCCAGTGTTTCGGGCGGCAGCCGACCGGTTTCCAGTGAAAATATGGCGATCGGCAACGCCGCACCGAGAATCAGATCGGTCAGTACCATGTCTTCGGCGGCCAGACTGGAGGCAAATACGGCCGGCGCAAAATCGGCCGCAACGCGGGATAGCGTGGCTTTGGTTGCGGCCAGTTTTTCTTCAAAGCCGGATGGCATTTCAGCCATATTCGGGTGGGCGGTCTGGTTCATGCTGCGCGGCGCTCAACCCGTCGGAACAACGGTGATTTCTGGTCAATCGAAGCCTGATAGCTGGTGCTGAAATCACTCAGGCCTTTCACTGCATCGTGGATGTTGCGGTCGGCACGCGTGGCAAAGGCATTGAAGCCAACCCGCTGCATGTAAAACAGTTGATCGCGCAATACATCGCCGATGGCGCGCAGCTCGCCCTGATATCCGAGCCGGCTGCGCAGATTGTAGGCAATGGAATAGCCGCGCCCGTCCGAAAATTTCGGGAAGTGAATGGCGACGACCTTCAGCGCTGCAACGTCAGCGGCCAACTCTTCAGCGCGCTCGTCACTGGCCAGCCAGACGCCGACATTGTTGCGCACCGACAGCAACGCATGCTGCGACTTCCAGACCTGCAGCGGCACAATGACATTCCCCTCAGGGATTTCCACATCGTTTGGCTGCTGATCGGGCGACAGATTGAAAACGACCCACTCGTCGCTGACTACCTGGCCGTCTTTAATAATTTCAGACATATTCATCCTCTCCCTGCAAGACCGTATCGCTGATCGGCGTTGCATAGACAAACTCTTTAAACGGGTTGATGCCAATGCGCTGCACTGTCTCAATAAATTTTTCATCTTCAAAGCGTTGTGCCAGATATACCTTGATCAGACGTTCGATTACTTCCGGCATCTGTGCGGCAGCGAACGATGGTCCGATGATTTTACCAATCGCAGAATTGATACCCTGCGCGCCGCCGATCGACACCTGGTACCACTCGCTGCCATCTTTGTCGACGCCAAGAATACCAATATTGCCAACGTGATGATGGCCGCAGGCATTGATGCAGCCGGAAATGTTCAATTCCAGTTCGCCAATATCATGCAGGTAATCCAGATTATCGAAACGTTCGGTGATTTCCAGTGCAATCGGAATCGATTTGGCATTGGCCAGTGAGCAGAAATCGCCGCCGGGGCAGCAGATCATGTCTGTCAGCAAGCCAATATTTGGTGTGGCCAGTCCTTGCGCCTTGGCCGCCTCCCATAGCGGATACAGGTCGGTCAAACGCACATCGGCCAGCACCAGATTCTGTTCGTGGGTAATGCGCAGTTCGCCGAAGCTGTATTGGTCAGCCAGACCGGCAATGAATTCCATCTGTTCAGCGGTGGCGTCACCAGGTGGCACGCCGGGCTTTTTCAGCGACAGCAGCACGCTGCGATAACCGGCCACCTTGTGCGGTTTGACGTTGCGCCGGACCCAGTTTGAAAATGCCTTGTTCTGCGCCAGATGCGACAGGTAGTCACTGTCCTGTTCGGAGAGATTCTGGTACTGCGGACTGGTAAAGTAGGCGGCAATGCGGTTGAATTCGGCTTCGGTGACGGTGCCCGGGCCATCTTTCAGGTCAGCCCATTCCTCTTCCACCTGACGCGCAAACTGTTCGGCACCCAGAGCTTTGACCAGTATCTTGATACGCGCCTTGTATTTGTTGTCGCGCCGGCCGTACTCGTTATAAATACGCAGTATGGCTTCGAGATAGGTGATGACGTGCTGCCAGGGCAGGAATTCGCGAATGACACTGCCCAGTATCGGGGTGCGCCCCATACCGCCGCCGACCATCACCTGAAAACCAACTTCACCGCTGGCGTTATACACCACCGTCAGACCGATGTCATGAACTGCAATGGCTGCACGATCTTCTTTGGAACCGTTGATGGCAATTTTGAATTTGCGTGGCAAATAGGCGAATTCGGGATGGAAGGTGGTCCACTGGCGCAAAATCTCGGCATACGGACGAGTGTCAATGATTTCGTCCGGTGCCACGCCGGCAAATTCGTCGGACGTGATATTGCGCATGCAGTTGCCCGATGTTTGAATTGCGTGCATTTCCACGCTGGCCAGATGTTCCAGAATTTCCGGAGTCTGTTCCAGAGTAATCCAGTTGAACTGAATGTTTTGGCGGGTAGTGAAATGTCCGTAACCTTTGTCGAAATTCTTGGCAATAAAGGCAAATTTGCGCAGTTGGTCGCTTGACAGCATCCCATACGGTACAGCGATGCGCAGCATGTAGGCATGGCGCTGCATATACAATCCGTTTTGCAGACGCAACGGCAAAAATTCTTCTTCGGTAAGTTCATCGGCCAGACGACGGCGCACCTGATCGCGGTATTGGGCGATCCGTTCCTTGATGATCAGATGGTCATGCTGGTCATAACGGTACATAAAAGTCCTTGCAACAATAAAAGAGCATTTTGGAATTGTTGAAAATTAAATTTCATCAACCCACGGTTAGTCAGAAAAATTCAGTTAAAAAATGAGTTTGGCTGCAACCAGAGTCAGCGTGGCAGCCAGCAGGACTCGCAATATCCGTTCCGGGACCGCACGGGCGGCCATCGAGCCGAGAACGATGCCCGGAATTGAACCTATCAACAAGGTAGCCAACAAGGCCCAGTTGATGGAACCCAGCCACCAGTGACCGACGGCCGCGATAGCAGTCAGCGGCACGGCATAGGCAATATCTGTTCCGGCAATTTCGGCCGGTTTCATGTGTGGATACAGCAAGACGATCAATGTTGCGCCGATGGCACCGGCACCGATCGAAGAAACGGTGACCAGCACGCCCAGTACCGCACCGGACAGAATCGTCGCGGCGTCGAGGGTGCGGCCATGTAACTGTTTTTCAGGATGGCGATTGAGCCATTCCAGCATGTTGCGTTTAAACAGCAGGGCAATCACGGTCAGCAACACTGATACTGCAATGGTGTAACGAATTACCTGACCGATTTCCTGATTCAGGGCGCCAAAATGTTTCAGGCACAAGGTAGCAAACAAGGCAGCAGGCAGGGCACCAAAACACAAAAGACGCACGATATGCCAGTTAACTGTGCCGCGCATTTTATGTGTAAAGGTGCCGGCGGATTTGGTGATGGAGGCGAAGGCCAGGTCGGTGCCGACCGCTACGGTTGGCGATACGCCAAACAGCAAAGTCAGCAGCGGTGTCATCAGGGAACCGCCACCGACACCCGTTAAACCGACCAGCAAGCCGACTGCAAAACCTGAAATTACATAAGAAATAGTCATAAAGCCTCTCACAATAGTGCGCAATCGTAATAAACTATCGACTTATTCCAAACTACTAAGTATT
>Ga0209067_10002863_pt1 | contig 10129 bp, 5 predicted proteins | sample ColStrG_CSR_2013_FD_187199 | JGI IMG/M metagenome (GOLD analysis project Ga0209067, IMG submission 187199) | Freshwater sediment microbial communities in response to fracking from Pennsylvania, USA - Cold Stream Run_MetaG_CSR_2013 (SPAdes)... | ecosystem: Environmental > Aquatic > Freshwater >...
CAACATTGTTGCGACCACGGTCTACCTGCAGGACCTCAACGACTTTGCCAGCATGAATGCGGTCTACGCGACGTTCTTCAAGAGCCCTGCACCCGCTCGCGCGACCGTCCAGGTGGCCGGAATTCCGAAGGGCGCAAAAATTTCCATTTCTGCTATTGCCGTCGCTCCCTGACGTGGCGCGGGCAGCCGATGCAATGCAGATGTCATCAAATCCTCGGTGGAGAGCTACGACATGAAAAACAGACTTGCGCAATTCCTGGCAACGGGCGCCCTGCTTGTGAGCCTGGCGGGGGGCGCGAATGCATCCGGTTCCAGCGGAAACATCGTCACCTTTGACCCTCCCGGGGCCGGTACGGGGGCGTATCAGGGTACGGGCTGCACGTATTTTCCCTGTGCCCTGGCCATCAATGACGCTGGAACGATCGTCGGAAGCTACACCGATGCCAACAATGTGAATCACGGGTTCATCCGTAACTCCGACGGCAACTTCACGAGCTTTCAGGCACCCGGCGCCGATACGACGCCTAATTCCGGGAATGGGACCGGTGCCACATCCATCAACGACGAGGGCGCAATAACCGGGTACTTCTACGATGCCCATGGCGTCGCACACGGTTTCCTGCGAAATCCTGAAGGCGTCATCGTTACGTTCGACGTTCCCGGCGCCGTCAATGGCACCTTCCCCAATTTCATCAGTGCGGAGGGCGATATTGTCGGTGGTTCGATGGATGCGAACCTGCAGTGGAGCGCCTTCGTGCGCCGACACAACGGCTCCGTGGTCACCTTCACCGGTCCGGGTGCGTGCACAGTCGGGGTTGTGGCGGGCTGCTTTGGGGCCGCCGGTTGGCTTATAGACCCGTATGGGCGCGCCGTCGGCAGCTACGAGGACACCAACTTCGTCACGCACGGGATGATCCGGGACCGCAACGGCGCCGTCACGGTATTCGACGTGCCCGGGGCCGGAACGGGCGCCTACCAGGGTACGAGCTGCCCTGGTTGCAAGCTCGCGGGTAATCGCTGGGGTGCCCTTGCGGGAACCCTGGTCGATGCGAACTACGTCAATCACGGATTCCTGCGCAGTGCCGGCGGCCGCAGCATTGTGTTTGATGTCCCGGGCGCAGGCACGACGGGCGGAACTGGAACGGGATGCTATTCCGACTGCCCGGTGGCCTTGAACGATCAGGCCGAAATGGCAGGAACCTACATCGACGCGAACTACGTCGCGCACGGCTACCTTCGACGTGCCGACGGCAACGTTGTGAGCTTTGATCCCGAGGCGTCGACGAGCACCCAGCCGCAAGCCATCAACAACGAGGGCACGGTAGTAGGGGTCTATCTCGACGCCGCCAACGTTTACCACGCATTCCTGCGCCGGCGCGAGGAGTAGCAAGCCCCCCCTGCCCGGTCATTGGCAGCGTAGCGCCCTACAGCGCAGCGCCCTAAACTGCGCTTGGCCGGACGCGCGCTGCCAGTGCACCCAGGTACTGAGCAAAATCCTGCAGGTCGTTGTGCGCGGCTCCCGTTATGGTGACGAGTTCCGCGCGAGGCACCAGCGCCTGCAGGCGCTGCGCGTGTGCCAGGGGAATCAAGGCGTCCAGGTCCCCGTGGATCAGGGTGACGGGAACCGGCACACGCGGCAGGTCACGCCAGGTTTCCAGGGGATAGCGCAGCAGCGCCCCGGGTGCGTAGGGATAGAAACGCCGCGCCAGTTCGCGGATGCTCCAGTACGGTGAGACCAGAATGCAGCGATCCGGCATGGCTGGCGCCTCGGGCTGCACGCCCAGTTGTGCCGCCAGGCCGGCCACCAGCGCAGTACCGAGCGAGCGGCCCAGCATCACCCGGTAGCGGCCGGCGTACTGTGGTGCCACCCAGGCCCATGCGGCGGCGACATCCGCCCGCAACTGCGCCTCGCTGCGCACGCGTCCACTGCTTTTACCAAAGCCCCGGTAATCGAGTACGAACACATCGACATTGGCAGCGCGATAAAACTGCGTGTCCCCTATCCAGTCGCCGGCATGACCGCTGTTGCCATGCAAAAAAAACACCAGGCCGTCCGGATCGGGCAGGCGTAGATGCAGGGCGCTGAGCACGGCTCCCGGCACGGGAATCGCGACCTCGTGAACGTCGGGCAGGCCAAAATCATGGCCCGCAGGCAGCCTGCGCGGATACAGCAGCAGCACTTCCTGGAACGCATAGAGGCCGGCTCCCAGCGCCAACAGCAGGAGGATCGCAACGAGTACCAGGGACAAGGCAAGGCTCATGGGCATTCCGCGCCGCGTGGGGTGCGGCACTGCAGAGGCGAGCATACCCAAGTGCCGTGCGCGGGCGCTGTGCGCGCCATCGCGGGCAGCGCGCGTCCACCGGGCGGTGTAATGTCGCCCTTTTTCCTACCGGACGCCATTCATGCTCCAACCAGCGCTGCGCCACCTGCGTAAAGCCCCGTTCCTGGCACTCCTCCTGCTGTGCGCCGGCGTGCTGCCGTCCGCGAGCACGCCGGCACACGCGGCGCCTTCCGACCGGGTGCTCCTGCCCGCAACGGTCACGCCGGACCGCTACCGTCTGGACATCACGCCCGACGCGGCGAACCTGGGCTTCCAGGCGACGGTCGACATTGACCTCACCGTTCATGAAGCAACCGACAGTATCGTGCTCAACAGCCTGGATATTGTTGTTGATCACGTGGCCATAGGCGGCATTGCCCGGAGCCCCATAGCCACGTACGACGAAGCGGCCCAGACCCTGCACCTCGCCCTGGAGCACCCGCTCAAGCCGGGCGCCTACGTCCTGCATATGGCCTATCACGGCCGCATCTACCAGCAATCCTCAGGGCTTTTTGCTGTTGATTACGAAACGGCACAAGGCAAGGTGCGCGCCCTGTTCACCAAGTTCGAAAACTCCGATGCGCGCCGCTTCGTGCCCTGCTGGGACGAACCCGGGCACAAGGCGGTTTTTGAGCTTGCAGCGACGGTACCCGAAGACCTCATGGCGCTGTCCAACACCCCCGTGAGCGCCAGCAAGAGCCTGCCCGGCGGGCGCAAGCACGTGCACTTTGCGCCCACCCCGAAAATGTCCACGTACCTGCTGTTCTTCGGCCTGGGCGACTTTGAACGGGTGCACCGCGACGTGGCCGGCGTGGACCTGGGCGTGGTCGTCAAGCGCGGTGACAGCGCACGTGCCGCCTTTGCCCTGGACACGGCCGCCCAGATCCTGCCCTACTACAACGACTACTTTGGCGTGCCCTACCCACTGCCCCGCCTGGACATGATTGCCGGGCCGGGCAGCAGCCAGCGCTTTGGCGCCATGGAAAACTGGGGAGCCATTTTTTACTTCGAACGCTTCGTGCTCGTCGATCCGCGCATTTCCACCGAAGCCGACCGCCAGAACGTGTACCGCGTCATCGCCCACGAGATGGCGCATCAGTGGTTCGGCAATCTCGTCACCATGGCGTGGTGGGATGACCTGTGGCTCAACGAAGGTTTTGCCTCCTGGATGGAGGGCAAGGCCATGGACCACTTCCATCCGGAATGGAAAACCGCGCTCAAGGAGATGGGACCGCGGCAATCGGTCATGGGCATCGACGCGCGCGAAGGCACGCATCCGGTCATCACCCCGATACGCGACGTGCTGCAGGCCGGGGGGGCCTTTGACGGCATTACCTATACCAAGGGTGCCGCCGTGATCCGCACCCTGGAATCCTTCCTGGGGGAAGAAGCCTTTCGTGCGGGCGTGCGTCGCTACATGCAGCGCCACGCCTACGGCAATACCACCAGCAACGACCTGTGGAAATCCATGGACGAGGGTTCCGTGCGCCCGATCACCCGCATTGCGCATGAACTCTCCCTGCAGGCAGGCGTGCCGCTGCTGCGCGAACTCTCGGCGCGCTGCGTCGAGGGCAGCACCCAGGTGCGCCTGGTGCAGGAGCACTTCGCAATCGACCCCGGCTCCACCAGTGCGCGCGTGTGGCACGTGCCCGTGACGCTGCAGTCCCTGGGCGGGGCCAGCGTCAAGGCGGTGGTGTCGGGCAGCAAACCCACGCAGGTCACGGTACCGGGCTGCGCGCCCGTGATCCTCAATGCCGGCCAGGGTTCCTACGCCATGGTGCGCTATGCCGACGAGGCCGGCGCGGCCATCAGCGCGCGCTTTGCCGACCTGGGCGCGCAGGATCAATTGGGCATACTCAACGATACGGCCAGCCTTGCGCTGGCGGGCGAGCAAGCCATGGCCGCCCTGCTTGACCTTGCCCGCCAGGTGCCCCCGCAGGCTGACACCGTCGTGCTGAGTGCACTGGTAGGGCGTCTGCAAGGCCTGGACCACCTGTACACCGGCTTGCCCACGCAGGCGCGCTTTCGCGCCTACGCGCTTGCCGTCATCAACGCCATTTTCAGCCGTGTAGGCTGGGACAAAGTCCAGGGCGAGAGTGACAACGTGGCCCTGCTGCGGGCCAGCCTGATCGCCGCCCTGGGCCAGATGGATGAACCGCTCGTTCTGGCCGAGGCGCAACGCCGCTATGCCGCCTTCCTGGCCAATCCGGCCAGCCTCGATGCCGGCGCGCGGCGCAGCGTGCTGCAGATCGTTGCCGAGCACGCGGATGCAGCGAGCTGGGATCAGTTGCATGCCCTGGCGCGCAGCGCCAGCACGGAAGTCGAGCGCCAGGACTACTACCGTCTTCTGGCCACGGCGCGCGACCCTGCTCTGGTGCAACAAGCCCTGGCCCTGGCCATATCACCCGAACCCCCGGCCACCTCGGGGCCGGTCATGATCAACGCCAGCGCCGCCCAGCACCCTGAACTGGCACTGGCTTTCGCCGTGGAGCACTGGGACTGGATCGCGAACCACATCGAGGCCAACGTGCAGCCGCGTTATGTGCCGCGCCTGCTGGGTAACGCGTGGGACCTGAAGCTGGTGGAGGCGCTGCGCAGCTTTGCCGACGCGCATATCCCCCCGGGCGGTCGGCAGGACGTGGACAAGACGGTATCCAATGTGCGCTACCTGTGGCGCATACGCAGCGAGCGTCTGCCGGAAGTCGACGCCTGGCTGGCGCGCTAAAAGACCATTCAGGCGGCCGCCGCACGTACCGGCTCCGGCGGCGTGGAACGAAACAGGCGGCCGTGCTCGGTGATGGTGACGATCACGATGGCGCCGGCCCCCAGGATGACGAAACCCAGGGTCATGGGTATGGCACTGCCGTCAAACTGCTGCCCGATGAGGAAACCCAGCGATGCCCCTCCTACGGTCGTGACGAATCCCTGCACCGATGAGGCGGTACCCGCGATGTGGCCTACGGACTCCATGGCCAGCGCGTTGAAATTAGGGGCGACGAGTCCGAAGCAGAACATCATGGACGACTGGCAGAGGGCGAAGGTCCAGAGGGACTCGTGCCCGCTGCACGCGATGCCGGCATGCACGGCCGCGACCAGCACATAGCCTAGGAGCGCCCAATGCGAGACGCGGTGCATGCCCAGGCGCCCGACGATGCGCGAATTGATGAGTGACGAGGCGGCCATGGCCAGCGCCGTGAGGCCAAAGACCAGCGGGAACAGCGCAGCCGCGTGAAAGACGTCGTCAAAGATCTGCTGCACCGAATTGATGTAACCGAAGAGTCCGCCCAGCATCACCGTATTGGCAAACATATAGCCCACGGCCTTGCGCTGCGTGAGGGCTATGCGAAAAGCACCCAGTACGCGGGCGGGCACGATGGGCAGGCGGTCTGCTTCGTGCAGGGTTTCGCGCAGGCGCAGCGCGCCCCAGGCAGCCATGATGGCGCCAAAAAGAGCCAGCGCGAAGAATATGGCGTGCCAGGGCGCCACCAGCATGATCAACTGGCCCAGCGAGGGGGCGGCGATAGGCGCCGCCAGAAAGACGATGAACGCCAGCGACATCACCCGTGCCATCTGGCGCCCGGCGTAGCGGTCACGGATGATGGATACGGCCAGCACCCGCGTGCCTGCGGCACCCACACCCTGCAAGGCGCGGGCGGCGAGCATCACCCCGAAGGATCCGGCGAAGCCGGCCACGGCACTGAAGAGCGCGTATATGCCCAGGGCAGCGAGCAGCACCGGCCGGCGCCCGTAGCGATCTGCCAGGGTGCCGTAGAAGATCTGCGCGCCTCCGAATCCCAGCAGGTAGGCCGTGACGATCCATTGGCGATCGTTTTCCGCGACGATGCCCAGGGCGTGGCCGATTACCGGCAAGGCGGGCAGCATGGTGTCTATTGCCAGGGCATTGGTTGCCATTACCGCGGCGACGAAAGCTACGAACTGCCGGAAACCCATACCCGAGGGATCTGCTGCAGTGGGTTCAGTAGGCGAAGACATGGGAAGGATCAACTTTTCTGGAGCATGCGGGATATGTGCCGCATCACCGGGCGTGGCGTGCCACGCGGGGCGATGCGGTCCTGGTGCAGGATACGGGATTGCGTCGGGGTGTAAGAATTTTGCGCGAGGTCCGACGAAGTACGGAGTGGGCACCATGCACGGTCCCATATAACACCGTCACCGAGGGAGACACCATGAAATTGACGAGCACTGCAGCACCCACGCGTTTGTTCCTGGCCGCTGGCCTGAGCAGCATTCTGGCGATTTGCACCTTTCCGGCCCACGCGGTGATGGTGGATCCGGACAAGGCCGCCATCGCTTCCGTAGACCGCTTCAGCAAGGACGCCGCGCACCTGCAACTGCGCACCGACAGCAACGGCATCCCGGGCCCGAACCAGCCGGTGGATTTTGATACCGGCCCCTTTACGACCCAGGGCCTGTCGCCGCAGGGCAAGCCGGTGCGCTATTACAACTTCGACGTGCAGGGCACGACGCCGGCTACCGTCTATGTGCTGTATCGCGCAGGTGCGAGCACGCCGCTGGCCGGCCAGTTGCCCCTCATCGACGAGCTGCCCGGGGAAAAAGGCTACAACGACTTTCGCCAGGTGACGAAGGTGATTGTGCCGGCTTCCTATGAAGTGAACAGCATCGTAGATGCCGCGGGCCTGCGGAGTGCCGGCTTTGCCATGGAAAAGACCGACGCCATCCGCAACATGCCGGTGGTATCGGATGGCTCGGTTGCGCGTCATCGCCTGAACGGAGCGGATGCCAGCCTGCAACGCGCCTGGTACCACGGCAAGGTGGCAAAGTTCTTCGCGTTCAATGAGACCGCACTGCGCGCCGCCAACGGCGAAGACGTACCGATCTCGCCCATCTCGGTGTTCTTCAATGTCAATCCGGACCAGCCCAATGGCGGGCCTGCATCCGGGTTTCGCAAGGAAGCGGGATCTGCACAAACGCATAACGTAGTGGCGACCCTGCCCGGCAACCTGTCGTACTCGCCCCTGTGGGTGGTGAGCGTGTTTGATACCGCCGACTGGCCCATGGTGCACGACCTGGACTCGGCATCGAATGCCAGGATACTGGCCGCCAGTGTTGCCACGGTGAACTGCCCGATCTTTTTCGTGACGCAGTAAGCCCGGAGCGTTGGCCGCCGGCCGCCCCCAACACACGGGGGGCGGCCGGCGGCATTTTGCGTGCGCCGAGGCGAGCAAAAGCTGCATACTGTTATTATTTACAGTATGCCACAAACCTATACCGAACTGCACTGCCTCTCCAATTTTTCCTTTCTGCGGGGCGCCTCGCATCCCGAGGAACTGGTGGCGCGCGCGCTTGCACTGGGATATGCAGGACTGGCGCTCACCGATGAATGCTCCTTTGCCGGTTCGGCGCGGGCCCACCTGGCCCTGCGCGAAGCGCGCGCGCTGCAAGCTGCCACCCTCGAGGAACACGGCGCCCTGGCACCCGGCGAGCCGGATGCCAGCCGGTTCAATCTGATCCATGGCACCAGCATCGTGCTGGCTGACACGCCCGGGCGCACGGACGGCGCCCACCTCGTATTGCTGGCGCAGAACCGCAACGGCTACGGCAATCTCTCGGAGCTGGTAACGCTGGCACGGCGCGCTGCCATCAAGGGCAGCTACCACCTGGATGCCACCACGCTGGCAGCGCACGCCGGTCTGCTCGACGACACCCTGGCGCTCCTGATACCCAGGCCCGCGCCCCCGCCTGCGGGTTGCAGCCAGCGTCCGCTGCTGGATGCGGACACCCTGCTGGCGCAGGCACGGTGGTTAGCCGCCCTGCTGGAGGGCCGCGCCTGGATAGCCTGCGAACGCAATCACGGTCCGGACGATGCCGGCTGTTATGCCCTGCTGCACGAGGTGGCGCAGCGCAGCGGCCTGCCCCTGGTGGCCAGTGGGGGCGTACAGATGCACGTGCGCAGCCGCAAGAAACTGCACGATGCCCTGGCCGCCGTACGCAGCGGCCTGTCCCTGTCGGCGTGTGGCACGCTGCTCGCCCCCAACGCCGAGCGGCACCTGCGCGCGCGCACGCGCCTCGCGCAACTGTACCCGGCTGCACTGCTGCGCGAGACCTGCGTCATCGCCGAGCGTTGCTCCTTCTCGCTGGACGAACTGCGCTACGAATACCCCGACGAAGTCGTGCCCGCCGGCCACACCCCGGCCAGTCACCTGTCGGCCCTCACCTGGGAAGGCGCGACGCAGCGCTACCCCAACGGTGTCCCGGACAAAGTGCGCAGCCTGCTCACGCACGAGCTGGCGCTCATCAGCGAGCTGCACTACGAACCCTACTTCCTCACGGTGCACGACATCGTGCGCTTTGCCCGCAGCCGTGCCATCCTGTGCCAAGGACGCGGCTCGGCCGCCAATTCCGCGGTGTGCTATTGCCTGGGCATCACCGAGGTCGACCCCGAACGCATGAGCGTGCTCTTCGAGCGCTTCATGAGCCGGGAGCGCAACGAACCCCCGGACATCGACGTCGATTTCGAGCACCAGCGGCGCGAGGAGGTGATGCAGTACCTCTTTGCCAAATACGGGCGCGAGCGCGCCGCCCTGACCGCTGCCCTGCACACCTACCGCCCGCGCGGCGCGCTGCGCGACCTGGGCAAGGCCCTGGGGCTGTCGCTCGACCAGGTCGACCGTCTTGCCCGTTCCATGGCCTGGTGGGACGGCGGACGCATCCGCCCCGAACGCCTGCAGGAAGCCGGCTTCGATCCCGACAACCCCGTGATTGCCCAACTGCTGGTGCTGGCCGAGACACTCATCGGTTTCCCGCGCCACCTCTCGCAGCACAGCGGGGGCTTTGTCATTGCGCGCGACAAACTCTCACGCCTGGTACCCATAGAAAACGCCGCAATGGCCGACCGCACGGTGATCCAGTGGGACAAGGACGATCTCGATGCCCTGGGCCTACTCAAGATCGATGTGCTCGCGCTGGGCATGCTCAGCTGCCTGCGTCGCAGCCTGGATCACCACAACGCCTACACGGCCCTGTGCTGTCCACCCGGCACGCCTCCACCGCCCCCCCTGCGGGTATCCGACATCCCGCCCGAATGCCCGCAGGTCTACGCCATGCTCAGCCGCGGCGACTCCCTGGGCGTGTTCCAGGTCGAGTCCCGCGCACAGATGAACATGCTGCCGCGCCTGCAGCCGCGCTGCTTCTACGATCTGGTCATCGAAACGGCCATCGTGCGCCCCGGCCCCATACAGGGGGGCATGGTGCATCCCTACCTGCGCCGCCGCCAGGGGCTCGAACCCGTTACGTATCCTTCGCCCAGCGTGCGGGCCGTGCTGGAACGCACCCTGGGGGTTTCCATCTTCCAGGAACAGGTGATGCAGCTGGCCGTGGTGGCCGCCGGTTTCACGCCGGGCGAGGCCGACCAGTTGCGCCGCGCCATGGCCGCCTGGAAACGCAAGGGCGGCATCGGACCCTTCCGCGACAAGCTCGTGGCCGGCATGCTGGCCCGCGGCTACAGCGCAGCCTACGCCGAGCAGATCGTGCGCCAGATCCAGGGCTTCGGTGAATATGGTTTCCCCGAGAGCCACGCCGCCAGTTTTGCCCTGCTCGTGTACGTATCGGCCTGGCTCAAGTGCCACCAGCCCGCCGCCTTCTGCGCTGCGCTGCTCGACTCGCAGCCCCTGGGCTTTTACCCGCCCGCGCAGATCGTGCGCGACGCCCAGGACCATGGCGTTACCGTGCTGCCCGTGTGCGTCACGGCGAGCCACTGGGAGTGCACGCTGGAGGCCCGCCCGCCGGATGACGAGCGTCGCGCCGGTGGCAATGGCGCATCCGAACCT
>Ga0209067_10002864_pt1 | contig 10129 bp, 8 predicted proteins | sample ColStrG_CSR_2013_FD_187199 | JGI IMG/M metagenome (GOLD analysis project Ga0209067, IMG submission 187199) | Freshwater sediment microbial communities in response to fracking from Pennsylvania, USA - Cold Stream Run_MetaG_CSR_2013 (SPAdes)... | ecosystem: Environmental > Aquatic > Freshwater >...
ATGTCACGCTGAAAGAGGCCCGGCTGGCGTTGCTTAAGTGCCATGACCACTTCCATTTTATCAAAGGAAATTTACACGACTTGGCTTTCGTCGAAAATGCCTTTGTCGCATACAAGTTTGATTACGTCGTCAACCTGGCGGCACAGGCAGGGCTGCGGTACTCACTTCAAAATCCAAATGCCTACGTCGAAAGCAACATCCAGGGCTTTCTTAACATTCTCGAGGCATGTCGCCGGCATCCACCCGCCCACCTGGTCTATGCGTCGTCGAGTTCGGTCTATGGCGCCAGTAAGCAGATGCCGTTCTCCGTTCACCAAAATGTAGACCATCCAATTTCCCTGTACGCTGCTACCAAAAAATCGAACGAACTGATGGCGCACACGTATTCGGTTCTGTTCAAAATTCCCACAACAGGGCTTCGGTTCTTCAACGTGTACGGTCCCTATGGCAGGCCGGATATGGCTTTGTTCATCTTCACCAAATCCATTTTGGAAGGAACACCGATCGATGTTTTTAACCACGGTAAAATGCGGCGCGACTTTACGTACGTGGCCGATATCGTTGAGGGTATTTCGCGGTTGGTGCCCCACATTGCCTCCGCCAACACCCAATGGGATCCCCATCATCCCGACCCCGCTACCAGCTTTGCACCCTACCGGCTTTACAACATTGGAAATACCAAACCGGTGGAGTTGATGTATTACATCGACGTATTAGAAAGAAAACTAGGCAAAAAAGCCATCAAAAATTTCCTGCCCATGCAGGACGGCGAAGTGACGGACACGTATTCTGACGTCACTGACTTGGTGGAGACCGTGGGATACAAGCCCTCCACGGCCATCGAAACCGGCATAAACAATTTTGTAGATTGGTATCTGGAATATTATAAAATAACACCCTGAGGCGTATGGAAAAAATTGGCGTGATCGGTCTGGGTTATGTGGGACTTCCACTGGCCGTCGAGTTTGGGAAGATTCTTGACGTCATCGGATTTGACATCAACCAAGTCCGGATTGATGAACTTAAAAAAGGCATTGAGCGGACGCTGGAGGTTGAGACAGAAGAACTCCGATCAGCCACCCGCCTGCATTTTTCGTCTGACCTCCACGATTTGAAATCGGTAAACTATTTTATCGTCACGGTGCCCACGCCGGTCGACGCCTATCACGTGCCCGACCTCCGGCCATTGCAGTCGGCAAGTAAGACCGTCGGCGCCGTGCTCAAAAAAGGAGACATAGTGATTTATGAATCAACAGTTTTTCCAGGATGCACAGAGGAAGTTTGTATCCCGATCCTTGAGCAAGTGAGCGGATTGAAGTTCAATCAAGATTTCTTTGCCGGCTATTCCCCGGAGCGAATCAATCCCGGCGACAAGCATCACCGCCTGCCCAACATCAAAAAGGTAACCAGCGGCAGCACGCCGGAGGTGGCTGAAAAAGTGGATCAGCTGTACAAAAAAATTATCAAAGCGGGGACGCACAAAGCCTCGTCGCTGAAAGTCGCTGAAGCGGCTAAAGTGATCGAAAACTCACAGCGCGACCTGAACATTGCCTTTGTGAATGAATTGGCCTTAATTTTTCAGCGCATTGGCATCGACACCCACGAGGTGTTGGAAGCCGCCGGCACCAAGTGGAATTTTCTGCCTTTCAAACCCGGTCTCGTAGGCGGCCACTGCATTGGCGTCGACCCTTATTACCTCACCTACAAAGCTGAAAGTCTTGGATACCATCCGGAAGTAATTTTGTCAGGTCGAAAAATCAATGACAACATGGGCGTTTATATCGCCAATGATGTGATCAAACTCATGGCCAAAAATAAACTTCCGATTTACGGCGGGAAGGTATTGGTGCTGGGCCTCACCTTCAAAGAAAACTGCCCGGACATTCGCAACAGCAAGGTGGTGGACGTTGTTCGTGAGTTAGCGGGTTTCGGCACTGTCGTCGATATTTTTGATCCACACGTAGATGCCGAAGAAGTGAAACTCGAATACGGGCTTGAGGTCATTACACGCATTTCAGATCGCTATCACGCCATCGTGCTCACCGTGGGTCATCAGGAATTTTCCAGTATGCCGTGGGAGCAAATGAAAGAACCTCATGCCATTGTATATGACGTAAAAGGCTTTCTCGACAAATCGCTGATCACCGCCCGACTGTAGTCATGGACAAAAAAAAGAAAATCTTGCTTACTGGCGGAGCCGGTTTCATCGGTGCTCACACGGCCGTCGAGTTGTTCAACGAGGGATATCAAACCGTTCTAATCGACGATTTTTCCAAAAGCGATAAAACACTGCTGGCCGGTATTGAAAAAATAACCGGTCAGCGTCCTCATTTTATACAAGGAGACTGTCGGGACACAGGGTTTTTGCACGAGGTGTTCAGCCAGTCGGCGTTTGAAAGCGTCATTCACTTTGCTGCGTACAAATCGGTTAACGAGTCGGTGGAAAACCCATTGATGTATTACGAAAACAATCTGGGCTCCATGACAGCGGTGTTGCGGACCATGCAGGATTTTGATGTCAATCGCATCATTTTCTCATCGTCTTGCACCGTGTATGGTCAGCCTGACAACATACCGGTGGATGAAACGGCGCCATTCAAACGGGCCGAGTCGCCGTATGGCGCGACAAAGCAAATGAGCGAGCGCATGTTGGAAGATGCCGTGATCGGCAACAAAAACCTGAAGGTCATCTCGCTGCGCTATTTCAATCCCGTCGGCGCCCACCCGTCGGCGCACATTGGCGAACTTCCTATTGGCGTGCCTAACAACCTGGTCCCCTACGTGACACAAACGGCGGCCGGCCTCCGAAAAAAACTGACCGTGTTTGGCGACGACTACCAAACGCCCGATGGAAGTTGCCTTCGCGACTTTATCCACGTAGTGGACCTGGCGCATGCGCACGTCAAGGCCCTGCAAAAGATCGACTGGATGCCCACTCGAAACGAGGCCTTTAATCTCGGCACAGGCGAAGGAGTATCGGTTTTGGGGTTGGTCAAGAAATTCATTGAAGTAACCGGCGTGCCATTGAACTACGAAATTGGCCCCCGGCGTCCCGGAGATATCGAAAAGGTATACGCCGATCCGTCAAAGGCACGAAAACTCCTTGGTTGGCAAACGGCCTTGAGTCTGGAAGACGCCCTGCGCGATGCCTGGCGGTGGCAGCAGGCCCTTGAAAAAATCTAGCATCAACGTATGAATACCACGAAGCCAACATCGATAAAAATGGTTGACCTGCACGGTCAATATCTACAGATTAAATCTGAAATTGATGCAGCCATCGCTGAGGTGCTTCGGTCCACGGCCTTCATTCAGGGCCCGCAGGTAAATCTTTTTGCCGGGGCGTTGTCGCAATACCTGCAGAATGTGAAAGTGATTCCGTGTGCAAATGGCACAGACGCATTGCAAATTTCCATGATGGCAGCGGGTCTGAAACAAGGTGACGAAATCATCTTGCCGGTGCACACCTACGTCGCCACGGCTGAAGTCATGGCGTTGCTTGGCTTAGTTCCCGTCTTCATCGATGTTGACGAAAAAAACTTCACCCTCGATGTAACCCAGATACGGTCCAAGCTCACGCCCCGAACAAAAGCCATCGTTCCCGTGCATCTCTACGGTCAATGCGCCGACATGGAGGCGATTCTGAATATCGCAAGCGAACACAACCTGCTGGTGATCGAGGACGTTGCGCAGGGACTGGGGGCCAGTTACACCTTCACAAACGGGACGGTGAAGCGGGCTGGCGCCATGGGCCATATCGGCTGCACATCTTTCTTTCCCTCTAAAAACCTGGGCTGCTTTGGCGACGGGGGCGCGATCTTCACACCTGACGAAGCGTTGGCACAAAAAATACACATGATTGCCAATCACGGTCAAAAAATAAAATACCAACACGACCTGGTGGGTGTGAACAGTCGCCTTGACACCATGCAGGCTGCCATTTTACTGGTGAAGCTGAAATACCTCGACGACTACACGGAAAAAAGAAATGCCGCGGCCAATTTCTACGACCTTCATCTGCACGACGTAGCGTTTCTCGATGTTCCCGTGCGGGCGTCCTTTTCTTCGCATGTTTTTCACCAGTACACGCTGCGCACAAAAGGAATTGACCGGGATCATTTCAAAAAATACCTGGCAGACGCGGGTGTACCCACCATGATCTATTATCCCATTCCCCTGCATTTGCAGGCCGCCTACCGCCGGCCGGGTTTTGGCGAAGGGTCATTTCCCGTGACTGAACGATTAGCCCGAACGATCATTTCGCTCCCCATCCATACCGAGATGACCGAACCAGAATTGTCTTACATTTGCGGCGTGATTCGAGCGTATCATGCCTGATGAGAAGAAATATTTTGCGCACCCCACCGCCATCATTGATGATGGATGCGAAATTGGCGAGGGAACAAAAATCTGGCATTTTTCGCACATCATGTCATCTTGCAAGATTGGGGCGCAATGCAACATCGGGCAAAATGTAGTCATCTCGCCCGACGTGGTACTGGGCAGGAATGTTAAAGTTCAAAACAACGTTTCAATTTACACCGGAGTGCGTTGTGAAGATGATGTTTTTCTTGGACCGTCGATGGTGTTTACAAATGTCATCAACCCCCGAAGTGCTGTCAACCGCAGAAACCAATATGCGCAAACGCTCGTAAAAACAGGTGCCACCATTGGCGCCAACGCCACCATTGTGTGCGGGCACGACATTGGTCGATTTGCCTTTATCGGCGCCGGCGCCGTCGTGACCAAAGCCGTACCCGACTACGCATTGGTAGTGGGCAACCCAGCCCGACAGATGGGTTGGATGAGTGAGATAGGTCACAAGTTGAACTTTGATCAATCAGGGTTGGCTGTTTGCCCGGAAAGCGGCGATCAATACATTTTGAAAAACGGAGAGGTAACAAAGGCTAAATGAAAAATTTTGCACTCATCGGCGCGGCGGGCTATATCGCACCCCGGCACCTGCAGGCGATCAAAGATACGGGCAATCACCTGGTGGCCGCGTTGGATAAATTTGACAGTGTCGGAATCATGGATTCGTACTTTCCAAAGGCTGATTTTTTCACAGAATTTGAACGCTTCGACCGCCACTTGGACAAGCTGAAACGACTCGGGCAAAAAATTGATTACGTCAGCATCTGTTCACCCAATTATCTGCACGATTCACACATTCGCTTTGCCTTGCGCCACCAGGCAGATGCCATTTGCGAAAAGCCACTGGTTCTCAATCCGTGGAACGTTGATGCGCTGGAAGAGATTGAACGCGAAACAGGAAAAAAAGTATTTACCATTTTGCAACTTCGGCTTCATCCCAACATCATCCAACTGAAAAAGGAAATCGATGCGCTTCCGGCGGGCCAGATAGTCGATGTCGATCTTAACTACATTACGTCCCGGGGAAAATGGTATCATCATAGCTGGAAGGGTGACGAAATAAAGTCGGGTGGCATTGCCACAAACATCGGCATTCATTTTTTCGACATGCTGCTTTGGGTGTTTGGTGCGGCCCGGGAGATTCAAATCAAATCGTACGAAGCGGACGCTGCCTCAGGACACCTGACCTTGCAAAAAGCGAGAGTCAATTGGCGGCTTAGCATCAACGAAAACCATTTGCCGGACGATGTGAAGGCAAAAGGAAAGCGCACCTACCGGTCGTTGACAATGAACGGAAATGAAATTGAATTTAGCGATGGATTCACTGACTTGCATACCACCAGCTACCGGGAAATCCTGGCGGGTCGCGGTTTTGGTCTGGCGGATGCCCGGCCGTCAATTGAGCTTGCACACGAAATCAGGCCAAAGAAATAACCGCCTAACCAGACGACACCCATGAAAGGAATTATTTTAGCAGGAGGTTCGGGCACCAGGCTTTATCCGCTCACCAAAGCGGTATCAAAACAATTGCTGCCGATTTACGACAAGCCGATGATTTACTATCCGCTTTCGGTATTGATGCTGGCCAACATCCGCGACATCCTAATCATCACCACCCCGCACGAACAGGTGCTTTTCAAAAATCTCCTGGGCGACGGTAGCCAGTTTGGGTTGACGTTAGAATATCGGGTCCAGCCTTCGCCCGATGGGCTGGCGCAGGCCTTCATCATCGGCGAATCCTTTATCGGAGAAGACAGTTGCTGTTTGGTTCTCGGCGACAATATTTTCTATGGCTACAATTTCTCGGCTTTAATTGAAGAAGCCGGACATCTGAATCACGGCGCCACGGTTTTTGGTTATTACGTCAACGATCCTGAACGGTATGGTGTGGTGGAATTTGACCCGCAAGGAAAAGTCATTTCCATTGAGGAAAAACCATCGTCACCAAAATCCAATTACGCGGTGACGGGATTGTATTTCTATGACAATACTGTGGTGACGCGCGCCAAGACCATCCGCCCATCGCCGAGGGGCGAGCTTGAAATCACTGACTTGAACAAAAGTTACCTGGAAGACGGCTTGCTAAACGTCAAGCTGCTGGGTCGCGGCATGGCCTGGCTTGACACGGGTACGCATGAGTCGCTGATCCGCGCATCAACATTTGTGGAATCCATCGAAGAACGTCAGGGTTTGAAAATTGCATGCCTGGAAGAAATCGCGTACCATAAAGGTTACATCTCAAAAGATCAACTATTGGAATTAGCCAGACCGTTGAGCAAGAATCAATACGGGCAGTACCTGTTGAAGATAGCAAACGAAAAATTTCTTCTATGAGTAAGTTGAAGTTAGTCAGTACAGGCTTCGACGGGCTATTCATCATTGAGCCGCAGCGATTTGGTGATGAACGGGGCTATTTTTCAGAGACTTACAATTACCGCGACTTAAAGCAATTGGGGATTGACATTCGGTTTGTTCAGGACAACCAATCTAAGTCGGCATATGGGGTGATGCGCGGACTCCATTTTCAAAATGCACCTCACGCTCAAACAAAACTAGTGCGGGTGCTTTCCGGAAAAATTCTGGACGTCGTCGTTGATTTGAGAAACACCAGCGCGACATTCAAAAAGCCGTACGTCGTAGAACTGTCAGCGGAAAGCGGCCGACAGATTCTTGTACCCAAGGGTTTTGCACACGGTTTCATCGTGCTGAGCGAAAGTGCCGAACTTTTATATAAGACCGACGAATTTCACCATCCGGAATTGGAGGGCGGCATCATCTACAACGACCCGGCTCTCCAAATCGACTGGCAAATACCGCACGAGCAGCTCATCATCTCCCCGCGCGACCAAAAACATCCATTGTTGGCCGACGCCAAATATAATTTCTAGTGAAATGAAATCAATCTTAGTCACCGGTGGAGCCGGATTCATTGGTTCCAATTTTGTTGTTCACCTCCTCGATCGCCGACCTGACCTTCGAATTGTAAATTATGACGCGCTCACCTATGCGGGTGATTTGCACAACCTCGATGAAGTCGCCGGCAGCACACGCCATGTGTTTGTGAAGGGCGATATTCAGGACCGCCACTTGCTCGAAAAAATATTTTCAGATCACGACATCTCCGGCGTGATTCACTTTGCCGCCGAGTCGCATGTCGACAACTCAATTGCCGGCCCTGAAGCGTTTGTCAGAACCAATGTGCTGGGCACCTTTACCGTGCTCGACGTGGCGCGACGAAACTGGATGGAACGCCCGTTTGTAGCAAAGCCCGGAAAAGCAGAAAATCGCTTTCTCCACATCTCGACGGATGAAGTGTACGGGAGTCTTGGTGAAACCGGACTTTTTACGGAAGAAACACCCTACGCACCCAACAGTCCCTACTCGGCGTCGAAGGCCAGCAGCGACCTATTGGTGAGAAGCTATTTTCACACCTATGGACTAAACGTGGTCACTACCAACTGCTCGAACAACTACGGCCCCAAACAAAACCACGAGAAACTAATCCCCACCATCATCCGCACGGCGCTGGCTGAAAAACCAATCCCTATTTATGGCGACGGAAAAAACGTACGCGATTGGCTCTACGTGCTGGACCACGTCAACGGGATTGAGCTGGCGTTCGACCAAGGGCGTGCGGGGCAAACCTATAATATTGGTGGCCGCAACGAACGGAACAACAATCAGATCGCCGAAAAGGTCTGCCAGATTATGGATCAACTTAAGCCGCGTGCCAACGGAAAATCCTATCGCGAATTAATCACCTATGTAGAAGATCGGGCCGGCCATGACCGTCGCTATGCCATCGACGCTACCAAAATTGAAACGGAACTTCATTGGAAGGCTATCGAAAACTTCGACTCCGGGATTCAAAAAACCGTTGTCTGGTATTTGACGAAACTAACTGCCTGACCTTATTGGCCCTGATTGGCCAATATTTTTTCCGCCGCCTTTTCGCCTATCAGTTCGACTAATTCTTCTCGCGAAGCAGCTTTTATTTTTTTTACAGACTTGAAATGTGCCAGCAACTTGTCAGCTGTCTTTTTGCCGATGCCCGGGATCCCTTCCAATTCCGTCACGAAGGTAGACTGACTGCGTTTGAGCCGGTGAAACGTAATGGCGAAACGGTGTGCTTCGTCGCGTATTTGCTGCATCAGCATCAGACCAGGTGATTTTTTGCTGATGAGCAGCGGCACCGGGTCTTCTGGATAATAGATTTCTTCCAAGCGCTTGGCAATTCCCACGATCGGAATTTTGCCATACAGCCCCAGTGCCTTCAACGCCTCACATGCGCTGCTCAGTTGGCCTTTGCCGCCATCGACGATGATCAGGTGCGGGTAGGTCCCTTGTTCTTCCATGATCCGTTTGTAGCGGCGGGTTACAATTTCATTCATCGAGGCAAAATCGTCGGGGCCGACCACCGTTTTGATATTAAAATGACGGTAGCCTTTCTTGTCCGGTTTGCCATCAACAAAACGAACCATCGAAGCCACCGGATCGGTACCCTGAAAATTCGAGTTGTCGAAACATTCAATGATGCGCGGCAATTGATTCAGACGCAGGTTTTCCTGAAGAATGGACAACACTTCGTTCTTCTTTGACTTTCGCGATTCTTTCTCAATCTCGCGGTCCCGCTTTAGATACAGGGCATTCTTCAAAGACAAATCGACCAGCTTTTTTTTGTCACCAATCAGCGGCACGACATTTTCAAAATCGTCGGACTTCAACGACAGCGCAATGTTGGTATACACTTCAGGGTTTTCGCTGCGGTAGAGATAGCGTAATTCGACAACAGCAAGATTGAGAATATCCACATCGGTCTCGTCGAGTTTCTTTTTGACTTCTGTATTTTTAGAAAAAACGATGGCACCTTCCTGAATTTGCAAATAGTTGAGGAACGCCTCGGTCTCGCTGCTGGCAATGGTAATCACATCAATGTTGGTCAGTTTGCGGTTGACCACCAGCGACTTGGACTGAAAATTCTCCAGTAGGTCCAATTTCCGCTTGTAAAAAGCTGCCTTTTCAAATTCCATTTTTTCGGCAGCTTCATTCATCCGCTGAACAAAAGTGTCTTCTACCACGCCCAGGTTACCCTTCAGGATATTACGGGCCTGCGCCATTTCATCGAGGTAGCTCTGTTCGTCCTGTTTGCCTTCGCATGGTCCTTTGCAATTCCCAATGTGGTATTCCAGGCAAACTTTAAATTTTTGCTGACTGATATTTTCTTCCGACAGCAGCAGATTGCACGTGCGAATGGAATAGAGCTGGCGCACCAATTCCAACACATTTTTCATTGACACTACGCTGCTATACGGGCCGAAATATTCTCCCTGCCGGGGAATATACTTGCGGGTGGAAATAATGCGCGGGAAACGTTCCTTCAAAATACTGAGGAAGGGAAACGTCTTGTCATCCTTTAGCAGGATGTTGTACTTCGGCTGATTTTGTTTGATTAGATTGTTCTCCAAGAGCAACGCATCAAACTCCGTATTGGCAAGGGTAAATTCAATCCGGGCGATTTCCGACACCAACTTTTCGGTTTTCCGATTGAATTGGGATTGTTTGTTGAAGTAACTGGCCACTCGCTTGCGAAGGCTCTTCGCCTTCCCCACATAAATCAGCGTATCCTCCGAATTGTAATACCGGTATACCCCCGGCGTGTCGGGCAATGAAGCAATGCTGTTTTTTAAAATTTCCTGTTGGCCCAAGCGCAATCGATAAACGCGGCAATTTACAACTTGTCGCTGGGGTTTAAAATCGC
>Ga0209067_10002865_pt1 | contig 10127 bp, 3 predicted proteins | sample ColStrG_CSR_2013_FD_187199 | JGI IMG/M metagenome (GOLD analysis project Ga0209067, IMG submission 187199) | Freshwater sediment microbial communities in response to fracking from Pennsylvania, USA - Cold Stream Run_MetaG_CSR_2013 (SPAdes)... | ecosystem: Environmental > Aquatic > Freshwater >...
GGAAGCGGTCACTACGACGTCAATTATCATAGATTATCATAGGATATGATACCAAAAACATTAAAATGACCATGGCCATTTACTATCCTGGGACAGTAAACGTCCACGTCCAATTACTGTCTTCTATCATATTAGTTGCTAACGCATAACTTTTGGACTTACTATTTTGGAGAAATTCCCCGGCAGTAGTTCGCGCGCGCAATTTACTGTCCTCAAGACAGTAACTGATCTGGGCAAAACACTATCCGGGGGACAGTAAAATGACTTTTAGATTTACTGTCCGCAAGACAGTGATGCGCGCCCGCCCAGCATCATCTGCAAGATAGTAAAATGCCAATCGCTATTACTATCTCCTAGACACTACATGGCACCCTCATTCTACTATCTCGAAGACAGTAAATTGACCGCGCGGTCTATCGTCTCCGGGATAGCACGCGCCCACGTCATTTTACTATCCCCAAAACACTACCCTGCCCCTCCCTTTTACTGTCTACAGATAGTAAAACGTCGACCTAGTTTGCTATCTTGAGCACCCATTCCACGGGTGGCAGCGCCGCTCTTGGCCGGCTTTTGCAGCTCTTTGCAGCTTGTACTGGCTCATTACAGGCTAGTTCAGATGGTGCTTATGGTTCAGGCATCTATTGCCGTTCTCGGTTTTACATTGGGCTATAACCCTAACCTATTGTTGTAGCTACCTATGGCTCTAGTGTAAATCCGATCTATCGGATAGACTATAGTCTATTACCTTGACCAGCTAGCTAAGCGTTAAAGATATGCTAGAGCTATGAAACCTATCAAGCTATGGAGACGCACCGAAACTAGACTAGGAACGAGCTAGAGCTATCACCACAGAGCAGAGCACGGAGATATCGATCAGAAACGAATAAAATGACGATGTCAGAAAATGTTTTAGCAGTAAATAGAAATGTGCCAATTTGGAAAGAGCTATCAGGAAACTACTCACCGAAATTTGCTTCCTCCTCCACTTCTTCTTTGCGATCAGGTCGACCAGACAAGCACAGAGAAAGAAAACACAAAGGAAAACTAATGTTAGTTGGAATGTTCTGTGAGAAGAGGACAGGCACCGGAATATATTTCTTACCTCACTGCTCGCTTCCTCTGTGTTCTCAAAACAATAGAAAGCACAATAAAGAGAATTAAAAGTTAGTTCAACTCCAAGTTGAGCATAGTAGAATTGCAGCTTGACTTACCTCTCCCTCCACGGCTTACTCGGACAAAGCAGCTGCGACACTAGCTTCGATAGGTGAAGATCTGATCATCAAACCCAGTCTCTTCGCGGCATTTATAGACGATTTGCGCGCGCAAAAAAGGGGAAATGGGCCTTTGGAGAGCGCCTTTCATAACGCCCTTTTCGCCTTGTACGCACTCATCCGCCACTACGTGGCATGCTCTCGTTGCAAGGAATATTTCAAATCCAAGAATGAGCCTCTTACTGGCGGCTGAACTTTCGAAAATTAATCATTTATCTGCAAAGTGCAAAATTTTCGAAATTGCAAAAAGGCGGCAGGACTAGGCGGAAAATATATTCCTTGTATTGAGCTTAATTTTAGCAATGCACATCGCGCGCGCGCGCAAGATATAAATCGAATAAGCTGCGCACAGTTTACTCAACAAGGACAGATGCTGTGGAGAGCCCGCATACAGGTATCGATATGCATCGGGCTGACTATGCAGTCCTGTACGGTAGCCGTTACAAAAATCCTGTAGTAATCACTTTAAATAAACGATTGTTGAGATCCATTCTAAACTGTCCAATTCATGCTACTTTAACAGGCTTCTTCTCTCTTAGCATCAATCTGATTTGTTCTACTATCTCCGTAATCCCTCGAAAGTAACCGAGCTTGTAGCGATTAGCATAGTGAAAAAAGGCCCTAGGCGATGACAAGAGGTTTCTTTTCTGGCAGAACACCGGAACAGAATAGAGCTTTGCGTACCCTCAGAACTTTTGATGGGCGTAGGAGGCGACGTAGTAGCTCTCAGAGTATAGATACATCCCACATAGTCCGGCGCCTTTTGGAAGAGGAGTCCAGATTGCAAGAGGCGACTCCCAGTCCGGGACCGAGTCGACCATTTCGCTTTGAGCCACCAGTGACGGCGAACCAGCCCTGTACTGTAGACCATATCTTACCAGAACCTCAGAATTATAATGCTATATTGCGAGCAGAGATGCCCAATACACTGAGTGATGAGGAGAGTGATAGCAATGCAGACGTCGGGAGCTCAATGCGGGTCTACGTTGAGATAGAACCCATCGAATCTACCCCACAGGAGGGGATAAGAGATATTCCCGAGAGTATGGACACAATAGATACTCTCAGTACTCTTCAAACGCCTGTGCCAGACTCCCCGGAAGAGGACGAGTGGGGAATGGGTAGCATCCACCTTCCACATCAGGCTAGATCCATCATGCGATGGCAGAACGTTTTTGCGCTGCTCGTTACCTGTGGGACAGTACGGATGACAGTATCTCAATACGAAACTCTGCGCGCAGCAATGAATTGGCAGGCTGCAGAGCTAGGGTCCCGAACATGCGGCATGCCAGGAATTCGAAAAGTTCAGCGAAACATTATGCCGTACGTTCGGGACCATGCCTACCCTGTATCGCGGGTGCAGCACTTTCCAATCTGCCTGCGGAAGGCCGGAGCTAAGGCACCGAATGCCAGGCCTTCAAGAACGGCCAGCACGGATAACCCGCTCGATGAAAGTACACGGGAGCCAGTCGCTCCTGTCAGAATCGTCCTTCCGAGTGAATGGGCGCGGCTGGACGTTTCGAGTGGCCCGCTGTACGCCAGTATGTTTGTTCGAGACGAGACTGAGCAGACAATATTGTTTTCCTCGATTGAAGATGTTCCAATCGTCCGCGACAGGCGAAGGCTTCTCGATGTAGAACGACAGATCTTCGTCGAGAAGGGTGTAGGAGAAGAATTGAATGGCTCGCATCTTCCTCGTCAAGCGGTTACCGGTGACCAGATTAAAGTCCATTTTTGTGCGACGCAGTCGGTGCATAAATCAATGCAGAGCGACGGAATAGTTCCAGGTCCCCACAAGAACAGCGACACTCTGGCCGCAGATCTCGGCTACGTGTGGGACGCTAGTTCGGTAGGAGAGGGTGTTAATGGCCCGCTGACGAGGATCACGTCTGGCTCTCTTGAAGGAATGATTGCTGAATCTTCCTTCGCGAAGTCTAGTCTCTTCCGCAGTGGAGATACTGTGGTAGAACTTATCTGGGACAGCAGCCAAGCCCCCGGTTGCTCCATGTATCTTCTCGTTTTCCGTTTTTGGAGAGATGAAAAGGAGCCAAGGGTATCACTAGTACGCGTACCAGCAAACTCTTTCGCCGATGGTTCATTCAAGAAGAACATGTGTAGTATTTCCCGCGTTGGAGGTATTGAGTGCGCATTGAATGCTACGCCTCACCTTCCAGAGGATCGCTCTGTTCCTTCCAGCGGGTATCTCATGGACGGCCGGAGGTATGTTACGTACCGAGTTCTTCTATACTGCGACGACTTCCAACCCCACGCAAGCAAGCAAGGAAGCTTTGGGGGGTGCTACATGCTTCCCTTGGGACTAGCACCGGAGGATAGAGCTGGTTATGGTGCAGTCCGCGTTCTAGGACTCACCCCACCAGGTGTTTCATCAAATGAGGTACTTCGAGCAGCTATCCCAGACATTGTTCAGTGCACCACTACTGGAATTACGGATACAGACGCTAGCGGAAACGAAGTCACCATCTTTATCGACGTTGTAGGGTATATTGGTGACTATCCTGCTGTCACGCACACGCTCGATGTCCTTGGCCACATGGCGAGGGCTCCTTGCCATTTATGCTCGTTTCAACGAGACGACCGATCCGGCCCGAACGCACCACAGTACGGGTTTACCACGAAAATACACAGCCGTACTTCCTCGTTCACCAGATCGCGTGGTCGGATCGAGCGCGTCAGAAAAGGTTGTCCGGATACTGACCAGCTGCGAGTTCTTGGCCTTAAGCCGACCACGGAGACAAATGACCTACCCCTCCACGAGCTGAGCGTGGCATTGGATGCAGCACGGAAAGACGTCCCATTGACTGCCTCTGGACACCCTGTCGTGCCAGCCCTCTTCGACCCGTATCAGTCCTCCATGGTCGCGCCTGACCACCTTCTGTGCGGTATGGCACAAGATGTTCTGAACGCTGTACTTCTTGTATGCTCACCAGCAGTTCGGAGGCATGCAGAGGTACTTATCCTGGATGCTCTCAGAGCGTACAACATGCTGAGGCAGAACAGGGTATTTAGCCACTCGCCACCGGCATTGCTCACAATGGGCATGTCAGAACGGTTCGCAGTCCTTTTGGTTGCCCCTATTGCGTTCGAGTGTGCATGGAACGCGAGTGGATCCCTCGCCTCAGCGGGTCCACAGCAGAAGCCCGCAAAGTCGGGACCTCGATCTAAAGCGCTCACCTTGCTTGTTCTCCCTTCCATCCACCATCCTGTGCTCGGTCTGCTTAAAAAGTTCCAAAGGTTGGTGAGCGATACGCATTTCTGGCCAGACCTTCTACTAGATGGTACTGAAGCTGTGCACGAGTTCAACCGGAACAATGGACAAGATCGGCTAGACGCGCTTTTCAAGAAAGCCTGCGAGTACGTGAAAGACTTGTACGAGGCGTGCAAGCATTACAAGGACGCACGAAAATGCCTCGACAAGCCGAATGTGCACCGGTTCGTGGAGCTTTATGCACACACGCTTCCTGCTTTTGGCCACATGCGCCACATTCAGGAGCTTTTGTTCGAAACCGCTCACCAGCCTCTCAAGCGCGGTATTTTGCGCTCGAACCACAGGGATCCTCAGCTAGCAGCGATGATGGCAGTATTGGCGAACGATTGGGAGTCTAGACTGTCCATAGAAGTAGAGAGTGCGGGCCCGCCTATTTCCTGGTCGTACGAAACGTGTCGCCGTCTGCAAAGACTCTTGGTTGGAAGGGATCTGGCTTCGGCGGTGGACGTGGAGGCTGTGATTAGTACCTTTTCGAGTCCTGTTCTTTCAGAGCTCTCGAAAGTTCGACGAGGTGTCTCCTCATCTAGACATGGACGGACGAAGCGAGTCATATGGAAATTGGTTTATGGCGCAAAAGTACCGCAGACGATCGTGTGCGGAATTGACGAGGGCAGAATGGACAGTATATTGCGCTGTTTCGACCAATTCGTACGTTCTGCGCGCGGCACCAGGAATGACACGCGGGCTTCCAAGCTATTTCCTGCAGCATCTAGCACGTATACAGTCAGTGGGCCGATGGAATCGACGACGAGCGTGAGCCGCCGGGGTATTCTCTATCCCGGAAGCATTTTACAAGCACTAACGAGAACAGGCACTACATTCCAGGACGGCGAAGCTGCTCTCCATGTTTTAAGAGAGATCTCTGGAATGGGGCATGTTGGCGAAGCCGAAGATACGTGTTCACCTCCTTTCATCGTCTCCTTCTGGTTCATTCTCGCACTGGTTGCCGATGAAGACCAGTCTGGAGGACCGTCACAAGTGCAGTTGAGAAGCACTTGCGAATCCGATCCTTACGCGATAGTACTCCCATGCGTGAAGGCCTCGACAGACGCAGAACTACCCAACCTTGTGCGAGTAGCTGTACATGAAGCGCCTTGCTTACTCCCACTCGGATCCAGCATCCGTGAGGTCATGTCCATGCACGCTTGCACTGGACCGGACTGTTCCGTAAATACCAGAACCGAGTATGTCGAGCATATTGCAGAGCCCTCTAGTGGCACTGCATTTTACGTTTATGGAAGAAGGCAAGGCTATCCGCCACGAACTGGATAGGCGTGGCATCTTCTGGTACAAATTACAATACTATCACGTAAACTGTATCGAAGAATATGTTAAATATAGCCCTTGACTGCTGTCAAGGTTTCCATAGAAACCGACTTGCTGAGGCAAGTTGGACCCCTTTCCGCTCCTCTATGCTAGCATAACGAGCTCGTTATGCATGGAGGTTGCAATTACTATTAGTATTCATTAGAGGGGAATGGAAGAATAAAGAGATAGCGCGTGAAAAGTATGTTCCTTGTAAAATTTTATTAGAGAAATGAGCTCTAGTCACTGAGAATGACGTGATACTCTAAGTTGGTCGCTCGCGGTGAACTACAGCATGCACGTCCATGCGAAGAATGATGACATGCTGAATCATGATCCATCATGCATGATCATGCAGTCTCGAGACTTGTAGACTCAACTCATTGCAAAGAAGTTCGAAAGTTCGAACTGCTTTTCAATGAGTTGGAAGTAGTGAGGTCAAAAGGGTTGGCGAATTCTGTACCTGATGACATATGCGGCTTGCCCATACGTTTAAAGATGCGTCTTACATCCACCACACTGGAGTTTTAACTAGCTCCTCTATAGGTATTGACTAGTGTCATGTACGTCTTTTGGGTTCGATTTCTGTCCAAACCATTTCCACTGGTCGGATATTGAAGCAAGTGAATGATCTTGTATAAGCATTATTTTATAACTTGTAAAGAGTGGCTTGTACTATGGTATTACTATTATACTACGGGCATGCAGCTAGCACAGAAGATACGGACTTCATGATTACCATTTCAAGGAGCCGGGTTTAACCATCAATCAATCCTGGGCGTAATTTCGTCCTCCTCCTCTGCGTGAACAGGAGCGATGACTGGAGCCTGGACTTGAACTCTAGCGACCTCGTTCTCGTCGGCTTCGGCAAGAACATCAACGGCCTCTTCCTTCGCACGGACAGCCTTCTTGATGAGCTGGATTTGCGCAGCCGAAAGGCCAGGGACTAGTCCAGCAGCTGCTCGTCTGTATGCAAGTTCGTGAATGCGCTCCACTCCAAGGTCGAAGCACCTCTTGTCCATTTCACACGCGTACACCGGACGCCCTTCCATCAGTGCTGCCGCAACAGTAGACATCGTCCCGGCAAACATGTCGACTACAATATCTGTGGGTCCCGGTGCAAAAATTCGAATGATATCGCGAAGGAGACTGACAGACTTTTGCTCGGGACGTACGGCGACACCTTCCGACCTTAGCACCTGGCTCCCAACTGGAGGCCGGTAGTTATTAAACGCAGCCGCGTAAGCCGGCATATCGCTTGCCGATAAGAGCGTCAGCTGGGTGTCAATAAAGGCGACCTTTCGCGCGTATTCATCCCGCACGTTCGTCCCCTCAACTCCTGTCATGCGCTTGTATGCATGCACAGCGACCTCGGCAGCGTTCCGACGGTGGAACGAAAAGTGGCCTTGTCCCCTCACGGCCTGCGGATGGTGAAAAATAATCTCGGGAGTCGGGGAAGCCCTGAGAATATTTCCGCCACCGCATTGGGTTAAAGCGTGAACCCACTCGTGCCACTGGGAGTAGGAGCAGAATATAAACATCTGACCTCCAGGGCGAAGCATCTCGCAAAACATGTCACCCGCCACCGTCATGTCGGTAGTGCTGAGCTTGTCGTGGTCAGAGTTAGGAGCGTCCGCATTGCGACGGGAGTTGTAGGGCGGGTCGGTGAGGATTAGCGCCACTTTTCCGGCCAGTTCTTTGCATTCGTCCGACTTTCCCCAGTCTTGGAACTTGGCACACTGCATATGCACCCGGTCCACGGTTTGCATATGCTGTATAACAGCCTTCTGCGCGTCGATCAAATGTGGGGAGGGTGCGGCCAGGCTCGAACTCCCTTTGGCCCGTCGCTTCTGCCGCGGTTGGATCTCTTCAGAGCTTTCAGAAGATGCATCAGAATCAGCAGCTGCCGCCCTGATCTCCTTGCCCGCCGATTGCGCGCTCAAATCACTCTCATTCCGATCGCCCTCACCGCCTTCATTCGCAGTCTTTGAATTCTCGAAGAGCTCGCGAAATCCGAGTGTACGCAGGGCACACAACCTCGAACCTACATATTCCGTGATCTTTGGCGGACTGCTCGAAGTGAGTGAATCTCGGCCGAAACGGGTCGAAAAAGCCGCAGCGTCTGCGTAGGGAACTCCGTTGATATCTTGGAGGAACAATTTCGCAACTTCCCTGCACTCCTTGTCAATGGCCTTGTCTTTCGCGACCATATCGTCCCAGGTCACCTGCAATTTCGGATGAGTTGTGACCGTCTTTTGCTGTTCGTCGAGGACCTTTCGTTCTTCAGGAGCAGACCAAACGCCAAGCTCGGCCATTGGCTCAAAAAGGAGCTTCTCTCGGTTAATGGTCAGGAAAGATCCGAGTCCTTCATCCAGGCCTCCCAAACTTGGCACCAAGCGGAGGGCCGAGTCGTACTGGCCGAAAATCGCAGCAACCTGTTTGGGAATAGTGGCTTCTTTCACCGGTGCAGTTCGAGCTCGCGCACCGGAAGCGCTCCTCTTGCGGCTCTTCGTTGTTGTCTCGGCGGGCGCCGTGCCAGGAGTGGTGCCGACTACCCTCGTCATCGCAAGCAACCCGCAAAATGTGGACGTTTTGGCGAGAATGTACAAGCCGGTGGGATAAATCTTAGAGTAAGACAGTGCGTCATTCTTTTCCGCCCGAAGACAATTGTTCACGAGGCACATGTAGTCCCACATACGCGTATCGGCTCCCGGATTGCGAACGACGCCGCTTCCGCCCGTCTGCAGTGCATAGCCCTGGGTCTGCGCGAGGAGTACGCCATCGGGCACGAGGCAGCGCAGCACACGCCATTTCACGTTGCGTAGCTCTTTCCCGCGGCCCTCTGGCAATAGCTCGAATAAGCGGGCTCCGTCATCTTCGAGCAGTGCTATCATGATGCTCGGCCTTGCCAATAGCATGTCTCTCACCGGGTCGAAGACGCGCGGTGTCTTGTTGTTGTCGCGCAGCATCTTCGCCAGTTTTTCCCTGTAAACTTTCTTGAAAGAACGCGTTTCCGGGAAATTGTTAATAATAGCCGCTCTGCGCTTTGCCCGCGCGCCAGGACCTTCATCTTCATTACCTGCATCGTCAGCTTGATCAGCGTCTTCTCCCTCATCAGCGGCATCCGCTGCGTTGGTGTCAGGGACGAGAGCAGAACTATATGCGATAAGTCGGCGCACCACGTTTTCCTGGACACGCAGCATCGCCCACAGCTCGTCGCAGAAAGTCTTCTTTGCGGATCCATCGGCCGCCACTGTGTTTTCAGCATTGGCGTCGAGTGCGCGCTGCACAACCACGTCGACAGCAGGGACGACCTTCACTTGAAGCCTGTAGTCCTCGCCATATTCTGGGTGGTCGGGGTCAGACTGAAGGCGAAGCACAGCAGCAACCCTATGCGCGCCATCCCTGATCTCGAATATGGCTTTCGCGAGCTCGTCCTCCGGTAAGTCCCGCGCCGCGCGACCGGGAAAAGGCTCGTAGACCGAAACGAAGGCGTTGGTAGAGAAGCCGTTCGCTATGATCTTTTCAACGAGGTCTGCGACATGCGCCTCGCGGACCTGGCGAATGTTGGACCCGGGAACAGTGTTGCGCGGGTCGATCGCCAGTAAGTAGGATTCATTATTCGCCATATTTCTTAGTTTCTTTCGCCTTGTGCTTGCTGGACTGGCAAAAGGAACCGGTTTCAAGGAAGTGGCGATGTTCTTAGCAGGTTTTATAACGAACTGGAGTTATGGGAGGGTACGGCAATGCGGTGACCGGAGTTATTGGAGGGTACGGCAATGCGGTAGAGCCGACGGAGGTGTATCTTCGAGATAGTGTCGTAGCAAAGCGGGTCCGTGACACCGGGCTTAAGTAGATCCGCTGAAATCATTAAAAATAGAGCCATTAGATTGTCGGGTTTGTAACGGTACTGAGCACTGACATGTTCTGGTCCTGTGGGGCTGCTAGACGCTCTTTCATTGGTTCGGAGCGCTGGCCCAGAGGGTCGGCCCGCCGGGATGGAAAAGCCATCAATTAATGGCTTTTTGGCCCTTGGCGCCACTGCGCGAAGGGTCAAAAAGCCATTAATTAATGGCTTTTTGACCTTTTGCGCAGTGGCGCCAAAGGCCAAAAAGCCATTAATTGATGGCTTTTTGATCCCGGCGTGGTACCTTTTGGCAAAAACTCATTAATTAATGAGTTTTTGCCAAAGGCTCCACGCCCCTTCTGGGCCCGGGGCCGGCGGTCCGCGGACCTCGGGTGACTCTGCGCGGACGAGTCTGTGG
>Ga0209067_10002866_pt1 | contig 10125 bp, 18 predicted proteins | sample ColStrG_CSR_2013_FD_187199 | JGI IMG/M metagenome (GOLD analysis project Ga0209067, IMG submission 187199) | Freshwater sediment microbial communities in response to fracking from Pennsylvania, USA - Cold Stream Run_MetaG_CSR_2013 (SPAdes)... | ecosystem: Environmental > Aquatic > Freshwater >...
TGCGGAGTCGGGTGACCTCTTCGTCGGTCAGGTCCCGCACACGCGTGTCGGGGCTGGTCTCGGTGGCCGCGCAGATCTGCTGCGCGGTCGTCCGGCCGATGCCGAAGATGTAGGTCAGGGAGATCTCCAACCGCTTTTCGCGGGGGATGTCCACGCCGGAGATACGGGCCACGTGTTCTTCCTTCTCTCTCTACTCAGCCTGGTCCGCGTCAGCCCTGGCGCTGCTTGTGGCGCGGGTTGTCGCAGATGACGATGACGCGCCTGTGGCGGCGGATCACCTTGCACTTCTCACACATCGGCTTGACGCTGGGTCGAACCTTCACACTGTCGTCCTTAGTCCTCGTGCCGCACGGCCACCCGGCCGCCGGCTCCTCATCCACGCCCCGCCCCCAGGGTGGGGGCCCGGCTCACTTGTAGCGGTAGGTGATCCGCCCGCGGGCCAGGTCGTAGGGGGTGATCTCCACTTGCACCTTGTCCCCGGGGAGGATGCGGATGCGGTGCATCCGCATCTTTCCCGAGCTGTGCGCCAACACGTTGTGGCCGTTCTCCAGCTCCACGCGGAACATGGCGTTGGGGAGCGGCTCGACGACCGTCCCCTCCAGCACGATGGCGTCTTCCTTGGGCTTGGGCAGGTGAATCTCCTACTACTCTTCGAATCTGTCGGTCGCCGGCCCGGGGGCCGGCGTGCGCCGCGGACAGCGGGTTGCGTCGTCCGGACTGCCGCATCCGGGGGCGTGCCAGAGCAGCACCACCGGGAGCGGGATCGGCACGCCACCACACACCCGTGGCCAGCCGAAGGACTAGTCTAGCCCTTCGACGCCAAATTGCCAGTCCGACCCCTCCGGACCCCGGGCGTACCCCTGCCGGGCACGAACTCCCAGGTCAGGCGGTCACAGTACCGTGAAGACCTCGGGACCGTCGTCGGTCACGGCGATGGTGTGCTCGAAGTGCGCCGACAGACGCCCGTCTGCCGTCACCACGCTCCACCCGTCGTCGAGGAGCACCGTGCCGGTCCCGCCCGCGTTGACCATCGGCTCGATGGCGAAGACCATGCCCTCCTTGAGGGTGGGACCCGGGGTGCCCGGCCAGTAGTTCGGCACCTGGGGCTCCTCGTGCATCGCCGTGCCGATGGCATGGCCGACGTACTCGCGGACCACCGAGAACCCGGCGGCCTCGGCCACCTGCTGGACGGCGCGCCCGACCTCGTGGAGCCGGTTCCCGGGGGTGAGCTGGTCGATGCCGGCGTACAGGCTGGCCTCGGTGACCTGCATCAGGCGGGTGGCCTCGGCGGTCACCTCGCCCACCGGGGCGGTGTAGGCGGCGTCGCCGTGGTAGCCCTCGACGATCGCCCCGCAGTCGACCGAGATGATGTCCCCCTCGACCAGCACCACCTGGGCCGAGGGGATGCCGTGGACGATCATCGAGTTCGGCGACGTGCACACGACGGCCGGGAACCCGTGGTAGCCGAGGAAGTTGGAGCCGGCACCCCGCTTCTCCAGCACGTCCCGGGCGGCGCGGTCGATGTCCAGGGTGGTCACCCCGGGTCGGATCACGGCCCGGGTGGCCTCGTGGATCTCGGCGACCACGCGGCCGGCCTTGCGCATCTTGGCCAGCTCCTCGGCGTTGCGCCTCACCGGAGCACCCCGGGCGGGTTCGTGGTCGTCGTCGACATGCCCGTCATCGTAGGGGCGTGCTCACGTGGGTCGGGTCACGAGAAGCGACCGCCCTTGCGGTTCCGCCGGTCCTCGATGGCCCGCACGATCCGCTTGGTGACGGCCTCGGGCGAGCCGGTGCCGGTCACCTGGGCCAGTTGGCCACGGGCCAGGTACCAGTCGATGAGCGGCGCCGTCTGCTGCTCGTAGATCTCGAGTCGACGCGAGATGGCCTCCTCGGTGTCGTCCTCGCGCTGGACGACCTCGCCGCCGCACACGTCGCACGTCCAGTTGATCAGCGGGCGGGCGGTGAGCGAGTAGTTCGCCCCGCAGTCCACGCACACCCGGCGCGAGGCCAGGCGGCGGAGCACCTGGGACGTGGGGACCTCGATGTCGATCACCAGGTCGAGGTCGACCGGTGCCAGCCAGTCGGCCAGCATCTTGGCCTGCTCCACCGTGCGGGGGCACCCGTCGAGGATGAAGCCGCGGTCCTTGGTGTCGCTCTCGCCCAGGCGGGTCGAGACCATCTCCATGATGAGGTCGTCGCCCAGCAGTTCGCCCCGGTCCATGAGCTCCTTCGCCTTGCGGCCGAGCGGGGTCCCCTGCTTGACGGCCTCGCGCAGCATGTCACCCGTGGACACGTGGGTGACGACATAGTGGTGGGAGAGGGACAGACACTGTGTCCCCTTCCCCGCCCCCTGTTTGCCGAGGACGACGAGCCTGGCGCCGGCTGCCACCTACTTGAGGAAGCCCTCGTAGTTTCGCATCATGAGCTGGCTGTCGATCTGCTTCATCGTCTCGAGAGCCACACCCACGGCGATCAGGAGCGTCGTTCCGTAGAAGGGATAGCTGGTGATGTTCCAGGCGGCCATCAGGAGCGACGGCGTGATCGCCACCCCGCCGAGGAACAGCGCGCCGGGCCACGTGATCCGGTTGAGGATGTGGGCCAGGTACCGCTCGGTCGGCTGTCCCGGGCGGATGCCCGGGATGTACCCGCCCTGCTTGCGGATGATGTCCGCCTGCTGGTGCGGGTCGAAGGCCACGTAGACGTAGAAGAACGTGAAGAGCAGGATGAAGAGGAAGTACGTCAGGATGTAGAAGACGCTGGTCGGCGTGACGTTGTGGTTCACCCACGAGCGGAAGGCCGCCGACGGGATGATGTTCGACAGCAGCACGGGGATGTACAGCACCGAGCTGGCGAAGATGATGGGGATCACACCCGCCTGGTTGACCTTCAGCGGGATGTAGGTGTTGGACCCCCCGTACATCTTGCGGCCGACCACCCGCTTGGCGAAGGTCACCGGGATCCGGCGCTGGCCCTGGTCGACGAACACGATCAGCACCAGCAGGGCCAGCGACACCAGCAGGATGGTCACGAACTTCACCCGGCCGCCCTCCTGGAGGACGGTGTTGAGTCCGGAAGGGATCCCGGCCACGACGTTGGCGAAGATCAGGATCGACATGCCCTGGCCGATGCCCCGCTGGGTGATGAGCTCGGCCAGCCACATGACGAAGGCGGTGCCGGCGGTCAGGGTCAGCACGATGAACCCGGCCCGCCAGATCGAGTAGTTGAGGATGAGGTCGATGTTCTGCGAGGTGCCGAACAGGCCGCCGCCGCCCTTGTGGAACAGGTACACCAGGCCGGTGGACTGCATCAGGGCGAGGGCCACCGTCAGGTACCGGGTGGTCTGTGTCAGCTTCTTCTGGCCCACCGCCCCCTGGTCGCGCCACTGCTCCAGCTTCGGGATGACCGTCGCCAGGAGCTGGATGATGATGCTCGAGGTGATGTAGGGCATGATGCCCAGCCCGAACACGGCCATGCGGGTGAGGGCGCCGCCGCTGAACAGGTTCAGGAACCCGAGGACCCCGGACGACTTGGACGCCGCCTCGAGCTGGGCCACCTTCGAGAAGTTGACGAAGGGCACCGGGACGTTCGCCCCGAACTGGTACAGGGCGATGACGGTCAGCGTGAAGAGGACCTTCTTGCGAAGGTCGGGGATGCGGAAGATGTTGGCCAGGCTGGCAAGCATGGGACTCCTCGACGCCGCGTTCGGAAGATGCTAGCGGTTGGTGAGGGCGTTGCCCTTGGCCGGCGGACGGTCGTTCCCGAACGGCAGCGGGACGATCGAGATCGAACCTCCCGCCCCGGTGATGGCCGCTTCGGCCGACTTCGAGAAGCCGTGCGCCTCGACCCGCAGGGCGCGGGTCAGCTCGCCGCCGCCCAGGATCTTGACCAGGTCGCCCTTGTGGGCGAGTCCGGCGGCGACCAGTGCGGGGATGTCCGCCACGTCGCCGGTCACGGCGTCGAGTGCACCGACGTTGACCGGCGTGTACTCCACGCGGAACGGGTTGGTGAAGCCGCGGAGCTTGGGGATCCGCTGCATGAGGGGCAGCTGGCCACCCTCGAAGCCCATCGGGATGGTGTCCCGTGCGCCCTGGCCCTTGGTACCCCGGCCGGCGGTCTTGCCGCCCTTGCCGCCGATACCGCGGCCGACCCGCTTGCGGGCACGGTTGGAGCCCGCCGGGGGGCGGAGATCATGGACCTTCATGGTCAGCCTTTCTCGTCTTCGCCGGCGGACGTGACGTCCACCAGGAACGGGACACGTGCGATCATCCCACGGATCTCGGGGCGGTCCGGCAGCACGTTGGTGCGTCCGATGCCACGGAGACCGAGGGCGCGCAGGGTGCCGCGGTGCTTGGGCTTGGTGCCGATGGCGGAGCGGACCTGGGTGACCCGGATCCAGCCCGTCGTCGACAGCGGGGTGTCGGTGGGGGACGCCATGTCAGCTCACCTCCGTGAACAGGTCGGCCTCACGGCGCCGCTCGCGGTAGGCGCGCAGCATGGCGGCCGGCACGACCTCGTCGACCGGCTTGCCCCGCAGGGCGGCGATCTCGTCGGGGCGCTTCAGGCCCTTCAGGCCGGCGATGGTGGCGTGGGCCACGTTGATGCCGTTGGAGGACCCGAGCGACTTGGCCAGGATGTCGCGGATGCCGGCCTTCTCCAGGATGGCCCGCGCGGCACCGCCGGCGATGACCCCGGTACCGGGGGCGGCCGGCTTCAGCATGACCCGCCCGGCCCCGCTCTCCCCCACGATCGGGTGGGTGATGGTCGAGCCGGCCAGGGGCACGTCGAACATGTTCTTGCGGGCCTCTTCGATGCCCTTCTGCACGGCCAGCCCGGCCTCCTTGGCCTTGCCGTAGCCGAGTCCGACCCGTCCGTTGCCGTCGCCCACGACCATGAGGGCGGCGAAGGAGAACCGGCGGCCGCCCTTGACGACCTTGGACACCCGGTTGACCCGGATCGTGCGCTCCTCGAATTGGAGCTCGTTGTTGTTCACGGCCATCTCAGAACTCCAGTCCCTCGGCGCGGGCGGCATCGGCCAGAGCGGCCACCCGCCCGTGGTAGGCGAAGCCGCCGCGGTCGAAGACCACGGTGGTGATCCCGGCGTCCTTGGCGCGGGAGGCCACGAGGCTCCCCACCGCCTTGGCCGCGTCGATGTTGCCGCCCGTGGACCCCCGCAGGGATGCCTCGACCGAGGACGCCGAGGCCAGGGTGCGGCCGGCGAGGTCGTCGATCAGCTGGGCGGTGATGTGCTTGTTGGAGCGGAACACGGCCAGGCGCGGACGCTCGGCGGTGCCTTCGACCCGACGGCGGACGCGCTTGTGGCGGCGGCGGCGCAGTTCGAGCTTGTGATCAGTGCGTGCCATTACTTGGCTGCCTTCCCGGCCTTGCGGACGACCCGCTCGCCTGCGTAGCGGATGCCCTTGCCCTTGTAGGGCTCGGGCTTGCGCAGCTTGCGGATGTCCGCGGCGACCTGTCCGACCTTTTCCTTGTCGATTCCCTTGATGATGATGCGGGTGGCGCTCGGCACCTCGAAGGTCACCCCGGCCGGGGCGTCCACGAAGACCGGGTGCGAGAACCCGAGGGCCAGCTCGAGGGCCGAAGGGCCCTTGGGCACGGCGCGGTAGCCGACGCCGACGATCTCGAGCTCCTTGGAGAAGCCCTCGGTCACGCCGGTCACCATGTTGGCCACCAGCGACCGGGTCAGGCCGTGGAGCGCACGGTTCTGACGCTGGTCGTCGGGGCGCGCCACCGTCAGCACGTCACCGTCGACGGTGATGCTGATGGCGGGGGGCACCTGACGGGCCAGCTCGCCCTGGGGTCCCTTGACCGTGACGCGGTGGTCGTCGTCGACGGCGACGGTGACCCCCGAGGGCACGGTGATGGGCGAACGTCCGATACGGGACATCAGCGGTTACCTCCTGCAGTGGTCAGGCGGCGGCTACCAGACATAGCAGAGCACCTCGCCGCCCATGCGCTTCTTGCGAGCCTCGCGGTCGGTCATCAGGCCCTTGGAGGTGGAGACCACCGCCACTCCGAGACCGCCGAGGACGCGCGGGATCTTGTCGGCCCGGGCGTAGATGCGCAGGCCGGGCTTGGACACCCGCTTGATCCCGGAGATGGTCCGGGCGCGGTCGGGTGCGTACTTCATGGTGATCTGGAGCGTCTTGCCGGGCTTGCCCGGGGTGTCGCTCACCTGGAACCCGCCGATGTAGCCCTCCTCGACGAGGATGGCGGCCAGCGACTCCTTGAGCTTGGAGCCGGGCATCGACACGGTGTCGAAATGGGCGGTGTTGGCGTTCCGGATGCGGGTCAGCATGTCGGCAATCGGGTCGGTCATCGTCATCGTTCGTCGCCTCCTCTCACCAACTGGCCTTCGTCACGCCGGGGATCTCCCCGGCATGGACCATCACCCGCAGGCAGATCCGGCACAGGCCGAACTTGCGGTACACCGACTTGGGGCGGCCGCAACGGCGGCACCGGGTGTACCCGCGCACCTTGAACTTGGGCGTGCGCTGCTGCTTCTCGATCAAAGCCTTCTTCGCCATGGGGTTACTGGTTCTCCTTGCGGAACGGGAAGCCGAAGGCGGCGAGCAGTGCCCGGCCCTCGTCGTCGGTTCGTGCGGTCGTGGCGATGGTGATGTCCATGCCCCGGGTCGTGTCGATCTTGTCGTAGTCGATCTCGGGGAAGATCAGCTGCTCGGTCACCCCGAAGGTGTAGTTGCCGTGGCCGTCGAACGACCGGGGCGACAGGCCGCGGAAGTCACGGATCCGGGGAATGGCCATCGACACCAGGCGGTCGAAGAACTCCCAGGCCCGGTCACCCCGGAGGGTCACCTTGGCGCCGATCTCCTGCCCCTCGCGGAGCTTGAACGACGCGATCGACTTCTTGGCCTTGGTGACGATCGGCTTCTGGCCCGAGATGATCTCGAGGTCGCGCATGGCGCCCTCGATCAGGGACTTCTGCTGGGTGGCCCGGCCGACGCCCATGTTGATCACGATCTTGGTGAGGCGCGGCACCTCCATGATGTTGGCCAGGCCCAGGGTCTCCTGGAGCTCGGGGCGCACCTTGTCGTCGTAGCGCTGCTTGAGGCGCGGCCGCTGGGCCGCCGAGGTGGAGGCCATCACAGGTCCGCCCCGCACTTGCGGCAGACCCGGACCTTGCGGCCCTGGTCGTCCACGCGCATGCCGATGCGGGTGGGTGCCCCGCACGAGCTGCACACGATGGCCACCGAGGAGACGTCGATCGGCATGAACTTGTCGATCACACCGCCCTGCATGGTGGCGCGGGTCGGCTTGGCGTGGCGCTTGGCCACGTGCACGCCCTCCACGATCACCCGTCCGTCGGCCGGCATGGCACGGACCACGTGGGCCTGCTTGCCGCGGTCCTTGCCCGACAGGACCTGGACCTTGTCGCCCTTCTTGATTCGCATCTAGAGCACCTCCGGCGCCAGCGAGATGATTCGCATGAAGCGCTTGTCGCGCAGCTCCCGGCCGACGGGACCGAAGATGCGGGTCCCCCGGGGCTGCTGCTGGTCGTTGATGAGCACGGCGGCGTTCTCGTCGAAACGGATGTAGCTGCCGTCGGGACGGCGCTTCTCCTTCTTGGTCCGGACGACGACGCACTTGACGACGTCGCCCTTCTTGACGGCCGCACCCGGGATGGCGTCCTTGACGGTCGCCACGAAGACGTCGCCGATCGAGGCGTAGCGGCGGCGCGAGCCACCGAGCACCTTGATGCAGAGCACTTCCTTGGCGCCCGAGTTGTCGGCCACCCGCAGTCGCGATTCCTGTTGGATCATCGTGCACGCTCCAGCACTTCGCTCAGCCGCCAGCGCTTCAGCTTGGACAGCGGGCGGGTCTCGATGACCCGGACCCGGTCGCCCACCTTGGCGGTGTTCTCCCCGTCGTGGACGTAGAGCTTCTTGGTCCGCTGGACGGTCTTGCCGTAGCGCGGGTGGCGCACCCGCTCCACCACGGCCACGACGACGGTCGCCTCCATGGCGTCGGACACCACGAGGCCCTCGCGGACCTTGCGGGCGTTGGCCCGCTCCTCGTTCGTGCCCTCGGCACGCTGCTCGTCGGCCATCAGTCCTTCTCCTCTGCGTCCTCGGCAGCCTCGTCCTCGGCCACAGGCGCCTCGTCGGCCGCCTGCTCCTCGGCCTCGGCCCGGGCTGCCGCCCGACGCTCCGATGCCGTGCTCTTGTCGCGACCCTTGGCGGCGTCCTCGTCCCGACGACGGGCCGCGGCCTTGTGGGCCGGCAGCTGGTCGAGGGCGAGGCCCTCGGCCTCGGCGATCTCGCGGTTGCGGAGCTCGGTCAGCATCCGGGCCACGTCACGCTTCACGTGGCTCATCCGCGAGAAGTTGTCGAGCTGGCCGGTGGCCAGCTGGAACCGGAGGTTGAACAGCTCGCGCCGGGTCTCGCCCAGCTGGCGCTCCAGCTCCTCGGTGTCGTACTCGGAGATTTCCGCTGCGGTGGCCATCAGACCTGTACCTCCGGCGTGCCGTGGGTCCCGGGACGGACCACGAAGCGGGCCTTGAACGGGAGCTTCTGGATGGCGCGGTCCATGGCCTCGCGGGCCAGGTCCTGCTCCACACCGGCCAGCTCGAACAGGATGCGTCCGGGCTTGACCACGGCGACCCAGTGCTCGGGATTTCCCTTGCCCGAACCCATGCGGGTCTCGGCGGGCTTCTTGGTGACCGGCCGGTCCGGGAACACCCGGATCCACACCTTGCCACCACGCTTGACGTGGCGGGTCATGGCGATACGGGCGGCCTCGATCTGGCGGGCCGTCATCCAGGCCGGCTCGAGGGCCTGGATCCCGAAGTCACCGAAGGTGACCTCGCTCCCACCCTTGGCCTTGCCGGTCATCCGGCCGCGCTGCTGCTTGCGGTGCTTGACCTTGCGGGGCATCAACATGTCAGTCGACCTCCTTACGGAAGTGCGGGGTCTCGTGGTGCTCGCGCGTCTTGCGCTCGATCTCCTCGTCCTCGGTGAGGATGCGCTCGAGCTCGTCGGGCACGGCCGGCGGTGCGGCGATGTCGGCCGGGTTCAGGTCGGCGAGTCCCTGGGGAACCTCGGTCTCGGAGGCGTCGGCGTCGAGGGTGACCACGCTGCCCGGGGCGCCCTGGCCGGCCATGCGGCGACCGCCGCCGGCGGTGATCAGGCGTCGGGGAGCGGAGTCCCCGCCCTGTCCGGAGGTCTCCCCCACGGCCATGGCGGCCTCGCGGGTGATCTTCTCCTCGGAGGAGATCTTGTACGGGAGGATGTCGCCCTTGTAGATCCAGACCTTCACGCCGATGCGGCCGTAGGTGGTCTTGGCCTCACGGAAGCCGTAGTCGATGTCGGCCCGGAGCGTGTGCAGCGGCACCCGGCCCTCGCGGTACTGCTCCTTGCGGGACATCTCGGAGCCGCCCAGACGACCGGAGCACTGGACCTTGACGCCCAGGGCGCCGGCCTTCTGCACGGTCTGGATGGAGCGCTTCATGGCACGGCGGAAGGCCACCCGGCGGGCCAGCTGGTCACAGATGCCCTGGGCGATCAGCGCGGCGTCGAGCTCGGGCTGCTTGATCTCCTGGATGTTCAGCTGGATCCGGTTGTTGAGCCCGGTGATCTCCTCGATCTTCTTCTTCAGGCGGTCGGCCTCGGCGCCGCGGCGGCCGATGACGATGCCCGGGCGCGCCGTGTGGATGTCCACCCGGAGGCGGTCACGGGTGCGCTCGATCTCGATCCGGCTGACGGCGGCCGACTCGAGCTGCGACATCAGATAGTCACGGATCTCCCAGTCCTCGATCACGCAGTTCTGGTAGTTGCGCTCTTCGAACCAGCGCGACTTCCAGTCGGTCGTGACGCCGAGTCGGAACCCGTAGGGGTTTACCTTCTGGCCCATCTACTTGCCCTTCTTCTCGGCGGAATCGCCGGCTTCGTCGGTGGCCTCGCCCGTGACCTCGTCGGTCGCGGTGGCCTTCTCCTCGTCGGCGGACTCCAGGTCCGACTCCTCGAGCGGACCGGCCTCGGTCTCGGTGACCACGTCGTCCGCGTGCACCGCATCCTCCGGCCACGCCTCGGCCCCGGTGTCGGTGGTCGCCGTCGAGGCGGCCTCCGTGGTCGGCGCCGTACCCGCACCGAG
>Ga0209067_10002870_pt1 | contig 10094 bp, 6 predicted proteins | sample ColStrG_CSR_2013_FD_187199 | JGI IMG/M metagenome (GOLD analysis project Ga0209067, IMG submission 187199) | Freshwater sediment microbial communities in response to fracking from Pennsylvania, USA - Cold Stream Run_MetaG_CSR_2013 (SPAdes)... | ecosystem: Environmental > Aquatic > Freshwater >...
CGATTGCTTCGGCAAACTGGCGTGGATTGGCGAAATGCGCCTTGGCCTCTTTGGCATAAACCATCGCGGCATTGGTGGCGATATCGCCGTGGGAGGCCTCACGCGGCGGTTCAACCGCAAAGCGGCCGGTGTCCAGACCCTGCGGCAGACGGCCATCCACAACAAAGGCCTGAAGGATCGCAGTGAGGTGATCCTGAAATTCGGCAAAAATATTCATCATTTTTCCTCTTCGACCAGAGCGCCTAACTCAATTCATAGGAAAGGTCAAAATGCCTTTGATATTCCTTGAGGGCGAAACGGTCGGTCATGCCTGCAATATAATCGCGCACCGCGCTGGCTTGCGCCAAATGTGCCTCACCATGGGCCTGCCACTCTTTGGGCAGCAAATCCGGCGATTTCATGAACAGCGCATAGAGCTCTCGCACCACCTGCTCGGCCCTGGCGCGCACCGCCATGACTTTGGGATGGCGATACATCTGCGGATAAAGAAAGGACTTGATCGCGGCGTCCGCCTCGACCATGCGCTCAGAGAAAGAGACCAGCGGGTGGCGGGCTTGGCGCACATCGGTGGCGGAAGCGGGCTTGGCCACAGCGAGACGATGCACGCTTTCGGCGAGCGCGTCCTCGACAAAGCGGGTAATCACGCGGCGGCCCAGTTCATGAATCACACGATTTGATTCAAGATCCGGATGCAGGCGGCTGATTTCGATGAGAATTTCGTGCAAGAACGGCACGTCATGTAAATCATCAAGCGTAAAAAGTTTAGCGCGAAGGCCGTCGTCTATGTCATGGGTGTTGTAGGCAATATCGTCCGCGAGCGCGGCGGCCTGCGCTTCGGCGCTGGCAAAAGTTTCGAGTTCGAGCGGGAAAATCCGGTCGAAAGCCGAAATCGTCGACGGCACCGGCTTGAAGGCGGTTTTCAGGGAGGCATTGGGGCCGCGCAACGGGCCATTGTGTTTGACCAGTCCTTCCAGCGTCTCCCAGGCCAGATTTAGCCCGTCAAAAGTGGCGTAGCGGCGCTCCAGATCGGTGACGATCCGCAGGGCCTGGGCGTTATGATCAAAGCCGCCAAAATCTTTCAGGCAATCCGCCAGCGCGTCCTCGCCGGTATGGCCGAACGGCGTATGGCCAAGGTCATGTGCCAGCGCCACCGCCTCGGCGAGATCGTCATCAAGCCTCAAGCCGCGCGCCAGTGCGCGGGCGATCTGCGCCACCTCGATCGTATGGGTCAGGCGGGTGCGGTAATGATCGCCCTCGTTCTGAACAAACACCTGCGTCTTGTAGGCAAGACGCCGGAACGAGGTGGAATGGATGATGCGGTCGCGGTCGCGCTGAAATTCCGAACGGGTTGGGGAAGCAGGTTCCGGCAGCAGCCGTCCGCGGCTCTGCGCGGAGAAGCAGGCGTAAGCCGCGCGCTGCAAATCTTGCGGCTGGAGGGGCGAATCTGGCTGAATCATGTTATTTTTTACACAAAACGGCTTTGGCGCTCTTGGTGCCATCGGCCCAGAAAACTTGCAATGTGTTGTTCTCCAGCACCAGCTTGAAGTGATCTTTATGCGGCTTGGCATCCTCTTCACCCTGGCGGGCGAGAGATTTCACCTCATAGGTGATTTTGCCCCCCGAGCTTTCAACCTGATCAAAGCTGTTCTTGGTGCAGCTATAGGTGAGAAAATCTATGCGCTTGGGACTCAGTTTGGCGAAGACTTCCTCGCCGCACGCCGCCTTTGTCAGCGCATATTCGCCGGTCGGAGTGGGCATATCGACCGAACTGGCATTCAACGGCAAAGGCCAGAGCAGCATCAAACCGGGCAGAATTTTAAGTGCGTGCAATCCCATCGGACGACCTTTCCAGTTTGAATTCAAATGCCAGCCTCGGGCCATGATCGCAAGCTATTGCGACAGCGCCGCTGCTACCCTATCTTATGGCAGAGGAAAGCCCCATGATCACAGAAAATCAACCGGTAGTTTTGAGCGCCAGCGCCGTCAAGCGCATCGGCAAGGTGCTGGCAAGCGAACCGACAGGTTCGATGCTGCGTATCGCGGTGAATGGTGGCGGCTGTTCCGGCTTTCAATATGCGTTTGAAATTACCCGAAGCCGTGAAGAAGACGATCTGGAACTGCGCGAAGGGGCGGCAGTGGTACTAATTGACGCAATGTCTCTCGAATATCTCAAGGGCTCTGAAGTTGACTTTGTCGATGATCTCATCGGACAATCGTTCAAGATTCATAACCCGAATGCGACCGCCTCCTGCGGGTGCGGCACCAGCTTTTCGGTTTAGGATCGCCCGAAGATTATTGTTTCGAGAGTTTCATGGAAGCCCTGTTTATCGGCCAAGCCTATATTGACGTTACCCTGATCACCGACACTATTCCCACAGGCGATGAAAAGTCGGTCGCCAAGGATTATGCCGTTTCTTTCGGCGGCAATGCCGTGACCGCAGCTTTTGCCTGCGCCAAGCTCGGCATTGTTCCTGATCTGGTGGCCTCGGTTGCGGACGACTGGCTGGGGCGGATGTTTCTCGATATGGCGGCGCGCTATGCTATTCCGGTGCATCCGCGCAAGGTCAAGCGCTCGTCGCTGTCGTTCATCCTGCCGCATGAGGGCCGTCGTGCTATTTTGCGTGCCCGTGACGACAATTATCTGCATCCGTTTCCGCTGCTCAATTTGGGGGGCTGCCGCGCGCTGCATCTCGACGGCCACCAGGCTGACGCGGCGCTGCATTACGCGCGTCTGTGCCGCGAGCATGGCATCATGACCTCGCTGGACGGCGGCGGTCTGCGCCCTGCAACCCATGAATTGCTCGGCTTTATTGATGTTGCGGTGGTGGCTGAGCGGCTCTGTGAGCAAATGAACCTGACCCCGCCGGATATGCTCGGTTATCTCAAGTCGAGGGGGTGCCGGATCGGCGCTGTCACCGAGGGTGAAAAGGGCATGTTGTGGTATGATGAGAGCGGAACAGTGACGCGCTTTCCGGCTCTGCCCATTGCCAAATCCCGCATTGTTGATACATCTGGTGCGGGGGACGTTTTTCATGGGGCTTACCTCGCGTCCTACCTGCAACGTCCTCATGCTTTGTGGCGTGAGCACTTCACCTTTGCCCGCGCAGCTTCTGCGTATAAAATCCAGCACCTCGGCAATGAAGCCGGGCTGCCATCGCAGGCGGATGTTGCTCACGTTCTGGCTGAATTTCCCACCCAATAAGGAAACTCCATGCTGAAAAAATCCAAATTCCTCCTGGTCGCCAGTTTGATGACCGGGGCGGCAACCACTGCCCTGCTCGCCAAACATTCAAGCGAAATCAATGTCGCCCGCGTTCTGGCCGGCGCCCATGTCGATGTATTGGCCATCAATGCCAATCCCTTCACCGGCACGGTCGATCTCGAAGGCGTGAGCGGTGCTTTTGGCACCGGCCGCGTTCAAATCGGCCGTGTTCGCCTGCACAAGGACCCGCTGTCCCTGATCGGCAGCGCCCATGCGGCGGGCGGCGACGAAGCCACATTTGAAGATGTGAGCGCGGAAATCGGCCCTTACACGATCGATATTCCTGAAATTGTGGTCACGGGTTCCGATTTGAGCGAAAGCGCCATCGGCACATTGTTCGACCCGAAGAGTGCGGGCTCAATGGCGGAGCAGGTGGCAAAATTCAATGCCGCCTCGGCCGTTTCAGAAGAAATCACCGTCACGGTTGAATTCGGCGATTCCTCCTCCGAGACCACCTATTCCAATTTCAAAGCCACCAACATCAGCGCCGGCAAGATCGCCAGCGCCACCATCGAGAGCACAGAAAGCTCGTCGGACACCAAAGACAAGCAGACGATCACCACCACGGTCGGCCAGATGACCGCCACCAATGTCAACATGCCCGGCCTGTTGCGCGTCATGATGGAAACGGCCAAGGGCGACGAAGCCCCGGTCGCGCTGATCGATTCCGTCGTCGACAAGGATTTTGAAGTTGATATCGAAGACGACAAAGGCGCAGGTGCGTTTTATAAAATTGGCAGTTTGACCGAGACCGGCATTAAGGGTCGCCCGCTCAAGGCACCGTTAGCCGATCTAATGAAGGCGCTCAAGGAAACCAAGCCGGACCAGAAAATGACACCTGAACAAGAGCGTAAACTGCTTCCTGCTTTTGCCGATATTTTTCAGGCGTTTGAGGCTTCGGCTGAAGCCAAGGACATTACCTTTGGGCAGTTGGAGGATAAAGCCGGCTTCAAGGGCAGTCTCAGCCGCTTTGCGGTCAGTGATTTTGGCAAGGGCGGCGTCGGCAATATTGCCTACGAAGGCCTAAACATTGATTCCAAAGACGGCAATTTCAAGCTGGCCTCTGCCGGGATCAAGGGCCTGATGATCGGACCTTTCCTCGGCGCGCTCGGCGAAGCGGCCAAGACCGACTATAAGGATTTCAACCCGCGCGCAGCCCTGCCCGCCTTGAGCCAAATTTCGATCAACGGTCTGGCGCTTGACGTGGCCACCGACAAAAAGGACGGCAATTCGCCGGACGGCAGCCGCATCAAGCTGGCGCTCGGCAAGTTTGAAGTGAATTTGGCGGATTACATTACGGGTATTCCGGGTTCGGCCAATACGTCGATTGAACATCTGGCCTTCGACCTGCCCAAGACCGGCGAAGACCCGTCCCTCAAGCAGTTGCAGGCCGCCGGCATCGACAAAATCGACGCGTCAGCCAAGCTGGATCTCGCTTATGCCGCCGCCGATCAGGCGATTAAACTGAAGGAATTGTCTCTCGGCAGCACTGGCCTGGCCAAGCTGACCGCCAACGGCACAATCGGCAATGTTTCCAAGGATGTGTTCAGCACCGACAGCAATGTCGCCATTGCGGCGGCGCTCGGCGCGGTGGTGAAATCTCTGGACATCAAACTCGAAAATTCCGGCGCGGTGGACAAATTCATCACGGTGCAGGCCAAGGCGGAAAACAAGTCGCCGGACGACTATAAAAAGGAACTGATCGGCATCGCTGCAGTGGGCATTCCAGGCGCGCTGGGCGGCGATGGACCGGCCGGCAAGACCATTGCCAATGCAGTGGCCAAATTCCTGGCCGATCCAAAAAACCTGCATATTACAGCGACATCGAAAGATGGATTGGGGGCCAGCGACATGGGCCTGATCAGCACGCCGGCTGATCTGTTGAAGAAAATCGACGTGACCGCAGGCGCCAACGAATAAAGCAACGGCGACACAAGAACTAAGCCCGGCAGAGGAGATAGTTCTCTTGTGCAGGGTTTTTTTGTGGGCTGGATTTTTCCGGACATTCGATCAGAGCTACACGACCAACACCTCATTGCAGCCGAATTGTCACCGAGTCCGAAGCGCCAGTTGAATCCTGCACCATGATGGTGGAAAAGCCGCGCCCTTGCGGCGTATAGCTCGCCTGGCGACGTAAATCGGCAAGGGCCAGTGGCTTGCCGTCCACCAGCCAGGTGAGGGGCAAGATTCCGCCCTGCGCTTTGAGAACAAGCTCGTCAACGGACTCACCACTTGAGCGCAAATCCAGCCGGGCACCGTCAGGCGGAAAGGCGATTTTCAGGCCGCTGCTGGCCAGAAAAGTGGATTTAGGCACATCGGAGCGGGTGTGGCGCAACGGCGGTGGCAGGCTGGCACTGGTGGCGATCAGCGCGTTTTTAGGCTGCGGGAACGGTTCCGGATCAAGGCCGATGCGGAAAAAACCATCGAACAGCACAGGCGCGGCGGCAATACGGCCGATCAACCCGGGAACCGGCGCACCATCAGGCCGGCCGACCCAGACCGCCAATGTGTGTTTGCGATCATAGCCGATGGCCCAGGCGTCGCGGTAGCCGTAGGACGTGCCGGTTTTGAATGAAAGCTGGCCGCCAAGCGCATTGTTGGGCGGCGGTGCACCGCGCAGAATATCATTGACATACCATACACTTACGGGATCAATAAACGGGCGGGAGTCACGCGCGATTGTCTCGTCGAGTCGCAAGGTCAGCGGAATAATTTCGCCGCCACGGGCCAGTCCGGTATAGAGTCGCGCCATATCCTGCAAAGTGATGCCCAGCCCGCCGAGGCCAACCGACAGGCCGGGGGCGGAGTCTTTTGGCAGAACAATATCCGCCCCGCCAAGCCGAAGCCGCGACAGGAATTTTTCCGGTCCGAGATTGGAAAGCAGGTCGATGGCGGGCACGTTCAGCGACATTTGCAGCGCATGTCGGGCGGTGACAGTGCCTTGAAATGTCAGGTCAAAATTCTCCGGCACATAAAGACCATAGCGTGAAGGGCGGTCTTCCAGAATGGTTTCGGGATGGGCGAGGCCCTGCTCGAAAGACAGCGCGTAAATGAAGGGTTTTAGCGCTGAGCCAGGCGAGCGAATGGCTTTGGTCAGATCGAGCGAACCGGCACGGTCATGCCAAAAATAATCCGCGCCGCCAACAGAGGCGAGAATCTCTCCGCTGGCATTGTTGACCAAGACCATCGCCACCGACAAATTGGGGCCCAAAGCGGCGGCGCGCTCATGCGCCAAGGTCTCCAGTTGCTGCTGTAGGCGCAGGTCAAGCGTGAGGTGGTGAACTTTCCTGTCTGGGCGCTCTTTCACTGCATTTTCAGCCACTTGCGGGGCGAGTGAGGGGAAATATTTGCGCCCGGTTGGCACAGATTCGCGCATGGCGGCGCGCAAATCTTCAGCCGGAAACAGCCCTAGCGCCAAAGCGCGGGCGAGCACACGGTCCCGCGCCTTTTTGGCCAAAGCGGCGGAATGATCGGGGCGGCGCGCTTCCGGCGATTGCGGCAGGGTGACGAGCAAAGCCGCCTCGCCCAATGAGAGATGTTTCGGCTCCTTGCCAAAATAGGCGAGAGAGGCGGCGCGCACGCCCTCCAGATTGCCGCCAAAGGGAGCAAGCTCAAGATAATATTGAAGAATTTCGGATTTTGAAAAGCGGTTTTCCAGTTCAAAAGCGCGAAAAATCTGCCGCAATTTGGCGCTGAGCGAGCGTTCTGAGCGCGGCTCGATCAGGCGCGCCACCTGCATGGTGAGGGTTGAGCCGCCCGAGACGATGCGACCGTGGCGCAACAGTTGTGCGCTCGCACGGCCAAGCGCCAGCGGATCGACGCCGTGATGAGTATAAAAATGACGATCTTCGTATGAAAACAGTAGCTTAAGATAGTGATCATCGACGTCTTTCACCGCAACGGGCAAGCGCCAGCGGCCATCCGGCGTGGTGAACGGGCGCAACAATTGGCCGCTCCGGTCAAGCACAACGGGGGAAAGTTGCTGTGCGGCGCTAAGGTCCAGAGGCGGCAGGCGGGTGGTGAAATAGGCCAGCCCGCCCGAAATCAAGCCAAAAGCGAGCAAAATTCCTGCACAAAACCACCAAAAGCGGGACAAAAAAACTGCAGGAAGCGCAAAATTTGAACCGGCAAGGTCATTTTGCACCAAATTTTGCGCCGTTTTGGCCCTCAAAAGCCGCCAAAGCGAAGTTGGCCCGTTCATTACTTGGCCGCCGTAATCTCGACCGTGCCAAATGCCGAGCGGCCAAAGCGATCGGGCCGATACATGTCCTCGATCAGCGCGCCGGGCTGCACATATTTTCCTGGCGAAACCGCACGGACAATATAGGCGACCGAATAAGTCGCCGTCTTGTCGGGCTGGCGCTCAAAGGCGGCGACAAAACGGTCGTCGCGATATTCGCTGTTGACCGGCTTGACCTCGCTTTTCAGCCAGTCCGCTTCCGGCAAAACGGTGTCTTCGACAAGATTGGGGTTGTCGATCTCCAAACCGGCGGGCAGCGGATCGACCAAGAGCAACCGGCCATAGTGCGCCTCCTTTTCGGTGATTTTCAAGGCGACGATGAGCCGGTCATTCTGGCGGATTTTGGCGGGGTCAATTGCCACGCCCTTCATCGTGTAGAAGGTGCGCTCAACCTTGAAGCCCTGTTCGACAGCCGGTTCCGGTGTCAGCGGAATGCCGGACAGGCTGAGCACCATGCGGGCGGCCTCGCTGCCCCGATTGGTGATGACCAGCGGCTTTTCGTCAAGCTGGCTCTGGGCGATGTTTTGATAGAATGCACCCTTTTTGGCGCTGCCATCCACCTCAAGCTGCATGGACTCGGCATCCCTGGCCAAAGCCTGCGCGGCGAGTGCCAGCCTGCTTTGCTCCTGTGTCGAGGTGTAGCGGGCGGCATCACGGGCTTTATCAACAATGACGCCGACGCGCAGCACATCGGCGCGCGGCGCATTGCTTTCAGCCAACAGGGCCATCAGGCCGGTGGCGTCGCGCAATTTCGAGCCATAATCGGGGCGGGAATAGCCGTCATCCTTCCAGCCGTCGAGCGTTTGCAACGCGGCGGCAAAGGTGGCAGAGGAACGGCCCTTGTCGCCGAGCAAAGCCAAAGCCGCCGCCAGTTGCGCCTTGGAGAGCGGCGAGGCGAAATCGCTGAGTTTGGTGTCGGCCATATAGCGCAGATCGGCCATGATCGGGCGGCCATTGCGGGCCAGAACATAGGTGGCATAGGCGATGGCCGCCGAGTCTTCCGGCTTGATCGCCGAAACATTGACCACCGAATTCCGGAGATGGTCGAGGCCCATGTCGAAAGCCTTTTGCGGCACCGCCATATTCTTCTCGCGGGCGCGGGTGAGGAAATCCATCGCGAAGGAATCCAGCCACAGGTCCTCGCCGCCAACCCCCCAGAGGCCGAAACTGCCGTTCGAGCCTTCGCGGCCCAGCACGGTGTCCAGCGCGGCCTTGACGCGGTCATCGGCATTGGTGTCGAGCTTGAATTGTTCCTGCGCTTCCAGCCGGTTGACATAAAGCAGCGGCATGGCGCGGCTCACCGTTTGTTCGGTGCAGCCATAGGGGTAACGGTCGAGCTGTTGCAGCAGGGCGGGCACGTCCAGCGCCGCATAGGGCGCAACCGACACCGCCGCCGTGCCGGAGCCGGGCAGCATATCGCCGAAGAGCGCATTGTTGAGCGTGATCGAAGCGCCGGGGGCAAGGGTTTGCACCGAGCGGTTGACCAGATAGCGGTTGGAGGGTTGAACGCGCAGCACCATATTTTGTGAAATATCGACGCCGCGACCGGTGAGGCGCAGGTCAAAAGTGGCGGTGCCAAGGCCCGCCGCCGTGACGGGAATGGTGAACTGGGTTTTCTGGCCCTTGGCGAGGTGGAGTGTCGAGTGGAGCGCCTCCACCGGCACGGAAACCGGGCCGTGCAGGTCCACATCGACGGTGTAATCGCCTTCCGGAGCCTCGACATTGTCCACCGCAATGTGGAAGCGGGACTGGTCGCCGAGGCTGAGGAACCGCGGCAGAGTGCCGGCGAGCACGATAGGATCGTGGATGGTGACATCGGTCTGCGCCTGTCCGACCTGATTTTTGCTCCAGGCCACGGCGACGACCCGCACCTTGCCGTTAAAAGCGGGAATGTCGAAGCTGACCTTGGTGGTGCCGTCCGCACCGACTTTGACGAGGCCGGAATAGCGCGCCAGCGGCTCGAAAATCGGCGGCGGGCCTTGTGTGCTGGCGGCGGCGGCGTCACCGCCGGAGCGGATAGCCCCGCGCGTGCCCTGCATACCGTCGATCAGATAGCCGTAAAGATCGCGCAATTCGAGGCTGAGCTGGCGCTGGCCGAAGAAATATCCGCTGACATCGGGCGTTTCATAGCGGGTGAGATTGAGGATGCCGACATCAACCGCCGAGACGACGACATAGGCGTCCTCACCCGCCGCCAGCCCCTCCAGCTTCAGCGGAATGTCCAGCTTCCCGCGCGGCAAGATTGTTTCCGGCGGGGAAAGTTTGACGGCGAGGTTATGCACGGATTTTTCAATGCCGAACCACGCCACGCCAATCGAGCGGCCCGGCGCGCGCTGGGCTGCTGTGTCGAGCGGGCGATGGGCAAGAGCCACGACATAGGCCCCTGCCCCCCATTCGGGCTTGATTTTAATGCTGGCCGAACCGCCGCTGGCGGGCACGTCGATCTGCTCAAGCTGCTGTAATTTGTCGGAAATCACCGCGAGCGAGACATGCGAGCCAAAGTGTGGCTCCATTTTCACCTGCATGGTTTCGCCCGCAGCATAGGCCGCTTTGTCGAGCCGCATGTCGAGAACATCTGGCGTATTGGCGGTG
>Ga0209067_10002871_pt1 | contig 10094 bp, 8 predicted proteins | sample ColStrG_CSR_2013_FD_187199 | JGI IMG/M metagenome (GOLD analysis project Ga0209067, IMG submission 187199) | Freshwater sediment microbial communities in response to fracking from Pennsylvania, USA - Cold Stream Run_MetaG_CSR_2013 (SPAdes)... | ecosystem: Environmental > Aquatic > Freshwater >...
GAGCCACCTCATTTTTCAAATCCTTCCCCCTCCCCCAACCAAGTGTGGCCCAGTAGCGGATGAATAATGTAAAGAGCAAATGAAATAGAAGCGATATAAAAAAGCACTCTGGAGCCTAGCACCGAAGTGAAGGGTGTTTCTTCGTTGAGTAACGTCGTTCCGACTAGCATGGCAGCAAGATAGGGCCGAAAATAGTTAAACATTCCGCTATCGGGGTGGCACGAGATCAGCAACAGGCCCAGCAACAAATATGGATTGAGTGACTTGATCAGATGCGGCAGGTCTGTTCCCAGTTTACCGTTATATGCCAGTGCCAGGATTGCGCCAGCCAGTATCTCGTCTACCCTGAAGTAAGTCTCGATTGAAATCTGGGCTCCATAAACCATGCGGAACACCGTTACCAAAAGGCAAATAAACGGTATCAACAACAACCCCCGATCTCTGAAAAACAAAAACAGCAGAGCGATCCCGATGTAAAACTGTACCTCGACGCAAAGGCTCCAGTAGTGAGCTGTCACTTGGGACAACCAGAAGGGCGGTATATTGGCAAAAAATAGAAAATTTCCCGGGTAGAAATTCCAATCAGCCCCCGCCATCGGCAGCCCTATTGTCAAGCCTAACCAAGCCAAAGGTATGATGCGAAAGAACCGCCTGATCAAAAAATCTGTAACGCTACTGTGATGAATTAAAAAATTGGTAATCAAAAAACCCGACAAAGTGAAAAACAGGGTCATGCCAAGCGGCCCGGCCGTCAGATTCAACTTCAAAAGTTTTGAGCCTAGTGGTAGGAAATGTGCAGCTAGCACCAACAAAATGCTGATCCCCCGCCAACCGTCAAGTACTTGCAAACGGCTTTTTAGATCAACAGGGTCACTCGTTTTATTCATGTTGTCTGCTTCGCAGTTCGGTTATGAGTCGCTTGATAGTTCACTTCAACGCTAACCAGACGGTCACGTGTCACTCCGCAGTTAGTTGTAAATACAATTCTGGACAGCATGAAGTAATGATGAATTGGTTTGATCTGAGCAACACATTATTGACAGCTAGACAAACCACGTCCTCCGGTGAATATTTTTTCACTTCTACCAGAAGCCAATCACTAGCCTTTTTCTAAACAACTTTCTTGCGCCTAATGCGGCCGCAAAATCAAAGAAGAGCCCCAACAATAAAAGCGGTAGCTTAGTGACCCTTTCCATTCCTCGATAATATTTCAACCTATCAAGGCGCCAAAAGAAAAAGTAACTGGAAATAACAAACCAACCGCTGGAAGCAATATGGCTTTCAACCAATTCCCTCATTAAATTTGGATTCGCAGCCATATTCTGGCGCATGACCATACAAGCTTCACCTGAAGGTGCATTGAGTGAAACGAGATAACTAAACAGAATAAAATTAAGTGCTGTTCCAGACACCCCGCGGATTTGATGCCTCAATAACCCCGACATTGAGTGCTCACCCTCATATAGATGCGATGCGCCATCACACCGTTCAATTCGGTGAAAAGTCTCGGCCTCTGAAAACGCTCGAGTTAATACAATTGCTCGAATAAAGCCATCTTCGACAGGCAATCCTGTTGGCAGCCACACTTTATTGAGTACGCTTTGGCGAGCAGCATAAAGCGAGCCGGCAATAGAATGGCGGGAATGTTTTTGATTTGACGAACTAGCCAGTGATATTTTTTTAAACCACCAGGATGTATCTTTCGGTAATACTTTTACCGGCAGACTGGTTGAGACATCAATTTCCGTGTTATCAACCAACATACCGATTAATCTTTCCAGGTTGTTGACTTGCTCAATCTTAATATCGGCATCAAGTAGCACAACAAAATCATTCCCCATTGAGCAATGCTGGTGAATCAAGACATTCCAGGCGTTTGCTTTGTCTCCAAGCTTGAGTTCGACAACTTCAAGTTGAATATGATTCTTGCCCGCCAATTCAAGACGCCACTCAGCGAAATACTTTTCGCAGACTTGTACAGTATTGTCAGTGCAACCGTTGGGGATGATGGCCACTGTATAATGATTTTTCTCAAGCGAGAAAATTGATTGGCCTTTTAATGAAGTCAACGTATCTAAAATACAGTCTTCCTCGTTGTAGGCTAAAATCCCAATCACAATATTCAAGCTCATTTAACTTCTCCTATCGTTCTAATCCCTAAGATTGAATTACCATCCTTCGCAAGCCATTTATGTTCAAAACATCATCCCTGATAACCGCATAATCTGTGGCTGATTTCATCACTCCTTTACAAGCAGTGAGTTTTGTTGAGAATGGAGTTTTGTGAATTGCAAAAATTTTATAACCATGCGGTATTACCAGATCGCTGATGATTTTCAAAGCATCCACTTGATTCGGATGATTCTCAAACACAATGACCTCGCATATTCTGGAAATAATGGCTGGCATCAGAGCTTGAAAAATGACCGGCTCAAAACCTTCCACGTCAATCTTCACCAAGGTTGGCCAGCCGTAGGCACTGCTTTCTACGATTTGCTCTGCAGTTTTAATTTTGACACTAATTTTTGGGTCGCTGTTTGTGGATTCATCGAATACAAGGGTTGCTCTTCCTTTGTTTGATGCAGGGATAGCGAGTTGAAACTCTCCCTCTTCAATTCCGATACCAACCGGATGGACCTCGAACCGATTAGATGCAAGCTGAGACATGTTGTGATTCAGAAGGCCGGCAAAGGCAATTTGAGGTTCAATGAGTACAATTTTACAATCTGGAAGACTCGTCGCTACCGCATAAGAGCATGCCCCCTTATTGGCACCTACATCCCAAAAAACCGGCTTTGCAGCTGCAGCCCCAACGGTGCAGAGTACTTCTGAAACCTCTGGATCAAATGACTTCAAAATTAGAAAATGCCAACCTACAAGATCATCAATATCCATTACTATCTGATACCCGTGATAATTCATTTTGACGATTTGCGAGCTTTGCGACCAAGCCTTGGGCTTTGTTTTGTCGAGCAGACGGTGACGTCCATGCTTGACAGGTATATGTCTAAGCACCATTGATAGCGCACCTTCAATGGGTGACATTCCCCGATTATTTGTCAGCATTTTTATATCTTCCTTTTAATAATTCTAGTCAGAAATTGATTGGCAATTGAGTGAAATCAAAATATTTATGTCATTATATTTATTTAATATTTCGACTTTATTAATGTCTCTCAAAGCAGGATTAGTTGTATTGGCAAAATCTAGTGCCAGTGCGCAAGGAGTTGCACACACCCCCAACCCAAGATATACGCAGCTACAAAAGAAGGTATGCCGACAATGTCTTGCTTCCACTCCGTCTTCATATGTGCATTCTTAAAGTGCAAGAGGATAGGCCAACCTGCAAACTGGCTAATGACTATCCCGATCAATGCACCTTCAAATCCAGCCAAAGAAAAACCGGCGGGAACAAGCAAAAACATGGCTATCAGGCCAGCTATACGGTAAGCCGCCATGCGCCTCATTTCGCCCATTGCCAGACAGCACTGATCCAAAACCATATAGCGCGAGCCAATCAATCCTATCGCCAAGACACTTAACATATGTCCTGCATCGTGGTAGCGATGATCATATAAAATGTCTACAACAGACGGCCCCGCAACAAAAAGAAAACCTGCGGCTCCAAACAAAAATATGTCCGCAATCATTTGAAGCTTGTTATATACCCTGCCTATTTTTTCTGGATTTACACGAAATATTTCCCCCAGAGCCGGGTAAATAACTTTTCCCAGGATTGTGCCGAATACCAGATTTGCCATGCTGGTCAAAATGAATGCAATCGAATATATACCTAGCGTTGCACTATCGACCATAACACCGAGCAAGATACGATCTCCATTTGTACTCAAGAATCCCAGGATGGACAGCAAAAAGATTCTGATTCCAAAATGAAGTATGTTCCTTACGGCAGTAGTATCCCAACGAAGACGATTGGATGCACCAGGAAGCAAGGCATGCCCCAAAAATATTTTCACCACACCTGAAGCAATAGCACCAAAAACCAGAGCCCAAACGCTATGGTTTAACCACGCTATTCCCAGCATGACAAGCAATCCTACGAACTGACTCAATAATTCGATCTTGCTGATAAGACCTAATTGCAATTGACGCGACACTGAAACCACTTTAGTTGATTCAAAACCTCCAACCAATACTGCAATTGAAAAAACTGCGATCAACCGGGGCAACAAAGGGTCTGCATAAACCGAATTTTGTGGCAACCAGCCCAAGCCAGACAGTATCGGCAAGATTGAAGCAATCAATAAAGCCAGGATGCACATCAACACGCCGCGCAGAATTTGAATGGTCCACGCCGTGTTCAAATAATCCGCTTCCTCACCACGATGATGACGAATGATGCCCTGACTGATACCCAGATCGGAAAACATTGCCAATCCAGACATCAAAACATATACGACAGCCATTAAGCCAAACGCTTCAGGAAAGAGTAGTCTTGTGAGAATAAGATTGCCGCCCAATCGTATTAATTGTGCAATGACAAACCCACTCAGTGCCCATCCCCCCGCCCGCAGCACCCTATCTTTAAGCGACAATACTCTTCCGGTCACAGGGCGTTCACCAAGGTTCTAGCCGCACTCATAAAATTGAAACTCCATGAAACAGCTGCCTGCCCTGTGTACAAATGGGTGTTGCGTCGGTTTATTATCATTTTGATCAGTCTGTAAATAATTTAGGCGAGGGCAAAATATAAAAAATGAATTTATTTTTTGCGCCGTGAAGTTTGCACTATCACTGTTGCAATTTTATCTTCGTAAATCGACATCCGATTATTGCCACGCTTAATCGTTTACCTGGACATCGCAGATCGATATTTTGGTGCTTACCAAATTCACTGAGAGTTGCTTATTGACGGTGGGATATTCACATCAAGGAGCGCCCTGAGCTTGGGCGCATCACTCAACGGTTGCCCATAACGCGCTGCATGGCCCCACGACCCCCAACGTGTCCCTTGCCGACCAACACTGGAAAACGCGCAGAATAATTTACAGCCAACCTCCTGATGCAAGCGGAAATTCTGCAGGTAAAGATCGTACATCCCCGGATGTTGTTGCGCCGCTGCAAGGGCCGGCATATAAGGTAATTCCTGCTGCCCATCCGGAAGTACACTTTGACCGCCTTCGTAAACCAACATCTCCACATTGTATGATCGTGCCAGCGCTGCCATATCCCGTGTCCATTTGGACGTGTCCCGCTCAAGCGCAATCCTCAAATCAGCAATCACCTCATCTGCGGTCAACGCGGCACCGCGTTTCTTCCAATGCGCATATTCTCCCTGTCCCGGACTAAAATATCCCGCAGGCGACAATGCATCCGCCCCACCATGTTGCATGCAATATTTTAAAGTACGGCGTGCGCTATCCAGCCATTCATGCTGCACGGAGCAAACCCGAACCAGGCGCTGACGATCTTTGCCGGCAAAAACTTTTTCCCAAATCGCAAAACAACGGCGAAACAGCGCACCCGTTCGTTCCGGGTGATCCTTCCCTTTATGCTTTTCTCTATCCTCCCAAGGATTGAATCCATTTGCTTCCAAAGGCAGCGCAGCCGCTTCACTTTTCATCATCCAACTGTATTGGATGAAACTCCCATTCCAGATCTCATTGGAAAATTCGCAATAGACTTTCAAGCGAGGGTTCAATTTGTCTTTCACTAGCCGGGCAAAGTGTTCGATGTAATCATCTGTCGCCCGATGCGGGACATTGAACCAGGCATCGATCCCCAGGCGGTTGCACAACTCGATACAGATTTCGATCGCGACGCCACCGGAAAGCAAATATTGGCTTGCAGGCGCGCCAACACCGTAAACCCGGTCCGCATCTCCCCCAGCCCCAACCATCGTATAGAACGAACGCTGCTTGCGATTTGGCCAATCCATTTCAAGAGACCCATTGGTATATGTCCAATCCATAAAGCGCAATGCATGAAATGGCCGGCAAAACTCGAGGAACTCCGGTAAAAATGGATTTCTTTCAAGGTCTACATGCTCATCGGCAAGCAATACGATGCGCATGTTGCGAACATGGTTGCCACGCACGGAGCGAGTTATCCAGATACCTTCCAATTGCTCCGGGTTTGGATCATAAGGATTGCCCCGCGCATGCTTCATTTCCAGCTCCAATCGCCCCGGTGACTTGTTGACGATCTTTGTATTAATTACCCCTTCAAAACTACCCTCACCATCGTAAAGCAGAACGTAACGCCCCGGAGAACGCACATTGGGTAAAAAGGTGTATACCGTTTGGGGTTGATATATACCTTTAATGGAAAAAGGCAATTCAAGAGGATAACCATTTGCATCGAGCGGAATTTGGTCAATCAAACCAGTATCCCCATTCCCGCCATGAAGTGCGTCTCTTGACAACCATAATCGCGCGCCCCACATCAAATTCCGGAAGGGGAAGCCGGGTTCCCAGTCAGCGATTCCGGCAAGATTCATCCCGATGGGTAACCGGGGAAGATCAGGCGAGGCACTCCAAGCCACGGAAGGAGCAAACAAGACTGTAGCAGAAAGCTTTATGAATTCGCGGCGATCCATCAATCAATTCCGATTTCGACGTAGCATTTGAATATAGGCAACCCCCATTCCTGCCACGGCCCAATACACCACTGGAATAAGAACAATGCTACTAACCGTGGATATAGTGATCAGGATGGCAATCAGAACCGCCAATAGTGTTACTCCCAACATGTAATGTTCATCCAGACGTACTTCAGGTCTGGCTAAAAACCGTTTCGCTCCAAAAATGAGGTGCTCAACCTGTAGCGTCTGAAACTGGCGCAAAGCGTTATAGATGCCCCAAAGGATACTTAGAAAGAAGCTCGCAAATAACACTAAGCCAAGCAATCCGTTCGCAAGGGCAATGCCAAGATAACTATTTACTACATCAATGATGCCCTGCCCCTGCAACATAGCTTTCATTTCCGGGGTATTCAAATAATCTGTCGAACCGAACATGGGATTCCTCTGAATAACAATAAGAGCGTGGGTAAACAAATCCTTGCGATACTCAACATCTCCGCTCTCTGTTTTCCCAATAAATGGCAACAAATTAATCAGTCTTTCTCCACCAGGCAGGGTTGCCGCCAGAGAAAATGCCAGCACAGAACCTGCTATCAGCAGCGACATATTTCTTATGGGTCGATGCCCAAGCGCTATAAACACGATCAACATGGCCAACACGCCGACCCAAGGCCCGCGCGATATCGCTGCAAACGAACCACCGGCAAGTAGTGCAAGCAACAATTGCCGCGCAACGAAATGGGAGATAAATCGTTTTATATATAGAAAGAAGCCCAACCCGACCATCACAACATATCCCAGAACAATCGGCTGACCTGTGGTAACAATTGCACGCAAGGAATTATCTCTGGCCAACATGCTAGTCAATTGAATTTGTGCGTTCAGATCTTTTCCCAAAGAAGCGTAAAGCAGCTGGAAACTTGCATATTCATAAATAGCCGAGCCGGAAAGCAGGATTGCTGCAACCACAAATGCTGCCATAGCCACTTTAAAATGACCGATGTCGCGCAAGGAGCGGCTGATCACGTAATAGGGTAAAAAAATATCCGTAAAAGCATATAAACCAATTCGCAAGGTGTCGGTAATCGAGGTACCGCGTAATTGAAAAGCCACGACAAGCAAAAGATACGCCCCCAACAGCTTATCCGGTGTTGTACTACCAAACGCTAGGCTATCCTTTTGGTTTACCAGCGTCAGAAAAGCCGGCAACAAGATAGCCAGTTCCAACAGCCGTGACGAATTCATTTCAAACAGTTTATCAATACCAAGCCCGGCCACTCCAATCCAGACTGGCGGCATGGCGAATAGAAGGACGAAATAAATGGCAACTTTATTGGATTCGCGTAATTGAGCTAATTGAATCGCAATGACACTGAGTACAACGTAAAGCCAAAAGTTGTGTGATATAAAAATTATCAGCGTGATGGCGATCCATACATTTCGATATCTCGTGATTTGATCTTCTGGCAGCAGACTGGCAAAGGTGTACTTAACCATCCAAAATATGGGGATCGAGATAACAAGAATAATGAAAAGATATTTTAAATTTTCTAACATGCCTGATTAACCTGCCCGATGTTGGAGCAATATTTTGATGCGCCAACATCGGTTGTCGCAGAATGGGATGAAGCGCATGAGTCCGGCATTCGATTGCGTGCAATGGCAACTCCACGCTGTTCGATCGTTCACGCTTGCCAGTTCACCAAAGAATTAGCCTGAAAAATTCCCCACCAGGCGTGCCCGATCTTCCTTGCTTACTGAGGAGAGCATTTCGCGTATAAAGTTATCCTGCAGGGGATAAGCTGCTTTTTCATCGGGATTGATCGACGACACACGGACCAGCATTCCGTCCGGAACCGAACCGGTTAAGCCATAACGAATCTGTGCCAGTTTCACCTTGATCCCGACCACGGCTTCATTGCCAACCATGATCCAGTAGGTGATGGGTTCGTTGCGATTTCCCTGTACTGCGAATAAACGCTTGACGGGCAACGCCCCGAATTTTGTAGTCAGCAGCTCCTGCGCACTTCTGAGCACCTGAAAACCCTGCGCGGTGTAACAGGCTTCCGGCCGGTGAACTTCAAACTCTTTGCTCTGGTCGCCCCCATAGGCGATCGAAAGCATGATGCGCGCGCCCTGCGGGTTCAAGTACACTCTGGTCAGGGTTTGTCCGTAGATTTTTTGCAGCACCTCTTTCGTATTCGGATCGACGATCTGCCCCAACTGTATCTGGTCGCTGGTCCATTCTCCGAACCGTTCGGGGATCATTTTTTCCAGACTGATGGCTGGCATCGAGTCGACCAGCTTCTTGGTCGGTTTCAGATATTCAGCCGATGCCGAGGCAACCACCATCAGGATGCCAAGTAACAATATTTTTTTGCTGGAACCCGGCTTCATTTTCTGTTCCTTGCCAAATGCCATTTCCGGATGCGGTCTATCAATCCATCCATGACGAGAAATGACGCAAGTGCAACCATGAAGAGCGCAAGCCCGGATGCCTTGTGGGCAAAGCCCTGGCCCACTTCATCGCCGAAATAATAAGTGATCAACACCAGCAATACCACACGTATCACGTTCGCAAAAAAGGCTATGGGGATGATGCTGGACAACAGCACCGTGTTGTGTACCCAGCCTGAGCGTTGGGCAATATAGGTATAGAACAACCCCAGCGCGCTCAGGCTGAACATTGAATTCAATCCGGAGCAGGCATCTGCAATCAGCAACTGGTATGGCCCGATGGATAGTACTACGCCACTACGCGCGATCGGATAGCCGAACCAATACAGAATATTTTCCGCCAATATCGAGACCTGGGATTTGAGCGGCTCGGTCAAGGCTGCCACCATAAACCCGGGCAACGGGATGAGAAAGATCAGGAACAGCAACGGATACCAGAATTTTTTTGCAACACTCGCCCCCTGAACGATCAACAGCACGCCGAGGAGCAACGGGATTTGGGAGCCCGTTTCAAAAATGAATATTTCCTGCGAGCGGCCGATCACATAAAGCAACAGCCCAAAAATCAACAGCGCCGAGCCGGTGACCGGATTTTTTTTCTGGTCGGTATCGGAGAGGTTTCCTCTATTTTTCCAGGCTAGCCATAACACGATGGCAAGGACGATAGGTCCATGCGCGTTGTCTTCCTCAGGCCAGAATCTGTTTGCCAGCGTGAGGTAAGTCGGAACGTACAGAACCAGCAGCCCAAGCAGGATCGGCCACCAGTATTTCCATACCGGGTCCTGTCGAAAACTTGTGAGGGTCGCCGTAAACATATGAACTCCGATCTATCCGCTAAAACTCGCTTAACACCGTGCCTATGACTTCTACCCCGGACCGGCTCAGGCTCTCAGTCTGACTGGACACCAATTCGAGTCGTGAATGATTCTTGCGTGCCAGTACCACGGCTGCTCCGGTCCGGGCTGCGACGATATGCGCATCCGCAAAATCCGCTGCCGCCGAGGTATCCACCAGGATGACATCGAAATCTTCGTTCAGGCTGGCCAGCAGACTGGTCAACACCGGCCGGCCCAGCAGTTCCTGGGGATTGGGC
>Ga0209067_10002872_pt1 | contig 10081 bp, 6 predicted proteins | sample ColStrG_CSR_2013_FD_187199 | JGI IMG/M metagenome (GOLD analysis project Ga0209067, IMG submission 187199) | Freshwater sediment microbial communities in response to fracking from Pennsylvania, USA - Cold Stream Run_MetaG_CSR_2013 (SPAdes)... | ecosystem: Environmental > Aquatic > Freshwater >...
CCGCAATCTGGAACAAGAAATAAAATGCGGCCGGTTTCGCGAAGATTTGTTTTATCGATTGAATGTCTTCGTGGTGCCGATTCCAGCCTTGCGCGATCGGCGAGGTGACATTCCGCTGCTGGCAGAGCGGTTCGTGCAAATCTTCTCCGGCAAGATGAACAAGTCCGTTACCGGATGGGATGAAGGTTTTGCAAAAGCCCTGGACCGCCATTCCTGGCCTGGCAACATCCGCGAATTAAAAAATGTCATCGAACGCTGCATGATCCTCACCGATGGCCCCCGGCTTACGGCCGACTTGCTGCCGCTTGATTTTAACCTTCATGACGATCCGGGCGGCTTAGACCTGGCAAGCGTCGAAAAAAAACACATTCAAAGAATCTTGCACTTTACGAAAGGAAATAAGACCGAAGCGGCCCGCTTGTTGAACATCGGCGTCACCACGCTGTACCGCAAAATTCACGATTACCAAATCACCGCCTAGCGCACTAAGACAGTGGCCGACGCAGCCAGAATACAAACTCACTGCCTTTGCCCAATTCACTGGTCACGGCGACTGAACCACGCTGCGCTTCGATAAATTCCTTGCAGATCGAAAGCCCCAACCCAGTGCCTTTTTTTGGATCGGACCCTGGTACCCGATAAAACCGGTCGAAGATTCGCTCCAGGTGTCGGGGGTCGATGCCCAGTCCCGAGTCCTTGACGGCAAACCGGACCTGGTCATTGTCTTCGGCACACCGCACGTTCACCTGACCATTTTCCGGGCTGTGCCGGATGGCATTCGTTAAGAAATTGATCAATACCCAAATCGTCTTATCCTTGTCCGCTTGCACCACCGGTGAGGGTGTTGGCAACTCCATATTCCACTGAATGTGACGCTGCTCGGCCTGGAATTTCACTGCTTCACATGCTTGTTCAATCAGGTCATTGGCATTCACCGAGGCAATGTTGAGCTTGATATTGCCCGTCTCCACCTGGGCCATGTCGAGCAACTCGCCCGTGATTTTTGCCAGTCTCACAATCTCATCGTTTACCGTGCTGACGATGCGCGCCTGCTCTTCGTTGAGGGTTCCCACCCTACTGTCCTGCAGGAGTTTGGTCGCCATCTGAAGCGAGGCGATGGGCGTTTTCAACTCGTGCGATATCGTGGCAATAAAATTGGTTTTGGCCAGGTCCAACTCTTTGAACGGCGTGATGTTTTTCAACAGAATCACCGTGCCAATTGAGACAGGATTTTTCTCGCCCGTCCGGGTGATGGAGATGGGAATAATTTCGCGGGTGAAATAACTTTCCTTTCCATGGGCGTAAATCTTGATCGGCTTGACCGGATTTTCAGGCGTCGCCAAATCCTGAATAAGTTTCCGAAGCAAGTCATTGGTGACCGCCACGTCCGGCGCATAGCGACCCACGAGGTCTTCTTCTTTTTTATTTAACAGTTCCAGCGCCTCGGAGTTGGCAAAGATAATGTGGCGTAGGTCATCCAAGCCGATGACCGGATCATTCATACGGTTGATGATGGTCTCAATTCGCTTCTTTTCGAATAGCAGGCTCGCCAAACTACTGTGTTCAAACTCATCCATCTTTTCAGCCATGCTGTTGAATGCCTGCGCCAGCTCTTCAAATTCGTCACTACGGTTGAACTGCAATCGTTCCTCGTAGTTACGGTTGGCGATGGCTTTGATACCGGCCGTCAACTGAACGATGGGATTGGCAATGTATCCGGGAAAATTGAGGATGAAAGAAAACGAAACCAAAAAACATACGGTCACCATAATGATCACGTACAGCGTGGCCTCCCTGGCCGTCTCTTCGGCCACCGCATTTTTTCGCGCAATTGCATGCAGGTTGATGCCCGCGATCCGTGAAATATGTTGCCGTACCTTGGTCTGCCATGCCGTGTCGGCAGGCTGATCAATGGCGTCGAGATACTTGCCCAGGCTGATGGTTTCTTCTAGTTCCCCCGGCTCGGTGACATTGGCCTCCTGCGCCTTAAAGAGCCGCGCGACGCGGGCGCGGGCCGCCGGTGATGGCAACGAGTCCAGCGCTTCGGACATCTGGCGCATGTAGTCGATCGACTCGTAGTTAGCTTTGATGATGTTGCGGGCATCATTCGAAATTTCGCGCAGATAGTAGATGCTCATGCCGCCGACAATCAGAATGACGGCAAACAAAAAAAAGAGGCCCAGCGATATTTTGGTTTTTATATTCACGAGAGGATAATCAGGTCCATGTCCGAATTGGACAGTTTGTTTAATAACTGGCTGAACATAGCGGTGCGCAAGATGATGCGCCACAACCGAAAATGCGGCTTGCCCACGCATACGGTGGTGATGTGTTTTTCCTCCGCCACCTTCACGATCGATTCGGTGATCCTTTTGCTTTTCACTTGCACCACCTCCGCGCCCAGTTGCGTGGCGATTTTGAAATTGTTGATCAGGTGACGTTGGCGGGCCAGGCTAATGTGACTTTCATCTTCTTCTGGTACCTGCACATAGAGCACGTACCATTTGGATTGGTAATAGCTAGCGAGCCGAGCCGTCTTGCGGATGACGATGCGTGCCGTTTTCTCATTGCTGCTGATGCAGGCCAGAAATCTTTCTGCGCGGTGTTGGTGGCTGGCTACTTCTGTTTCAACCTTTCGCTCTACCAGCGCCGCCACTTCCTTCAACGCCAACTCGCGAAGTTGCAAGATCCGATCAGGTTGGAAAAAATTATGAAGGGCCGTCTCCACTTTAATTGCCTCGTAGATTTTTCCCTCCTTCAGCCGCGCAATCAATTCATCCACTGTCAAGTCAATGTTCACCACCTCGTCGGCCTGTTGGAGCACTCGGTCGGGGATGCGTTCCTGCACTTCGATGCCCGTAATTTGGCGCATCTCGTCGTTCAGACTTTCAAGATGCTGAATGTTGACGGCGCTGATCACGTTGATGCCGGCGTCCAAAATTTCGTACACATCCATCCACCGCTTTTCGTGCTTGCTCCCTTCAATGTTGGAGTGCGCCAGTTCATCGACAATCACCACCTCGGGATGATCGTTGAGAATTGCCTGCAGATCCATTTCTTCCAACTCTTTGCCCTTGTAGAAAATTTTTCGCCGCTCAATTTCCGGCAGCCCGTTCACCAGCGCCTGAGTCTCCGCGCGCTGGTGCGTTTCAATGAAGCCGATTTTGACGTCAATGCCATTCTTCAGCAAGCTGTGCGCCTCGGTAAGCATGCGGTAGGTTTTGCCTACACCCGCGCTCATGCCGATATAAATCTTAAACTTGCCCCGCCGTGATTTTTTGATCAGGTCTAAAAAATGTTGTACCGATTGATCTTTTTCAGAAATCATTCCATTTTCAAGTTCGGAATAAAATTGGCCTTTTTGTTTTGATTTATTTAACCCCTTAGATCCTTTTTAAATTCTGAATAGCATAGCAAAAACTACACGATCCTCTAGATGCGCCAAGTCCGGCGCCCAATTTGGATAAGGTGTACCAGGACCAAAGGCTGTTGTCGTATATCCTGTGGGAGAAGTTACTCCGCCGTGTCCTGCGAAATAGGGAACACTAGAATATCGATGGACGTACTCAATTCTCCACGTGAGACTTTGGTTTGGCATCCAATCAAAATTAGTAGAATAATCAAATCCACTGAACTGACTTCCAGGACTTGTATCAAACGGGTGCGTACCTTCAGTTTGTGTTGGGTTATTGGGGTTTGGGAGTGGGCTGGCATCTCCTGTCGGATAAAGTACTAAATATCGACCGGGATTATTGATAAAACCTCCGCCCACGGTCCACGCAAACTTATTTTGGTTGAACCACACTCGATTGTAAATCATTCCGCTGACAAAATATTGAGCGGGACCTTTAACTGGATCGCTATGGAAGCCATTGACGCCACCTCCCTTTTCCTCTCCCACATCCATTGTCAAAGAGAATGCCGCCTGAGATATTCCTTTTGACTCCGGCCGCCGAAAATAACGCGCCAAAAAACTATTGTCAGAATGAAGACGTACTCTGCTTGGCACGCCACCCGTGTCGGTCCCCCAATAATCATTGGTAAGAAGTTTTATATTGTCATTTGGAATCCAGGTAATATTGCCGCCAAGCCCAGGCATGTTGTTATATTTTCCATAACTCTGCCAGCCGTTGATAATCCAAGGCTCTATCTTTAAATGTTTAGTTGGAAAAATCTGAATCCGCATGCCATTGAAAAACCAAGGTGTATTGTCTGAAGTGTAGGATGCTTGATACTCCCAATTCTCCACCTGATAGTAGGAATTTAGACCAATGTAGGAAACGAACATTCCCATGTCCACATTAATACCTCGCCATTTGTCAAAATGATAACCCGCATATGCTTCCGCGAGATATCGGTATACATTAGGAAGTTGATACTGGCCTCGATAGGGACTGTAGTCGTCCCGTGGAATGACTGTTGAGTTCGTTCCCATTTGAATAAATAACTTTCCTCTTGCATTCTTGTAGTTAAATTCTCCTCCCAACACAGCCAACGCGACCTGTGTTTCATTATTTCGAGCTAGCGCCGTAGAACCAATAACCGTATTGTCGATTGGGTTGGTAAACGAGTAGGTGTAATTTGCATCTAACATCGCTGACCAGGTAACATACTTGCTCTCTAAAACTGGTGGGCTGGTTCTGCGATCACCACCGTTGTACCAAGATTGATCTATCCCCTCGAATGGGGTTTTAGATTTTGTTGTATCGACTTGGGCTCGCAGATAGAGCGAACAAAATACAAGCAGAAAAGAAAGAAAATTTTTTTTCATACTAGTTTAAATTGTAAAGAACGTCCACTTGCTATTTTTTCTCGTTTTCAAGTTTGTCTAATTCAATGTTTAGCATCAACACATTTACCACGCGCGGCCCGAGTACACCTAACCAAGGTTCTTGAATATGGTCGCTGACCAGTTGATAAATTTTTTCCGTCGCCATGCTCCTAGCTTTTGCAATTCTCGGGACTTGGACGCGTGCTGCTTCGGGCGAAATATCAGGATCCAGCCCGCTGCCCGAGGCGGTGATCAATTCCATCGGCACCCGCACTCGCACTACACCGGGGTTGTGAAGCAGAAAGGTATCCAGTCGCGCCTGCACTGTTCGAAGATACGCGGGATCAGACGGGCCTTTGTTCGAGCCACCGGAACCGGCCGCATTATAGTTCACAGCCGAGGGCCGCGACCAAAAATAGTAGTCTTTGGTGAAGCGTTGACCCACCGAGGCAAAGCCCACCACATAGCCATCTTTCAGCACGAGCGCGCCGCCTCCATGGTTGGGTGCCAGAACAAGCGCCACACCCCACACTACGGCGCCATACATCACAACAAAGAACAGCAAGCTGAGCAACGTTAATTTTATAGCCGGAAACAAGTGCGTTTTCATTTGTTAAATAAATAGGGTAACCAACAAATCAATTGCTTTAATACCGATGAACGGAATGACCATGCCGCCAACTCCGTAGATCAATAGGTTGCGCCGCAACAACGCGCTGGCACCGATCGGTTTGTAGGCGACGCCTTTCAATGCCAGCGGGATAAGGGCCGGAATAATCAAAGCATTAAAAATAATCGCCGACAGGATCGCGCTCTGGGGACTCGCCAGCCGCATCACATTCAAGGCCTGGAGTGCCGGGATCGCGGTGATGAACAACGCCGGCACAATAGCAAAATACTTCGCCACATCGTTGGCAATGGAAAAGGTAGTGAGCGTGCCACGGGTCATCAGCAATTGCTTGCCGATCTCCACGATCTCAATCAATTTGGTTGGGTCGTTGTCGAGGTCTACCATGTTGCCGGCTTCCTTGGCCGCTTGCGTACCGCTGTTCATGGCCACGCCCACGTCGGCCTGGGCCAGCGCCGGGGCATCGTTGGTGCCATCGCCCATCATGGCGACGAGCTTGCCGGTTTGCTGCTCCTTTCGGATGTATTCTAGTTTGTCTTCAGGCTTGGCTTCGGCGATATAGTCGTCGACGCCGGCCTTTTCGGCAATGAATTTTGCCGTCAGCGGATTGTCGCCGGTCACCATCACGGTCTTTACACCCATCTTGCGCAGGCGTTCAAACCGCTCCGTGATGCCAGGCTTAATGATGTCTTGCAATTCGATCACGCCAAGCGCCTGTTGGTTTTCGGCTACCACCAGGGGCGTTCCGCCGTTGGCGGAAATGGTGGTGACCACGTGCACGACGTCGTCCGGCATTTCGTGACCTGCCTTCGTGACCAACGCCTTGATGGCGTCGAAGGCACCTTTGCGAATGGACCGACCACTCAATTCGATTCCCGAACTTCTTGTTTCCGCTGAGAACTTGATGACCCGTGCGCCGGGCAGCCCAAAAGCCATATCGGTTTTGCCGCCCAAAAAAGCCGGATGCCGATAGCCTTGCGCCTTCGCCAGTTCAACAATGGATTTGCCTTCGGGCGTCTCGTCAGACAGGGAAGCTAGTGTGGCGATTTCCAGAAAATAATCTTCGGACGTGCCCGATGCCGGATAAAAACGCGTGGCCTTGCGATTGCCAATGGTGATCGTGCCTGTCTTGTCGAGCAGCAGGACGTCGATGTCGCCAGCCGTCTCCACCGCCTTACCGGATTTTGCAATGACGTTGGCACGCAGGGCGCGATCCATGCCGGCGATGCCGATGGCCGAAAGCAGCCCGCCGATGGTGGTAGGAATCAGGCAGACAAAGAGCGAGATCATGGCAGCGATGGAGATGGTGGCGTGCGCAAAATCAGCAAATGGTTTCAGGGTCACACACACGATGATGAACACCAAGGTGAAGCCCGCCAGTAAAATGGTGAGCGCTATTTCGTTGGGCGTCTTTTGCCGGTTGGCTCCCTCCACTAGCGCGATCATCTTGTCGAGAAAACTCTCGCCCGGCTGCGTCGTGACGATCACTTTAATGCGATCCGACAAGACCTTGGTGCCGCCCGTGACACTGGACTTGTCGCCGCCTGCTTCCCGGATCACGGGTGCACTCTCGCCGGTAATGGCGCTTTCATCTACCGTGGCAATTCCTTCAATGATTTCGCCGTCGGTAGGAATGATGTCGCCCGTTTCACACAAAAAGATATTTCCCTTTCGCAGCAGCGCCGAACTCTGCGTGGTGAGTTGCCCGTCGATGTACACATTGGCAGGTGTGTCTTCGCGCGTCTTGCGGAGCGCATTGGTTTGGGCCTTGCCGCGGGCTTCGGCAATAGCCTCGGCAAAATTGGCAAAGAGCAATGTCAGCAGCAGTATTAGAAAAACGGCAAGGTTGTAACCGAATCCTCCCTGTGATGGGTAAAACGCTGAGAGGCCGGTCACCACAAGCATCACGGCGGTGCAAACTTCCACCACAAACATCACGGGATTCCGGAACAACAAAACGGGATTCAATTTGACCCACGACTGTGCCAACGCCTCGGCGACCAGTTGCTTTTGAAATAAAGAGGTATCTGTTTTCATGGCTTAATACAGGCTAAAATATTCGGCAATGGGTCCCAAGGCCAGAGCCGGGAAAAAACTTAGCAACGCCAGAATGACGATCACCGCAAATATCATCACCCCAAAAGTTGCCGTGTCGGTCTTGAGCGTGCCGGCGCTCTCCGGCACAAATTTCTTTTCTGCCAAAATACCCGCAATGGCAACCGGCCCGATGATGGGTAGAAACCGGCTCAGGATCAACACGACGCCGGTTGCCAGGTTCCAAAACGGATTGTTGTCGCCGAGCCCCTCAAAGCCAGAGCCGTTATTGGCAGCCGCCGACGTAAATTCATAGAACATTTCTGAAAAGCCATGAAACCCCTGGTTGTTCAACCATCCTGCCGTGACGACAGGTGAATATTCAAACGACGCCAGGGCCGTTCCCGCCAGAATAAGCAACGGGTGCAGCAGCGCAATCACCATGGCAATCTTCATTTCGCGCGCTTCAATTTTTTTTCCCATAAACTCCGGCGTGCGACCCACCATGAGACCTGAAATAAAAACGGCGATGATGATGAACAAATAAAAATTCAAAATACCCACGCCGCATCCACCATAAAAACAATTGACCATCATGCCCAGCAGTTGGGTCAATCCTGACAGCGGCATGAAACTGTCGTGCATGGAATTGACAGAGCCGGTGGAGATCACTGTGGTGATGATACTCCAATAAGCAGAAGCGGCGCTGCCAAAGCGCACTTCCTTGCCTTCCATGGCACCACCCTGCATGTCCACACCCATACGGGCAATGGCCGGATTGCCCCCGACTTCATAGTAGACGGTTGGGATTACCAACAAGAGGAAGCCAACGGTCATTACACCAAAAATCATCCAAGCGAGTTTTTTGCGATTCAGGTAAAAGCCCAGGGCAAAAATCAATGCCATCGGGATCACAGTCTGCGCAACTACTTCTATCAGGTTGGTCAGGTAGTTGGGGTTCTCCAACGGATGGGCCGAGTTGGCCCCGAAAAATCCACCGCCATTGGTACCCAGGTGCTTGATGGCGATAAGCGCCGCCGCCGGACCACGCGATACCTTCATTGTGTCACCTTGCAGCGTCACTACGGTGGCCTTGCCCGCGCCGGTCATCGGCGTACCGTTCACGGCCAGGAGCACCGCTACGACGACCGACAGCGGCAAGAGAATCCGTGTATTGGCCTTGATGAAGTAAACATAAAAGTTGCCGAGCTTACTCGCCGTCCGGGCTTTCAGTCCATTGAACACCAACACCAAGGCTGCCATGCCCGTGGCAGCGGAGGTGAAATGCAAAAACATGAAACAAAAAATCTGTGAAAAATATGATGCCCCTGTTTCACCGGCGTAGTGCTGCAAGTTGCAGTTGACCAAAAAACTGATCGCCGTATTGAATGCCAGGTCGGCGCTCATGTTCGGGTTCCTATCGGGGTTCCACGGCAGCCAACTTTGATTGAGTAAAACAAACATGCCCCAGCCAAACCACACGAGGTTGACCGTCAGCATGGCGACCATGTTATTTTTCCAATCCATGTCGGCCAGGGCACGCTCGCCAATGAGTTTGTAAAATATTTTTTCAATTGGTCCGAAAACCCGGTCCAGCCACGTGGGTGCGTTGGCATACACGCGGGCGATGTACCTACCCAACGGAACCGCCAGCAATACTGAAGCCGCAAAGGCCACCACAATGCCCGTGATTTCTGTATTCATCATAGCATTAAAATTTTTCGGGTTTCAGCAACACATACATCATGTAGGCAAAAACCAAAAGCGACAAAAGAAACAGCCAAAGCATATTTATATTTTTTCAAAAAATTCAATGGATTGAAACAGCAACAAAAAGCACGAAAGGCCGAGGAAAATTACGAGCAGGGTCATCATGGTGCCGCGGGTTAATCAAATAACCATCATCGACAACCGCGCCAATCCTGCTAAATCGCAGATTATCAGTCGATCAAGAAATTTACGGGCAAAGCATGGCCTTCCAAAATGGAAGGGTCACTTTCAAAACGGTTGACGAAGTCGTTGTACTAGGATAGCGGATGAACCACTCGTTTCGGGGTGTGTAGCGAAAAAAGATATACCACAGCCAGCGCCGTCAGCACGGCGCAGATGCCGAAACACCGAAGAAAATTCTCCGGAAGATTGCCGTAAATCCATCCCGAAAGGAGAGCGCCCACGCCAATCCCAAATTCCATCGAGATGTACAACGACGCAATGCCCCTGCCCCGGTGCGTCTCACTGCTCAAATCGGTGGCCCACGCCAGCAACGTCGGCGACGTGGAGCCTTGCGCCACCCCATACAGACTCACGCCGAGCACCAACATCCAGCGCTGATCCGCCAGCCCGATCAGCAGCATCGCAACCACGATCAAAAAAATACTTACCCGCAACACCGGCACACGGCCAAACACATCCGAGACTTTGCCCGCGACGAGGCGTACCATCATCGACGACACGGTGAGATATGCGAACAGCAATCCCTTGTTTTGGATACCCATCTGCTTGCCGTAGTCGGGCAGAAGGGTATACACGGCACCGTAGGCATAACCTGCCAACACCATGACCAAACAAGGGGCGATGACCAAGGGATCGAACAAATCACGCTTTTGAATCTTTAACAAAGCCCAGGACACAGGTTGACGGTCACGCAG
>Ga0209067_10002873_pt1 | contig 10080 bp, 9 predicted proteins | sample ColStrG_CSR_2013_FD_187199 | JGI IMG/M metagenome (GOLD analysis project Ga0209067, IMG submission 187199) | Freshwater sediment microbial communities in response to fracking from Pennsylvania, USA - Cold Stream Run_MetaG_CSR_2013 (SPAdes)... | ecosystem: Environmental > Aquatic > Freshwater >...
GGGCGCAGATGGACCAGAGCTCGGAAAGGGCGCTGACCAGATGGGCGATGTCGGCGTCGGAATGCACCGGCGAGGGGGTGATCCGCAGGCGGTCGGTGCCCCGGGGCACGGTGGGGTAGTTGATCGGCTGGATGTAGATGCCGTGGTTGTCCAGCAGCCAGTCGCTCAGCATCTTGCACTTCACCGGGTCGCCGACCATCACCGGGATGATGTGGCTCTCGTTCGGCAGGCAGGGAATGCCGAGGGCGGTCAGTTCGCGCCGGACCCGGGCCACCCGGTTCTGGTGCCGGGCGCGCTCCGCCTGGCTGGTCTTCAGGTGCCGGATCGAGGCCAGCGCGCCCGCCGCCACCGCCGGCGGCAGGGCGGTGGTGAAGATGAAGCCGGAGGCGAAGCTGCGGATGAAGTCGCAGACGGCGGCGGAGCCGGCCACATAGCCGCCCATGACGCCGAACGCCTTGCCCAGCGTGCCCTCGATCACCGTCAGGCGATCCATCAGCCCTTCCCGCTCGGCGATGCCGCCGCCCCGGGGGCCGTAGAGGCCCACCGCATGGACCTCGTCCAGATAGGTCATGGCGCCGAATCGGTCGGCCAGGTCGCAGATCTCGCGGATCGGGGCGATGTCGCCGTCCATGGAATAGACGCTCTCGAAGGCCACCAGGATCGGCCGGCCCGGTTCCACGGCGGCCAGCTTCTGCTCCAGGTCGGCGAGGTCATTGTGCTTGAAGATCACGCACTGGGCGCCGGAATGGCGGATCCCCTCGATCATCGAGGCGTGGTTCAGCTGGTCGGACAGGACGACGCAGTTGGGGATGCGGCCGGCCAGGGTCCCCAGCGCCGCCCAGTTGGACACATAGCCGGAGGTGAAGGTGAGCGCGGCCTCCTTGCCGTGCAGGTCGGCCAGCTCCCGCTCCAGCAGGACGTGGTAGTGGTTGGTGCCCGAGATGTTGCGGGTGCCGCCGGCGCCGGCGCCGCACTTGTCGAGCACCTCGTGCATGGCGCCGATCACGTCGGGGTGCTGGCCCATGCCCAGATAGTCGTTGGAGCACCAGACGGTCACGTCATGGGCGTCGCCCTCCCGGTGGCGCTTGGCCTTGGGGAAGCTGCCGGCCTCGCGCTCCAGCTCGGCGAACACCCGATAGCGCCCCTCCTCGCGCAGCCCGTCGAGCTGTCCGCGGAAGAAGCCTTCGTAGTCCATCCGGTCGTCTGATCTGGGGTCCATGAGAGGAACGCTCCTTGCCTATCGCTTGTCGAGGGCGCGTGGGTCGCGCCCGGGGTCGGTGGACGCCGGGAGGGCCCAGCGCCAGAGGGTGCTGTCGGGAACCGGCAGCACCATGAAGAGGTGTTCGAGGACCGCCAGCGCCGTCAGCGCCAGCAGCAGGGACTGGGACACGACCGCATAGGGCCGCGCGCCGGCGGCGCCGAGGGCGCGGAACTCGATCCAGATCACCGCCGCGCCGGCCACCATGGACAGGGGGAACAGGGCGTTGCCGGAGGACTTGCGCAGATAGCTGGTCAGATAGCGCAGCCGGTCGGGGAAGAACTCCATGCTGAAGTTCGGCACTCCCAGGAACAGGTTCAGCTTGGCGCTGAGCCGGGCCATGAAGAGCACGCCGAAGACGCACAGGCCGACGGGATTGGCCCGACCGGCGCTGACCGCCGCCAGGGCCCCAAGGGTCACGGCCAGCGCGACCTCGTGATAGATCAGGGTCGCCGCAGCGAGGCGGAAGCGGCGCCAGCCGCTGGCGCCTGCGGGACAGGGGGCGAGGCTGGGCCCCGTGACGAAGCCCATCAGGAAGCTGGCCTCATGCCAGCCCCAGAGCCCCAGCGCCGCTGTGAAACCCAGCACCGCGCCTGCGGGCGAGGCGTCGTCGAGGCTGCGCCAGAGGCCGGCGAGCGACGCGGCCGCCACCGCCGTGACCAGGGCGAAGCCGGCCCGGTGAAACCGCTGCGGACGCCGGTCCAGCCACAGGATCGCGCCGGTGGAGAACCACCAGACGAACACCGTGTAGCCGATGGACGCGCCGACTGCAGACAGGGTCATGACGGCTTCGCTCCCTACCAGACGGCCGCGAGACGCACGTCGCTGGGCGTCTCGTTGGGGATGGACGGAACGGAATAGAGGGACAGGAAGGCCGCGGCCGCCTGGATGCCCAGGCCGACCTTGCCCAGCAGTCCGGCGGTTTCCATCTTCTGGGTGATGGCGAACAGGCGCTCGAACGCCGCCTTCGACCGGGGATGGTCGATGTCCACCACGATCGGGAACACCTGCCGCGTGATCTCCGAGCAGATGCGGAACACCTTGTAGTCATAGTCGGTGGGGTCGACGCCCAGGGCGGCGTGGAAGGCCGGCCGCGCGTGGTCGCGCACATACATGGTGGCGTAGACCGACAGCAGGAAGAACTTGATCCACAGGCGGTTGACGCCGGTCAGCAGCTTGGGGTCCGCCCGCATGATCAGGGCGAAGGCCTCCCCATGGCGGAACTCGTCGGCGCACCATTCCCGGAACCACTTGAAGATCGGATGGAACCGGCGCTCGGGATGCCGCTCCAGATGGCGGAAGATCGTGATGTAGCGGGCGTAGCCGATCTTCTCCGACAGATAGACCGCGTAGAAGATGAACTTGGGCTTGAAGAAGGTGTACTTCTTCACCTTGGTCAGGAAGCTGAGATCCACGCCGATCTTGAAGTCCTTGAGGGCTTCGTTGATGAAGCCGGCGTGACGGGCCTCGTCCCGGCTCATGTACTTGAACAGCGCCTTGATGTCGGGGTTCTTCACCCGCTTGACGATCTCCGCATAGAGCACGCAGCCGGAGAATTCGGCGGTCAGGGAGCTGACCAGGAAGTCCACGAACTCCTGCCGAAGGCCCGGCTCCATGTCTTCCAGCAGGTTCTCGAAGGCTTCGGTCCGCCGGAAGTGGTTGCGATTGGGGTCGGCCGCCATCTCGGCGATCAGGGCGTCCCACTCCCGCCGCACCGGGGTCACGTCGATCCGGTCCATGGCGTCGAAATCGGTGGTGTAGAACCGGGGGCTGAGGATGGTGTCCTTCTGCGCCAGCTTGGTGGTGTCGGCGATCGCGGGGTCGAGGATGGACGGCGACATGGAAAGGGCTGCGTCGGTCATGACAGTCTCCCGGGGGTGAAGCTGACTTCATAGAGTTCGGTGAGGGACAGGCCGGCGGTCAGACGGGTCCACTGTCGCTCGAGGAAGCCGGCGCGACGGACCTCCGCACTGCGGCGCAGGGTCAGGCGCTCGCCGAACCGGACCACGATGGGGGCGCCCAGCACCCGCACCCGGTCTCCGGGCTGGATGTCGAGGGCGCCGTCGAGATTGACATGGGCGTGCAGGCTCGCGGCCGTGTGCTCGATGTCGATGGTGCAGGACAGGGTCTCGATCCGCCGGCTCATGACCGCGCGCCTTCCGGGGGCAGCAGGCGGCTGAAGGCCTGCTTGTTGATGTCGCCGAAGGCGTCGAGGTCGATGGTCCGGCCATCGGTCGGGTCGAACAGCACCAGATGGCGATCGGGCCATTCCGCCAGGCGGAAGGCGGCGTCCGGACCGATGCCGCGGACCCGGCGGTCATGGGCAAGGCCGCGCATGGCCCCCCGCACGAACCCGTCCGAGCCAGGCGGCAGGGCGGCGATCACTGCGCCGCTGGCGTGGTTGCGGATGTTCACCGAGCCGTCCGGCATGTCGGCGAAGCTCAGCTCCACCACGCGGCTGGGCAGCGGCCCCGCGGCCGCAGACGGCGCCGGCGAATGGTGGCGGACATAGGCCGTGGCGGCGGTGGCCAGCAGGCTGAAGACCACCACGCTGACCGCGGCGATCACGGCGCCCTTCGGCAGGGTCTCTTGGTCGATGGCGCTCATGGGACGGACCTCCTCAGGCCGCAGCGGCTTCGGGACGGGCCGGACCGGCGGCGGCCGGGCGGACGCCGTCGGTCTGGGCGATGGCCGAGACCGTGATCGGGGTCACCTCCTTCATGCCGGCGACCAGGGCGGCGCTGGCGCCGTCGAGGTCGTTGAGGGCGGTGAAGCTGGGCTCCGGACGGGCCAGGCGCCAGGGCCGGACATTGGGCCACAGGTGCAGGAAGGCGATCTTGTTGGGCGCCTTCAGGGACAGGGCCAGGTCTCCCCCCGTCCCGCCCCGACGCTTCACCGACGCGCTCTCGATCTGCGAGAACGGCAGGTTGATCGCCTTGGGCAGGGCGACGCCGAAGCGCAGCACGACCCGACGGGAGGTGATGGTGTAGACCGTCGTGCGGCTGTAGAGCACCGCAAGGCCGCCCAGCAGGGCGAGCGCCAGGATGGCCAGCGGACTGACGGCCGCGGCTTCGGTCAGCACCCGGCCCGCCGGGGCGCCGTGGGCCAGGCCATTGATCGCACGAAGGCCGATCATGCCGCCGAAATAGAGGGCCACCGCCCGGACGTGGAAGGCCTCGCAGGCCAGACGCCAGGCGTCGGGCGCGCCCTGCCACAGAAGCCGTTCGTCCGACGGCAGCCGACCCGGCAGGCCACGGATCTCTTCGTAATCGTGCTCGCTCATAGCAGGGGCTCCGTACGGCCGGGGGTCGCATAGAGCAGGCCGCCGCCGTAATAGGCGGCGATCCGCTCTTCCTCATCGATGGTGACCGAGGTGGGGTTGGACAGTTGCGGCACCCCGGCGAACTGCTTGGCGAGGATCGACTGGACCTTCACCCGGCGCTCCACCGGGCGGTTGGACTTCTTCACGATGGCCATGGGCATGGGCAGCAGCACGTGACGCCCCGCGGCCCCGGTCTCGGCGGACAGTTCGACCTCGAGATACCGGATCAGCGCCTCGGCCTGGTCGACCCAGCAGTCCGTGACCACTCCCGCCTGGACATAGTCGGCGGCCACCACGCTCATGCCGCGGGGATCATCCAGCTTCCCGTCGATCCAGAAGCCCTCGGCGGCGCGCAGGGGCACCACCTTCGGCCCGCCGTGGAACATCTGCTCCGGCGCCTTGGACCGCTGGGCGTAGGAGCCCGGCCCCACTCCGGCGGCCATGGGATCACCCACCGGCTCGAAGGGCGAACCCGGCGTGCGCGTCGTCTGGCGCAGGTTGGCCACCGGACCGTCGCGGGTGTAGTCCGGCTTGATCACCGAACCACCCCCGGACAGAAGGAAGGTTTTGGGCTGGGCCGTGAAGAACAGACCGCCGAGCCCCTCGGTCTTGCCGGTGACGTCATCCTCGAGGGGATAGCCCTCGCGGCGGTCCTCCCGGCGGAGATAGAGGATCAGGCCGAAGAAGAACGCGACGAACGTGCCGAAGATCAGCGACGCTGTGTCGAAGTTGCCTGCAAAGACGGGATTGTTTGGCATTTCGCTTCTCCTGTGGAAGCTCGATCAGGCCGAGACATTGTTGATGGGACCCGCTCCGGCGGGAACGGCCCCGACGGTGAGACTGAGGGGCGCGGGCGCCCCGAACCGGGCGAGCGGGCCCAGCGCCACCAGGGTGGCGAACAACAGGACCAGCTCGAAGAGATAGACGGCGGTGAAGCCGGTGGCGGGCGAGGCGAGCACACTGCCCAGCCGGCCGCTGCGGGCGAGGAAGGCGACCCCGTCGCCGATCAGGCCGCCCGCGGCGATGGCGAGGCCGGCGGCCAGCGCCTGCACGGCCCCCCAGACGCCCAGGGCCAGGCCGGTGGCGTCGCTCTCGGCCATGTTCATGGAGGCGGTCAGGGTCCCGTGGGCGAACAGCCCGGCGCCGAAGCCCACCAGGCTGACGCCCAGGGCGAACAGGGCCGGCGATCCGGTGGGGGCGGCGAAGATCACGGCGATGAAGGCGGCGATGCCCACCGTGGCGCCGAAGCCCGCCACCCGATAGGGATCCGCGCCCCGGTTCAGTTGCCGCGCCGCCAGGGCCAGACCGGACGCGCCGCCCACCGCCAGCAGGGCCGTGAGCAGGGTCGTCACCCCGACCGGAAGGTGCAGCACCTTGCCGCCATAGGGCTCAAGCAGCACGTCCTGCATGCTGAAGGCGACGGTGCCCAGGCCGATGGCCAGCAGGCGGCGCAGGGCCCGGCCGGTCTTCATATAGGCGCCCCAGGCCTCGGCGAAGCGGGGCGGCGCGGTCTCGGCGGCGCGTCGCGCGGGGTCGCGGGCCTCCTGCTTCCACAGGGCGATGCTGTTCAGGATGATGGTGAGTGCGGCCGCGCCCTGGATCACCTGGACCAGGCGCAGCTCGCTGAAGGGGGTGAGCAGGAAGCCGAAGCCCACGGCGGCGATCACGGTGCCCACCAGCAACATCAGGCACAGCAGCGCCACCACCTTGGGCCGGACGGCGGCGGGGGCCAGGTCCGTGGCCAGGGCGAGGCCCGCGGTCTGGGTCATGTGGACGCCCGCGCCGGCCATCAGGAAGGCGAGCGCCGCGCCGGCCTGGCCGATGATCGGCGGGCCGTGGCTGTCGCCGGACAGCAGGATCAGGGCGAAGGGCATGATGGCCAGTCCGCCGAACTGCAGCAGCGTGCCGAACCAGATATAGGGCACACGCTTCCAGCCCAGCACCGACCGGTGGTGATCGGACTTGTGGCCGATCAGCATGCGGAAGGGTGCGAACAGCAGCGGCAGGGAGATCATCGCCGCCACCAGCCACGCCGGCAGGTTCAGCTCCACGATCATGACCCGGTTCAGGGTCCCGATCAGCAGCACGGCCGCCATGCCCACGGTCAGCTGGAACAGCGCCAGCCGGAACATCCGGCCCAGCGGCAGCGCCTCTGTCGCCGCATCGGCGAACGGCAGCATGCCGAGACCGACATTGCGCCAGGACCAGGGATTGACGGGCCGTTGGTCGGTCATCTGCGCACCAGCTCCAGGGCCTGGGAGGTGTAGAATCCGCCGCTGACCCGCTGCGTCCGCGCCACCTTCCAGTCACGCAGGGTGCGGGACTGCTCGATGGCGTAGACCAGGGCGGAGGGGCGGACGGGGATGATCTCCGGCGCCCGGTTGGTGCGCGGGAACAGCCGGCCGAGGCCGTGCATGACCGTCAGGGCCGGGGTCTGCGGCGCGAAGGTCAGCAGGATCGACCGGTCCGTCCGGTCGGCGACGCCTTCGATGACGTTGACGATCTGCCGGGTCGGGTAATGGATCAGGCTGTCCATGGCCACCACGTGGTCAAAGCGGCCGAAGCTCGGGTCGAGCATGTCGCCCACCTGGAATGTGATCGACCCCGGCGCCAGATGGGCCGGCGCCCGCTCCCGGGCGATCTCCACCAGGTTGGCGGCGATGTCGACGGCGGTGACCGCACAGCCCCGGTGGGCCGCCACGACCGACAGGGCGCCCGTGCCGCAGCCGGCGTCCAGCAGGCGGGCGCCGGACAGATCCTGGGGCAGCCAGGACAACAGGGTGTCCCGCATACGGTCCCGGCCTTCCCGCACGGTCTGGCGGATGCGGCTGACCGGCGCGTCGGAGGTCAGCTGCGCCCAGGCTTCCATCGCCGTGGCGTTGAAATAGGTCTGCAGGCGCCCGCGGCGCTGGTCGTAGACGGCGTCCGTCATCATTCAAACCCCAGGAATTCGAAGACGTCGCGGTCCTTCATCGGCGCGCAGTCATAGGTGGTCGTGCCGAGCCAGAGGGACGCGGCGAGGCGCAGATATTCGTTCTGGACCGCCTCCAGCTCCGGCGACGGCTCCATCTCGAACAGGGTGGATTTCTTCAGCCGGCTGCGGCGGATCACGTCCAGGTCGGGGAAGTGAGCCACCCGCTCCAGGCCGATGGCGGCGCTGAACCGGTCGATCTCGTCGGTGTCCTTGCTGCGGTTGGCGATCACCCCCCCCAGACGGACGTCGTAGTTCTTCGACTTGGCGCGGATGGCCGCGATGATCCGGTTCATGGCGAAGATCGAGTCGAAGTCGTTGGACGCCACGATCAGGGCCCGCTCCGCATGCTGCAGCGGCGAGGCGAAGCCCCCGCAGACCACGTCGCCCAGCACGTCGAAGATCACCACGTCGGTGTCTTCCAGCAGGTGGTGCTCCTTGAGCAACTTGACAGTCTGACCGACCACATAGCCGCCGCAGCCGGTGCCCGCCGGCGGCCCACCCGCCTCGACGCACATGACGCCGTTATAGCCCTCGAACACATAGTCCTCGGGGCGCAGCTCCTCGGTGTGGAAGTCGACCCCTTCCAGGATGTCGATCACCGTGGGGGTCAGGCGCTTGGTCAGGGTGAAGGTGGAATCGTGCTTCGGATCGCAGCCGATCTGCAGGACCTTCTTGCCGATCTTGGAGAAGGCGGCCGACAGGTTGGACGAGGTCGTGCTCTTGCCGATCCCGCCCTTGCCGTAGACGGCGAACACCTTGGTCTTGGTGGAGCGCATGTCGAGGTCCAGCTGGACCTGCACGCTCCCCTCCCCGTCCCCGGTGCGCTGGGCGCGGCGAGGGCTGGTGTGCAGGGACCGGGGAATATCAAGCAGGGTCATCGGGGGCTCCTCGCCTTACGCCGCCGTCGGAACGCCTTCGAGGCGGTCCTCCAGCTCGTCGCTGGCCGCGTGCAGGGCGCGCAGGGTCGCCTCGTCCGGGGTCCAGTAGTTCCGTTCGGAGGCCTCCAGCAGGCGCTTGGCCAGCCGGGAGGTCGCCACCATGTTCAGCTCCGCCATCCGCGCGCGCAGCTCCGCGTCCAGCACGAAGGTCTCGCTGATCTTCTGATAGATCCACGGATCCACCTGGCCGGTGGTCGCCGACCAGCCCAGGGTCGTGGTGACCGAGGCCTCGATCTGGCGGACGCCCTCATAGCCGTGCTTCAAGAGCCCCTCGAACCACTTGGGGTTCAGCGTCCGGGTGCGGGTCTCGAGGGACACCTGCTCGGACAGGGTGCGGACCTTGGCCTCGCCATTGGCCTGGTCGCCGATATAGACCGGAGTCTCCACGCCCCGGCTGCGGCGCACCGCCCGGGTGATGCCGCCCAGCGTGTCCACATACTGGTCGATGCTGGTGACGCCCAGCTCCACCGACTCCACGTTCTGATAGGCGAAATCGACCTTGCTGAGGATCGTCTTCAGCACCGCCGGCTGCTTCACCGGCTGGCCGTTCAGGCCGTAGGCGAAGCACTTGCGCGCCTGGTAGGCGTCGGCCAGTTCGTCCTCGTCGGTCCAGGCCGAGCTGTCGATCAGCTGGTTGACATTGGCGCCATAGGCCCCCTCGGCATTTGAGAAGACCCGCAGCGCCGCCGTCATCTCGTCGCACCCGGTCTCGGCCATCATCTGCAGGGCGTGCTTGCGGATGAAGTTCATTTCCGGCGGCTCGTCGGCCATGGCGCACAGCCACGCAGCCTCGGCCAGCATCCGGGTCTGCAGGGCCAGAAGGTCGCGGAAGATGCCCGACAGGGTCATCAGCAGATCCACCCGCGGCCGTCCCAGCTCCGACAGGGGGATCAGCTGCGCGCCGCACAGGCGGCCGAAGCCGTCGAAGCGGGGCGCGGCGCCCATCAGGCGCAGGGCCTGGGCGATGGGCACCCCCTCGCTCTTGAGGTTGTCGGAGCCCCACAGCACCATGGCGATGGTCTCCGGGAACTGCCCGGTGTCGGCCAGGTGCCGGTCGAGGATGATCTGGGCGTGGCGGCCGCCCTCCCGCACCGCAAACGGGCTCGGCAGCAGGAAGGGGTCGAACCCGTGCAGGTTGCGCCCCGTGGGCAGGACCTGCGGCGTGCGCACCAGGTCGCCCCCCGGCGCCGGGCGGACATAGTCCCCGTCGAGGGCGCGGACGATGGCGGCGACCTCATGGTCCTCCATCAGCAGGGCGTTGGTCCGGGCGAGATCCTCGACCCGGGCGATGTCGCCAGGGGTCGACTTCAGGCCGCTGATCTTCAGCACCCGGGCCGCTGGCTCACCCTCGGCCAGGGCGGTCACCGACGCAGGCGCGAGGGCCGGCCCGTCCCATTGGCTGGTCATGGCCGACAGGAGATCGATCCGCTCCTCCAGGGTGACCGGCTCGCCCACCGTGTGCAGGCCTGCGGGGATCAGCTGCTGCTCGATCTCGGCGACCTTGTCGCCCAGATCCGCGATCCGCGCGGCGTCGTCGGCGCCCTCGGCCGCCAGATCGAGTCCGCTGGCCTGCTGCAGGATGAAGTCC
>Ga0209067_10002874_pt1 | contig 10077 bp, 9 predicted proteins | sample ColStrG_CSR_2013_FD_187199 | JGI IMG/M metagenome (GOLD analysis project Ga0209067, IMG submission 187199) | Freshwater sediment microbial communities in response to fracking from Pennsylvania, USA - Cold Stream Run_MetaG_CSR_2013 (SPAdes)... | ecosystem: Environmental > Aquatic > Freshwater >...
CTCTCACCCGAATGGCTTAACGACGGCATTCAAACCCTATCGGGGACGACAGTCGCGCTCCGCTATGACTATGTGCCGCAAAACCTGTTGCGCACCAGCACGGGCCTTGTTGATCGCGCATCGCAAGCCGTTCCCAATGATCGCGAGTTGGAGAATTATACCTATAATCATTACGTCACCGCGTCGGTTGATCACATGTTTAACACGCATTGGGGCTTGAACGTGCAATTGCCGTTCGCCGATCGGCCACACAGTACCCTCTCACCGGATACCACCAGCGCCAGTTTTGGCACTACGAGCGGATTGGGCGACGCGCGCGCAACGGTGCGCTATCAGGTGTTGACCGAAAATGCGGTTAGCGGGCTGCAAATCGGCATCAAGCTGCCGACAGGTGGCTTTCATCAGAATTTCACCAGCGGGCCAAGTGTAGGTCAGGCGGAAGACCGTGGCTTGCAGAACGGCACCGGCACCACCGATGTCGTGATTGGTGCCTATCGCACCGGGATGCTCACCCATCGGGTGCAGTATATTGCCCAAGCGCAGCTCCAAATTCCACTCAGCGCGCGCGATTCGTACATCCCCGGTGTCGCGGGCAGTGGCACGCTGGGGCTCAATTATACCGGCTGGCGCACGGTGACACCGCAGCTTGACCTCAACATCCGGATTGCGGCGCAAGACAATGGACTTAACGCTGATCACCCCAACAGCGGCGGTGAGTTGGTCTATCTCGCGCCGGGCGCAACCATCGCCCTCACGCACAAAATAAAGGTGTTTACGACGGTTCAACTCCCCGTCTACGAGCGGGTGTCGGGTTTTCAGCTTGCGCCGCGCTTTACCGCCTCAATGGGGGTGCAATACCGGCTGTGAGTTGCGCGCGAGCCACGCACACGATACGCTGCGGCGATGCGCAACATCTGGAGCACGACAAGCGGCGTTGAAGGACGCACCGACGAGAAGCCCGCGCTGTTCGATGTTGATGAGGTTGAAGCGCTGGTGCAAGGCGCAGCGCGGGCTGGCAACGCGTTGAGCTATTCGGAAGCCCTCATGGCGCTGGGGTATCGCTTCTCGCGGCCCAAGATGCGCGCTTTGTGCGTGGTGCTCGGAGCGGTGGATCAACGCGCGGCCGCACGCGACGAGCCCGAGCTTGCGGTTCTGGTGGTGCGCGAAAGCGATCAGCTTCCCGGCCAAGGATGGTGGGTGGGGCGACACAGCTATGTTGGCGAGTGGACTGGGCCAGCGGCGGCGCACTACATCAATACGCTGCAAAGTCGCGCGTTCGACTATTGGCGGGGCCGGTAGCGTCTGGCGGGATTGATCGCGTTCGGAGCGTGATGCTTGCACGACAGCCTCTCCCCCGCCGCCCCCTTCATACCGCAGACACGATTAGCTTTGAACGCGCCGCTCGTGCGGTTTGCGTTTGCTCCTACCCACTCAATTCTTTTGCGGTCGCGCCGCGGTGCGGCCAATCCCCCGTATTGGCCACCCCCCAGATTGGCCTACCCCCCCAGATTGGCCTGCGCGCTCCGCGCAAGTCGTCAGTCGATTCCGACTGACTTCAAATCGCTCTAAGCTTTCGGCCCCACCAACGAGAACATCGCGCCTTGCGGATCGCCGCAATTCACGACCCATTGCCCACCCGGAACCTGCACCGGGCCATGATAAATTTTGCCTTCACCGGCTTCGACCCGCGCTTTGGCGGCGCTAATGTCTTCGATGTTGAAATAGAACATCCAATGCGGGCGCGGAACTTGGGTGTTGGCCATCAGGCCGCCCGCTTGCACGCCGTTGATGCTGAACAAATGATATTTGCCCATCTCGCCCATGTCCATCGGCTCGTCGCGCGTCCAGCCAAAATGCTTGGTATAGAAATCAGCGGCCGCAGCGCCATCCTTGCCATGATACTCGTTCCAGCCGATATGACCCGGTGTGCCGAGCTCAAACGCCCGACTTGTGCCCTCAGCACCATCTGGCACCATGACGTAAAACGGCGCGCCCTGAGGATCGGACACTGTCGCGAAGCGACCCACGCCGGGAATCGTCTGATCCATATATTTTCCGCCGCCATCGGCTGTAAGTGCAGCGGCAGCTTCGTCAATATCTGCCACGGAGATGTATCCGAGCCAACTCGATGACATTCCCGATTTGGCCGCCATGTCCGGTAGCTGCATCACACCGCCGATGCCCACACCATCGGCCATCCACATATGATAATCCATTCCGGGTTGCTGCGAGTCCTGCGCTGTCCAGCCAACGACCGACGCATAGAAAGCCTTGGCCGCCGCAACATCAGAGGTCATCAGTTCATACCAAATAAAACGTCCGGTCGTCATGGTTGTTCTCCTCGCATATCACTCGTCACTTCAAACCCGCCAAAAATGAGCCGTGTCGCGTCAAAAGGCACCGTGCGCAATCAACGGCCCATTCACAGCATGGGGAAATTCGAGCGCGGCCTCTCTGTTCGCACGCGGAACAGCCACAACGATGCCATCGAAATATGTCATGTCCAACCTGCCCTTTCGAGTCGAGGTGTGATGAGTATTGCACCGCTGCCCAAGCCCGTCTAGGCAGTTTTCCATGACTGACATCCCCAATATCCAGCCCGACAGCCGCACGACGACGATCCTCGAAGCGCCTGACAAAATGGTAAAAGCGCGCGACGTGTTCGGCATCGACTCGGACATGGAAATCCCCGCGTTCAGCGAGGCGGACGAGCGCGTTCCTGATCTTGATCCGAGCTATGTGTTCGATCCTGATACCACGCTCGCCATTTGCGCGGGTTTTGCGCACAACCGCCGGGTGATGGTGCAGGGCTATCATGGCACTGGCAAATCCACGCATATCGAGCAGGTGGCGGCGCGGCTCAACTGGCCGTGCATCCGCATCAACCTCGATGCGCACATCAGCCGGATTGATCTGATCGGCCGTGATGCGATTGTGCTGCGCGATGGCCAGCAGGTCACCGAATTTCGCGAGGGGCTGCTCCCTTGGGCTTTGCAGACACCGACTGCGCTGGTGTTCGATGAATATGACGCTGGGCGGCCCGATGTGATGTTCGTGATCCAGCGCGTGCTCGAAACCGAGGGCAAGCTGACGCTGCTCGATCAAAACCGCGTGATCCGCCCCAACCCCTATTTCCGGCTGTTCGCGACCGCAAATACCGTGGGCTTGGGTGACACCAGCGGGCTGTATCATGGCACGCAACAGATCAACCAGGGGCAGATGGATCGCTGGAGCATCGTCGTCGGCCTCAATTACTTGCCCGCGCACGTGGAAGCGCAAATCGTTCTGGCAAAGGCGGGCAATGCCGACAAAGCGGTCGTGGCGAACATGGTGAAGGTTGCCGATCTGTCACGCCAAGGCTTTATCAACGGTGACATTTCAACCGTGATGTCGCCGCGAACCGTGATCACTTGGGCGCAGAATGCCGCCATCTTCCAGGATGTGGGCTTTGCGTTCCGGCTCTCGTTCCTCAACAAGTGCGACGAGGCGGAGCGAGCGTTGGTCGCGGAATATTATCAGCGCGTCTTTGGTACCGATTTGCCCGAAAGCGTGGTCGGCGCACGATAAACAGGCATTGCGGCACGCGACGCGGCGGGTCGCGTTAACGCCACACATGGTGTGCAGGTCTGGAACGGCAATTGGCTTCCGCCGCAAGCAGAGGACAGAGGAGACGGACATGACCGGACATAAATGGCTCATTCTGAGTGCCGCGCTGGCGCTGTGCGGCTCCGCCGTGGAGGCCGCAGATTTTTCGCAAAGCAATTTTGGCACGATGCCCGACGGGACTGCGGTGCCATCGGTAACGCTTGTCAATCGCCACGGTGTGTCGGTAACCGTGATTGCGCTTGGCGCATCGCTGCAATCGGTGATTGTGCCAGACGCCAAGGGGCACAAGGACGACATCCTGCTCGGTCATGCAACGTTGGACGACTATCTGGCGAAGCGCCAGTTCATGGGTGCGACGGTGGGCCGCGTCGCCAACCGCATCGCCAATGGCCGCTTCTCGCTTGATGGCCGCGATTATCAAGTCACGCAAAATGATGGCACCAACGCGCTCCACGGCGGAAAGATGGGTTTGGATCAAAGTGTGTGGCACGTTGCCCCACCTGTCACTGATCGGGACGCCGCCGAGGTCACCTTCCAGCACGTCAGTCCCGATGGCGACCAAGGCTTTCCGGGCGCGCTCGACATTTCGGTCACCTATCGGCTTGATGAGCATGACCAACTCACCATCCTCTACGCGGCTCATGCTGATCGTCCAACGGTGGTCGCCCTGTCGAGTCACGGCTATTGGAACCTTGCGGGCGAAGGGTCGCGCTTCGGTGCGCTCGATCAATCGCTCACCATCCCCGCCGAAACCTATTCGCCGGTCGATGCGGGGTTGATTCCCACGGGCGAATTTCGTCCCGTCGCTGGGACAGTTTTCGATTTCCGCCAACCGCAGGTGATCGGCGCGCGTGTCCGCAGCAGCACAGACGCGCAAATCAAAATTGGGCGCGGCTATGATCACAATTGGGTGGTGACGCGCACAGCAACCGCGCAGCCGCATCTGATGGCGCGGGTGAGCGATCCACATTCGGGACGCGCAATGGAACTTTGGTCTGATGCGCCCGGCGTGCAATTCTACTCGGGCAACTTTCTCGACGGCACCACCCACGGCAAGGCAGGGCAGTATTACCGGCAGGGCGACGCGATTGTGCTTGAGCCGCAGGCCTTCCCCGACACCGTAAACCACGCCAGCTTCGGCAGCGTTCGCCTAGCTGCGGGCGCGACCTACCACTCCACCATCATTTACAAATTCACGCACCAGCGCTTGAAATAAGGCCTCTGGGCCGGATGGCGCGCCATGCGTGTTGACGCGCCGTGCGCCGCAGCTTCACCGTCGCGCACTTCGCAACGGTGAAGCGGATCATCGCGCTTTACAGCTTCTCAACCAGCTCCGGCACCGCCTTGAACAGATCGGCGACAAGGCCGTAATCTGCGACTTGGAAAATCGGCGCGTCTTCATCCTTGTTGATCGCGATGATCGTCTTGCTGTCCTTCATGCCCGCGAGATGCTGGATCGCACCTGAGATGCCGACGGCGATATAGACTTCCGGCGCCACGATCTTGCCGGTTTGGCCGACCTGATAATCATTCGGCACATAGCCCGCATCGACCGCGGCGCGCGAAGCACCCACAGCGGCACCAAGCTTGTCCGCGAGCGGGAAGATGGTCGCCTTGAACGTGTCGCCATCCTTGAGCGCGCGCCCACCCGAGACAATCACCTTGGCGGACGTCAGCTCAGGCCGCTCCAGCTTGGCGATTTCCGCACCGACGAACGACGACAAGCCGCTATCACCCTTGCCAGCGACGGCTTCAACCTTCGCCGCGCCGCCCTCAGCATCTGCCTTAGCAAAGGCCGTGCCGCGCACGGTGATGACCTTCTTGGCATCCGATGATTTCACGGTGGCAATCGCGTTGCCCGCATAAATCGGGCGCGTGAAGGTGTCTGCGCTTTCGACCGAGAGAATGTCCGAAATCTGCATCACATCGAGCAACGCCGCGACGCGCGGGGCGATGTTCTTGCCGTTGGAGGTGGCAGGGGCGACGAAGGCATCATAGCCCGCCATCAAATCGACCACCAAGGGTGCCACATTTTCCGCCAACGCATTGGCATAAGCGGCGTCATTGGCGAGGATCACCTTGCTCACACCCGCGATCTTGGCGGCTGCGTCCGCCACGCCCGAGCAGCCATTGCCCGCGACCAGCGCGTGCACTTCGCCGAGCTTACCCGCAGCCGTCACGGCTGCCAATGTTGCGTCCTTCAACGACGCATTGTCATGTTCAACCCAAACTAAAACCGACATTTTTTCTTCCCTTCAGAAGCTTCCAAATCACCGTTTGTCCTGAGCCTGTCGAAGGACTGTTTCTATCGACCTCGTCAGAAGGACGCCCCTTCGACAAGCTCAGGGCTACGGTGGGATTAACCCACAACTCCCATTTCCTTGAGTTTGGCGGCCAGTGCATCGACATCCGCCAGCTTGATGCCCGCCGTGCGGCCCGCAGGCTCTTTCACATTGAGCGTCGTCAGGCGCGCTGCGACATCAACGCCATAATCAGCGGGCGTCTTCTGCGCCATCGGCTTTGATTTCGCTTTCATGATGTTGGGCAGGCTCGCATAGCGCGGCTCGTTGAGGCGCAGGTCGGTGGTAACGATTGCCGGTGTCTTGAGCGAGACCGTTTCCAGCCCGCCATCAACCTCGCGCGTGACCTTGACGCTGTCGCCATCGACTTCAACGGCGGACGCGAACGTGCCTTGCGGACGACCCGTGAGTGCCGCGAGCATCTGGCCGGTCTGGTTGCTGTCATCGTCAATCGCCTGCTTGCCGAGGATCACGAGGCCGGGCTGCTCTTCTTCCATCACCTTGGCGAGGAGTTTGGCGACACCAAGCGGCTCAATTTCGGTTTCGGAGACGATCAGAATCGCGCGATCTGCGCCCATCGCCAGCGCGGTACGCAGCGTTTCCTGACACTTTTGCTCGCCGATCGAAATCGCTACGATCTCAGTCGCCACGCCCTTTTCCTTCAGGCGGATCGCTTCTTCAACCGCGATCTCATCGAACGGGTTCATCGACATCTTGACATTCGCGAGATCAACACCCGAGCCATCGGCCTTCACCCGCGGCTTCACGTTGTAATCAATCACCCGTTTTACGGGGACAAGAATCTTCATTTTACTTCCTCCAACATTTCCCTCTCCCCTTGCGGGAGAGGGCACGAGACTTAGCGAGCCATCTGGCGCGCTTAGTCGCAGTGGGAGAGGGGACGCTACGCGAGGTTACAAACCCCTCTCCAAGATTTTCTAGGCAATAAATTGCCAAGCAAATCTGTCCTCTCCCGCAAGGGGAGAGGAAAATCTTACGCCGCCTTCCGCACTTCCGCGACGATTTTCTTTGCAGCATCGCCCAGATCATTCGCGGCCACAATCGGCAGGCCCGAGTTGGCCAGAATGTCTTTGCCTTGTTGGACATTAGTCCCTTCGAGGCGGACAACCAAAGGTACACTAAGGTTCACTTCCTTCGCCGCCGCAACGATACCATCGGCGATGATATCGCACTTCATGATGCCGCCGAAGATATTGACGAGAATGCCCTTCACCGCCGGGTCTTGCAGGATGATCTTGAACGCCGCCGTCACCTTCTCCTTGTTCGCGCCGCCGCCAACATCAAGGAAGTTTGCGGGGAATTCGCCGTTTAATTTGATGATGTCCATTGTCGCCATCGCGAGGCCCGCGCCGTTGACCATGCAGCCGATGTTGCCATCAAGCTTGATGTAGGCCAAGTCATATTTGCTCGCTTCGAGTTCGGCAGGGTCTTCCTCGGTCTCGTCGCGCAATGCCATCAAATCCTTGTGGCGGAACAGGCTGTTCGAATCGAAGCCCACCTTGGCATCGAGCACCATCAGCTTATTATCGTCGGTCACGGCCAGCGGGTTAATCTCGATCTGCGCAGCATCGGTGCCAATGAATGCGGCATAGAGCTTCGCTGTCACATTTGCGGCTTGCTTGGCGAGGTCGCCGGTCAGCCCGAGCGCATTTGCCACCGCGCGACCATGGTGCGGCTGAATGCCCGATGCCGGATCAACGGTGAAGGTGTGAATCTTCTCCGGCGTGTCATGCGCCACCGTTTCAATGTCCACACCGCCTTCGGTCGAGGCGACAATCGCGATGCGCCCCGTGGCCCGATCAACGAGCAGCGCCAGATAAAATTCTTTCGCAATATCAACGCCGTCGGTCACATAAAGCCGATTGACTTGCTTGCCATGCTCGCCCGTTTGGATGGTGACGAGCGTGTTGTGCAGCATGTCAGTTGCCGCCGCGCGCACGTCATCGAGCGTCTTGGCGAGTCGCACGCCGCCCTTGGCATCGGCGGGGAGTTCCTTGAACTTACCCTTGCCGCGTCCGCCCGCATGAATCTGTGCCTTCACCACATAAAGCGGCCCAGGAAGCTTGCCAGCAGCGGCTACAGCCTCTTCAACACTCATCGCCGCGAAACCTGCGGGCACCGGAACACCGAATTTCGCCAGCAGTTCTTTGGCCTGATATTCATGGATGTTCATGGTTCTTCCCTTGTCCTTTTGTGAGTCTGCCCGCTCCTAAAGCACAGCGCCGCGCGCTTGAAAAGCCACAAATGGTGCAGGTGCGAAAACGCGCGGTTAGCGCGCCGAATCAACCGCGCACGAAAGTCCGGCCCGTGTCGTCACGCTCAAAATATGCTCATCCCGCAGCGCGCGCACGCGATAAAACAACTCATCTATCGACAATTCACCCAAGGGGCGGCTGCTCAGCGAACCCAATGACCCAATTTTCTGTAGCTCGGGCAACGACAGCTCATGCACCATTTTGCTTGCCATACAGGCTGATACGCGTTGCGAAAGTCCAACGTGGATCAACCCATCGCGCAGCCGGTCTTCGGGAGTGGCGCATCCGGTTAAGGCCAAAACGCTTCCCAAGATCAACAAACGGCGCATACCGATCCCCTTCATTAACTGCTGCGAACTGATCCGGCCCAACTTTTCCCGAGCGATCGCCGGACCAGTCCGCTGAGTCGCTCATGTCGATACACACCTTTAGGGGCGATGAACGACGTTGGGTAGCGACAATCCAACCCGCATAAACGCGGTGCCCCCTCCACGGACACCGGATAAGGTAAAGTTTGGCACCGACAAATACCAAGCCTATAAGCGCCAGATGCTGACTGGCCTGCTCCTCTTCATCCTCACTGTCGCCCTGATGGAGGGCTTCGCCTATGTGATGCACCGCTGGGTGATGCACGGGCCGGGCTGGGTGCTGCACGCGAGCCACCACCGCCCGCGCACCGGCCTGTTTGAGCTCAATGACCTCTATGGCTTCATTTTCGCTTGCCCGTCGATCTTTCTGTTCGCTTACGGCATCGCATGGGGGCACGGCGCGGCTTATGCGTGGGTCGGCGGCGGAATCGCGGCCTATGGCGCGATTTATTTCGGCTTTCACGATGTCATCGTCCACCGCCGCGTGAATATCCGTTACATCCCCAAATCTGCCTATATGAAGCGCATCATCCAAGCGCATCGGTTGCACCATGTCGTCGAGACGAAACACGGCACTGTGAGCTTTGGCTTCATTGTCGCGCCGAAGGTGGAAAAGCTTAAGGCCGAACTCGCGCGACGCGGAATGGCGGGCGTGCGGGAGAGTGTGGGGCAGCGCGCGTCCTGAGTGCTCCACCGCCGTGATCAGCTAGCCGCGCTGAGCGCTCAGCACCGAATCAGCCGCGAAACGCATCCTTGGCTGCGCGCCGCGCTGCAAGCTCTTCAACCGAGGTCGCGCGCATAAACGGATTGGTGGCGCGCTCGAGCCCGATGTTCGTGGGCACCGTCGGCTCACCTCGCGACCGCTTGAGGTCAACATCAGCCATACGCGCCACCAGCGCCATATTTTCTGGTTCGACATGCAACGCATATCGGCCGTTGCTCTGCGTATATTCGTGCGCGCAATACACCTGTGTTTCGGGGGCGAGCGCGCCCAACCGCGCCATATTGGCAAACATCTGCGCGGCGCTACCTTCAAACAGCCGCCCACATCCCATCGCGAACAATGTATCGCCGACAAACACGACCCGCTCTTCGGCAAAATGAAACGCGATATGGCCAGCGGTATGCGCCGGAACGGCCATCACAGCAGCGGATGCCGCGCCCAGATGAACCACATCCCCTTCCGCCACCAGCACATCAAGCGTCGGAATACGCTCGGCTTCCGCAGCCGGCCCGATAATCTGACAGCCTGTGGCGGCCTTAATCTCGGCATTGCCGCCGGTGTGATCAGGGTGCCAGTGCGTGTTCCAGATCGCGCTGATGTGCCATCCGCGCTCGGTGGCGGCTTGCAGCACGGGCGGCGCAACCGCAGGATCGACCACCATGGTCTCCCCGCTCGCGGGCTCGTGCACGAGCCAGATGTAGTTGTCATTTAACGCAGGGATACGCACTATGTCGAGCGGCATGGGTCAATCCTGTCAAAACGGCCGCGCAGGGAGCACGCGGTTACACCGAACGCGCTTAGCC
>Ga0209067_10002875_pt1 | contig 10077 bp, 6 predicted proteins | sample ColStrG_CSR_2013_FD_187199 | JGI IMG/M metagenome (GOLD analysis project Ga0209067, IMG submission 187199) | Freshwater sediment microbial communities in response to fracking from Pennsylvania, USA - Cold Stream Run_MetaG_CSR_2013 (SPAdes)... | ecosystem: Environmental > Aquatic > Freshwater >...
CTCCAAGAAGGTGCAGCCGCTCAGTTCGGGATCGGGCAAGGGCGAAAAGAAGGCGGGAAACCTGGCTCCCACCGGCGCCACAGCGGCAGCCCCCGTCGAGAAGGTGGTCTATCGCCCGGTGCGCCGCAAGCTGCCGGACGAGCGCCGGTCGATCACGCACAAGTTTTCGATTGGCGGCCATGAAGGCTACATCACTGTGGGCATGTACGATGATGGCGCTCCGGGCGAGATCTTCATCACCATGGCCAAGGAGGGTTCGACCATCTCCGGCCTGATGGATGCCTTCGCCACGGCGGTAAGCTTCAACCTGCAGTACGGCGTGCCGATCAAGTTCCTGGTGGACAAGTTCGCGCACGTGCGCTTCGAGCCTAGCGGCTGGACCGGTAATCCGCAGATTCCGTACGCCAAGTCCATCATGGACTACATTTTCCGCTGGTTGGGCGCGAAGTTCCTGGGCACCGAGTACGCGGCAACGGAAGTCGGCGAAACCATGACGCTGCGCCCGACCGAAGCCGACCCGCAGCAGGAACTGCCGTTCTCGCCCGTGACCGCCGACGCCCCGATGTGCGCCGAGTGCGGCTCCATCATGACCCGCAACGGAAGCTGCTACAAGTGTGGCAACTGCGGGGGAACCAGCGGCTGCAGCTAAGGTTTTATTCGCTCACACGATGGGAGAGCATACGCTCCCGGATGCCGCCTCGACATCCGGGAGCGCTTTTTTTGGTTGGGTGTGAGTGAGAATCACTTCACTGAAAGAATGATCGAAGCGTCTGCAATACGGGGTCCTTCTTCTCACTCTTCAGTCGGCACAACCGCTTCACGATCAAACTCGAATGCAACGTGAAGAGTTTGGTGATCCGTGCTTCCGAATCCTTGGGCATGAAGCCGGCCGTGACATTGCCACGTTCTATCGCGACGGTTGCCGGATCATGCGCGATCTGCGACGTCACAGCGACCCGAACTACATCCTCATTGAGCGAATTGAACGAATCAAGGTGAAACCACTACGGCCGGTCTTCGCTTCGCTGACGTGAGGTCGGTGAAAGGAAGTCTAACCAGGACGACATCGCCCTGCTTACAGGTTGTCGTAGACGGCATCCTCCTCGTTGTCCCAGAACTCGAAACGCTGCACAAGCATATGCTACCTCCTACTCGGCGCGCAAATCGATCTCCAGACTGAGGAGGGATGCGCCAAACGTTTTGCCCTGGGCATCGGTCCTGAGCGAGACCGTGCCGCCGCCGCCCAACGCCTCATGCAGAAGGAAATTCAGCGCGCCCAGGTTGGGCAACTCGAAGCGTTCCACGTTTCCGCGCACCAGCGCGCCGAAGTGCTGCTTTACGCGCTGCGCTGTCACCTCGCGGACCAGCACAGGGTAATGGCGTTCATCGAGAGCGATGACACCGATATTGCAAGTATCGCCCTTGTCGCCGGAGCGGGTGTGCGCAATTTGCGAAAGCGGAACCTTCATTCGAGCAGCCTCGCCCTATTGTGGCACGTGGGATACTGGTTCGCTGTGGCAGGCGTTCATTGGCTGGATCTTGGGATCATCGTGGCCTACGTGGTCGGGTTGACGGCCGTCGGGCTGCGATTCTCGCGGCGGCAGACCACCACCGAACGCTACTTTACCGCCAAGCGCTCAGTGCCTTCCTGGGCCGTGGCGATGTCGTTCTTGACGGCGATGGTCACCAGCGTCACTTTCATCGCGTTTCCGGGCGCGGCGTATGCCAAAGACTGGTCCCTGCTGATTCCCGGGTTTTTCCTGCTGGTGGTGGTCGCGCTGGTGGGCACGGTCATCATCCCCTTCTACCGCCACTCGGTGGGGATGAGCGCGTTCGAATATTTCGGCAAGCGATTCGGGAGGCCCACCCGCGTCTACGCCTCTGTGGCATTCACGCTGGCGCACTTTTCCAAAATGGGGCTGGTCTTCTACTTGCTAGCGCTCACGGTCAACAGCACCACCGGCTGGAGCATGGACCAGGTCATTCTGGTTTCGGGCTTTCTCACAATCCTGTACACACTGAAAGGCGGCTTTGAAGCGGTGGTGTGGACGGACGTATTCCAGGGAGTGATTCTCTGGACCGGCATTTTCCTCTGTCTCGGCTACCTGCTGTTTCTGCCGCCTGGCGGACCCGCGGCGGTTTTCGAAACGGCTTGGACCAACCACAAAATCACGTTGGGCAGCGCGGCCTTCGACCTCTCCAAACCCACCGTCTGGGTGCTGATGACTTACGGTTTCTTCTGGTATCTGCAGCGGTACACTACCGACCAGACCTTGGTGCAGCGCTACCTCGCGGCCAAGTCCGATAGCGCGGCCGTGCGCGGCGTGACCTTGGGAGCGCTGCTGGCGGTGCCGGTGTGGGCGCTGTTCATGCTCATCGGCACGTGCACCTGGACCTTCTACAAACTCACCGGCGAAAAACTGCCCGCACACGTAACCAAAAGCGACCAGGTCTTTCCATACTTTCTGGGCACGCATCTACCGGCTGGCATCGCGGGCCTGGTGCTGGCGGCGCTGATGGGTTCGGCGATGTGCGCGCTTTCGAGCGACCTGAACTCCTTCGCGGCGGTGGGAGTGGAGGACATCTACCGGCTGTTCCGCCCCACGGCAACCGACCGCGAGCGCCTGCGCGTTGCCAAACGAATCGTGTTGTGCTGCGGCGTGCTGAGCGTGCTGGCGGCGCTGGCGCTCTCGCATACCCAAACGCCGGCGCTTTCGGTGTGGTTTTCGGCCTCGTCCATCGTTAGCGGCGGCCTGGCGGGTTTGTTTGTGCTGGCGTTTCTCACCAACCGGACCACGCGGCGCGGCGTCTACGCCGGAATCACGGCCTGCGTCATCTTTACCGCGTGGGCCACGCTGACCATGGGCGAAAAGCGAATTCTAAACCTGGGCCATTTCAACTTCCCGTGGCACGATTATATGATCGGCGCCATCGGGCACGTGGTGTTGATGGTTGTTGGCTATGGTGTCAGCTTGGCCGGGAGAGCCGAACCGGCAACCCAGAGCCGTGCAGCCGTGATCACCGTGGCCGTGCCACCCGGCGATGGCGGATGATGGAGGAATCGTGAGGATCGCGATTGCATACCTGCTGGCTGGCGCGGTGATGCCGGCTCAGGTACTGCCGCGAGGTGAGGTGGTGGATCGGGTGACCGTGACCGGGAACGATCGCCAAAGTTACGCACTGTATCTGCCCTCCCAATATACGGCGGAACGGACGTGGCCCGTGCTGTTTTGCCTGGACCCGGGAGCGCGGGGGCGCCTGCCGGTGGAGCGGTTCGCCAAGGCGGCCGAAAAGGCAGGCTGGGTTGTGGCGGGCTCGAACAACTCGCGAAACGGCCCGATGGAGCCGGTTCATGAGGCCATCCGCGCCATGCTGACCGATACCCACGCGCGGTTTTCGATTGACGATTCGAGGGTGTATGCGGCGGGGTTTTCGGGCGGGGCCCGCGTCGCACTCAGTTGGGGGCTGAACGGGCAACTGGCTGGGGTGATTGCGTGCAGCGCGGCGTTCGGTGCGGCGGGGACGCCGAACCAGATTCCCATGCGCATCTTCGCCACTGCGGGAATTGACGACTTCAACCACGATGAGTTGTACCGGATGAGCCGGGAGTTGGCCCGGCGGGGGGTGGAGCATCGGTTCGTGGAATTCGAAGGCGGGCACGAGTGGCTGCCGGAGCCACTGACGTTCGAGGCGCTCGACTTCTTCGCAGGGCGCGTTCCGCACCAGGCTGCGACGGAATCCAAAGAGACCGAAAAGCAGGCTCGCGAAACGGAGCGCATACTGGCTGAACTGGCCTCAGCCAGCGACACGGAAAAGTACTCGTTGCTGAGACAGATGAACAAGAATGCAGCCAAGGCAAACGATTCGCCGGAGCGGCGCGTGGCGCGGCGGGTGATCGGCGGTGTTTCGGTTGGCGCCCTGGAGGAGACCCGCGGGTTGATGACGGAGCACCGCTACAGCGAGGCTGCCCGAGCGGCGGAAACCGGCCTGATGGCGCAGCCGGAGAACGGCAACGCCTGGTACACGCTGGCGGTAGCGCAGGCGGCCGCGGGCAACAACAAGCGCGCGGTGGAGGCCTTGGAACACGCGGAAGCCAATGGATTCCGGGGATGGGAACGAATGGAGGCTGAGCCCCTGCTGACGAAGGTTCGGAGGGAGGCCCGGTATCGCGCGGTGCTGGAGAAGATGAAGAGGTAGCGCTGGTTTAGAACCCCGCACGCTGGCGGTAGGTTTTCTGACCTCATTTTGATCGGAGGGTCGTAACCTTTTCCGCGCTGCGCAGTATAACCGTCGATGGCCGCCATACTGCAAGATCTCCGGTATTCCCTGCGCACGCTGTGCAAGTCGCCCGTCTTTCTGGCTGTAGCCGTGCTTTCGCTCGCCCTGGGCATCGGGGCCAACACGGCGATCTTCACACTCATCAACCAGCTTATTTTGCAGCCGCTTCCGGTGAAAGATCCGGAGCGGCTTGTGATGCTGGCCGGACGCGGTAAACATTATGGCGGCAACAACGGGCCCGATCGAATCTCCTACCCGATGTACCAGGAAATCCGCGACAAGAACCAGGTGTTCAGCGGCATGTTCTGCACATACCCGAGTACCGTGAGTGCGTCGTTCCAAGGCGGCACGGAGCTGATCGGGGCCGATTTTGTTTCGGGCAACTATTTCCCGGTTCTCGGCATCGGCGCGGCGGCGGGCCGCGTGTTCACCGCTTCCGACGATCTGATTCAGGGCGGGCATCCGCTGGCTGTGCTCAGTCACGGCTATTGGCGCGCGCGTTTCGGCGCGGACCCGGGCATCGTCGGAAAGACGATAGTAGTCAATGGCAGGGCGCTGACGATTATCGGTGTGAGCCAGGCGGGATTCGATGGAGTGGAGCCGGGCCGCGCGCCGCAGATTCGCATCCCCATGACGATGAAAGACGACCTGCCTCGCTCGGATTTCAGCCGGCTGAACAACAACCGTTTCCGTTGGACGGAGGTTTTTGGCCGCCTCAAGCCCGGGATGACTATTGAGAAGGCGCAGGCGGGGCTGCAGCCGCTGTTTCACCAGATACTAAACCGCGAAGTGACAGAGAAGCCCTTCGCCAAGGCCTCGCCCTTCGTCAAACAGGAGTTCCTGAAGATGTGGATGGAGGTGATGCCCGGGTCGAAGGGCCGCTCGAACCTGCGCAAAACGTACTCGAAGCCGCTCTTCGCGCTGATGGGCATCGTCGGCCTGGTGCTCTTGATCGCCTGCTCGAACCTGGCGAATCTGCTGATCGCGCGCGCTTCGGCGCGTCAGAAAGAAATCGCAGTGCGCCTGGCGTTGGGCGCGGGGCGCGGCAGGCTCATTCGGCAACTGCTGGTGGAGAGTCTTGTGCTGGCGGCGGTTGGCGGTTCACTGGGCGTCGGTCTGGCAGTGATGATCGACCGGGCGTTGATCGATTTTCTGCCCTCCGGACACACTCCACTCTCGCTTTCGAGCACCCCGGATTGGACTGTGCTCGGCTTTACCATTGCTGTCTCGCTACTGGCGGGCGCAGGTTTCGGGTTGGTTCCGGCGATCGAATCCACGCGACCGAAACTGGCGAATACTCTAAAGGATCAGGCAGGCGCAGTGATCCGCGGCGGCTCCGCCGGATTGCGCAAGGGCTTGGTGGTGGCGCAGGTTTCGCTGTCGTTGCTGCTGCTGATCGGTGCAGGCTTGTTCGTACAGAGCTTACGCAACCTGAAGACACTAAATCCCGGCTTCGAGGTCAGGAATCTGCTTGCCTTCGATGTCGACCCCACCATGAGCCGCTATGACCTCAAGTGGACCGGCGACTACTACCGTCGCCTGCACGAACGGTTGAGCACGCTCCCCGGCGTGGAATCCGATACCTTCGCAGTAGTCCCGGTGCTGGAAGACAACGAGTGGGATAACTGGGTCACCATCGAAGGTTATTCTGCCAAGCAAGATGAGCGCCCCGATCCGCACATGCAGTTTTGCACTCCGGGATTCTTCAAAACCCTCAAGATTCCAGTTCTGTTGGGCCGCGACTTCAACGAGCGAGATGCCGCCGGCGCCCCCAAAGTGGGGATTGTGAACCAGAAATTCGTCAAGCGATATTTTGGAGGAGCCGCACCGCTGGGCCGCCACCTCGGCATGGGAATCGATCCGGGAACGAAGTTGGATATCCAGATCGTGGGTCTGGTGGGAGACACGAAATACGAAAGCATGCGCGACGAGATTCCCTACGAGCTCTACGTTCCCAGCGCCCAGCAGGGGTTTGCGAACGGGGGTACGGTCTACGTGCGCGCTCAGGGCGACCCAGCACAACTATTCAATACGGTGCGCACGGCAGTGAGGGCAGTTGATGCCAGCGTGCCGATGTACGACATGCGGACATTGGACAACCAAATGGAGATTTCCTTGCTCACCGAGCGGCTGTTGGCTACGCTTTCGAGCGTCTTCGGATGTCTGGCTGCGCTCCTGGCCGCGCTGGGGCTGTATGGCGTAATGGCTTTCATGGTGGCGCGCCGCACGCGCGAGATCGGCATCCGCATGGCGCTGGGCGCGGGGCAAGGCTCCGTGGTGTGGATGGTTCTGCGCGAAACGCTGACGCTCACTGGAATCGGCGTGGCCATCGGACTGGCCGGCGCCTACGCCGTCACGCGGCTGATTCAGGCGCAGTTATTCGGGGTTGCGCCGACTGACTTGCTCACCATGGCTGCCGCTGCGCTGGGAATCGCGGCCGTGACGGCGCTCGCGGGTTACATCCCGGCGCGGCGAGCTACGGGGATCGATCCGATGAGCGCGTTGCGGTGGGAGTAGCACGCGGAGCCGCAACAGGCCGCGCTGGGCTAGTGCGAGCCTCCTCAACGAATCTGATGGGCCGCCACTCCCCGTGGTAGCCTACAGCCTTGGACTTCCCTAAAAAGCAACTGGGACTCTTCGACGCCACCATGATCGTGATGGGGGGCATCGTGGGGTCGGGCATTTTCATGAATCCCCACGTGGTGGCAGTCCACGTCCACACGCCGTTTCTAATTTTAGGCGTGTGGCTCGCGGGCGGGGCTCTGGCGATGCTGGGCGCGTTCATCTGGGCGGAGTTGGCCACCCGGCTGCCGGGGGCAGGCGGGCAGTATCTGTACCTGCGCGAGGCGTACCATCCCTCGGTGGCGTTTGTATATGGCTGGGTGCTGCTGCTGGTGACGCAGACCGGAGGGATGGCGGCGGTGGCCATGACGTTCGCCAGCTACTTTCGCGAAATCACCGGGGTGGCGTGGAGCGATAGCGCCATCGCGGCGGTGGTGCTGCTGGGGTTGACCGCCATCAACTGCATGGGGGCGCGCGCCGGCAGCAACGTGCAGAGCGCGCTGATGCTGCTGAAGACGGGAGCGATCGCGGCGCTGGTGGTGTTGGGTTTGTGGCTGGGCGGCGGCGTGATCCATCCTCTACCACTGGTGGAGCGGGCCTCGCTGGGGCTGATCGGGGCGGTGGGCGCGGCCATGATTCCCGTAGCGTTTGCCTATGGCGGATGGCAGACGGCGACCTTTGTAGCCGGCGAAATGCGCAACCCGGGACGTGACCTCTCGCGCGGACTCGTGCTGGGCGTCTCCGGTGTGGTGGTTCTGTACCTTTCGGTAAACATAGTCTGCCTGAAGGTGCTGGGACCGGCAGGACTGGCAGCGACCAAGACGCCGGCCTCGGCGGTGATGCGCGCGGCCATGGGAGATCACGGGGCCTGGTGGATCGCGGTGGGGATCGCGATTTCGACGCTGGGATTTCTGAGCCAGGGAATGCTGACAGCGCCGCGAGTCTATAACGCCATGGCACGCGACGGCCTGTTCTTCCAAAAAGTGGGACAGCTTTCGCCGCGCACCGGGGCGCCCGTGGTTGCGATCGTGCTCCAGGGCATCGCGTCGACGCTCATTGCGTGGACGGGGAAATACGAACAGATTCTGAACTTCGAGGTGTCGGTAGACTTCATTTCGTTTTCGCTGGCGGCAGCGTCTTTGTTCCTGTTTCGCCGCCAGGATCGCGGCGCTGCGGCCGGCGGGATCTATCGTGCGCCGGGCCATCCTTACACCACCGGCCTATTCGTGCTGACGTGCGTGGGCATCGTGGCCAGCACGATCGCGACCTACCCGGAGAATAGCGGGATCGGGATCGGCATCATGCTGACCGGCATTCCCGTATATTTGTATTGGAGCCGCGCCCGAGGGGCAGCCCCCAGAACATGAGACCAAAACATTCCGACTACATGCATTGGGCCAAGACCGAGAGTCGCGCCCGCTTCAACCTCGCAACCAGCGGAGTGGGACAGTACCCACTGCGCGAGTTGGAGTACCCGTTGCCGCGGTTGGAGATCAACGGCGACAACAGCTATGGGTACCCGCCGCTGAAGCAGGCGATCGCGGACCGGCAAGGCGTGGATGCCGACTGCGTAGTGACGGCGGCGGGAACTTCGATGGCGAACTATCTAGCCTTCGCCGCGATCCTGGAGGCGGGCGACGAGGTGCTGATCGAGCATCCGGCCTACGCACTCCTGGTGGATGCCCTGCTCTATGTGGGCGCCGAGTTGAAACCGTTGGCCCGGCGGGAGGAAAACGGCTATATGCTGGACCCCGCGGAGGTGCGGCGCACGATCACGCCGAAGACCAGGCTGATCGTCGTGACCAATCTGCATAACCCCACCAGTGTGCTGACGCCGGACTCGGTGCTGCGCGAAGTCGGTGATCTGGCGCGTAGCGTGGGGGCGCAGGTACTGGTGGACGAGGTCTACCTGGACGCCGTCTATGAGAACACGCCGCAGACTTCGTTCCACTTGGGTCCGAATTTCGTAGTGACCAGCAGCCTGACCAAGGTGTACGGCCTGAGCGGGCTGCGCTGCGGATGGATTCTGGCGCAGCCCGACCTGGCGCGCGCCATGTGGCAGTTGAACAATCTGTTCGCGGCCACGCCGGTGCATCCAGGCGAACTGCTGAGCGTGGGAGCGTTTCAGCATTTGGACCGGATTCGGGAGAAGTGGCGGCGTGTGGTGGAAGCGGACCGCGCGCTGCTGGAAGAGTTTCTGGACCGCGAGAAGGGCGTCTCGGCCGTGCGGACTCCGTTTGGGACGACTTCGTTCTTGCGGCTGCAGGGCGGGCATACGGAGGAGTTCCTGGTGCGGCTACGTGCGGAGTTTGAGACCTCGGCGGTGCCCGGGAGATTCTTCGGGATGAGCGATCACTTCCGTGTAGGTATGGGAGTCAACACGGAGATGTTCGGCGAGGGGCTGCGGCGGATCGGCGCGGCGCTGCGGCCATGATCAAAACAGATCGGAGAGCGCGACGTTCAGATCCGGGTTCTGGGTCCGAAGGATGCCGTCGTCAACCGGCAAGGCCTCGCTCGCGGTGTAGCTTGTGGCGTCCGCCTGCGAGGATCGATCAACCAGACAAACGGTACGCCCGTTCGAAGATAGTCGGCGATCTTGACCAGAACCCTCGACATTCGGTCCTTGGGAGAGAGGACTTCGATGCAAAGGAAGGGGGGTGCTGTAAAGATTTCCTCGTCTGGTTCGCCAATGGTGATGCAAAGATCCACGACGCGATAGCGGGTACTCTTCGACCGAAACCAATTCCGCGGTTGCCATGGAATCCATCATAGAACTTGGCGAAGTGGCGCATCTTCAGCTTGCGGCGCGCAAGCTAAAGCTTACGGCACCTCACAGCTTACACCTTTTCGATGATCGGCAGCAGCGCTTTGATCGATGTCTCGGTGGAGAACATCTTGCCCTTCGGGTCGCGCCAATGGGTCTCGAGCGAGAAGGTTCCCTTGTAACCGTCCTTTAGCAGCGCGCGGATGTGGCCGAGGTTATCAAACTCGCCCGCGCCGACCGCGGTCCACACCACCTTGCCGTCCTGATGCTTGAAATCGCGCACGTGGACGTGAAAGATGCGGGCCGGATCGAGCTTGCGGTAGCCATCGGGGAAGGACTGCTCGCCAGACTCGGCGGCGTTGTTTGGGTCCCAGGTCATGCCGACGTTGTCCTCTTTCACGTGCTTGAGCAACTCGCCGGCCTGCGCGCCGCTCCAAACGTAGCCGCCGCCGATGTTTTCAATCGCCAGGCGG
>Ga0209067_10002876_pt1 | contig 10077 bp, 7 predicted proteins | sample ColStrG_CSR_2013_FD_187199 | JGI IMG/M metagenome (GOLD analysis project Ga0209067, IMG submission 187199) | Freshwater sediment microbial communities in response to fracking from Pennsylvania, USA - Cold Stream Run_MetaG_CSR_2013 (SPAdes)... | ecosystem: Environmental > Aquatic > Freshwater >...
GCCCGATTCCCGCACCCTGGCCCTGCTCACGGTGGCCAACGCTTATCTGAACCGCGATGTCAGCGTGACCTGGCAATCGGCAGAAGGCGAGCGGCTGCTGGATTCGTTGCGGTTGGCATCCGTCTACTCCGGCTCTCCCGCCTATGATTGGAAAGCTTCTTGGCCCATGGAATCGCTGCGCGCCCTGCGCTTCCGGCTGCCCGCCGGCTACGAGGGCGAGTGCGACATCAATGAGGCGCAATTGTTTTCCGCTGAGTTCCACATTTTCTCCAGCCCCGAATGGGCGGTGATCGCGTGGCCCAATCGCTGGGAAGGGCCGCTCGCCCTCGATGGCAACATCGCCACGCGCTGGCGCACGTGGGAACCGGTGCGGGCCGGCATGTACTTCGAAATCGACCTGGACCATCCGCAGCTGTTGAGTTCGGCAGTGCTGATCTCCCACACGCCCGCGTACCGGCCAGCGCTGGAATTCTACGGGCAGGGTACGAACGGCCAGTGGCATCTGCTTTCGGACCACCCAACCGCCGAGCCGCGGCCGCCGCAGGACCTTCGCCTGGAAGCCAACCGCGCCATACGCCGCGCCGGCTTCCGGTACCTTCTGGCCGCCACCGGATCCGGCGGCAACACATCGATCGGCAATATTCTGGTCGGTCACGAACCCGAATGGGGCCTGGAGCGAGTAGGCGAAGCCGGGCGGTACTATTTGTTCCGAGTGAAGTAACGTGGTTGATGCGAGAATTCGCCGGGGAGACCATCGTCCAGATGCAAGCGTCGCGCTTCGCTTTGGCCGCCAGTATCGGGTTGCTGCTCGCCATTTCTCTTTCGCTCGCCTTTCTGGCGCAAGCTCCCGACTGGCACACCATCGATTACGTTTCGGTGTGGGCAGGGGCGCAGATCATCGGTCCGGATCTCTACGACCCGGCGCGACTCGAGAAGATCGAGCACACCGTGTCTCCGCTGATCGAAAGTAAGCGCTACATTCGTCCGCCGTATTATGTGATGATGTTCTGGCCGCTCGGCTGGCTACCGTACCGCACCGCCTACGCCGGGTTCGTCCTCATGAACGTGGCAGCGCTGCTCATCTTCCTGCGGATCTGGCGGTTCGACGTGCCGGCGATCATGGCCTGTGCCCTGTTCCTTCCGCTCGAATGGAGCTTCGGAATCGGGCAGGATTCGCCCATCATGATGCTGATGGTGGCGGGCGCCGCGGAGTTGATCCAGCGGAGACGCGATTATGCGGGAGGAGCGCTGCTGGCGCTTTTCACGGTGAAACCCCACCTCTTTCTGTTTCTCCCGGCGGTGCTGATCGCCCAGCGCAAATTTAGGGCGCTGGCCGGACTGGCAGTTGGGGGGGCCGCGCTCTATCTGCTGGCCGCGGCAGTTGTCGGCATCGACTGGCCGCTAAAGAGCCTGCACGGGGCTTTGTCGAACGAAGCGACCTTCGTTCCGACCACCCCAGGGGTGGCTGGTCTGCTGCGGACATTGCACGCTCCTGGGTGGCTGCTGCTGCCGGCAGCCGCTGCGGGAATGATCATGGTTTACCGTCGGGCTCGGACCATTGCCTGGCTGCCAGCCGTGGCGCTCGCCGTCGCGGCGGGGGTGGTCTTCGCGGCGCGTGCCCAGGTGTATGACGGCGGCTTCTTTCTGCTGTTTCTTCTACTGGAGACCGCTCCGGCGCTGATAGTCATTGCCGGTGTGGCTCTGATCGCGGTCACTACGCCGGCTGCACTCGTGGGTCAGTTGTCGGGAATCGCCATCTTCCTGGCCAGTTGGCGCCGATTGCGGGAGCCTCTGACCGCAGACCTCAGGTCTTTCCCGGCTCGCAAAGGTCGGCCACGTTGAGGCACCAAGACGGGCGGTTGAGAAGTTCCGACGGAGGGGTGAGACGAACGTGCGGGGCCTGGCGACGGTGGGGCGGAATTCCGACACGCCTGTGTCAGATCTGCCCAGCCCGTGTGTCTAGCGTCCAATCGCGGGCGGTGTGTCCAGCATTGACAAAAGTAAGCAAATCAGCACCAAAATCCCCAAACCGGCAGCCACCATCATAAAAGTTCTCTCACCTCTGTTCAATAGTGAGCAATTCCGATGCCGCGTTTCAATAGAACGGATGACCTATCGCGCTAGGGGTAAACGCCCCATGTTCGGGCGGTAATCCTGTACTGCTGCCACCCTCAATCGCGTTCACGCCGTTATCCGCGCTCCCGGTGGCGCGATTCGTTTCATCGGGAGCCTTCCCCACTCGTCTGGGGGCTCACCTCCGAAAACGGTGATCGAGACCGTTTCCGGCCGCTGGTAGCGTGGGTCTCTTCCAATTCGCCGGTTTGGCATCCGATTTGCGTGTTGACAACCGATCTTCCGAGGTGCATAGTGTGAATAGAAGCGGCCACGAGGGCCGTTTTCGGGTCTCTTTCTACCGTGAAAGGGGCCAGCGATCCCCTTAAGAGGGGGAGTCACTCATAAGGAGGAAGTGCATAGAACCAGTCCACAACATGGGCGGCTTTCGGCTTCCTCGGCTGACTGGCTGCGAGTCCTGACGCGCCGGAATGTAGTAGTATTCTGTGGCGCCGCGGTCATTGAACCGCTGTCTACGTGGCTCGTAGGTTTGTGGTGCCAGGGCAGGGGCCGGCGGTCGCCCTTTCCATTTCCACCGTATTCTCCCACCTTCCGGCGACTTTCGTTACACTGGTCTTCTTCCCCATCGTGAACGCCGTTGAGTTTCAGGGTGTCTCCAAGAGCTACGCGATCTACAAAGGGCCGGGCGACCGTCTCAAGGAATTGCTGTCTCTCAACCGCCTCAACCGCCACAAGGACTTCTGGGCGCTCCATGACGTCAGCTTCGAGGTGAAGCGCGGCGAGACCTTCTGCGTGGTCGGCGAGAACGGCTCGGGCAAAAGCACGCTGCTCCAAATGGTAGCCGGAATCCTGCATCCCACTTCCGGCACGGTCGGCGTCAACGGGCGCGTCTCCGCCCTTCTGGAGTTGGGCGCCGGCTTCAACCCCGAATTCAGCGGGCGCGACAACGTCTACCTTAACGGATCCATCCTTGGCCTCACCACCCGGCAAATTGACGAGCGCTACCGGGATATCGAAACCTTCGCCGAGATCGGCCCCTTCATCAACCAGCCGGTGAAGACCTACTCCAGCGGTATGGTAGTGCGGTTGGCCTTCGCGGTGGCTATCAACGTGGATCCCGAGATCCTGCTGGTGGACGAGGCCTTGGCCGTGGGCGATATCTACTTCCGCCAGCGCTGCATGCGCAAGGTCCACGAGTTGCGCTCGCGCGGCGTCACCATCCTCTTCGTTTCGCACGCGGTCAGCGATGTCAAAGCCATCGGCGACCGCGCCCTGTGGCTGGACCACGGCCGCTTGATCGAAATCGGCGAACCCGACCGCGTGGTGTCCAAATACCTGGCCGCTATGACCGAGAAAGATTCCACCTACCTGCTGCTCAAGGCCGGCGCCGGCGAAAAAGACGCCAAGCGGTGGCGCTCGGGACCGGTGCATGCGCCCGAAGTAATCGAGACCATTCCCAACATCGACCACCGCTTCGGCGATGGCCGCGCGGAGGTGATCGGGATCGCGGTGATGGACGAGCAGGGCCGCCCGCTCTACACGCTCGACCCCGGTTCGCGCATCTTGGTGCGCATCAGCGTGCGCGCCCGCGAGGACCTGGCGATGCCCATCGTCGGCTTCATGCTGCGCAACCAGTTGGGCATGGATTTTTCGGGAACCAACACGGCGCGCGAAGGCTACGAACTTCCGGCCATGCAGGCGGGCGACGTCTTCACCGTGGATTTCTACCTCGACCTGCCGGAGTTATACCCGGCGTCGTTTTCCTTTTCGCCGGCGATTGCCGATGGCACCCTGCTCGGCTACCAGATGTGCGACTGGATCGACAACGCCGTCACTCTGCAAATGGGCCGGTCGGAGGCGCAGATCTACGGGTACATCCATCTGCCCTGCCGCGTGGAGGTCAACTCGCGCATCCGCACCGAACGCGTGGAACCTGCTCCCGTGATGGAGAACCAAGTTGGCTGAATTCACCGGCGAACGCCTCATCCCAGGCCAGGTGGATGTGGACCTGTTGAACGAACATCTGGCGCGCTACGCCTTCGCAGTGCGCCTGGCCCGGGGTAAACGGGTACTGGATGCCGGCTGCGGCGCGGGGTACGGCTCCGCGGAGTTGGCGCTGGCGGCCGAATCTGTGGTCGGCGTAGATATCGCGGCCGAAGCCATCGAGTTCGCCCAAGCCAATTACCAGCAGCCCAACCTGCGCTTCGAACAGGCCTCGTGCACCGCGCTGCCGTTCGCCAACGCCAGCTTCGACCTGGTGGTGGCTTTCGAAGTGATCGAGCACCTGGAAGACTGGCGCGGCTTCCTGCAAGATGCCTGCCGCGTGCTCGCGCCTGCGGGCCAGTTGATTGTCTCCACGCCCAACAAGCTGTACTACACCGCATCGCGCGGCATCCACGGGGCCAACCCCTTTCACGTGCATGAATTCGATTTCGAAGAGTTCCACGGCGAGTTGAAGTCCGTCTTTCCGTACGTGTCGATGTTCCTCGAGAACCACGTGGAGGGTGTCACCTTCCAGCCGCAGGAAGCCGGCAACACGGTGGACGCCCGCGTGGACTCGGGCTCACCGGTTCCCGATGAGTCGCATTTCTTCGTGGCGGTCTGCGCCCACCGGCCGCAGTTGGGCAATCCGACCTTCATCTACGTGCCTCGGGCGGCCAACGTGCTGCGCGAGCGCGAACTCCACATCGCCAAGCTTGAAAAAGAACTGGCCGACAAGGACCAGTGGCTGGACCAGGCGCAGCGCGACTTGGCCGAGTTTGACCGCGAACACAAGAAACTGCTCCAGATGTTCCGCGAGCAGAAGGAGGAATTGGAACGTAGCAACCAGTGGGCTGCCGTGCTCAACAGCGACCTCGAAGAGCGCCGTTCGCGGGTGGCCGAACTCCAGGAAGAACTGGCGCGCGACCAGGCCAACGCGCGCAAAGTGGTGGAAGGCTACGCTGCCAAGGTAGCCGCACTGGAAGAGGAGAATCGGGAGAAGACCAAGTGGGCGGTAGACACCGAAACCCGCCTGGCCGCCGAAATCCGGGAGCAGGCCAAAGAACTGGAACTGGCGGTCGAGGCGCTGCACCGGACTGAAAAAGACCTGGAAGAGCGCACCGCGTGGGCGCTTCGTTTGCAGGAGGAAGGGCGGCAGTTGGAACAGCAGGTCGCCCTGTTCCGCGCTTCCCGGTGGGTAAGACTGGGCCGCAAGGTCGGCCTGGGCCCCGTCTGAAATGCCTTTCCTGAAGCGGTTGGTCCGCGCACTGCCGCTGCTGATTCTATCACCGGTTCTAATGGCAATCAGTCTTTTAGCGCTGATACTGACGGATCTGGTTAGCAAAGTGCGGAACAAGGCCGAGACAGCGCAGGCCAAGAGGCCTACGCCACGAGCTTCGGTCGTCATTCCTAACTGGAACGGGCGCGATCTGCTCGAAAAATACCTGCCTTCGGTGGTCGAAGCCCTGTCCGGCAACTCCGGCAACGAGATCATTGTGGTCGACAACGGGTCCACCGATGGCAGCGCCGACTTCGTCCGCACCCACTTCCCCCAGGTCAATCTGCTGGCACTCTCCAGCAACCTGGGCTTCGGCGGCGGTTCCAACGCCGGTTTCCGCGCAGCCAAAAACGATATCGTCGTCTTGCTCAACAGCGACATGAGGGTGGCGCCCGATTTCCTGGCGCCGTTGCTCGAAGGCTTCACGGATCCCGAGGTTTTCTCTGTCTCCTGCCAGATCTTCTTCAGCGACCCTAACAAGCCTCGCGAAGAGACCGGCCTCACCCAGGCCTGGTGGCAGGATGGCGGCCTGCGCGTGCGCCACCGTATTGATCCTCAGGTGACCGACCTCTTCCCCTGCTTCTACGGCGGCGGCGGCTCCTGCGCTTTCGACCGCCACAAGTTCCTGGAACTCGGAGGCTTCGACAAACTGCTGGAGCCGTTCTACCTGGAAGACACCGACCTCGGTTACATGGCGTGGAAACGCGGCTGGAAGGTGCTGTATCAGCCCCGCAGCATCGTCTATCACGAGCACCGCGGCACGATCGGCAAAAAGTTCAGCGAGGCGCATATCCAAGCGGTGCTGAAGAAGAACTTCGTGCTGTTCTGCTGGAAGAATATTCACGAATGGCCGCGGTTGATCTCGCACTTTTTTTTCGCCTGGGCCGGCGGCATTCTCAGCGTGATTTTCGGCGACGCCTCCACCCGGCCTGACCTGGCCGCGCTGTGGCGGGCTTTTCGACAACTGCCGCAGGCCGTGCGCTCGCGGGCGCGCGCTCTGGCTCTGGCCCGGATTGGCGACTCCGAAGCCTTTCGGCGTCCGCTCGGCGGTTATTTTCGCGACCGCTTCGGCGCCTTCTCCACGGCTTCCGATCGCCTGCGCGTGTTATTCGTTTCGCCGTATCCCATCTGCCCACCGGTGCACGGCGGCGGCGTCTTCATGTACCAGACGCTGCGCGAATTGGTGAAGTTGGCCGAGGTCCACGTAGTGGAACTTCTGGACTGGCCCAACCAGGCGAAGGACAACGAAGAGCTGCGCGAATTCTGCGCTTCGGCCGAGTGGCTGGTGCGCCCCAGCGGCCGCCCTAAAGGCTTTGGGTCGATGGAGCCCCACGCCGTCCGCGAGTTCGCCAACGAGGATCTGGAGTGGCTGATCCATCGCCAGCTCTATTGTAAACAGATCGACGTGCTGCAGCTCGAATATACGCCCCTGGCGCAGTACCGCGGAGATTACCGCCGCATCGCCACCGTGCTATTCGAGCACGACATCTACTTCCAGTCGATCGGCCGCGGTCTGGGCCACATGGCCCGCGCCCTCGACGAAGTGAAGGCGCGCATCGAGTATCTGCGCGCCCTGCGCTACGAACTGGGCATCCTCGCGGCTTTCGACCAGGTACAGGTCTGCACACCGGCCAACCGCGATTACTTGCTCTCCTTCCGCCCCGAGCTTGCCCATAAAATGCTCGCCGGCCTGCGCGCTGGAATCGACACCGCGCACTACGAGTTCCGCCCCGGAGGCCGCGAGCCGCTGACTATGCTCTTCGTGGGAAGCTTCCGTCACGATCCGAACCGCGTGGCCGTCGATTGGTTCGTGCGCCGGGTGCTGCCGCTGATTGTGTCCCGCCAGCCGGAGGCCAAACTGGTGATTGCCGGCAGCGACCCGCCCCCTGCCCACGCCTACGCCGATTACGCCAACCACCTGGACATGTTGGGCTACGTGGAAGACGTGCGCCAGCCGTTCGCCCGCTATTCCGTCTTCGTATGCCCCATCCTCAGCGGCTCCGGCGTGCGCGTGAAACTGCTCGAAGCCTTCGCGGCCGGCATTCCGGTGGTGTCCACCCGTGTTGGCGCCGAAGGTCTGGCCACGCAGGATGGCGAATTCTGCTCGTTGGCCGACGACCCTGTGCTGTTCGCCGAGCGGGTACTGGAATTGCTGGAGGAACCCGAGGCCGCCGCGGAGATGGCTACGCGCGCGCGAGCCGAAGTGGTGGCTAACTGGGATATGGCCGCGATCACGCGGAAGCTCGTGGACAGCTACCGCGATGCGGCGGCGGAGAAGCGGAAGTGATGAGCTACTTCTTTTTCGGATTCAGATCGCGCTTCATGCGACTGACAATGTCGGACGCCGTGCGATCCAGTTGCTTCGAGCTAGAGTCTTTCGGGATGTCGTATGCCGACCAGACTACCTGGCGCGACTTAGCCCAAACCAGGAAGATGGTGCCGGTGGCCGCGCCAAAGCTCGAATTGTTGGCCGGGTTGGCCAACTTGTTGACCGGATCTCCCAGTAGGCCCGCCTTGTTCTCGTCTTTAGATGGGGGCTCCCTCTTCACCGGCTCTGGGTTCGGGGCGGGGAAGAGTTCTTCCATTTTGGTCTCGAAGGTTTGGCCAATTCGGTCCGTCAAAATCGCGTCAGCCAGTTTGGGATCGGTCACCACCTGGAACACATGGTCGTTGGTCAGCCGGTTGGCCAGGTACTGGTCCATGCCTTTCGACATTTTGAGCAGATACACCGTGTGTACGTCCGTCAATTCCGCGCCCATCAACGCAGCGCAAGATAACAGTACTAGCGCCAGCCACTTCATGACATCCATGATATCCAGACGCAGGCCGCAATCAAAAAGACTGATTGTGGGGCAGGTTGTTAACCTGCGGCGGATTGGCAATCCGCCGACCGCTAGACCAAATGAAATCCTCGGGGGTAGCCACCGCGCCCGCCCGGACCGGATTCATGTCAATGTAGTTCGCAATTCGTTCAAACTCAACCTCATCGCGAACGAGGCGGTCGTAGCTCTCATCTTGCCAGAAGGGTTGCCCGGTCACGCCCAAGATGCGGTTGCCCTCCCGAGCGGTGAAACGCTTGAGCGATTGCATCAGCTTCGAAACCGGCACGTGGGGGGTAATCAGCAGATGGACGTGGTTGGCCATCACGACAAAGTTGTGAAGATCATAATGCCCCAGGTTCTGAGCATGATAGCGAATGGTTTCGACTACCATCCTTGCTATCTCCGGCCGCTTCAGATGCAAAGGGCCCGTGCTTGCTCTGTCGAGCAGCCGGTCCATGGCTACGAAGGCTTTTCCGGAGGTGGTAGTCGCCGGGAAACTACGCCCCTCCGGAAGGCTCCCATACAGGCGCCAGGTAAGAAAGATGGGGCGAGCCAAGGCGTGATAGTGCGGCAGGCGTCGCGTGCGGAGAGTAGGCACGAACTGGGAGTGTGTCCGGGGTTAGAGAATTCTCACACAATGGCGGCCGGCGGATTGCCAATCCGCCGCAGGTTAACAACCTGCCCCACAAGAAAAGCAAAACAAAAACATGTATAAGGGGCAGTCCATTACGGTCATCATTCCCTGCCTCAATGAGGAGCAGGGCATCGAAAAGGTCCTTCGCGCCATGCCCGAGTTTGTCGACGAAGTTATCGTGGTGGACAATAACTCCACCGACCGCACTTCGGACGTGGCTGCGTCGCTCGGCGCCAAGGTGATACGGGAAGAGGTGCGCGGCTACGGCCGGGCTTACAAACGCGGCTTCGCCGCCGCCACCTCCGACATCATCATCACTCTCGATGGCGACCACAGCTACCCGGTGGACGCGCTCTCCTACCTCATCGAAGCCCTCCTGCACCTCGAAGTCGATTTCCTGAATGCCTCGCGCTTCCCGGTGCGCGACTCGCACGCCATGAGCTTCAAGAACAAGTTCGGCAACCTCATGCTCTCGCTGGTGATGTCGATTCTTTTCTTTCGCTGGGTGCGCGACTCGCAGTCCGGCATGTGGGTCTTTCGCCGCGCCGTCTTGAAGGACATGAAGCTGGAGTCCGACGGCATGGCTTTTTCCGAGGAACTCAAGATCGAAGCCCTGCGCAATCCGCGGATCCGCTTCGGCGAGATCTCGATCATGTATTCGTCCCGGCTGGGCGAGACCAAGCTCAACGCGTGGCGCGATGGCTTCCAGAACCTCTCGTTCCTAGTGAAGAAGCGCTTCTTCCGATGAGCGGCTCTTTCTTATGACCATCAGTGTGATTGTGCCGGTGTGGAACGGGCGCGACTTGCTGGCTCGGCTGCTGGCATCGTTGGCTGCGCAGACCACACCCACAACCGAAGTGTTGGTGGTGGACAACGGCTCGCACGATGGCGCGCCTGCCCTGGCCCAAGAGCGTGGCGCCCGAGTCATCGCCATGGGCCGCAACGCCGGTTTCGCCGCCGCCGTAAATCGCGGCATCCGTGAAGCGCGCGGCGAGTGGGTCGCGGTGCTGAATAGCGACGTCGAACTGGCGCCCGATTATTTTGAAAAGCTGCTGGCCGCCGGTGCGCCGTTTGCTACCGGCAAAATCCTCCAACCTGCCCGTTCGACGATAGACGGCACCTTCGATGCCCTCTGCCGCGGCGGCACCGCCTGGCGCGTCGGCAGCGGGCGGTCCGATGGCCCCATCTTCTCCCAGGAACTCGCCATCGCATCACCACCCTGGACCGCCGTCCTCTTCCGCGCCGAGGTTTTCCCGCGCATAGGCTTTCTGGACGAGACCTTCGAATCG
>Ga0209067_10002878_pt1 | contig 10072 bp, 11 predicted proteins | sample ColStrG_CSR_2013_FD_187199 | JGI IMG/M metagenome (GOLD analysis project Ga0209067, IMG submission 187199) | Freshwater sediment microbial communities in response to fracking from Pennsylvania, USA - Cold Stream Run_MetaG_CSR_2013 (SPAdes)... | ecosystem: Environmental > Aquatic > Freshwater >...
GCGTGCGGTCGTGCCGGGGGGCGGTGTGCCGGGGGCGGTGTGACGGGGGAGCGTACGGGCCCGGCGGCCGCGTTGACCGGTCCCCCGGGAATCGGCCTACAATGGAGGCCATCATCCAGAGCAGCTGAGGGACCGGGCCCTGCGACGCTGCGGCAACCAGAGCGCATCCGACCAGGGAAACCGGTCGGCCTGCGTGCCAGGTGCCAATGCCCGAGCGATGAGGAGACTGCTGTGGACTTCGTTTCTGGCTTGCGCTGTCGTGAATGTGGCCGTACCTATCCGGCCGAGGCGTTGCACGTGTGCGACTTCTGCTTCGGGCCGCTCGAGGTCACCTACGACTACGAACGGGTGGCCGCCACCATCTCCCGTGAGCGGATCGCCGCCGGGCCGCGCACGATCTGGCGCTACGCCGACCTGCTGCCGGTCGCCGACGAGCACCCGGTCGACCTGGGCGCCGGCTTCACCCCCCTGGTGCGGGCCGACCGGCTGGCCGCCGAACTCGGACTGGGCGAGCTGTGGATCAAGGACGACACGGCCAACCCCACCGGCTCGTTCAAGGACCGGGTGGTGTCGGTGGCCCTGACCAAGGCCCGCCAGCTCGGGTTCAAGGTGGCGGCCTGCGCGTCGACCGGCAACCTGGCGAACTCGGTGGCGGCCCATGCGGCCCGGGCGGGCATGGACTCGGTCGTCCTCATCCCCCACGACCTCGAGCGGGCCAAGGTCACCATGACCTCCGTCTACGGCGGACGGGTCTTCGCCGTCCAGGGCAGCTACGACGACGTCAACCGCCTGTGCGCCGAGCTCACCAGCGAGCAGCCCGAGTGGGCGTTCGTCAACGTGAACGTGCGGACCTACTACGCCGAAGGATCGAAGACCCTGGCGTTCGAGGTCGCCGAGCAGCTGGGCTGGAACGCCCCGGACCACGTGGTGGTGCCGATCGGATCGGGCAGCCAGCTGACCAAGGTGGCCAAGGGCTTCCAGGAGCTGTGGAAGGTCGGCCTGCTCGACGAGGAGCCGTCCGTGCGGGTCTCGGGCGCCCAGGCCGAAGGCTGTTCCCCGGTCGCCACCGCGTTTGCCGAGGGCACCGACGCCATCCGCCCGGTCAAGCCCCACACCATCGCCAAGTCCCTCGCCATCGGCAACCCGGCCGACGGGTGGTACGCGCTCGACACCATCCGGTCGTCCGGCGGGGCCTGTGCCTCGGTGACCGATGCCGAGGTCCTGGACGGCATCGGGCTGCTGGCGCGCACCGAGGGCATCTTCGCCGAGACGGCCGGCGGCGTCACCATCGCCACCCTGGCCAAGCTGGCCGCCCAGGGGGTGATCCGCCCGGACGAGCGGGTCGTCGCCATGGTCACCGGTCACGGCCTGAAGACCGTCGAGGCACTGGCCGACGTCGTCGGTCCCACCGGGACGATCGCGCCGACACTCGAGTCGTTCGACGAGGCGATGGCGGCAGACGCCGACCACGCACCCACCCAGAGGAGCTCCCGATGAGCAAGGTCCGAATTCCCGCCCAGCTGCGCACCCTGACCGGCGGCGCCGGCGAGCTCGCCATCGACGGTTCGACCGTCGGCGAGGTGCTGAAGGGCCTCGACGCCGCCCACGCCGGCTTCGGCGAGCGCATCTTCGACGACCAGGGCGGCCTGCGACGGTTCGTCAACATCTTCCTCGACGAGGAGGACGTGCGCTTCCTCGACGGGCTGGCCACTCCGGTCACCGACGGGCAGACCATCTCCATCGTGCCCGCCGTCGCCGGCGGCTGACCCCGGCCCCGCTGCGGCGGTGGCGGACCGCGCCGGTAGTGTGGGTGGGGAGATCGGACCAGCAGAGGAGCGACGATGACCTCGACCCAGGGATCCACACCGGGCACGCCGACGGGCGGCACCACCGGCGGCGGCACCGCAGTCAGGACGCGCGCCGGCGCGTCGTTCGGCACGGCCTCGAACTACAACCGGATGCTCACCACCTTTCCGGCCCCGCCGGCGACGGCGCCGTCGAACTGGAAGCAGCAGCCCGACGGCAACTGGTGGTCGTGGGACGGGGCCACGTGGCACCTCCAGCCGCAGGGCCCGCCCGCCGGGCCCCCGTCCGCGGCCCGCACGGCCCGCTTCAGCGCCGACGGAGCCCTCAACAAGGCCGGGCTGCTCGGGCTCGTCGCGCTGGTGGTCGGCACCGTCGCCTACCTGGCCAACCTGCCGCTCGGCACCGCATGGGTGACCATGTTCGTGGGCCTCGGCGTGGGGGTGTGGTGCTCGTTCCGGCCGCGGCTGGCCCCGGTGCTGGCGCCGATCTACGCGGTGGCCGAGGGCGCGGTGCTCGGGGTCGTCTCCCGGTTCTACGCCGACCAGGGCTCCCACGCCGTCCCGCTGGCGGTCTTCGGGACGGTGGCCATCGTGGCCGGCGTCTGGGGTGCCTACCGCACCGGGCTGGTCCGGGTGGGGAACAGGTTCCTGCAGATCACCCTGGTGGCCACCCTCGGGATGGTCGTGGTGATGCTGACGGCGATCCTGACCGGGTGGGGCCTCTCCGGCGTCAGCGGGTTCCTGATCTTCGGGGTGCTGTACCTCATCCTCGGGGTGATGAACCTGTTCGTGGACTTCAGCTTCGTGGACCGGGCCGAGCAGGCCGGCATCGAGGCCGAGGCCGAGTGGTTCTCCGCCTTCACCATCCTGGTGTCGTCGGTCATGGTCTACCTGGCCCTGCTGCGGATCTTCGGCGGCTCGCGCTGAGCGGTCGCCGGGGCGGGCCGCACCGGACCGTGCGTACCGCCGTGTCCGGAGCCCTCCTCGGCACCGGCCTGCTCGCCGCCGGCCTCGTGCTCGGGTCGTGCGGGGGGTCGTCGGCTCCGCCCGTGACCACGTCGAGCACCCCGTCGACGTCGAGCACGTCGGCCCCGTCGACCACGGCGCCCGGCGCACCGTCGACCACGGGTCCGACGGTGTCCACCACCACGACGGGCCCGCCACTGTCGATCGCCGCGTTCTACTCGCCCACCGGCAACATCAACTGTGAGATGCCGGTGTCGGGGATCGACCACGTGTTCTGCGAGACCGGGGACCCGCCGCGGACGGTGCAGATGGCCCCGGACGGCTCGCTGGTCCTCGGCACCAGCATCGGCAACGCGGGGGCCGGGGTCCCCGTGCTCCCCTATGGCGCGTCGACACGGGTCGCCGGGGTCACCTGCACCTCGTTGACCACCGGGGTCACCTGCACGGTGGCCGGCGGCAAGGGGTTCACCATCTCCCGGACGGGGATCGTGCCCGTCGGCTGACGGGCACCTGCCGGCTCAGGCCGCCAGGCCGTGCAGGATGAATCGGGTGGTGTCGGCGGCCGCCTCGTCACGGGGCCGGGGCACGGGCTCGCCGGCCCGGACCGCCATCGCCCCGTAGATCTGCTGGCCGATCAGGCTGATGGCGAGGTCGGGCTCGACCGGGCGGAACACGCCCCGGGCCATGCCCTCGACCACCAGGCCGTGCAGCAGCCGGGCGATGTCGAGCCCGATCAGCGCCAGTTCCGACCCGACCACCTCGCCGTCGGTGGCCGGGGTGCCCTGGGAGACCAGTGCCAGCCGGAAGAAGGCCGGGCTGTCGTCGACCACCGCCAGCATCTCCTCGATGAGCCGCTCGAGTCGCCGGGCCGGCTCCTCCTCCTGCTCCCAGGTGGTGGCGATGGCCGCCTGGAGCTGCGCGTACATGCCCTGGAGGCAGGCGCGGAGCAGTTCGCCCCGGTTGGCGAAGTAGACGTAGACGGTGGAACGGGCCACCCCGGCCTCACCGGCGATCTCGTCCATCGACACCTCGGTGGTCCCGCGCTCGCCGAACAGGCGGCGGGCCACGTCGATCACCTGGTCCCGACGGAAGTCGCGGATGACCTCCTTGAGATCGTCGGAGGAGCGGCGACCGGACATCTAGCCGGCGTTGACGCGCGGCCCGGCGGGGAAGGAGATCGGGATGTGCTTGACTCCGCTGATGAACGCCGACTGGAGGCGCTGGACCGGTGCGGCCAGCTCCATCTCGGGCATCCGGTCGAGCAGGTGCTCGAACATGACCCGGATCTCCATGCGGGCCAGGTTGGCCCCCAGGCAGAAGTGCGGGCCGCCGGCGCCGAAGGCCATGTGCGGGTTGGGGTTGCGGGTGATGTCGAACCGCTGCGGGTCGGTGAAGACCTTCTCGTCGCGGTTGGCGGAGATGTGGAAGAACACGACCTTGGAGTCGGCTTCGATCGTCTGGCCACCGAGCTCGAAGGCGGACGTCGACTGGCGACGAAAGTTCATGACCGGGGTGACGTAGCGGAGCATCTCCTCCACGGCGTCGGGCAGGAGCGACCGGTCGTTGCGGAGCAGCTCCCACTGGTCGGGGTGGTCGAAGAACGTGGCCATCGCCCCCGAGATGAGGTTCCGGGTCGTCTCGTTGCCGGCCACGGTGAGCAGCAGGAAGAACAGCTCGAGCTCGAACGAGGAGAGCTGCTCGCCGTCGATGTCGACCTGGGTGAGCACGCTCATGAGGTCGTCGTGGGGGTCGACGCGCTTGGTGGCGAACAGCTCCGACGCGTAGGCGTAGAGCTCCATGGAGGCCATCTGGGCCGCCTCGCCGGCCGACTGGTACTCGGGATCCTCGGACCCGATCATCCGGTTGGACCAGTCGAACATCCGGTGCCGGTCCTCGTTCGGCACGCCCAGCAGCTCGGCGATCACCACGAGCGGGAGCTCGGCGGCGATGTCGGTCACGAAGTCGGCGCTGCCCTGCTCGATCACCTGGTCGATGATGTTGTCGGTGGCGACGTGGATCCGCTCGTGGAGCTGGTTCACCATGCGGGGGGTGAACCCCTTGTTGACCAGGCGCCGGTAGCGGGTGTGCAGCGGCGGGTCCATGTTGAGCATGACCAGCTGCTGCTGGGCCAGGTCGTCCTCGGCCAGCTCCCACAGGTAGGTGGCCTTCTTGGCCGACGAGAAGTGCTCGTAGTCACGGTTGACCTGGGTGGCCTCGGCCAGCGAGGTGACCGCCCAGAACCCGGGGCCGTCCTCCTCCTCGTGCCACCACACCGGGGCGTTCCGGCGCAGGAAGGCGAACCACTCGTGGGGCACCCGCTCGGCGAACACCGTCGAGTCGAGCAGGTTGATGTCGCTGAAGTCGACCCCACTGATGTCCAGTTCCGTCTCGACCACGTCGCTCATGCCGGACGCCCCTTCCTGTTGATCGGACACAGTGTCCGGAAGGCTGGATAGTACGTCCGGAACCAGGGGGTGTCAACGGGTGTCGACGGGTGTCGGCCCGGCGGCCGGTCTTCCGGGCCGGCCGGCGCCTACCTCGACCAGTCGACCTTGCCGTCGATGACCACCCGCGGCTCCTCGGTGAGCACCATGTCGAGGTGTCCGAGGTCGAGGAAGTTGGTGATGTCCTCCCACATGGCCGGAAAGTCGTCCTCGCCCATGTGGGCGTTGTAGGCGTCCATCGACTCGAACCACTGCTCGGTCACCCCGTCGTAGCCGGAGCGGTCGTCGTCGTCCCGGTAGTCGCTCAGCGGACGAGGGTTCTGCTCGTAGCGGATGACGTACTTGGCGGCGCTGGAGTTGACGATGAGCGGACCGTGGCGGTCCCGCCAGTAGGCGTGGAACTCGGCGGGGGTGGTCCCCTCCTTGCGCTTCAGCAGACAGGTGAGCTTGATCATGGTGGGTGCCTTCCCCCGGTGACGGGCCCGTGGTCCCGCACCCCGTGGCGGCACCGGCCCTCGACGGAGAGGCTGCACCGTCGGGGGCCCCGGTGGCAAGCCGGGTCCGGGGAGGCCCGCCCGCGGACCTTCGGGTCAGCGCACCCGGGCGCAGAACAGGTCGACCAGGTAGGGGAGTCGGATCGGCTCCTCCAGCCGTCCGGCCAGTGCGGCCACGCCGTCCAGGATGGCCCGTCGCCGGTCCTCGGGCAGGACCGCCACGTAGCTGCGCGAGGCCACCTGTTCGACGAACGCCGTCCGGTCGAGCAGCTGGGTGAAGCGGAACCGGGTCCGGGTGACCGGCCCGAAGCACTCCGACGCATCGACCACGGCACCGAAGTCGCGCCCCGCCGGATAGGGCTGATGGACGTCCCACTTGCTGATGGCGGACAGCTCGGCCACGACCGGGTCCGACTCGTCCCGCTCGTTCCAGATGAGGGCGAGGCCGCCACCCGGTCGGAGCACCCGGGCGAACTCGGCCAGCGTGGCGGTGGACGCGAACCAGTGGAACGCCTGGGCGACGGTGACCGCGTCGAAGGTGCCGGCGGCCAGGGGGAGGCTCGCCGCGTCGGCCCCCAGCTGGGGCACGCCGGGCACCGCCGCGCCGAACTCGGCCCGCATCGACGGCGACGGCTCCGACGCCACGCAGTCCGCCCCGGTGGCCGTCAGTGCCCGGGTGAGCTTGCCCGTCCCGGACGCCACGTCGAGCACCCGGGAGCCCGGACCGATGCCGAGGAAGTCGACCAGGCACTCGACCGACTCGTCCGAGTACCCGGGCCGGGCCCGCTCGTAGAGGTCGGAACCGGAGGCGAACCCCGAGCGCCCGAGCAGCGCCTTGTCCGCCAGCACCCGGTCCACGTCCTCGGTTGGGGTGTCGCCGGTCACCGGCCCATCGGAGGAGGGGGGTCCGGGACGCGACGGCTGCGGCCGGATCGCCCGTGGACAGGGGTGTCGGATACCGTCTCCGCGTGCGCGCAGCCAGCCCCGACCCCATCCGTGCCGACGAGGCCGGGCCGTCGCCCGCGACGGGGCCCGGTCCGGTGCCGTTCGGGCTCCCGCCCCACCCGGGCGTCACGCCGGCCCGGGACATGCGCCGCCTCCGCCACCGGGTACTGCATGCCGCGGTGCACGCCGGCTGGGACTGGATGGTCCGCAACGGGGCCACCGGTCCGGGTGACCGGCTGGCCGACCGGTTCGGCGCCTTCGGCCGGGGGTCGTGCCTGGCGTTCCCCACCGGCGCCATCTTCGGCGAGCGCTGGATCCACATCGGCGACGACACGCTGGTCGGTCCCTACGTGAGCCTGTCGGCCGGCATGGTCCCGGGCCAGGACATGGTGACCGACCCGGTGGTCCGCATCGGCGACCGGAGCATGATCGGCAGGGGCAGCCACATCGTGGGGCACTTCTCCATCGACATCGGCAGCGACGTGCAGACCGGTCCGTACGTCTACATCACCGACCAGAACCACGGCTACGAAAACCCCGACGAGGTCGTCCACGTCCAGTGGCCGCATGACGTCCCCGTGGTCATCGGCGACGGCAGCTGGCTGGGGACCGGCGTGGTGGTCCTCCCCGGGACCGAGCTCGGCCGGAACGTGGTGGTGGCGGCCGGCGCCGTGGTGCGCGGGGTGTTCCCGGACCACTGCGTGATCGCCGGGGTGCCGGCCCGGATCGTGCGCCGCTACGTGCCGGGATCGGGATGGGTCACCGGGCCGACGGCGGCGGCGGGTGCGGTGGATCCGGATGCGGCCGGACCGGACGGGGACGGCCCGACCACCTGAGCGTCGTCGGGCCCGCCGACCGGGTGCGGCGCGGGGGCGCCGGCCGTCGGGCCGTCCCCGTCGGAGCTCTCCGCCGGCACCGGCACCGCCACCGCCGGCACCGGCATCGGGGGCGCCGGATAGGCGATGGTGCCGAGCCCGTACCGTCGCACCACCTCGGATGCCTCGGCCCGGCCCAGGGCGATCAGCTGCTCGGTGGTGGAGAAGTCGTCGAAGTCCCGCGTCGTCCCCTCCGGACCGGCGCACAGGATCACCTCGACGTCCTCGGGCAGGTGGGCCATGTCCCGCACGAACCGGGCGTGGATGGCGATGAAGAGCGCGTTGACCATGCCCTCGACGGGCCGTTTCGACACGGGTGGCTGGAACACCGGCGGCGAACAGAGGAGCACGACGATCCGGGTGGCGCCGGCGTCGATCGCCCGCTGGATGGGGACGTTGTCGACCACGCCGCCGTCGATGTAGCGCTCGCCGTCGATCTCCACGGGCGGGAAGATGGCGGGCATGGCCGACGACGCCAGCACCGCGTCGATGGCGGGCCCGTAGGTGAACCACCGCTCGCCCCCGTCGGTCAGCGACGTGGCCACCACCTCGACGGGCACCACGGCGTCCTCCAGCCGCTCGTGGGGGAACCCCTCCTCGATGATGGACCGGAGGCCCGAATTGGCGTACACCGCGTCGCGCTGCTGGAGGTAGAGCCACGGACCGTGGAGCCGTCCCTGCGGATAGATGTCCTCGCGGCGGAGCCGGAGCCACACCTCGGTCATGCGCTCGACCCCCGCACGCGTCGGGTCGGCGGCGAAGCCCACGCCGTTGATGGCGCCGACCGACGACCCGTAGATGCGGTCCGGGACGAAGCCGTGCTCGGCCAGGACCTGGAGCATCCCGATCTGGATCGCCCCCCGGGTGCTCCCACCGGCGAACACGAGGGCCGTCATCCCCTCGTCCTCGTCGTCCTCGTCGTCGCTGTCCTGGTCGCCGCCGGCGCCCGACTGGGCCGCCAACCACGCGGCCTTGGAGGCGGACGCCTGGCGCACGAGGAAGCGGACGGTGAGGAAGATGAGGACCAGCGCCGCGAGCACGAACAACGTGAACACCAGGGCGAACAGGGTCGTCGAGGTCGCGTCGCTCATCGTGCCAGAGGCTACCGGGCACCCCCGGCGCGGACGGGTCGTGTGACACCCCCCGGGCACACTTGGCCCATGACCACGAGCGACGCCGCCGGAACCGACCGACCGGGATCCCCCCGGACGCGTCGTGGCCAGGGGCCCGGTGGTCGACGGACGACCGGTGCTCCGGGCTGGCGGCCGCCGGCCGGCCCGGCACTGCTCGACCGCCTGCGGGTGACGGGGCGGGCCCGTCCGGTCCCGGACCCGGAGCTGGTGGCCGATCTGCGGTCCCACCTCGGCCTCGATGTCGGGACCGGGCACCCGGTACCGGGCGGACCGGTGGTGGTGACCGCCGCCCGCCTGACCCAGGCCCTGGTCTGCGCCGCCCATGCGGAGCCGGACGGTCCCCGTGAACCGGAGCCCACCCCGGCCCTGGCCTGCGGCGCGCTCATCGACGTCCTGTTCCGTCAGCTCGTCGTCACCGGTTCCCTCGACGACCCGTTCGCCGACGGTCTGGACGCACTGTCGGTCGACGACCGGCGGAGGCCGTTGCTGGCGTGGATCGACGCGCTGGCGCCGGGAGAGCGGGACGGCCTGCGGGCGGAGGTGCTCCGCCAGGCCGAGGGTCTGCGCCAGCGGTGGCCGGCGCTGGACCCGTCGTGGCTGCCGCGCACGAAGGAGTGCCTCCGGGTGCCCGCCACCGCCGGCGGGTTCGAGCTGGTCGCCCGGGTCGATCTGGCCGTCGGACGCCCGGCGGTCGACGAGGCGTCGGTGGCACTGGTCGACGTGACGTCCGGAACCCCGCGTGCCGCCCACGCCGCCGACCGACGGTTCCACGCCCTGGTGGAGACCCTGCGCAGCGGGGTGCCGCCGTTCGCGGTGGCGACGTACTACACGCGCACCGGCGAGTGCGATGTCGACGCGGTGACCGCGGACGTCGTGGTGCACGCCGCCCGCCGGTGTCGTGCCGGACTCGACGTCCTGGTGGGAGCCGGCCCCGGCCGGTGGTCGGCCGACGGCTCGTCGTCGTGGTGTGGCGCGTGCGCCGACGGCCCGCTGCAGGCGCCGCCGACCGTGCACGCGGCACCGCCCATCGCCATGGCCGGGGTGCGGACCGCGGCAGGTGCCACTGCGCCGCCCCCGGTCGGGGCCCTGCCGATGTGCGGGGAACGGGCGGCGTGAGCCCCCTCGCCACGCTGGTGGAGTCGCCCACCACGGTGGAGGACCCGGTACCGGCGGGCGTCCACGGGGGGATGACCGGGGTGCGGGACCGGCTGGTCGACGGCGTCGCCGCGGCCGTCGGCGACCTGGCGACCGGCGCACTCGTCGAGGTCTCCCTTCCGCTCCTGCGTCGCGCCGGATCCCGGCCCGAGACGCTCGGACAGCCCGAGGACCCGTTTTCGTGGAAACCGGCCTTCGCCCGTCGCTCGCTCGGGCTGGCGGCGGTCGGCGCCCGGGCGAGGGTCACCGCCGGTT
>Ga0209067_10002879_pt1 | contig 10069 bp, 9 predicted proteins | sample ColStrG_CSR_2013_FD_187199 | JGI IMG/M metagenome (GOLD analysis project Ga0209067, IMG submission 187199) | Freshwater sediment microbial communities in response to fracking from Pennsylvania, USA - Cold Stream Run_MetaG_CSR_2013 (SPAdes)... | ecosystem: Environmental > Aquatic > Freshwater >...
GAGAACCTGGAGGCCCGTCGGGATGTCGAACTGGTGATCACCAAACTCGACGACGGGCAACTCAGGGTCGCTGAGATCGACGGCGCGGGAGATGTCATCGTGAATGAGTGGGTGAAGCAGGCGATCCTGCTGCTCTTCCGACTCAGGGGCCTGGAGCGAGTCGAGGTGGGACCGTTCGAATTCCTCGACAAACTTGATCTGAAGCGCGACTACGAACGCCGTGGCGTTCGGGTGGTCCCGGGCGCGTCGGCGCGACGCGGGAGTTTCCTGAGTCCCGGCGTGATTCTGATGCCCAGCTACGTCAACATCGGTGCCTGGGTCGGTCGGAACAGCATGGTCGACACCTGGGCGACCGTGGGCAGTTGCGCCCAGATCGGGGCGAACGTCCACCTGGCCGGGGGAGTGGGGATCGGCGGAGTACTGGAACCGGCGAACGCCGTGCCGGTGGTGATCGAGGACGACGCATTCATCGGGAGTCGATGCATGGTGGTCGAGGGCGCGCGCGTGGGGCGTGGCTCGATCCTGGGCGCCGGGACGATCCTCAATCCCTCGATCCCGGTGATCGACGCCGCCACCGGCGAAGAGGTCTCTCGCGGTTACGTGCCCGACTACTGCGTCGCAGTGTCGGCGAGTCGTCGAAGGGAGTTCGTCGGCGGGGAGTTCTTCCTGCCCTGCGTTCTCATCATCCGTCGCATGAGCGAAGGCGAACGCCACAACAAGGTGGCGCTCAACGCCCTGTTGCGGGAGCACGGAGTTTCGACGTGAGCCGCCTCGCCAACGCCTTGGAACTGGTCATGATCGAGTCGGTGAGCCGTAGCGAAGCCCGCATCGCGAGCTACGTGGAGAAGCGGCTTCGCGAGAACCCGGCCCTCGACGTCGAACGTATCGGTGACAATGTGGTGGCGAGAACGCGTGGTCACCACCGCACGCGCCTACTGGTGGCCGGTCATCTCGACACGGTGCCGGGTGTGGCGAGCGCGGCCCGGATCGTCGGCGATGAGTTGATCGGCCTCGGGGCCTGTGACATGAAGGGATCGCTGAGCGTCATGCTCGAACTGGCCCTCGATCCGACGCCGCGCTCCGTCGAGGTGACTTGGGTCTTCTACGCGCGCGAAGAGATCGCCCGAAGTGAGTCGGGACTACTCGAAATTGCGGAGCTTCGCCCCGATTTGCTCGACGCCGACGCCGCTGTTCTCGCCGAACCGACGGGGGGCTTTGTGGAAGCCGGTTGCCAGGGAACCCTTCGAGTCACCATCGAGCTCATGGGGTCTCGGGCCCACACGGCACGACCGTTCACGGGACGCAACGCGATTCATCGGATGGGCGAGTTGATCCACCACGTGGCACGCTACGAACCGCGTCAAGCGGAGATCGACGCCATCACCTACCTCGAGCAGTTACAGGTGGTGTCCGTTAGCGGGGGGGTCGCGGCAAACGTAGTTCCGGACCGTTCGAGCTGCACTCTCAATCACCGCGTTGCGCCCGACCGGTCCAAGGACCAGGCAGTCGCGTGGTTGCGCGAGTACCTCCGGGGATTCGTCGAACCGGACGACGTCTTCGAGGTCATGGACTGGGCACCCTGTGCCGTTCCCGCACTCGGAAACGAACGACTGCAGCAACTGGTCAAGTTGTCAGGTGGCTCGCCTCGAGGCAAATTGGGTTGGACGGACGTCGCGACGTTGAGCGAACGAGGAGTTCCCGCCACGAATTTCGGCGCCGGGGATCCTTTGTTAGCGCATCGCGGTGATGAGTTGGTGACATTGGCCGAATTGGACCGGTTCGCCAAGGTGATGGGCGACTGGCTCTGTTAGAGCATTCGCAGGGTCACCAGGGCGCAACCTATCCAGGCGCCAGTGCGTAGCCAATGCCACATCTGAAGGCATTGGATGTCTCCGCTGTCGTGGCGTCGTTCTAGGCGATGGTGCGCCGGAATAGCTCCTGCGATGGTGACGCCGATGGCAACCAAAGCGATGGCCGCATTCGCGGTGGCGCAACCGCGGCACGGTCCGAAAACGAGCCACCAGAGGGAACCGATACATTGTGCGAACCAGGCTGGCGCCACCGCAAAGACCATGCGCCGAACGTGAGCTCGGTGAAAGCTCGACCACTGTTCATCTCCGACCAGGTGGAACGACGGATATACGACTAGCGCGACGGTGAGCGCTAGACCGATGAGGTACAAGTCAGAAGCGAACAGTAGATACGACATCTTCGCCGTTTGCAGAAACTGCGGATGTGGTTAGTAGCTTCGAAGTACCGATATGACGCGACCGTAGAGTGTCACATCAAGGGCTGCGAACTCCATCGGCTCCATCGTCGCGTTCTCAGGTTTGAGCACAACTCGCGAACCTTGCGGGAAGTATCGCTTGACCGTCGCTTCATCTCCGGGTATCCCGGCAACCACGATTTCTCCGGTGTTGGCATGCGCCTGGCGTTGAACGACCACGAAGTCGCCCGGAAGAATACCTGCGTCAATCATCGACTCACCGCGAACCTGGAGCACGAAGCTGTCACCGCGCCCGGCGAACTGTTCAGGTATCGACATCAATTCGTGGGACAGTTCCTGGGCCAGTACGCCAGTACCTGCGGCGACGTCTCCGACGAATGGAATGTGACGGATGTGTTGATCCGCGACTGGGTTCTCGACGTCGAGTCTCACCGTCAGAGTGCGAGGCTGCTGGGCGTTCTTCTCGATGTAGCCGGCATTCTTGAGCACGGTGATGTGGTTGGCAACGGTGGCCGGAGACTTCAGTCCGACGTGGTCCCCAATCTCTCGGATCGTTGGCGGAAAGCTCCGCTCCCTTTGGCAGGTGATGATGAACTCCAGGATCTGACGTCGCATTGGGGTGAGTATTTCAGCCATGGCGTGCCTTTCGATGACGAACAACTGTTCGTACGCTACCCCAACCATGGTCGGAAATCAAACACCTGTTCGCCGAAGGCCATGTCCGCCTTCTAAGGGGATGGGATGGGTATCCGGGTAATGGGGTGAACGGAAAATGCCAATATGACGCTGCTACTGTTGGCGGACGGCCAAATAGGTCTATGCCCCAGAGCGTTCGATCCGTGGTCACTCGTTGGTCACCGGAGGCGAATGTCAGGGGCGAAGAAATCAACACAGTTGAGGAGGACGAGCTGATGAAGCTTCGTTTGAACAAGACGGTGGCTGCGGTGGCTTCGAGTGCCCTGCTGTTGATGGCAGTGCCGGCAGTCGGTATTGCGTCAGCTTCGGGTGCAGCTTCAAAGCCTTCGTACACCATTGGATATGAAGGACCCCTTTCGGGTGGAAACCAGCAGCTTGGCTTGAACATGGTGTTTGCCGTTCAATTGGCCATCAACCAGGCCAATGCCTCGGGCAAGCTTCCATTCACTTTGAAGCTGAAGACCTACGATGACCAGGGCGACCCCACCATTTCGCCGACTCAGGCTCAGGCCGCCGTGGCCAACAAGAGCCTTGTGGCGATCGTTGGACCGGCATTCTCTGGAGCGACTGCTGCAGCTGAGCCCTATTACAAGGCCGCGCACATCGCTACGGTGAGTCCTTCGGCGACTCGCGTTACCTTGGCGACCAGTGGCTGGAACAACTTCTTCCGCGTCGTTGCGGACGATGGCGTCCAGGGACCCGCTGACGCGAACTACCTGGTGAAGAAGCTGGGCAAGACCTCGGTCTACGTCGTGAACGACGGAACTTCGTACGGTTCAGGTGTGGCTTCGGCATTCGCCGCTCAGGCCACTACTGACGGAGCGAAGGTCAGTACGGCTACGGTTCCCGGCACCACACAGTGCCAGAATGGCTCCGCATCGTCAACCGAGTACTCGGCGGCTGCGACGCAGGCTGTGGCCAGTGGCGCTTCGTCGCTGTTCTACGGTGGCTACTACTGTGACCTCGGCCTGTTCCTTGGTGCGCTCCAGTCGGCTGGGTTCACCGGCGCGATCATGTCAGACGATGGAGCTCTTTCACCAGCTCTGATCCAGGGCACCACGCCCGCTTCGGCGGCCAACGGTGTCTACCTGACCTGTGCCTGCGCGTCATCGACTAACAAGACGTTCAACAGCCAGTACCAGGCCCTGTCGCACTTCAGCGCCGCTAATGCGACGTACGCCCCGGAGTCCTACGACGCCACCAACGCGATCATCAACGCCATGAAGTCGTTGAAGAAGATCACCCGCGCCGGCATCGTTACTGCACTGCACAAGTTGTCCATGAAGGGTATGACCAAGGTCATCAAGTTCCAGAGCAATGGCAACATCTCTGGCTCGGCGATCTACGTCAACCAAGTCAAGAATGGAAAGATTGTCCAGCTCGGCCTCGAGTAATCAGCACGAGCCAGTTGTTAGGCAGAAAGCCGGGGGTTTTCCCCCGGCTTTCTGCTTTTCGCTACACTTTGCCATCATTCATAAGGGGACGTCTTGGGCGGATTCGGACATTACTTAGCAAGTCATTTTGACACGTTGCGCCTGGAGTTCTGGAGCTTGTTCGTGGGTGGTGTTGCGAACGGTTTCCTCTACGGAATGGTGGCGGTTGGCTACACGCTCGTGTATGGCGTTCTCCGGTTGATCAATTTTGCCCACTCCGAGATCTTCATGTCGGGTGGATTTGCCGGTTACTTCGTGATGAAGGCCCTCATCGGCACATCGGTGCCGAGCGGCTTCGCAACGGTCTACCTGATCGTCATTGGAATTGTCGTCGGCGGGCTCGTCGGTGCCATTGTTGCGACGATCTTGGAGCGGGTGGCCTATCGTCCCCTCCGCAGACGCAACGCACCGAAGCTGGCCTACTTGATCAGCGCCATTGGCGCTTCGTACTTCCTCTTCAATATGGCGGGCAAGGAATTCGGTCGCTACTCAATCTCGATGCCCCAGCCCTACATCAATCACCCGGTCTTCAAGATCTTCGGAGCGCCGGTCCAGCTGTACTACATCGTGATCCTGATCGCTGGCGTCATCATGTTCCTCGGCCTTGACCGCATCGTGGCCAAGACCAAGTTGGGGCGCAGCATCCGGGCCGTGGCGCAGGACGCGGAGACGGCTTCTCTGATGGGTGTGAACATCGACCGAACCATCGCCATGACATTCATCGTCGGCGGCGCGCTCGGCGGAGCTGCTGGATTCCTGTTCGGGCTGGGCACGGGCGTGGTCTACACGATGGGCTTCACGCCGGCGTTGAAGGCCTTCACCGCGGCAGTTCTGGGCGGGATTGGAAACCTGAGAGGCGCGATGATTGGCGGCCTCTTGCTCGGCGTGGTCGAGAGTCTGTCCGTGGTCTTCGTGCAGGCCGCCTATATCGATGTCGTGGCATTCGGCATCCTCGTCGCGGTCCTGCTCTTTCGTCCGACCGGAATTCTGGGTGAGCGCTTGGGGAGGGCGGCCTGATGAAGCAGGTTCTCAACAACGTCCTGCTGCGCCGCTTCCTGATCTCGGTCGCGATACTGGCGGTCTTGGCGGTCATGACCGGCCCGTCAGGGAGCACGCTGACCCCGACTGCGGGCTTCACCGGATCCTTCGCCGAGCACTCCTCGTTCTTCGGATTCTTCGAGACGATTCGGTGGGTGTCGTTCCTATTCCTAGCGGTGGTCTTCTTCGTCGTTTGGACGGTATGGCTTTCGTGGGGTGACCGAATCAAGTCTGGTGTCAATCGGGCCGTCTCGGCTCCTCGAGCCGCCACTCAAAAGCGACCCATTCGGTGGGGCATCGCGGCGGTCTTGATCTTCGTGGCCCTGATCCTGCCCCGCGTCGTAACGGATCCCTTCTGGCAAGCGGCGATGGTTGAGCAGATCGCCGTGTACGTCCTACTCGCCATCGGACTCAACGTCGTGGTTGGCTTCGCCGGTCTGCTCGACTTGGGATTCGTCGCCTTCTACGCAATTGGGGCCTACACCACGGCGTGGGTCACCGGAGCGCTGCCCACTCCGGCCCTGTTCGGGATCCACATGGACCCCTTCTTCGCGATTCCCATCGCAATTCTGATTGCCATGCTGGCCGGGATCATCCTCGGAGCCCCGACTCTTCGGTTGCGCGGCGACTATCTGGCCATCGTCACACTCGGGTTCGGAGAGATCATCACGATCTTCGCGAACAACCTGTACGGAATCACGGGTGGTTCTCAAGGGACTGCGTTGATTCCACACTTCTCCTTGCACATCGGTCCGATCAAGTACTTGTGGGGACTCAAGCCCGTGCCGTACTACTACTTGACCCTGATCTTCGTCGTCCTCTTCCTGGCGGCGTTCTCCCTGCTCGAGCACTCGCGGGTGGGACGCTCATGGACCGCCATCCGTGAGGACGAAGTGGCCGCGGAGTCGGTGGGCATCAACCCCTTGAAGTACAAGGTCATGGCCTTCGCCATCGGTGCCTCGACCGCGGGCTTCGCGGGTGTCGTCACCGCGAGCCAATCGAACAACATCTTCCCCTCAAGTTTCACCCTCTCGTTCTCTATCAACATCCTGGTATTGGTGATCTTCGGGGGAATGGGTTCGATCTTCGGGGTCGTCCTCGGAGCCATGATTATTCAGACGGCTTCGATGTACCTCCTGCACTCACCACCATCCGGATACCAATCTTCGGACCTCTACATCTACCTGGGCGCCCTGCTGGTGGTGATGATGATCTTCCGCCCGGCGGGACTCGTGCCGTCGAGACGCCGACGACGAGAGATCGTCCTGTCCGAAGCCGGCGAAGGGCACATGGACGAAGTATTGACCGGAGATCAGCCATGAGCGATGACAAGATCTTCGACGTTGACAGCGTCACCCTGCGCTTCGGTGGCGTCATATCGCTCAACGACGTGAGCCTCCACCAGAACCGTGGAGAGATACTCGCCGTTATTGGACCGAACGGAGCGGGCAAGACGTCGTTGTTCAACTCCCTCACCGGTGTCTATCAACCGCAGGAAGGCAACATCACCTTCCTCGGACGCGACGCGAAGCCGATATCGATCATCGGCAAGAAGGCGCACCGGGTCAGCGCCGCTGGCGTCGCCCGCACCTTCCAGGCGTCTCGAATGTTCAGCGCCCTGACGGCCTTCGAGAACGTGAAGATAGGTGCCGAATCCCACAAGGGGATTGGAGTCGTCGGTGCAATGCTGAAGGGTCCCGCGACCCGCCGTGGCGAGAAGGCCTCGGACGCCAAGACGATCGAGCTCCTGGATTTCGTTGGGCTCTCCCATCGGGCCAACGTCGTGTCGGCCTCGCTCTCCTACGGTGACCGGCGTCGATTGGAGATCGCGAGAGGACTTGCGACGGACCCGCAAGTCCTCCTGTTGGACGAACCCGCCGCCGGGACCAACCCCTCAGAGAAGGTTCAGTTGACCGATCTGATCCGCAAGGTCCGAGACGTCATGGGCGTCTCGATCCTCTTGATCGAGCACGATATGAAACTCGTGATGTCACTCGCCGAGCGCTTATACGTCCTCAACTTCGGCAGCGTGATCGCTGAGGGCACGCCTCAGGAGATTCGAGCCAACGACGCGGTGATTGAGGCCTACCTCGGCTCGGCCGTCGATGAAACGAAGGGTGCCTAACCCATGCTCCAAGTAACTGATGCGGTCGTGCGCTACGGAGCGATTACCGCGCTGCACGGAATTTCGTTCAACGTCGATCAGGGAGAGATCGTGACGCTTCTTGGCGCCAACGGCGCCGGAAAGACCACGACGCTGCGAATGCTCTCCGGGCTGCACGCCCCATCGGGCGGCACGATCAGCTTCGAGGGTCAAGACGTGACCAAGACCAAGGCCCATGATTTCACGACCCTGGGAATCAGTCACGTGCCTGAGGGTCGTCGAATCTTCCCGTCGATGTCGGTCGAAGAGAACCTGGAGATGGGGGCTTTCAACCGAAAGGGTTCGTTCAGTGACGATATGGAGCGCATGTACCTGACGTTCCCAATTCTGAAGGACCGCCGCAAGCAACTGGGAGGGAATCTTTCCGGCGGGGAGCAACAGATGCTGGCCATTGCGAGGGCGTTGATGAGCCAGCCGAGGTTGCTTCTGCTGGATGAACCGTCGATGGGGCTCGCCCCGATGATCGTCGAGACGATCTTTCGAATCATCGGAGAGATTCGTGATGCCGGTACCACCGTCTTCCTGGTGGAACAGAACGCCTCAACGGCACTTCGCTTGGCGGACCGCGGCTACGTGATGGAGAACGGACGCATCGTCTTCGGAGACACCGCGCAGAATCTGCTCCACGATGAGCGCGTGCGCGCCGTGTACCTTGGCGAGTCGGTCGAAGGCGCATAGACCCTCGTGGAAGGCTCGGAGGCAATTCATCCGAGTGCCCTTCGTGTAGCGCAAGCCCTCGAGGCGCATGGAGTCACGGGACCGGTCCGCCAGTTCGAATCGTCGACCAAGACGGCGGCGGATGCGGCGGCAGCACTGGAGTGCGACCTCGGGGCGATCGCCAGCTGCCTCGTATTCATGCACGATGACGATCCGGTGGTGATCATCAAGAGCGGCGCATTTCGAGTGGACATCGATCTCTTCGTCACCAAGGTGGGCGGGGCGAACCTCCGTCGGGCCACGGCCGCTGAGGTGCGAGAAGCGACGGGTCAACCGATAGGAGGAGTGTCACCCGTCAATTGGCCGGGGCCGCTGAAGGTCTACATCGACGACTACTTGGCGCGATTCGACCGGGTTTGGTCGGCTTGCGGAACCCCGAATGCCGTCTTTGCCACATCTTTCGATGAGTTGATCCGCCTAACCGGCGCCGAGCCAATCGACCTCGCAGCTGGCCACTAGACGGCACCACTTGAGTGGAATTACGTTGATGCGTTCCTAGCCAGCGATGGCTACGGTGGGTCGTGGTGGCGAATTTGTCACTGCTAGTTGATTCCAGTCAACCGTCCGCAAGCGAGCGACTGATCGAGGAGGCGCGATGAAAGCCCTGTCGAAGTACCTGATGGTGGTGGCGACTGTGATGACGGCCGCGCTTCCGATCGCGGCCAGCGCTTCAAGCGCCGCGACAACACTGCCGACCTGTACGGCGTCCATGCTGCGCCTCGGAGTCGGTCCTTCGTCGACACCCGTGGCGGGCGAGCGCTCGGTGATACTCACGGTCACCAATACGGCCTCGGCGAAGTGTCAAGTTCACGGCTATCCGTCGGTGGCGCTCTTCGACTCGACGGGTGCCGTGCTGGCGCTGCGTTACGCGTCGGCCCAGGGGTCGACCAGTCCGTACGTGACGACATCATCGCCCAAGACCGTGACGCTGGCGGCCGGATCACGGGCCTACTTCAAGGTGGCCAAGTATCGATGCGACCAGGATGCCCGCGTCGCGCGTTCCATCACGATCACCCTGCCCGGGGTGACGGGCTCGCTGAGCAAGTTGAAGTTGGCGACGGCGGTCTTGCGAACATTCGCCCTTTGCAAAGGCTCGGCGGTCGGTCCTGGTCAACTGGTCGGGGTCTCGCCGTTCAGTTCGACTGTCGGGGCGACATTCGCCAACGCGCCATCGACATTGGGAGCGTTGGTGGTCTGTACGAGTTACAACAGTTGGCCGACCAAGGCCGTCAGTTCCGACGTGGTGAAGGTCGTGACGGCCTACTACGCGCAGAAGAAGTTGACGCCGATAACTATTCAGAACAACCGCGAATGGGTGGTTCCGATCGCGACCCAGCGGATCGGTGTGCACTGGTGCCTCAACAGCGACGGTTCGGCCGCCGGTTACACCGGGTCGGTGCCGTTCGCCGCCACTGCGGCGGTGATGGTCTACGTGCACCACAAGCCCTATCCGGTGACCGAGGCGCCGTCGCACTTCGTGGTGCTGGCGAAGGTGGCGGGTGCGTGGAAGGTGGTCAGCGAGGGGACCGGACCTTAGGTAACCAGCCTTCGCGAGCCGGCAGCCTTTAGGCGCGGGTCGAGGGGGTGCGCTGCGCACCGTGGCGCTTACCTTAAAGTTGCACCATGAGCGCGGGACGAATGGAGGCATTCAGCGACGGGGTGATCGCCATACTCATCACGATCATGGTGCTCCAACTGCGCCAGCCGCACGGGTCGGACTTCGCAGCACTGCGTTCGTCGTTCCCGTCGTTGCTCGCCTACGTGCTCAGCTTCGTGAACATCGCCATCTACTGG
>Ga0209067_10002880_pt1 | contig 10067 bp, 8 predicted proteins | sample ColStrG_CSR_2013_FD_187199 | JGI IMG/M metagenome (GOLD analysis project Ga0209067, IMG submission 187199) | Freshwater sediment microbial communities in response to fracking from Pennsylvania, USA - Cold Stream Run_MetaG_CSR_2013 (SPAdes)... | ecosystem: Environmental > Aquatic > Freshwater >...
CTGATGAACGATGCCCGCCACTTCATGACCGAGACCCGGCTGAAAGACGGCAGCGTGCTGTTGACTGGCGGCTATCCCAACAACGATCAAGCCACGGCGCAGGCCTGGATTTATCGCCCGTAGGGGAGCTTGCCGAAGACCAGGTTGTCCCGAGCAGCTTCGGTCGCTTTCGTAAGTGGCTGAATTGAACCGGGATGGCCGAAATCAGCCACCCCGGAATCTGCAACTTTTCTTCCCCTCCGTGGTTCCAATAGATAGAGATTTGGAAAGGGCTTTAGGAGCCCAGAGTGATGGGGATCCGGGGCTGGGAGGTGATTATGCGTACCTTGAAATATGCTGCTTTACTGGCAGTGCTGATGGTTCCGTTGACGTACTCGCAGGCACAGGTTGGAGTGGGCATCGGGGTGAACGTCGGCCCAGGATACGTGGCCGCCGGGCCTCCGGTATGTGCGTATGGGTACTATGACTATTATCCGTACGCCTGCGCTCCTTACGGATTCTACGGGCCGAACTTCTTCGTGAACGGATTATTTATCGGTGCAGGCCCGTGGTACCACTGGGGCTGGGGAGGTCGCGGATTCTACGGCCGTCCTGGCTACTACGGCAGAGGATACAACGGTCGCGGCTACTATGGCGGAGGTTACGCTCGAGGTTATAGTCGCGGCTACGCCCGCGGTGGGTTCCACGGCGGCAATGCTGTTCACGGAGGCGGCGGATTCCGTGGTGGCGCAGCCGTCCGCGGTGGTGGAGGTGGCTTCCATGGCGGAGGCGGATTCCACGGTGGTGGCGGTCGCCGCTAACCGCTAGCGGACAGTTGATAGGTAGAAAGGGGCGCCTTCGGCATTGTGCCGGAGGCGCTTTTTTTTGGCTGCGCCGGGCTTGACGGAATCGATATTTCTAGTATTATCGAAACATGGCACAGGTCGTTAGCAAAGCCAGTGACCGCGTCCTCAAGTATGCCGACATGTTTTCCGCCATGGGAACCGAGCCCCGGCTGCGCATCATGCAACTCTTGCTCTCGGCCCATCCCGAAGGACTGGTGGTCGGCGACATTCAGTCGGAGCTGGAAATTCCGAATTCCACTCTTTCCCATCATCTCGACAAGCTGCGCAACGAAGACCTGGTCAACGTGGAACGCGAAGGAACGTTTCTTCGCTATACGGCGAATACCGAGGCGCTGCAGGAATTGCTGCGCTTTCTTTATGCCGAGTGCTGCACCCGCAACAAAGCGCTTAAGCCGCAGGACATTGTGCAAATCTGCAAATAGGAGATTCCCATGAGTACGACCGAAACCAGCATCAAGGACGTGGTCAAGCAGAAATATGGCGAAGCCGCGCTGCGCGTGACTTCTGGAGGCAGTTCCTGCTGCGGCGCCGCTCCGGGCACGGGTTGCACCGATCCCATCACCACCAATCTCTACGACGCCGCGCAGGCCGGACAGATTCCGGAGGAGGCACTGCTGGCTTCGCTCGGATGCGGCAATCCCACCGCGCTTGCTCAGTTGAGTGCCGGCGAGACCGTGCTCGATCTCGGCTCCGGCGGCGGCATTGACGTGCTGCTCTCCGCGCGCCGTGTCGGCGCCACCGGCAAAGCCTACGGGCTCGACATGACCGACGAAATGCTCGCCCTGGCGAATGAAAACAAGCGCAAGGCGGGCGTGACGAATGTCGAATTCCTCAAGGGCGAGATCGAGAATATCCCGCTGCCCGACAATTCGGTCGATGTCATCATTTCGAACTGCGTCATCAATCTCTCAGCCGATAAAGATAAAGTCCTGCGCGAAGCGTTCCGCGTGCTCAAGCCGGGCGGCCGCTTTGCCGTTTCCGATGTCGTCACGCGCGGCGAGATTCTGCCCGAGATTCGCCAGAGCGTGCTGGCCTGGGTGGGCTGCATAGCTGGAGCCCTGGAAGAAAATGAATATCGCAGCAAGCTGGCCGCGGCGGGGTTCGAGAAAATTGACATCGAGCCCACGCGCATCTACCGCACCGAAGACGCCCGCGAATTTCTTTCCGGGCAGGGAATCGATGTCGATGCCCTCGCGCCGCAGGTGGACGGAAAATTTCTGAGCGCCTTCATCCGCGCCGTAAAGCCGATCGCGGCTAAGGAGGCCTGCTGTGGTCCAACGTGCTGCAACTGAGCAAGTGTAGGGGAGGCCGTGATGCAAAATCACTACAACGTCCTGTTTCTGTGCACTGGCAACTCGGCGCGTTCCATCATGGCCGAGGCCATTCTGAACTATAAAGGCCGGCCAAATTTCACCGCGCACAGCGCGGGCAGTCATCCCTCAGGAGCCGTGCGTCCGGAGGCGTTGAAGCAACTGGAGGCCTCACATCTTCCAACCGCAGGCCTCCGCAGCAAGAGCTGGAGCGAGTTTGCCAGGCCGGATGCTCCCCGGCTCGATTTCGTATTCACCGTTTGTGACAATGCCGCCAACGAGGTCTGCCCGGTATGGCCGGGGCAGCCGATGACCGCCCACTGGGGCGTACCCGATCCTGCAGCCGTGAAGGGAACCAGTGAACTGGTGGAGAGGGCTTTCCGCGAGGCCTTCTTTCTGCTCGACCGAAGGATCGGCTTGTTTCTGAGCCTCCCGCTCTCGACCTTGGACCGCCTCGCACTCAAGAAAGAAATCGACAACATCGGGCAACAGTAAACTTCAGCCCTGGGTGCCGCGCACGCGGGATACGGGCTGCGACTGGGGATCGGAAACAATGAGCACCAATGTAACCTCTCGTCTCAGCTTTCTGGATCGCTACCTCACGGTCTGGATTTTCGCCGCCATGCTGATTGGCGTGGCGGCCGGTTGGGCGTTGCCTGGAATCGTGCCTTTTCTGAACCGCTTCAATGTGGGCACGACCTCGATTCCGATCGCGGCTGGCCTCATCCTGATGATGTACCCGCCTCTGGCTAAAGTCCGCTACGAGGAACTGGGAGAGGTTTTTCGCAACAAGAAGATTCTTGCGCTTTCCCTCTTGCAGAACTGGGTGATTGGCCCGCTGTTGATGTTTGCCCTCGCCATTATCTTCCTGCGAGGTTACCCAGAGTACATGGCAGGCCTCATCATGATTGGGCTGGCGCGTTGCATCGCCATGGTGATCGTCTGGAACGAGCTGGCCAAAGGTGATACGGATTATGCCGCCGGCCTCGTCGCCTTCAACTCCGTGTTCCAGGTCTTGTTCTATTCGATCTATGCGTGGGTGTTCGTTACCAAATTACCCCAGTGGTTCGGCCTGCAGGGATCGGTCGTCAACGTGTCAATTCGCGATATCGCGAAAAGCGTGTTCATCTATCTGGGCATTCCGTTCCTTGCTGGGATGATCACGCGCTTTGTGCTGGTGCGTGCGCGCGGCAAGCAGTGGTATGAGAAAAGCTTCATTCCACGAATCAGCCCTATCACGCTGGTTGCACTCCTGTTCACCATTGTCGTGATGTTCTCCCTCAAGGGTAGCTACATCGTGCGCCTGCCATTGGATGTAGTCCGGATCGCGATTCCGCTCCTGATTTACTTTGTGGTGATGTTCCTGGTTTCGTTCTATATGGGACGCAAGCTGGGAGCCGACTATTCGAAGACGGCGACGTTGTCGTTTACCGCGGCGAGCAACAATTTTGAATTAGCCATTGCAGTGGCCGTCGCGGTATTCGGAATCAACTCAGGCGCGGCCTTTGCGGCGGTGATTGGGCCGCTGGTCGAGGTTCCCGCACTCATTGGTCTCGTGAATGTCTCGCTATACTTCCAGCGCCGATATTTTGGAGAGAACGCCGCGAACGAAGCGCCGCTTCCGGCGCGCGCAACTTTAGGCAGTCGACGATGAGCGGAAGTAGGGCTGCGCTCAATCGATAAGGGCGCGTTCTTAGCCGCGCAGTGGCACCGCATCAAACGTCAGCGGCAATGCGCTCAGCCCTCGCAGTCCAAGATTATTTCTCCACTGGATTGGCCCCGGCTTCAGCTTCAGATTCTTCACTCGCCGCAGCAGCGTGGCGAATGCCACCTGGGCTTCCAGCCGCGCCAGCGGAGCTCCGAAGCAGAAGTGCGCCCCGAAGCCGAACGCGACGTGCTTGTTGTCGGGGCGGCGAATGTCGAGGCGGTCGGGATCGGGGAAGCGCTCGGGATCGCGATTGGCTGCGCCCATCACGGCCATGACGGCCTGCCGCTTGGCAATATGCTTGCCGCCGAGTTCCACGTCATCATGTGCGAGCCGCGCCGTGTGCTGGCTGGGGCTCTCGTAGCGCAGCAATTCTTCCACCGCGCTCGGAATCAGCTCAGGATGCGCGCGCAGGTCTTCCATCACCTCGGGTTGGCGCAGCAGCGTGAGAATGCCGTTACCGATGAGATTCATTGTCGTTTCCTGGCCGCCGACCATGGTGGCGATCAGGTTGGGGATTAATTCGTCCTCGCTAAAGTGATCGCCTTCGTATTCGGCGCTGATCACGTAGTGCACCAGCCCCTCATTCGGATGTTTCTTCTGCTCGCGGATCGCGTCGCGGAAGTATTCCACCATCTCGTCCAGAGTTTTCTTGGCGCGCTGCGCGCCCTCGGGATTGTGCTGGAAATTTCCCAGAAGCTGGGCGAAGTCCGCCGACCAGACTTTCAGCTTGCGGTGATCGGTAACGGGCACGCCGAGAAATTCCGCGGTGACGATCGAGGGCAGAGGAGCGGCGAAGTCGTCCATTAATTCGGTTTCGCCCGTGGGCAGAACTTTGTCGAGCAGGCGGTCGGCGATTTCTTGAATATGGTTACGCAGCTTCTCCACTCGCGCCGGAGTGAAGGCCTGCGCACACAGCCCGCGCAGGCGGGCGTGGCGTTCGCCGTCCATAAAGAGCATGAGCTTGACCAGCGCTTCGGCGATGGGGCTGAGCTGCGACAGGCCGAGCGCATTGAGTTGATCCGGCGTGGGCGTGCGCACGGAGGAAAAATCGCGCAGCACCCGCACCACGTCGTCATATCGGGTCACGACCCACGCGTGCAGATAAGGATCCCAAAGCACCGGAGCTTCCCGACGCAGCCGTTCGTACAGCGGGTAGGGATTGGCGCGGAATTCGGGTTCGAGCATGCGGTAAAGGCTGAGCACGGGCTCCGGTTGAGCTGAAGGGGCGGGATGAGCAGTAGTTTCTGTGGGCACAGGATCTCCATTGTCACCGGCGCGTGCGATGCGCCTGACTTACGGATTGTGATTCGTTGAGCTTCGTTCCGGGGAGAGCCCCAAGCTTAAGCTTGTGAGAAAGCACTGTAGGGCAGTCGGCCCAAGGTCAGCCGTGATTGATATCACAGGCGCCCGTGAGGGTGGTCACGTGGTCTGACCGCTAAAGCGCTTTGGGCTGAGAACCGCAGTGTGGCCCAAATGGTCTTCCGACTTTCACAACCGCGACCGAGCGTTTACAATGCAACAGGTTTCACACCTGGCCTGCGGTTGGCTGGTCGGCGCAGAAACGTGAGATCGCGGTGCAGTGGGTTGCATCCATATCAGAACAGGAACCTGCAAAGCGGATGGCCACTACAAAAACCGACCCCAAACTGCCCCTGGCTATTAATGGCGCGAAGAAGAACAAGTCCTATGAAGGACTTACGCGCGACCAGCTCATCCAAGCCTATCGCCTGATGTACACCTCCCGGCGCATCGACGACCGGGAGATTCTGCTCAAACGCCAACAGAAAATTTTCTTTCAGATGTCCGGCGCAGGGCATGAGGCGATCGGCGTCGCCGCGGGCCTCGCGTTGCGCCCGGGATATGACTGGTTCTATCCCTACTATCGCGATCGCGCTCTCTGCCTGACGCTCGGAGCGAAGCCGTATGAAATGTTTCTGCAGGCCGTAGGCGCCGCCGACGATCCCAGTTCCGGCGGCCGGCAGATGCCTTCGCATTGGGGATATCCCAAGCTCAACATCGTGACGCAGTCCTCGCCAACCGGATCGCAGATCCTGCAGGCAGTGGGCTGCGCCGAGGCGGGACGATATTTCTCGCGGCATCCGCTGTCGGCGGAAGTACCGGGCGGTGGTTTTACCGACTACCGCCACTTCAAGAACGTTTCCTTTCAGGGAGACGAAGTCAGCTACGTCTCGCTCGGCGACGGCACTTCGAGCGAAGGCGAGTTCTGGGAGGCGATGAACGCCGCTGCCCTCGGCAAGCTCCCGGTGATCTTCTGTGTGGAAGACAACGGCTACGCGATCTCAGTTCCTGTCGAAGTCCAGACGGCGGGTGGAAGTATTTCGCGCCTGGTCTCTGGATTCCCTAACTTTCATTTCGAAGAAGTCGATGGCACCGATCCTCTGGCCAGTTATGCGGCATTCCGCCGCGCAGCTCGCTACTGCCGCGAGGGACATGGCCCGGCATTTGTGCATGCGCACGTGATCCGTCCGTATTCGCACTCATTGTCAGATGACGAGCGGCTCTACCGCCCGGACTCCGAACGCGAGCGCGATGCGCAGCGCGATCCGGTCACGCGCACCCAGATGTTTCTCCTGCGCGAAGGCGTGCTCGACGAGAAGGGCATCAACCAGCTGGAGAAAGAAGTCGAAGCGGAACTGCAGATTGCGGTCGACTTGGCTCTTGAGGCTCTGCCTCCCGCACCCGAGTCGGTGATGAATTTCGTGTACTCGCCCGATCTCGATCCGGCTTCGTCCACGTTCGACACGCAAGCGGCGGCCGAGGTTCAGGTGGAAGGCAAGAAACCGGCGGCCAAGACCATGGCTGACCTGATCAACACCACGCTGCGCGACGAGATGAGGCGCGACGAGCGCATCGTCATCTTCGGCGAAGACGTCGCCGACTGCAGCCGCGAAGAATATCTCAAGCAGAAGCTGGTCAAGGGTAAGGGTGGGGTCTTTAAGCTCACCTTCGGACTGCAGAATGAGTTCGGCACGGATCGCGTGTTCAACTCGCCGCTGGCCGAGGCCGCCATTGTGGGACGCGCTACCGGCATGGCCACGCGTGGGCTGAAGCCGGTGGTCGAGATTCAGTTCTTCGACTACATCTGGCCAGCGATGATGCAGATTCGCGACGAACTCTCGGTCATCCGCTGGCGCTCGAACAATGGATACTCGTGCCCGGTGGTGATTCGCGTGGCGATTGGCGGATATCTTACCGGCGGCGCGATCTATCACTCGCAGTGCGGCGAAAGCGCCTTCACGCACATTCCAGGATTGCGCGTGGTGTTTCCGTCGAACGCGTTGGACGCGGCAGGCCTGCTGCGCACCGCGATTCGCTGCGATGACCCTGTGCTTTTCCTCGAACACAAGCGGTTGTACCGCGAAACTTTCGGCCGTGCGGCGTATCCCGGACCGGATTACATGATCCCGTTCGGTAAGGCGAAGATCGTGCATCCGGGCACGGATCTGACCGTGATCACCTACGGCGCAGTCGTTCCGCGCGCGCTGCAAGCCGCGCAGAAGATCGAGCGCGAGCAGGGAGTCAAGGTCGAGCTGATCGACCTGCGCTGCCTGAATCCGTTTGACTGGGAGACGATTGCCGCGTCGGTGGCAAAGACGAATCGCGCCCTCGTCGCCTACGAAGACACGCTAAGCTGGGGATACGGAGCCGAGATCGCCGCCCGCCTCGCCGACCAGCTCTTCGACCAGCTCGACGCCCCGGTGCGGCGCGTAGCCGCGAAAGACACGTTCGTCGCCTACCAGCCGATTCTCGAAGACGCGATCCTGCCCCAGCCGAATGATCTGTATCTGGCGATGAAAGAGCTGGCAGAGTACTAAGCACCCACCGACCCCTTGTCGTCCTGAGCGAAGCCAAGGACCTTTGCACTTTGCCGGCAGCATTCATGCTGCAGGCGAGTACACAGGTCCTTCGCGCTGCTCAGGATGACAAACCTATCCGTGGATGACAGGGTATTTGGCTGACAATGCGCTGCAACGTTGATTCCGGGCCCAATCCGGGCTATAGTTGCAGCCCAACGGTGAAGAGCCCCCTGCCCTTCACGCTGATCGCGCCACCCCCCTTGGCTAACGACTACACGTCCAGAGAGGTCCTTTATGTGCTGCCAACCGATGACATCCAACATCAGGCTGCGGGTGTGCGCGGCTGTCCTTGTTTTTCTTGCCGCCAGCGCCCTCGCCAACGCCGGTACCGAAACCGTGCTCTACCGCTTTCAGGGCGGCAATGACGGCTATCTTCCTGCCGACTTGATTGCCGATGCCAAGGGCAATCTGTTTGGGACCACGGGGCTGGGCGGGACCGGTCCGTGCACCGATCCCTTCACCGGCGCTGTAGTCGGTTGTGGCACCGTCTACGAGTTAACGCCTCCTACGGTAAGCGGAGGCGCGTGGACGCATACCATCCTCTACGACTTCCCCAATGGCACCTCCGGAATCGCAAACGACGGCGTGGGAGCCGGCAACTTGCTCTTCGATACGGCCGGCAATCTTTACCTCACGACTGAGTCCGGCGGCGCCTCGAACTATGGCACCGTCTTCCAACTCGCGCCGCCGACTGTGAGTGGAGGCTCTTGGACCGCGACCGTGATCGCTGACTTCACCAGCCTTGCCGACGGCGCCGTCCCGAACGGCTTGGTCATCGACCATGCCAGTAATCTTTACGGCACGACTTCCAGCGGTGGTGCGTTATTAGGTGGAGTTGTCTTTGAACTCACGCCACCGACTACCTCGGGAGGCTCCTGGACCAAAACAACTCTGTACTCCTTTAAAGGCGGTCCCAACATCGGCGTCGGAGACGGAGCAGAACCTCAAGGCTTGACTTTGGATGCGACTGGCAACATTTATGGTGGAACCAACTGGGGCGGGATCTGCCAGGGCGAGGGGGGATGCTATGGAGTCATTTTCAAATTGACCAAGCCGGCTACCTCGGGCGGCGCTTGGACTGAAAAGGTGCTGTACCGCTTTCCTAATGCGGAGGGCACGCCGGATGCAGGCCTTGTGGTCGACAAGACGGGAAATCTCTACGGCACGGGCTACGGCGGCGTCATTCAGCTCACCATAGTGGGAGGCAAGTGGACCTTAAACTATCTCCACCTCTTCAACGGCCAGAACAACGACGGTAACGGGACGTTCGGCGGTGTCACGCTGGACAAGTCGGGCAACGTTTTCGGTACCACCGAAGTTGGTGGCACTTCGAACGACGGCATAGTGTTTGAACTTTCTCCGCCCGCAGTGAGTGGAGGCGCGTGGACGGAGAACATTCTCTACAACTTCGCCGGTGGAACCGACGGCATCGCTCCCTTTTTCCGCGTGATCTTCCGGCATGGCAGCACGCTCTATGGCACCACCGGCCTGGGCGGCAATCAGAGCTGTGTTCGCTACAGCGAGGTGGGCTGCGGAACAGTGTTTGCGGTCGTGCCCTGAATCCGTTCTCGCCCTTAGTAGACGCTTTGTCATCCTGAGCGATGCGAAGGACCTCTGCACTTTGCCGGCAGCATCGATGCTGCACGCGAGTACACAGGTCCTTCGCTTCGCTCAGGATGACAAGCTTCTATGGACGCCAAGCGTTATTTTTTGGCAGTCTCCCCTTCGTGCTCTTTGTTGTACGCCTTCCACGCGCCATCAATCACGTAGGCATGAATCGCATCGGCCTGCTTGCCGGTCATGCGCAAATGCGGGAACGCGAACTTCGGTGGGTCGGCGAATCCCGGCATGCCTTTATCCCAATGCGTGCCCGCCAGCACGATGGCGTACCACTGCGAATGCACTTCGGGCGGAGCATAGCGTAAATCCGGAATCGCGCCGTTCAGCACCCACGCGCCGCTGCCATCGAGTCCGGGAGAATGGCAGCCATCGCAATAGAAAGTTTTGTACAGCTTCGCCCCCTCGTGAATGACGTCTGCGCTGGCCGTCTGCGCCGGCGGCTTCGGTACCGGAGGAACGACATCCGGCGGAGTCGGGAAGGGAACGCTGCCGCCCAGTTTGAACGCGAGCAAGCGAGACGGTCCCCGCTTCGACTGCGGCGTAGCCATGGTCCATGCAGGAGCGAACAGGCGCGAACCCGATCCCCATCCCACCGGCAGCAACACATATTGCTCGCCGTTTACGGAATAGGTGACGGGGATCGATTCAATCGCCGATCCGGTCTGGATGGACCAAGCCTTCTTTCCGGTGTCGGCGGTGTAGGCCG
>Ga0209067_10002881_pt1 | contig 10067 bp, 8 predicted proteins | sample ColStrG_CSR_2013_FD_187199 | JGI IMG/M metagenome (GOLD analysis project Ga0209067, IMG submission 187199) | Freshwater sediment microbial communities in response to fracking from Pennsylvania, USA - Cold Stream Run_MetaG_CSR_2013 (SPAdes)... | ecosystem: Environmental > Aquatic > Freshwater >...
CTCGGGACGCTGGCCGACGAGCTGAAGCGCCAGACGGTGCCGCTGGTGGCCGACGCCCACCGGGTGGTCGACCAGGCCGCCACGGAGATGGAGCGGGTCAGCGCCGTCCTCGACTCGACCGAGTCGGTGCACGCCACGGTCGACTCGGCGTCGAAGCTCGCCTACCGGGCCTTCGCCAACCCGGTGGTGAAGGTGCTGGCCGTGCGGGCCGGCGCCGCCAGCGGCATGCGACGACTGGCCGGCAGCGCCCCCGCCGTGCCGGCGACCCCCGCCCCGCGGGACCGGAGCCGGTAGGGATGGCCCGTCGCACCGTCTGGCTGGTCACCGGCGCCGTCGCCGGCGCTGCCTCCTCGCTCTACGCCGAACGCAAGCTCAAGGCGACCCTGGAGGCGGCCTCGGCCCGGCTCGCCCCGGAGTCCCTGGTGTCCGGGGTGGGCCGCACCGCCCGGCAGGCGGCACGCAGCACCGGCGGACGGGTGCGGGCCGCAGTGGACACCGGACGCAACGAGATGCACCGACGTGAGGACGAGCTCTGGGCCGACCTGGTGGCGTCGGGCGCGGTGGAGGTGGCGGAAGCCACCGGTGCCGCGGCCAGCGGTGCACGCAACGGGGACCGCGCCGCGGTGGACGTCGCCCCGGGCACGTCGGGCACCCCGGCGCGAGCAGACGGCGCGCCCGACACGCGTGGCGGCGCCGACGGGCACGCCGGCCGGGGCCGGGGCCGACGCCGGACCCGCAGATCCCCCTCCCACCTGGGCAAGTAGGATTTGCGGTCGTGACCTCCGCCACGGCGCACGACGCCGATCACCTGCGTTCCGCGTTCACCCGCTTCTTCGTGGCGCGTGGGCACACCGCCGTTCCCTCGGCGAGCCTCATCCCGCACGACCCCTCGGTCCTGTTCACCATCGCCGGCATGGTCCCGTTCAAGCCGTTCTTCCTGGGTGATGAGGTCCCGCCCTGGACGCGTGCGACGTCGGTGCAGAAGTGCTTCCGAACCGTGGACATCGACATCGTCGGCACCACGCTGCGCCACTGCACGTTCTTCGAGATGCTCGGGAACTTCAGCTTCGGCGACTACTTCAAGTCCGAGGCCATCCCGTTCGCATGGGAGCTGGTCACCGAGGTGCTCGGCATCGACGGCGACCGTCTGTGGGTGACGGTCTACGAGACCGACGACGAGGCCGAGGCCATCTGGCGTGACGAGGTCGGGGTGCGTCCCGAGCGCATCCAGCGGCTGGGGGACGACAACTTCTGGAAGATGGGCGACACCGGTCCGTGCGGTCCGAGCTCCGAGATCTTCATCGACAAGGGTGCGGCCTACGGGGCCGACGGGGGCCCGGCCTTCGGCGGGTCGGAGCGGTTCGTCGAGATCTGGAACCTCGTCTTCATGCAGTACAACCGGAGTGCGGACGGCTCCCAGGAGCCGCTGCCCCGGCCCAGCATCGACACCGGCGCCGGCCTCGAGCGGATCCTGCCGGTGATCCAGGGCGTCGACTCGCTGTACGACACGGACCTGTACGTCCCCATGCTGGACGTGGCCCAGTCGATCACCGGCCGCACGTACGGCGGCGACGAGCGCACCGATGTCGGCCTCCGTATCATGGCCGACCACGGCCGCGCCATGGCCATGCTGGTGGCCGACGGCGTCCTGCCCTCCAATGAGGGCCGGGGCTACGTGCTGCGCCGCATCATCCGCCGCGCCGTGCGGCGGGCCCGTCAGCTGGGCGTGACCGAGCCCTGCACCGAGCGCCTGGTCGACGCGGCCGTGGGCGTGCTCGGCGCCGCCCACTCCGGCCTGGCCGAGCAGCACCGGCTGGTGGTCGACGTGGTCGCCCGCGAGGAGGAGGGCTTCCTCCGCACGCTGGCCACCGGCTCGGCCATCCTCGAGGAGGTCCTGGCATCAGGTGCGCCGACCGTGCCTGGTGAGGTTGCGTTCCGGCTCCACGACACCTACGGCTTCCCGGTGGAGCTGACGGTGGAGATCGCCGAGGAGGTCGGCTCCAAGGTAGATCTGGAGGGCTTCGAGGCGGCCATGGACCGACAGCGCACGCAGGCACGGGCGGCGGCCCGGTCCGGACGGGCCACGGCGGGCGACGAGGCCTACCGCTCGGTGCTCGACACCGAGGGCACCACCACGTTCGTCGGCCGGTCCCCCGACGCCTATGCGGCCCCGGCCCGGATCGTGGCCGTGCTGGTCGACAACGACCCCGAACGGACGGGCCAGGTCGAGGTGTTCCTGGACCGGACGCCGTTCTACGCCGAGTCCGGTGGTCAGATGGGCGACATCGGTACCATCGTCACCGAGACCGGCACCGCCCTCGTCTTCGACACGGTGTCCGCCCTCCCCGGGCTGACCTCGCACCGGGCCACGGTCACCGGCGAGCTGTTCGCCGGTCAGGACGCCCTCGCGTCCATCGACGGACCCCGGCGCGACGCCCTGCGCCGGAACCACACCGGTACCCACCTGCTGCACGCCGCCCTGCGCTCCGTGCTCGGGGACCAGGTCCGTCAGCAGGGGTCGCTGGTGGCGCCCGACCGCCTGCGCTTCGACTTCAGCCACCATGGCGGCGTGGCGCCCGAGGAGCTGGCCGCCGTGACGTCCCTCGCCAACGCCGACGTGCTGACCGACGCCGCCGTCACCGTGGAGGAGACCTCGAAGGCCGAGGCCGAGGCGATGGGCGCACTGGCCTTCTTCGGCGACAAGTACGGCGAGCGGGTCCGGGTGGTCCGGGCCGGTCCGCATTCGGTGGAGCTCTGCGGCGGCACCCATGTCGGCGCCCTGGGCATGATCGGCCCGATCACCATCGTCTCGGAGGCGTCCATCGGGTCGAACACCAGGCGGATCGAGGCCGTCACCGGGACCGGCGCCCTGGACCGAATGGCGTCGCGCGAGCTGCTGCTGGCCGAGGCCGCCGCACTCCTGCGCACCGATCCCGAGCATGTGCACGAGGCGATCGAACGGCTCCAGGAGCGCCAGAAGGCGGTCGAGAAGTCGCTCGAGCAGGCGCAGACCCGTGAGCTACGGGCCGAGGCCGGCTCACTGGCCGGGGACGCCGTGGGTGGTGCCGTCGTGGCCCGTCGGGACGGGCTGACCCCGGACCAGCTCCGGGACCTGGCCCAGGCGGTCCGGTCCCAGGGCGGACTGCGGGTCGTCGTCATCGGCGGTAGTCCCGACGGGGTGAAGGCGTCGGTGGCCGTCGCCGCCGACCGGACCGCCGGACACGAGGCCGAGGGCGGCCAGCTCCACGCCGGTGACCTGGTCAAGCAGATCGCACCGCTGCTGGGCGGCGGCGGTGGGGGATCCCCGGAGGTGGCTGTGGCCGGCGGCAAGGACCCGTCCGGCATCGACGGCGCCCTGGACGAGGCCCGTCGGCTGACCTCGGGTGCCTGAGCCCACCGTCGATCGCCCCGGGCGGGCGGTCGGTGTGGACCTGGGTGCGCGGCGCATCGGCATCGCCGTCAGCGACTCGGCCGGCACCCTGGCCACCGGGCGCGGGACCATCGTCCGGTCGGGCGACGTGGAGCGGGACCGGCGGGAGCTGGTGGCGCTGGCCCGCGAGGAGGAGGCGGTGGTGGTGGTCGTCGGGCACCCCCTGTCCCTCGACGGGACGCGGGGCCCTGCCGCCCTGGAGGCCGAAGCCGAGGCCGCCGCCCTTGCGGGGCTGCTCGAGCCGCACGGCGTGCGGGTCGAACTGTTCGACGAGCGGCTCACCACCGTCTCGGCCCACCAGGCGTTGACCGCCGGAGGGACGCGGGGGCGCAACCAACGGGCCGTGGTCGACCAGACGGCGGCCGCGGTCATGTTGATGGCATGGCTCGACGGACGTCGGGCGGCCCGATGACGGGCCCGGTGGACCCCGGCGTTCCGGCCGACGCCGACGGACCCCTCGGATCGGCGTTCCCGTCCGCCGACCTGCCCGATGGCGCCGTCCCCTACGAACAGGACGCCGCCCCCCGGACGATCGATCCCCGCACGCCGCCCGCCGGTCACGGTCGGACCCCGCACGGGCGGGCCCGCCACCCCTGGCGGCTGGCCGCCCTGGCGCTGATCGTGATCGGACTGCTGGTCCTGGTGGGCGGCTATCTGTGGGTCCAGCACGAGGCGAACCCGTCCGGACCACAGGGCGCGCAGGTCGTAGTGACCGTTCCGGTCGGCTACGGCGAGAACGCCACCGCCTCGCTGCTGGCGGAACGGGGAGTGATCACCAGCAGTCTCGCCTACCGGATCTGGTCCCAGTTCAACAGCCTGCCGGGCATCCGACCGGGCCCGTACGCCTTCCGGGCCAATTCGTCGTTCGCCCAGGCCCAGGCGGTCCTGGCCGGCGGGCCCAACGTGTTCCCACTGGAGGTTCCCCCCGGGTTCACCGTGTCGGAGCTGGCGACCCGGGTCGGACAGCTCCCCGGCCACGACGCGTCAGCCTTCGACCGGGCCGCCACCGACGGGTCGGTGCGGTCGCCCTGGCAGCCGACCGGTGTCACGAGCCTCGAGGGACTGCTGGCCCCCGGCACCTATATCGTCCCGCCCGGGGAGACCGACCGGCACCTACTGCAGCGCATGGTGGACCGGTTCGACGCCCAGGCCGCCCAGATCGGACTGGCCTCGGGTGCCGGGACACTCGGGCGCACGCCGTACCAGGTGGTCATCATCGCCTCCATCGTGGAGAAGGAGGGCGTCATCGCGAAGAACCTGGGACCGGTGTCCCGGGTGATCGTCAACCGGCTGGCCCGGGACATGCCCCTGCAGATGGACTCGACGGTGCTCTACGTCCTGGGCCGTGACGGGGGCACGGTGACGTCGGCCGACCTGCGCACCGTCAGCCCCTACAACACCTACCTCAACAAGGGCCTTCCGCCGACGCCCACGTGCTTCCCCTCCCGGGCGGCGCTGGTGGCCGCGCTGCACCCGCCGCCGGGCTCCTGGCTGTACTTCGTGGTGGTCGCACAGGACGGCACCGAGGCGTTCGCCGACACCTACGCCGGCCAGCAGGCCAACGAGGCCATCGCGGCACAGCACGGCCTGGGCTGAGCGCGGGAGACTGGGGTATGGGACCGGACGGCACCGACGGCGGCGTGCTCCGCCCTCCCGAGGGCGTGGCACCCTCCACGGTGGTCGTCGGGGTCATCGGATTCCCCGTGGCGCACTCGCTGTCGCCGCTGCTCCACAACACCGCCTTCGGCCAACTCGGCATCGACTGGGCGTCGTTCGCGTTCCCGGTGCGACCGGGAGACGCGGTCTCCGCCCTGAACGATGCCCGGGCACTGGGGATCCGCGGACTCTCGGTCACCATGCCCCTCAAGGAGGATGTGGCCGGAGCGGTGGCCCGCCTGACGGCTGCGGCCGAACGGCTCGGCGCGGTGAACTGCGTGGCCGCCGAGCACGACGGATGGCTGGGCGACAACACGGACGGCGCCGGACTGGTGGCTGCACTGGCCCGGGGCGGTCGGTTCGCGCCCGACGGGCGCCGGTGCCTGGTGGTGGGAGCCGGCGGCGCCGCCCGCGCGGTCGTCGCCGCGCTGGCCGATGCGGGGGCGGCCGAGGTGGTGGTGGTCAACCGCACCCCCGAACGGGCGTTGGTGGCCGCCACCCTGGCCGGGCCGGTGGGCCGGGTCGGGTCGGCGGGCGACGCGCCCGCCATGGACCTGGTGGTCAACGCCACCCCGGCCGGCATGGGTGGCGTGACCGGCGGGCCGGATGGCTGGCCGGTGGACCCTGCCCTGCTCGGCCCGGCGCAGGTGGTGGTCGACCTGGTCTACCACCCGCTGCGGACGCCCTGGCTGGCGGCGGCGGCCGGGCGCGGGGCGTCCACGATGAACGGTCTCGGCATGCTCGTGCACCAGGCGGCGCTCCAGATCGAGCGCTGGACCGGCCTGGAGGCCCCGGTGGACGCCATGTGGACGGCGGTAGCCGCCCGGTTGGACGCCTGAGACCCGTCACGATCCCCTGGGCGTCCTGGTGGCCGCCCGGCGACCGAGGGGGAGGAGGGCGGCCCGTGGCGGCAGGTGGGAGGCGGGTAGCCTGTCTGACCGGAGACCCTCTGTGACCTACGCAACCGACAGCCTCGCCACACGCTCGCGCCACGTGTCCACCCGGGTCGACCCGATCCTGCTCGTGACCACCCTGGTCCTCGCGCTCACCGGGATCGTCATGATCTTTTCGGCCACCAGGGGGAAGCTCGCCCTGGCGGGGCTGGACCCGCACTACTACGTGAAGCGCCAGCTCACCTTCTTCCTGATCTCGCTGATCGTGCTGGTGGTGGTCGCCGCGTTCGACTACCGCCGGTGGGAGCAGTTGGCCACCATCCTGTACGTCGGGATCGTCCTGGCCCTGCTCGCCGTGCTGTCGCCGATCGGGTCCCACGCCCTCGGGTCCCAGCGGTGGTTCTCCCTGGGCCCGCTGCAGCTGCAGCCATCCGAATTCGCCACGCTGGTCCTGATCATCGCCATCGCCACCTACTGCGCCCGCCGGCCCGAGGGCCTCGAGTTCCGTGACCTGGTCCGCATGCTGCTGATGGCCGGGTTCCCGATCCTCCTGATCATCAAGCAGCCCGACCTGGGCACGGCCATCGTGTGCTCGGTCATCCTGCTGGTCATGCTGGCCGTCGCCGGCATGCCCGGGCGCTACCTGCTCCTGCTGGTGGTCGGCGCCATCGTGGTGGTGATCGTCGCCCTCAACCTCGGTCTGGTGAAGCACTACCAGATCCAGCGGCTGACCAGCTTCATCTCCCCGAACAGCGCCAGCGTGGCCGTCACCTACAACGTGGACCAGGCCAAGACGGCGATCGCCCACGGCGGCATCTTCGGTCAGGGACTCTTCCGTGGAGCGCAGACCAACCTGGCCTACGTTCCCGAACAGCAGACGGACTTCATCTTCTCGGCGGTGGGGGAACAGCTGGGCTTCGTGGGGGCCGGCGTGCTGCTCGTGCTCTACGGGATCCTGGCGTGGCGGGTCATGCGGGTGGCGATGCTGGCCAAGGACGCGTTCGGCCGGCTGCTGTGCTCCGGCGTGTTCGCCCTGCTCGTGTTCTCGGTGTTCGAGAACGTCGGAATGAACATGGGGATCATGCCGGTGGCCGGCATCCCGCTCCCGTTCCTCTCCTACGGCGGGTCGGCCATGATCGGCTTCATGGCCGCCATCGGGATCGTCACCAGCGTCCACCAGCGGAGCGTGCGTTGACGCTGCCCGACCAGGCGGCAGCCCCGGGCGGCGTGGCCGAACCGGTGGTGGACCCGTCCCCCGACGGTTCCACGACGGCCGGCAACGACCTCGCTGGCGTCCGGCCGGCCGGCACGGACACGACCGGCACCGACACGGGAGACACCGACACGGTCCGCATCGACACGGGAGACACCGACACGGTCGGCACCGACACGGCGCGCACCGGGCCGGATGTTCCCTTCCCGACGACCCGCAGGCCGCTGCCGGGCGACGCCGTGGACTTCCGGATGGCGCTGGTGTCCTCGGTCACGCTGGACCTGCCCAGCCAGCACCCGTCGGTGGTGCTGCGGGAGACGGACACGCCGAGGCGCCAGTTGACCTTCGCCATCGGGATGCCCGATGCCGTCGCCCTGTCCCATGCCCACCGGCGGATCGCCACGCCCCGGCCGCTCACCCACGAACTCATGAGCGACGCCCTCCAGGCCTTCGACATCGACGTGGTGGCCGTCCGGATCGTAGGTCGCACCGGGTCCGTCTACTTCGCCGAGCTCGACCTCCGGGGTCGCACCGGGCGGTCGGTGCTGTCATGTCGGCCCAGCGACGCGATCACCATTGCCCTCCACCAGCCGGTCCAGGTGCCGATCCTGATCGACGCACGCCTGCTCGAGTCCGAGGGCGACGTGGCCCCGCCCGGAGCCTGAGCCACCCCTGCCTGTAACCCTGACGGGGTGTCACCCGTTGTAATCGTCGAAGACAGGCGACGTGGCGGTCGGGGTACCGGAGGACGGACATGCTGTGGAGTGCGACCAAGGTGAGGCGGCGCCTCCAGATCCCGAGCCAGGAGTCGCTCCTGGCCTGGGCCAGGGCCGACGAGGTGGGCATGCACGTCCCGTTCCCGGTGGCAGGTGCCCTGAGACGCTGGGCGCCCTACGTGGCACTCACCGAGGGCGCCCTGTGGGTGTGTCGCTCGGGGGTGACCGCCCGGTTCGGTCTGGAGCAGGTGGTGATGACGACGCTGGTGGACGATCCCGACGGCGCCCTGCGGGTCGATTTCCTGACCGGCGACCCGCTGATCGTCCTCCTGTCCGACGGCGGCTCGTTCGTCCATGCGCTCGCCCGCGAGATCCGGGCGTTCGACCGGCAGCTGCAGCGTCGCGTGCCGACGACGCGGGTCACCGATGCGGCGCGGTCCGACGGCGGTGTCGTGCGGTCCGTGCACCCGTCCCTCGTCGGGGTCCCGGCGGACGGGGACGACGTGGTGCGACCGGGGACGGTGTTCGAGACGGACGAGGCCCGTGCGCTCCTGCACGAGGCGCATCTGATCGTGCGGCGCGAGCTGCGCCTGCTGCTCACCGAGGCCGGCACCCGGGCGGCGGGGCCCGGTCCGGGCTGACGGCACCCGGGACGTCGGCCCGTCCCGGTCAGCCGCCGGTCAGGAGCCGCCGTCGACGTTCCATGTCCTCTTCGTACTTGGCCTGTTCAGCGTTGTCGACGCCGGCCGATCCCTCGTCGGAGATCCGCATGAGCAGGGCCACGAGTACGTAGTTGGCGATGAGCGCCGACCCCCCGTAGGAGACGAACGGCAGGGTGATGCCGGTGAGGGGCAGGAGGCGGACGATGCCGCCGATGATGAAGAAGGCCTGGAACCCGATGATGAGGGTGAGGCCGGTGGCCACCAGCTTGGCGAATTCGGAGCGGGCCGTCTGGGCGATGCGGAGACCCGCACCGACGAGCAGCAGGAAGGCCACGACGATCATGGTGGAGCCGAGCAGGCCCATCTCCTCGCCGATGACGGCGAAGATGAAGTCGGTCCGGGCGTTGGCGATCGAATACGCGCCGAACCCGAGTCCGAGGCCGGTACCGGCGACGCCCCCGGTCCCCATCGCGAACCACGACCGGACCAGTTGGCCGCCGCTGCCGTTGGCCAGGGGCCACGGGTTGAGCCAGTCCTGGATCCGGACGTGGGTCTGGGACAGGTACTTCGAGGTGATGTAGGCCCCGATGCCGAAGAGCACCAGACCCAGCACCAGGTAGCCGGTTCGGCCCGTGGTCACCCACAGCAGGCCGATGAACAGGGCGAACAGCAGGGCCGAGAACCCGATGTCGTGCTCCAGGCTCATGATCATGATGGCGAACGCCCACGCCAGCACGATCGGCACCAGGGGCCGGGGGTCGAGCACCAGCCGGTTGCCGAAGCGGGCCGTCGGGATGGTGAGCAGCTCGCGCTTGTCGGCGAAGTACGAGGCGAAGAAGACGCACAGCAGGATCTTGGCCAGTTCCACCGGTTGGAATTCGAACGACCCGACCTGGATCCACAGGCGGGCGCCGTAGATGTTGGCCCCGAGGCCGGGCACCAGCGGCAGGAGGAGCAGGAGTGCGCCCCCCGCCAGCAGGAGGTAGCGGTAGCGGTCGAGGTCGCGGGACCGGCGGATGGCGAAGAGGGTGATCACGTAGGCACCCACCCCGGCGGCCGTCCACGCCGCTTGGAGCGGGGCGTAGTGCTTGCCCGTGCCGAGGTCGATCCGCGAGATCATCACGTACCCCAGCCCGTTGAGCAGGAAGACCACCGGCATGACCACCGCGTTGGCGTCCGGAGCGAAGATCCGGTTGGCGATGTGGGTGACCCCGCCGAGCGCCAGTATCGAGATCAGCAGGGGCGTGAGGTTGGCCGGGACCTTCGACGTGTTGCCGAGGATCATCAGCACGTAGGTGGCGACGACGATCGCCCCGGCCGCCACGAGCAGGCCGAGCTCGGTCCGACGGCGCGCCTTGACCCCGTGGCGCGCACGGGTGGTGGTCAGGGAACGCAGGGTGAGCGACGGCACTGCGGCGAGCCTACCGGTGGCCGGGGCCGGTGCGGGGGAGTGCGTTCCGCCGTCCCAGGGGTGCCGGCCGCCCACGGCCCGTCCGG
>Ga0209067_10002884_pt1 | contig 10062 bp, 4 predicted proteins | sample ColStrG_CSR_2013_FD_187199 | JGI IMG/M metagenome (GOLD analysis project Ga0209067, IMG submission 187199) | Freshwater sediment microbial communities in response to fracking from Pennsylvania, USA - Cold Stream Run_MetaG_CSR_2013 (SPAdes)... | ecosystem: Environmental > Aquatic > Freshwater >...
GGGCGAACAGTCCCCGGGCGTCACCGATATCACGGACACGCTGCCCGAGCCGCACCTGGCGTTGCGCGTAAACGGCGTGCGCATCGCCGCCCGCGGTGGCAACTGGGGCATGGATGACGCCATGAAGCGCAGCGGACGCGAGCGCCTGGAGCCGTACTTTCGCCTGCACCGCGAGGCGCACCTGAACATCATCCGCAACTGGATGGGAACGAATACCGAGCCCCAGTTCTACGACCTGGCCGACGAGTACGGGCTGATGATCCTCAATGATTTCTGGCAGTCGACCCAGGACTACCAGGTGGAGCCGCAGGACCCGCAGCTCTTCCTGGCCAACCTGCGCGACACCGTGGCGCGCTACCGCAATCACCCGTCCATCGTCGTCTGGTTCGGCCGCAACGAGGGAGTGCCCTATCCGCTGCTCAACGAGGGCATGGATGAGGCCCTGGCGCAGCTGGACGGGACGCGCTGGTTTACCGGCAGCTCCAACCGCGTGAACCTGCAGGGTTCCGGCCCGTACAGCTACAAGCCGCCCGAGGGCTACTTCACCGATCTTGCCACGGGCTTTTCCGTGGAGTCCGGCACGAGCTCTCTGTCCACGCGCGAATCCCTGGAGGCGGATATTCCTCCGCAGGACCGCTGGCCCATCGGCGATACCTATGCGTACCACGACTGGCACTTCGACGGGAATGGCGACACGCATGATTTCATGGCGGCGCTCGAGCGCAGTTTCGGCGCGGGGACGAGCCTGGAGGACTTCGAGCGCAAGGCCCAGATGATGAACACGGAGACCTACAAGGCCTTCTACGAGGGTTTTGCCGCCTACCTGTGGACAAAAAACAGCGGGCGCCTCATGTGGATGTCGCATCCGGCATGGCCCTCCAATTCCTGGCAGCTGTACAGCTGGGACTACGACGCCTCGGCCGCGTACTTTGGCGCCAAGGCAGCCAACGCGCCCGTGCACGCGCAGGTCAACCTCCCCGGCAACGAACTGGCCGTCGTCAACACGACCCGCGCGGATCGCCCGGGTCTGAGGCTGTCGGCATCCGTCGTGGCGCTGGACAACCGGCCGCTGTTTTCCCGCAGCGATGCGCTGGATGCACCGGCCAATCGCACAACCGTGCTTGCGCCGCTGCCGCTTGCCGGGCTGCTGGAGCGCGAGCCCATGCTGCTCGTCCGTCTGCGCCTGACGGACGCGCAGGGAGCCCTCGTGGATGACAATTTCTACTGGCGCGGCCGTGATGCCGCGGCGTACCGCGCACTCAATGCCCTGCCGCAGGAGCGCCTGGACCTGGCAGTGGCGCCTCCGGTCCTGGTCGGGGGCGAGCAGCAGATCACGGTCAGCCTGCGCAATGCGGGCAGCACGCCCACGCTCAACGCCAAGCTCACGCTCCTCGGCGCCGATGGCGCGCGCATCCTGCCGGTCTATTACTCGGCCAACTATGTGAGCCTGCTGCCAGGTGAGACGCAACAGATCACGCTGCGGGTACCCGCGGGCGTTGCGCTCGGCACGGGGGCTGCCCTCGCCCTGCGGGGTTGGAACGTGACGCCCGATCGTGTCCTGATACCCGCACGCTGACGCGCGTCGTCAAGCGCTCCGGCCCGCCCTGTCGGCGGGCCTTTTTTTTGACATCGTCCCGTCATCCGCTCGCGTTGCGCAGCGCAGCAGCCTGTGCTGGTTTCGCTCCTTCGCGCACGGCGATTTCGTGACGGTGGAACAGACATTTTGTGCAGAGCAAACGCCGCTGTCCTTGCGCGCATTGCCGCACTGCACGATGTTGTCGGCGCAACAGGCAAATACTATCAATTGATGGAAATATTGTTGACAGCGCTGACAATCGCGATTAATTTTCGCGTCGATGCAGGCCGTTGAACCGGTCGCAGGTGCAGCGCGACGTGCTCGTTGCCGCTGTCCTGCGAAGCAAAGCGACCCTGCTGCCAAAAACATAAAGCTGCCCGGCACGGTCTACCGTGCGGGCCAAACCAAGGAGAGGAAGCACCATGTCGCACCGAAAGGAGAAGCGGGTCCAGCGCTCGACGCACGCATTCAAGACGGCGGTCATCGCCGCGGCGACGCTCGAGGCCCTGTGTTTTCTGGCAGCACGTCCTGCCTATGCGCAGGCGGCGGCACCGGCCGCCACCAGCAGCCTCCCGGCGCTCGGTGACAAACCGGCGGCGGCGCCTGCCGAGACGGCCGTTGAGGCCATCGTCGTTACCGGATACCGCGCTTCGGTGGAATCCGCGCTCGACGCCAAGCGCCAGTCCACGCAGCTGATCGAATCGATCGTCGCCGAGGACATCGGCAAGATGCCGGATCAGAACGTGTCCGAATCGCTGCAGCGGCTCCCCGGCATCTCCATCAACCGTGCCGGCGGCAAGGGCACGCAGGTGCTGATCGACGGCCTGCAGAACAACCTCGTCACGCTCAACGGCGAAATCCTGCTGACCGGCCGCGAGATCTACTCCTCCGGCGAGGGTTCGGGCGGCGGCGGCGGCATACAGTATTCGTCCCTCGAGGGCATCCCCAGCGAGGAAATCGCTGGGGTGGATGTCATCAAGAACCCCACCGCGCGCGATCGCGAGGGCGGGCTGGGCGGCATCGTCGACCTCAAGACGCGTTCGCCGCTGGCCCAGGACCCGGGTTTCAACCTGAGCGCGAGTGCGCGCTTTGCCAAGGCCAGCGATGCCGACGGCGGATCCACGCCGCAGTTCACCCTGGTTGGCGGGTTCAAGGCCGACAGCCACTTCGCCATCACGGGCAGCCTGTCGTACGAGGATAACAAGACGCATGACAAGCAGTTCCAGGACCAGAACCGCAACCAGTGGCTGGTGACCAACACCGCGACCGTGGGTTCGTACGTGGGCAGCCCGGTGGCCGCCACGAATACCGTGCTGCCCGGTGGCCAGACCTACATCGATCCGCAACTCGCGTATTTCACCGACATCGACAATGAGATCAAGACCCACGGCGCGACGCTGGGCCTGGAGTACCGCTGGGACGACAATTTTTCCACGAGCTTCAACTGGTTCTACATCCACGAGGCCGAGGAAAGCTTCAGCTATTCCAACAAGGCCTGGTTCTCCGGCGGCAGCGGCGAGAACAATGCCGTGGGTGCGCCTGCGTCCTTTCCTGGCATAGACCCCTCGCAGCCCTACAACATCGATTCGCACGGCGTCATCACCAGCGCCACGATGATGGCCAACGGCGCGGAAACCTCGACGCTGTACGAGAGCAACCGGACCCGCGCCAACAACTACCAGTTGAGCACGAAGTTCAAGGACATCGCCGGTTTCCATGGCGACTTCGGCGCCTCCTATGCCAAGGCCAACGGTGACTATGAAGCCGCGCAGGCGGACGTCGAGCACGGCTATTACGGTGCCTTTGGCGGCACGGGCTCCATCCAGCCGGGTGCTCCGGGTTGCAACAACGGCGGCAACAACTGCACGACCGGCAACCACGGCTATTCCTGGAACTGGACCAATGGCGGAACCAGCGGCCTGCCGACGGCGACGTATACGAACAACAACGGCTACACGAACGTATTGTCCAACCCCGCGTACACGCTGTTCAAGTCGAACTGGGCCTGGGCCAATACGGTGGACGAGAAGAATTACGCGCTCAAGTTCAACGCCGAGAAGAACTTCGATGATGTGATCGAGATCAGTACCGGCCTGCGTTACGCCGATCGTGAGGTCGACTACGTGCACGGCCGTTACCTGGAGAGCGGTGCTGGCACCCTGGGCGTCGGCGGTGTCGGCGCCGGTACCGCGGCCGGTAACTGCTGTACCAGTGCATCCACCGGCACCTGGCTGTACTACCAGGATCCCGGCTACGCGCTGATCCCGTACTCGACGCCGCAGACCAATCCCGGCCTGCTCATGAATTACAACAACTTTGCCACGGGACAGATCGCGGTCAAGAACCCCTATACCGGTGGCATGACCAATCCGGGAACCTACCTCAATACCGTATGGAACCAGGCGGGAGTGCCCAACAACACCGAGCGCTTCTTCAAGGATCCGCTCAACTCCTACAACGTCAAGGAAAAGACGACCTCGCTGTACCTCATGGGTGACATGGAAGACGCCAAGTCCTTCCTGCATGCCAATTTCGGGGTGCGTCTGGTCCGTACCGACCTCACGGTCGAGGGTGGCCAGACCAATCCGAATGGTTCCACCTACGTGGGTTCGGCCTCCTGGAACGGCGTGGACGCCAACGACGTAGGCTTCACGAGCACGCGCAGCTACACCGACATCCTGCCTTCGGTCAATTTCGTCCTCAACGAAACCGATACCCAGAAGATCCGTTTTGGTGCCGCGCGCGTGGTCTCGCCGCAGAACCTCAACGACATCGGCCGCGGCCTGCAGTATGGCTTCACCCGCGCTCCGGACGGCCCTGGCGGGCAGGTTCGTTTCAAGTTCGACGGCGGCACGGCAGGTAACGCCATGCTCGATCCCTTCCGGGCCAACCAGTTCCACGTGGCCTGGGAAGACTATTTCGACAAGGGCGGCCTGCTCAGCGTGCAGTACTTCTACAAGTCGGTGGGCAACTTCGTCACCACGGCCAACGTTCCAACTTTCGTGAACGACGGCGTCGGCGGCAGCACGGCCAACGTCTCCACGCTCATCAACGGGGGTTCGGGCAAGATCCAGGGCATCGAACTGACGGGACAGTACGCGCTGCCGATGGGGTTTGGCGTGCAGGCCAACTACACGTTCAGCCAGTCGAGCTCGAGCCAGTCCGACTCCTTCGACAGCAATCTGCCGATTCCCGGTGTGGCCAAGAACTCCCTGAACCTCGTGGGTTATTACGAGAATCTGGGCTTCTCGGCGCGCCTGGCCTACGCCTGGCGCAGCACCTCGGTGAATTCCTCGGGGGCCGGTTCCTCGTTCTCCTTCCAGGACATCAACGGCAATCCCAAGGTGTACACGATCTATGCCGCACCCTACGGACAGGTGGACGGTCAGCTGGGCTACGATTTCACGAAGAAGCTCGGCGTGGTGCTGTCGATGGTCAATATGGGCAAGGCCAAGCAGCATACGTTCATGCAGTGGTCGAACGAGCCCTTCACGTATGACGATACCGGGCGCCGCATTTTCTTCGGCATCAAGGGCCGTCTGTAAGGCGGGCGTGGATTTCCCCCAGGCCTGACCTACGCTTCAGGGCAGCACCGCGTCGCGAGCGCGACGCGGTGCCGTTTTGCCACACCGGATTCCGCCATGGCTGTAGACCAGAATTGCGCGTCGAATGACGCGTCGTCCCACCCCCGCGGAGCGGGCCGTCCCGTGCGCCGCATTGCCATCCTGGGGGGGGGTACGGCCGGTTGGCTCGCAGCCAGCATGCTGGCGCGCGCGCTCACGGGTACGGGAACGGCGATCACGGTGGTCGAGTCACCGCAGATAGGCACGGTCGGCGTCGGTGAAGCGACGATTCCTCCCATTCTCGACGTCCTGCGTTTCCTGGGCATCGATGAAGCGGATTTTGCATTGCACACGAGTGCCACGTACAAGCTGGGCATTCGTTTTACCGATTGGCGCAGGACCGGCCATTCGTACTGGCATCCCTTTGGCACTTTGGGCGCGCCGATCAACCGGCGCCCCTTTTTTCATGCCTGGCAGCGTGCCTCTGCCATGGGCATGGAACCCAAGCTTCACGATTACAGCATCTGCACGGCGCTGGCCGAGCAGGGCCGTTTCCGCCGTCCGGACCCCGAGGGCGGTGCGGCGGCGGGGATCCGCTATGCCTTTCATTTCGACGCGGCCCTGGTCGCCGAATACCTGGCCGCCTATGCCGGAGGATTGGGCGTGGTCCGCTGGATGGGAACCGTGGTTGATGTGCGGCAACGCGCCGATGGGCTCCTTGAAACCCTCGTGCTCGAGGACGGTCGCACGCTTGCGGCCGACCTGTTTCTCGACTGCAGCGGCCTGCGCGGGGCGCTCATCGAGCAGGTGCTCAAGGCCGGCTACGAGGACTGGCGCGGGGTATTGCCCTGCGACCGCGCCGTAGCCATACAGACGCCGCTGACCGGGCCTCGCAACCCCTACACCGACTCCATTGCCATGGAGGCGGGCTGGCGCTGGAAAATCCCCCTGCGCAACCGCGTCGGCAATGGCTACGTATATGCCAGCCCGTTCATCGATGACGAGTCGGCCCTGGACGCGCTGCGCACGCAGATCGGCGAGGCGGCGCTGCGCGAGCCCCGCGTGATCCGCTTTACCCCGGGGCGCCGGCGTGTTTTCTGGGAGCGCAACTGCATCGCCCTGGGGCTGGCCTCCGGATTCCTGGAGCCGCTGGAGTCAACGAGCATCCATCTCGTCTACAGTGGCGTCTACCACCTGCTGGAGCACTTTCCGGACTGTGATTTCCTCGCGTCCAACATTGCGGCCTACAACCGGAGCGCCATCGAGGAGTTTGAACGTATCCGTGACTTCATCGTGCTGCATTACTGCCTCACGGAGCGTGACGATGCGCCGCTCTGGCGCTATTGCCGCACCATGGCATTGCCCGACAGCCTTGCCGAGCGCATCGCGACGTACCGCGAGACCGGTCGGATCCGCCCGCGGGCCGGCGAGCTATTCACCGATACCAGCTGGTTCTACGTGCTGGAGGGCATGGGCGTGAGGCCGCAGTGCTATGACCCGCTGCTTGACGTGGTCCCGGCAGACCGCCTGCGCGCCCTGCTGGACCGGCTCTCCAGCGAGGTGGCGCTCGCGGCCCTGAAGGCGCGCTCCCACGATTCCTGGTTCACGCGTGAGCCGGCCCCGCGTGTGGCTGTGGCGGCGCGTTCATGATGGTGGAGGGCGCGCTGCTGGCCGGAGTCGAACTGGGGGGCACCAAGTGTGTCTGCACGCTGGGTACCGGGCCCCAGGATATTCGCGAACAGTGGCGTGTGCCTACCGGTTCACCCGGACAGACGCTGGCGGCCATCAACGAACGCCTCGACGCCTGGGGCCGGGTGCACGGCAAGCCCGCGGCGCTGGGTATAGGATCCTTCGGGCCGCTCGACCTGCGGCGTTCCTCCCCGCGCTACGGATACATCACTTCGACGCCCAAACCGGGTTGGCGCGACGTTGACGTGCTCGGTGCCTTGGGTGCCGGCCGGGACCTGCCCTTGGCGATCGATACCGATGTCAATGCGGCGGCCGCGGCCGAGGGCCGCTGGGGGGCCGGCGCGGGCCTGGAGGATTTTGCCTACGTGACCATAGGCACCGGTATCGGCGTCGGACTGGTGGCGGGCGGGCAGCTGGTGCATGGCGCCAACCACGGCGAGCTGGGCCACATTCGTGTGGCGCGCGTGCCGGGCGATACCTGGCCGGGGGTGTGCCCGTTCCATGGGGACTGCGTGGAAGGCCTGGCCTCCGGTCCTGCCATACGGGCCCGTGCGGGCGCCTCGACCGAGCAGCTCCATCCCGAGGATCCGGCCTGGGATTTTGCCGCGCATGCGGTGGGGCAGATGCTGCATACGCTGACGCTGGCGACCGCACCGCGCCGGATCATCATCGGGGGCGGGGTCGGCTTGGGGCGCGAGGATTTTCTGGAGCGCGTCAGGCGCCATTTGCTCTCCAGCATCAATGGTTTTGTGGACATCGAACAGATTGCCGGTCCGCTCGATGCCTACGTTGTCCATCCGGGGCTGGGCGAGCAGGCCGGACCCCTGGGCGCGCTGGCGCTGGCGGCGGCCCGTGCTCGGGTGGCGCAGTGACGGCTGCTCATGCCTAAGGCCAAAGTTCCCCGACCCCGTACGGCGCGGGCCGCGCCGGCCAAGCCCGTGCGGCGTGCCGACGAAGCTCAGGCGCTGTCCGGCACCAATGCGGAGCGGGCCGGCGACCACAACCAGCGCGTCACCCTGCAGGTGATCCGGGTGGCAGGATCGGCGACCCGGGCCGAGATCACCGCCCGGACCGGCCTGACGGCGGCCACCGTCGCCAATATCACCGGGCGCCTGATCGAGGAGGGGCTCATACGCGAAACGGGACGCATACGCGGCAGCCGAGGGCAGCCGGCCATCAAGCTGGGCATCGATGCCGACGCGCGTTTCTCGCTGGGCATCAATGTCGACCGCGACCACATCACGGTGGTGCTGCTCGATTTTCTGGGTACCGTGCGCGCGCGCAAGTCCGTCGAAGTGGCGTTTGCCGGGCCGCAGACCGTGCAGACCTTCCTGTCCGAGGCCATTGGGGCACTCGTCAAGGAGGCTGGCATCGTGCGCGCGCGCGTGATCGGCTGTGGCGTGGCCTTCCCGGACGACCTTACGCGCACCCGCCTGCCAGAGCAGCCCGAGGCGTATTCGGAATGGGCCGGCACCGACATCACGCAGCTTGTTGCGAAAATCGTGCGCGTGCCGGTGCAGGTGGAGAACGACGCCGCTGCCGCGGCGATCGGGGAGATGCACTTTGGCGCCGGCCAGCGCTACCGCAGTTTTTTCTACTTGCTCGTCACGGCGGCATTGGGAGGCGGGGTCGTGATCGACGGTAGTTATTTTCGCGGCGCGGGCGGTCGTAGCGGGGAGATCGGCTGGCTGCAGGCGCCGCTCAAGGGCGGCAAATCCGCGCAGCTGCAACGTATTGTTTCGCTGTCGGGTCTGTACGAGCGCCTGGCGCACGCCAACATCCGGGTCCACGCGCCGGGCGATATCACCAGCCTCCCTCCCAAAGGCGTGACGGTAGTGCGCCGCTGGATCGGGGAGTCCACCGATGCGCTGGTGCCTTCGCTCCTGGCCATCAACTGCCTGATCAACCCGGATGCGATCCTCATTGGCGGGCGGCTCCCGGCCTCCGTCGTTGACCAGCTGGCGCAGTCCATCAACGAGCGACTCGCGGTCATCGGCGTGGATTTTCCCGCGGTTGCCCCGGTTGCCCGCGCCACGCTGGCCGATGATGCCCCCGCCGTCGGCGCGGCCATCCTGGCCTTCAGCGACAACTACCTTCCCGCACGCCACGCTTTGCTCAAACCCGGTCTCGACCCGTCTGCAGGAGTAACGCCTTGAATAGCCCATCCCGGGGAACGCGTACCGCGTTCCTGTGCGTCACCGTGCTGTTTCTCGCCTGGGGTTTCATCACGGCCCTCATTGATCCGCTGATACCCGCGGTCCGGGCCATTTTCCACCTGAGCTACACGGAATCGATGCTCACGCAGTTCGCATTTTTCATGGCCTACGGCCTGGTGTCGCTACCCGGTGCCGCCTTCATTGCACGCCGCGGATACGTGGGCGGTATAACGCTGGCGCTGGCCACCATGCTGGGGGGCTGCCTGCTGATGCTGCTGGCGACTCACCTGGCGCTGTACGCCCTGATCCTGGCGGCGCTGTTCGTCATCGCCAGTGGCATCACAGTGCTCCAGGTGGCGGCCAATCCGCTCGCCGCGGAACTCGGACCCACGGCGCAGTCGCATTTCCGCCTGACCCTGTCGCAGGCCTTCAATTCCTTTGGGACGGTGCTGGCCCCGTTCGTGGGTTCGCTGATCATGCTGCAAGGGGGCATGTTCTCCGGCGCCGGTGCCGATTCCGAGCAACTCCGGACGGAGGCGCTGGCCAGCGTGCGTCAGTCGTTCATCCTGGTGGCCGTCTGCATCGCCGTGCTGCTGAGCCTCGTCGTGCTTGCGCGCCGGCGCCTGGCCGTGCAGGCCACGTCCGGGCCCGTGCGCATCCTGCCCGCGCTCCAGTCTTCCTTCGCCTGCATGGGTGCCCTGGCGATTTTCCTGTACGTGGGCGCCGAGGTGTCCATCGGCAGCGTCATGATTGCGTACCTGCACCAGCCGGCCGTGCTCGATATCGCCATCGAACGCGCGGGGCAACTCCTGAGCCTGTACTGGCTGGGTGCCATGGTGGGTCGCTTTGGCGGCAGCATCATCCTCACGCGCGTGGCGGCCCCGCGCGTAGTGTTCGGGGCCAGCGCCACTGCCGCGCTGCTCTGTCTCGTCGTGTGCTTCGCCGGCGGCTGGATCGGAGCGGTGGCTGCCATATCCATAGGCCTGGTGAACTCCGTGATGTTTCCCACGATCTTCACGCTCACGCTGGAGCGGTCGACGGCCGGTTCCGCAGCCACCTCGGGCCTGCTGTGTACGGC
>Ga0209067_10002885_pt1 | contig 10061 bp, 7 predicted proteins | sample ColStrG_CSR_2013_FD_187199 | JGI IMG/M metagenome (GOLD analysis project Ga0209067, IMG submission 187199) | Freshwater sediment microbial communities in response to fracking from Pennsylvania, USA - Cold Stream Run_MetaG_CSR_2013 (SPAdes)... | ecosystem: Environmental > Aquatic > Freshwater >...
CGTCAACCTGACGCATGGGCACAATGGTTTTCTGACTGCGGCGCTGCTGGCGGGGGGGCTGCTGGCGCTGGACAAGCGTCCCGTTCTGGCGGGGCTGCTGTTTGCCTGCCTCGCCTATAAGCCGCAATATGGCCTGTTGATTCCGCTGGCGCTGGCTTTTGGTGGCTATTGGCGGGTGTTTTTCGCGGCGGCATTTGGGGTGGCGGCGCTGACTTTGGCAACTTTGCTGGCCTGGGGGACAGCGCCGTGGCTCGCGTTTTTTGACAGCCTGACCTTCTCGCGGGTGGAACTGCTTGAGCAGGGCAATACCGGCTTTCATAAAATGCAGAGCATTTTCGCGGCCGTGCGTTTGGCGGGCGGTTCGGTTTCACTGGCTTACGGGGCGCAGGGCATTTTGGTGGCCGCGTTGCTCGTCACCGTGGCCTTGATCTGGTTACGGGCCACGGATTGGCGGCTGAAATCAGCGGCGCTGCTGGTGGGGTCTATTCTGGCGACGCCCTATTGTCTCGACTATGACATGATGGTGATTGCACCCGCTTTGGGGTTTGTGGTGGTTTACGGGCTTGAGCGCGGGTTTTTGCCCTATGAAAAGAGCCTGCTGGCCTTGATCTGGCTGATTCCATTAGTGGCGCGAAATCTGGCCGAGGCGACGCTTGTTCCGTTCGGGCTGATCTCGATGCTACTGCTTTACGGGCTGATCTGCCGCAAAGCGCTGTTGAATGGACAAACGCTCAGCGCGGCGCAGGCCGCAGCGGTTTAGCCGATTGTCGATGGTGCGCGGGCGCGTTTTCGCGTTATAAAACTCTCCAAATACACACCCTTGGAGGAGCCGCCCGTGACAGAAACTTTTAACGACAAGAATCTTGCCGTTTACGACCAGAATCTGGAACGCAATCCGGCCAACCACCAGCCGCTGTCGCCGGTGCCGTTTCTGGAACGCGCGGCCTCGGTTTTTCCGGATCATTTGGCAATTGTGCACGGACCTTTGCGGCGCACTTACGCTGAGTTTTATGCTCGCGCGCGGCGGCTGGCCTCGGCGCTGAAAATGGCCGGTGTTGGCAAGGGCGATACGGTGAGCGTGATGCTGGCCAATACACCGCCGATGCTGGAATGTCATTATGGCGTGCCGATGATCGGCGCGGTGCTCAATACGCTGAACACCCGCCTCGACGCCGCCGTTCTGGGCTTCACGCTTGACCATGCCGAAGCCAAAGTGGTGATTACCGACCGCGAATATTCCATGGTGATGAAAGAGGCGCTGGGCACAGCCAAAGTAAAGCCTCTGGTGATCGACTTTGACGATCCGGAATTTACCGGCACGGGCGAGCTGCTCGGCACAATTGAATATGAGGCATTTATCGCCAAGGGCGACCCGGATTTTGCCTGGAGCCTGCCCTCCGATGAGTGGGACGCGATTACGCTCAATTATACCTCCGGCACCACCGGCGATCCGAAGGGTGTGGTTTATCACCATCGCGGCGCTTATTTGCTCGGCCTGTCCAATGTCCTTACCGGCAATATGGGCCGTCATCCGGTGTATTTGTGGACTTTGCCGATGTTCCATTGCAACGGCTGGTGTTTTCCGTGGTCGGTGGTGGCCGCCAATGGCACACATATCTGCTTGCGGGCCGTGCGCGCCAAGCCGATTTTTGACCTGATTGCCGAGCACAAAGTGACGCATCTGTGCGGCGCGCCGATTGTGATGAGCACTCTGCTGGCCGCGCCGGATGAGGACAAAAAGCCGCTGCCGCATGTGGTCGAATATTTTGTCGCGGGAGCGCCGCCGCCCGCCGCCGTCTTGGGCGCGATGAAAACCGCTGGATTCAATGTCACGCATATTTATGGCCTGACCGAAACCTACGGCCCTTCCGTCGTTAATGACTGGAAGGACGAGTGGAACCATCTGCCTGCGGACGAGCAAGCGACCCGCAAGGCGCGCCAAGGCGTGCGTTACATCAGCCTGGAAAATCTCGATGTGCTCGACCCCGCCACCATGCTGCCCGTGCCCGCTGATGGCGAGACGATGGGCGAAGTGATGATGCGCGGCAATGTGGTGATGAAGGGCTATCTGAAAAACCCGAAAGCTACGGCGGAGGCCTTTGCAGGTGGCTGGTTCCATTCGGGTGATCTGGGCGTCAAATATCCCGACGGCTATGTGCAATTGCGCGACCGCTCGAAGGACATCATCATTTCCGGCGGCGAGAATATTTCCAGCATCGAAGTTGAGGACGCGCTTTACAAGCACCCGAGCGTGGGCGCGGTGGCGGTTGTCGCCCGCCCGGATGAGAAATGGGGCGAGACGCCCTGCGCCTTTATCGAACTCAAGCCCGGCAAAACGGCCACGCCGGAAGAGCTGACCGCATGGTGCAAGAGCCATCTGGCTGGTTACAAAGTGCCGCGCACCTTCATCTTTGCCGAACTGCCGAAAACCTCCACCGGCAAGATGCAGAAATATCTGCTGCGGGCGCGGGCGAAGGCGCTGTAGGCGGGTTACTTGCGGACTTTGCCGAACTCTCCTCGTTGTGGCATAGATGCGAAAAAGGGGAGAGAACCATGGATGTGCTGATGTCGGTGCCGATGCCGCCGCTGGTTGTGGACGGCATTGCCGCGAAGATGAACCTGCACCGGCTGTGGGAATTGTCCGAGGCGGAACTGGCTGTTCTGGCTCCGAAAATCCGCGGAATGGCCGCAGCCTATGGCAAGCCGATCGATAGCGCGCTGATGAGCCGGTTTCCCAAGCTCGAAATCGTGTCGAGTTTTGGCGTCGGCTATGATCATGTCGATGCTAAATGGGCGGGCGCGCATAAGATCATCGTCACCAATACGCCGGACGTGCTGAACGAGGAAGTGGCCGATACGGCGATGGCGCTGCTGCTCAACACGGTGCGCGAATTGCCACGAGCAGAGCGTTATCTGCGCGCGGGAAAATGGCGAGAGGCGAATTTTCCGCTCACCGCGACCTTGCGTGGCCGCACCATGGGGATTTTCGGGCTGGGGCGGATCGGCAAGGCGATCGCGCGGCGCGCCGAGACTTTCGGGCTAAAGATTGGCTATTATGGCCGCAATCCGCAGGCGGATGTCGCCTATCTGTATTATCCGACACTGCAGGCGCTGGCCGAAGCGGTCGATGTTCTGATGGTGATCGCGCCGGGCGGTCCGGCCACCAAAAACATGGTCAATGCCGAGGTTCTGGCGGCGCTGGGGCCGAACGGCATTCTGATCAATGTGGCACGCGGCTCGGTGGTGGACGAGGTTGCACTGATCGAGGCTTTGCAAAAAGGCGTGATTTTAGGCGCGGGTCTTGATGTTTTTGCCGATGAGCCAAACGTGCCGCAGGCTTTGCTGGAAATGGAACATGTGGTGCTGCTGCCACATGTCGGCTCGGCCTCGCAGCATACGCGCAATGCGATGGGCCAGTTGGTGGTGGACAATCTGGCGGCCTGGGCAGCGGGAAAAGGCCCGCTGACACCGGTTGCGGAGACCCCGTGGACAGGCTAGACCAAGGCCTTTCCACATCTGTGAGGTGTGACATGCTGATTCGCACGTTTTCATTGGTTTCTCTGATTTTTGCCGCCGCGCTGGCGACGGTGTGCTTTTTGCCGGTTCAAGCGGCGCAACCGCAATTTTCCGGCCAGTGGGATATATCGCTCGACAACACCAACCGGAAGTGCCGCGTAACCTTGCGCCCGGAAAGCGGGCCAAACGGCTATGCCTTGGCCATGCCTTTTGGCTGCAAGCGCGCATTGCCCATATTGCTCGACGTTGAGCGCTGGAAGGGTGATCCGGACAAAAATCTGGTGTTTGCCACGGCTGCAGGCACCACCATTCTGGATTTTCAATGGTTGCCCGACCGTAAGGCCCTGGCCTCCAAGGGGCCGGACGGCGAGGCCTATCACATCGAACCCGCCGACCATAATGCCAAGGTGGCGGCCAATCTGGTGCCCGCCAAACCCACCGTGCTTGACGCGCCCTCGCTCGCAGCACTGGCGGGAAAATACACGGTCATCCGCGATGCGAAGACCGTATCGATCTGCACTTTGAATCTTCTGGCAGGTAAGCCATCGGCCAAGGGCAATTTCAGGGCCGCGCTGGAGGCAGGTTGCACCGATCCCGGAATGAAGATTTTTGATCCGGTCGGCTGGCGGATCGAGGACGACAAGCTTGTTCTCGTCGCGCGGCGCGGCCATGAAGCCAGCCTCGCGAAACTGCCGGACGGCACATTTGGCAAAGATATCGAACCCAAAAGCAGCAAGACCCTGATTTTGAAGAAGCTCTAAGCCTGTTTGGCGTCCTGCATCAGACGGGACAGGCTGATCTTCTGCTGGCCGAGTGCGTCAAAATTCGTAGGGTCAAGCCAGGTTTCAAAGGCTTGCCGCACTTTTGGCCATTCGCTGTCGAGCATGGAATACCAGGCGGTGTCGCGGTTGCGGCCCTTGACGATCAGGTGCTGGCGGAACGTGCCCTCGTAAGTGAAGCCAAAGCGCTCGGCAGCGCGGCGCGAGGGGGCATTGAGCTCGTTGCACTTCCATTCATAGCGGCGATAACCCAGCTCAAATATATGTTTGGCCATCAGATACATCGCTTCGGTGGCACCGGGTTTGCGCTGGAGATCGGGCGTATAGAGGATATTGCCGACCTCGATGACGCGGTTGGCTGAATCGATTCGCATGAAAGTGGCGTAACCGACCGCATGGCCGGAGCCATTGGCGAGAATAGCGAAAAACAACGGGTCTGTAGAGGCCGCCTTGGCCTCAATATGTTTGGCGAAACTGGCTTTGTCAGCGAAGGGCGCTTCATAGAGATAGTCCCAGACGTGCACATGCGGGCCATGCGTGCGCTCGTAAAGATCGTCGATATGGGCAGCGCTGAGCGGCACCAGGGTGACATAGCGCCCTTCGAGCGTCTGATGTTGCGGACGCAGCGCGGGCTTGGTGTCAACAGGCGCGCCGACAGGGCGGTTTTGGCTCATTTTGCTGCTTTTTTTGAGAGAAACGTTGTGACAAGAATGAATCGGCGCTGCGGATTTGTCCAGATGTCTTAATTAGCCAGCAACAGCCGGTTTTTCGGCCAAATCCACCTGAACTGCGTCACGGAACAGGGCTGTCACCGCAGTTTCCAGCAAATCTTCGGCGCTGACGGTGCAATGCTCGCCAGTCAATTGTCCGGCCTGCCGCAAAGTGGCGACGCCGTGCGAAAAAGCCCAGATTTGCAACGCTAATTTTTGCGCGGCGAGCGGACTTGCGCCAAATTGCGCCAGAACGGCGGCGGTTGCATGCTTCAACAACTCCAGTGAATCATCCGAAGTTTTGAGGGTTTCGGACGGCGCTGTCTGGCCAAAAATCGCGGCATAAAAGCCCGGTTCTTCCTGCGCGAAGGCCTGATAGGCCGAGCCCATACGCATCAGCGCGCCCAAAGCGTCGGGCCTGCCATCATCCCAAGCCTCTTTGAGGCGCTGATGAAACAGAGAAAAGCCTTGGCTACGCAATTCCCCCAGCAGGGCGTTGCGGTCCGGAAAATGCCGGTAGGGCGCGGCCGGAGTGACGCCCGCCAGCTTCGCCGCTTCCGCCAACGTAAACCCAAACGGGCCATGCTGGCCCACAAGGTAACGCGCCGCCTCAAGCAGCGCGTTTTTGAGATGTCCGTGGTGGTAGCCGCGGCGGGGACCGCAGAAAGGATTTTGCCGCATAATTTCAGTCTAATGTGATTCCGCGCAAATGGCGAATTGCCTGTTTATTCATCTGTGCCTGCTTACAAGGCGCGTTCAAGCATAAATCCGCCGCCAATTTACACAATCGTGTCTTTTTCGTGACAAAATTATTGCCTTTGACGGCCCCGGTTTCGAGATTAGCTTTCTATTAATGTCGAGATGAGGAGATGTTGCCATGATGATGACCCATAAAATGGATCTTATCGCTGTTGTTGCTGCTGTTGTTTCAGTTGGCATGTTTATTGTGGCTGTGCACTGACCGGCTAAAAATCCACGCCAACCGGGATTAACGCTGTTTCGGGCCGGCGCTTTACTTTTTCGGGTAACCTGTTGTTAACTCTTTTTCTGCGCTTCAGGGCGTAAATGTCGGCAAACATTTTGCTTTCGGCAGAATCCGTTAAGCGATGGGCAAATAATCAAGACATGTGGAGTGCAGGCCTGTTCAAGGACTGATCGGCTTGAACAAATTTGAAACCGCGAAAAGCCGGAAGATATTCCCGGCTTTTTTCATTCCTGCCTTGAATGTCCTCAAGTCCTGATCAGTTTGGCAACCATTTTTTCCAGAACATCAGTGGATTTGACGTATCAGCCGGAGTTGCAGGCTCGGAGCCGGGCACCATGGTCATCTTGCGATAACCTTTCGGCGGCTCGGTCAGCCATTCACGGTCGGGTTCCTGTCCGACCGCAACGGTGGTTTTGTCCGGCATCATTTCATTCATGCCCTTATGCAGGGCGTCCGCCTGTTCTTTGGTAAGCGGGCAACCGCCGCCCTTGCAATCACGCGCATTCGGGCTGATCGACGTATCCTGCGGGGCGATGCGGCTGACCAGACGGGCGTTTTTGTCCTGTTGTTCCGGGCGAACTTTCGGGTCAAATCCCACCGGCAGTTTCGCCAGTTCAGCCGCTTTTTTCGCCCGCAGCACGTCCGGATCGTTCGGCCAGGCAGGGGTTGGTTTTTCCAGCGCCTGCTGCGGCTTGGGCAAAGCGGTTTTGCCTTTCGGCGGCAGCACCAGCGGGGCGCGGTCGCGGTAATCAATATCCGGCGATTTGGCATTGTCGATGCCGAGCAAACCGCCCACTTCGTGAATGAGCGTATCGTCGCCGTCATCAGCGGCCAGCACCTGTCCGCCGGACAAGGTCAAGGCAAGGCCACATGTCGCAAGTGCCAGTGTGGCGCGGGCAAAAACCGGGTTCGAGCGGAGCAATTTTGGATGACGCATACGTATGACCCTCAGAGTCCCTGGAGATTTTCTGTCCTTGGAGATCTTGCAAAATGCCCGCCAATCGCGGCGAATACGAGGCAAAACTTCAGGTTTGTTCATCTCTTACAAAAAATGACTCATACAGCAGAAGCACGACGCCCGCAACGATGGCGATATCGGCAAGGTTAAACACGCCCCAGGGCGAGAATCCGGCAAAATGCACGTGAAAAAAATCGGCCACCGCGCCAAAGCGCAACCGGTCCAGAGCGTTGCCGGTAGCACCGCCCATCAACATGCCAAGCGCCGCACTGGTTAAAGCACTGGTCGAGCGGAGCATCCAAATCCCGAACGCCAGCACCGCCACCGCATAAACCGCCAACAAGGCGATGCGGCCCGCATCACTGTCCGCAGTAAACAGCGAATAGGACACGCCCCTGTTCCAGGCGATGATCACATCGAGAAACGGGGCCAGCCGCACGCCCGCCTGAGTCTCGATGCCATAAACGTCGAGCATCCAATATTTGAAGCCCTGATCAATGCCAAAGGTCAGCAGCGCCGCGACAATGCCAACCGGAAGGGGGTTTAGGCGCAGCGCCGCCATGGTCAGGCCCATTTTCCGGCGGCGCGCAGCTCGTGCAGCGCCTGAGCATCGCGGGCGGAGACATCGGGGAAGGCGGGGTCCGCGCCGACATCCGGGGTGATCCGCCAGCTGCGGGCGCATTTTGTGCCCACGGCCTTGGCTGGAACAACGGCGACGCCCGCAACATCTGCGAGGCGGAAGGCGTCCGCCGGGCCTTCGCCTGCGACAATCTGCAGCGCCGAAGTGATGCAGATTTCGGCCATATCAACGCCGTCCAGCGTGCTTAGCAGCGCGGAATCGGCGATATAGAGTTGCGGCGCGGCCTCGAGGCTGGAGCCGATCCGCTTTTCAGCGCGTTCCTTTTCAAGCGCGCCAGTGACCACCGCGCGGAGGCGGCGGATGTTCTCCCATTTGGCGGCAAGGACTTCATCGCGCCATTGCGCCGGAATGTTCGGGAACTGTTCGAGATGCACCGAAACGGCGTTAGGGTCACGCGACAGCCACGCTTCTTCCGCCGTAAAGGCCAGAATCGGGGCCAGCCAGACCGTGACGGCGCGGAAAATATGGTCGATGACCTCCAGCGAGCCGCGACGCTTGAGGCTGGAGATTGGCTCGCAATAGAGCGCGTCCTTGCGGATATCGAAATAAAACGCTGACAGGTCGGAATTCATGAAGGTGGAGAGCGACGAAATCACCTTGGCATAGTCAAAATTGGTGTAAGCACCGCGCACCACGCCATCAAGTTCGGCCAAGCGATGCAGCATCAGGCGCTCAATATCGCTCATTTTCGCGAAGCCCACCGCCTCGCTGGGTGAATAGTGTGCCAAAGTTCCGAGCATCCAGCGCAGCGTGTTTCGCAATTTGCGATAGAGGTCGGAGACGCTTTTGAGGATTTCCGCGCCGATGCGCTGATCGTCGGAATAATCGACGCTGGCCACCCAGAGGCGCAGAATATCCGCGCCGGATTGTTTGATCACATCCTGCGGGAAAGTTTGATTGCCGAGCGATTTCGACATTTTACGGCCCTGCTCGTCGAGCGTGAAGCCGTGAGTGAGCACCACGTCAAACGGCGCGCGGCCGCGCGTGCCGGCGCTTTCCAAAAGCGAGGAATGAAACCAGCCGCGATGCTGATCGGAGCCCTCTAAATACATCACCTCGTCGGCGCCGCCATCAATCTTGCGGTTGATGCCCGCTAACCCTGGAAAATGCACGGCGTCGCCCAGCACATAAGAATGGGTGGAGCCGGAATCGAACCACACATCGAGCACGTCGGCGATTTTTTCATATTCGGCGGGATTATAATCGGGGCTTAGGAATCGCTCGGCAGCATTGGGCGCGAACCATGCGTCTGCGCCCTCTTTCTCGAACGCGTCGGCGATGCGGTTGTTGACGTGTTCGTTCACCAGCGGCTCATGTGTGCCTTTTTTGACGAAAACTGCAATCGGCACGCCCCAGGCACGCTGGCGCGACACCACCCAATCGGGGCGGTTGGCGATCATGCCATTGATGCGGTTTTCACCCGCTTGAGGCACCCAGCGTGTTTGCTTGATCGAGGCGAGCGCGATGTCGCGCAGGCTCTTTGCCTCTCCCGCAAAGGGAGAAGGGATGCTGAAGCCCTTGTCCATCGCAATGAACCATTGCGGCGTATTGCGGAAAATGACCGGCTTTTTCGAGCGCCACGAATGCGGATAGGAGTGCTTGAGGCGGCCACGCGCGACGAGATTTCCGCAGGCGATGAGCGCCTTCATCACCGCCTCATTGGCGCCGCCCTTGGAGCCATCGTCTTTCAGCACGCGCTGGCCCTCAAAACCGGGGGCATCCGAGGTATATTCGGAGTTTTCGTCGATGGTGTAGGGAATGCGGGTGCTGATCTTGCGATCAGTCAATAACTTTCCGCTGGCCATCCAGATTTCAAAGTCGTCGCGGCCGTGACCGGGCGCGGTGTGGACAAAGCCGGTGCCCGCATCGTCAGTGACATGATCGCCGTCGAGCAGCGGGATGGTGAGGGCGGCGTAATCAGGGTGATGAGCGGCGAGGGGGTGGGCGACAATGGTTTTTGCCAATGTAGCCGCAGGAACATCATCGATGCGATCCAAATAGATCTTCGACGATTTTGCAACCCCGTCTGCCAAATTATCGGCTAGAACATAAAGCTCTCCGATTTTTGGCCCAAAATCACGCTCGTTGCCGGAAACTTTATAAAGTCCGTAGGAAATCCGTTTTGAATAAGAAATTGCGCGATTGCCGGGGATGGTCCAAGGGGTTGTTGTCCAGATGACAATGGAAGCTCCCTCAATTTGTCGTGCATCTACAACCCATTGCGGCGTTACAGTGCCTGCGCTTTGCGCTGAGACAAATGGTGGCATGTAATTAACCGGCCTCACCGGAAACGCCACAAAAACCGTATCAGACGTGTGGTCTTCATATTCCACTTCGGCTTCGGCCAGCGCGGTTTTTTCCACCACCGACCACATCACCGGCTTGGAACCGCGATACAGCAGGCCGTTGGCGGCAAATTTCATGATTTCGCGGGCGATCTGCGCTTCCGCCGGAAAAGTCATGGTCAGGTAGG
>Ga0209067_10002886_pt1 | contig 10060 bp, 8 predicted proteins | sample ColStrG_CSR_2013_FD_187199 | JGI IMG/M metagenome (GOLD analysis project Ga0209067, IMG submission 187199) | Freshwater sediment microbial communities in response to fracking from Pennsylvania, USA - Cold Stream Run_MetaG_CSR_2013 (SPAdes)... | ecosystem: Environmental > Aquatic > Freshwater >...
GCGGGGAAGATACTCTCGATCCAGGTGAAAAAGCTGGTCACATAGCCCAGCCAGTCTTCCTGGGAGAAGCGCACTTCCAAAAACTCGAGCACCAGTTCGGCGCCCTTCAACAAGAATGATTCGAGCTGGTTCTGCTCGCTGGCCCTGCCCGCGAGGTGGGTCTGGAGCAGGGCGGCAGTGGTATCTCTGGGCGTGTGCATCACGCGAGGGAAATTGCCCTGGGCGATGCGCATCTCTTCGAGTCCACTGGCGACCTCGGCCACCCTGGCATCGGCCCTGGCGGAGTCGGGAATCACCTGCCGGGCCGCCTGCCTAGTCTTATCTAGCAGCGCATCGATGCTGGAAAAGGGCCTGGTAATGCTCTGATAGCTGACGATGGTATTGGCCGGCTGCACTTTTCCTCCAGTTCGAGAGAGTATACCAAAACCGCCTGCCGACCGGATTCTATTTGGCCTTGTAGACCGTCCTGTACCCCGGCGGCGCGGCGCCGATGCCGGCGAAAATCGCAATGGGCGCGAGGTATGTGAGCGCGCGGGCGCCGCTGGTTTCGCCTGATTCGTTGCGGAAATAAGCGCCCAGGGTATTGTCCACCGTTGCGCCCACGGCCACGCCGATAGCGGCGCCGATCAAGAGGTTTCGCACGCGGCGGCCATTGGCGCGGACCTTCACCGTACGAACCCTCGCCTTTTCGATAGCGACCTCACCTTTGCCTTCGGCCAGAGAGATCGCATCGGCGGAGACCGCGCGGAACGCTCCGGAGTGTTCCCGGCCGCCGGACTCCTGCACCTTCACCTGGTCACCGGGCTTCAACGCGCGAAGCGTTTCCCAGGGCTGCGCGGGCGCGGAAAGCCCCGCGCCCACGACCGCTAGGATTGCATAAGCAGATAAACGGATTGCGTTCATACTCACCCCTTTCAGATACGTTAGCTCCATTAATCCCCGTGCTGAAGCGCCCTCTCGGGGGTTCTCAGTCCAGCCCGGCAGGCGGATTCACAACCCGCCGCAGATTTCCAATCTGCCCCACAAAAGGCATATCATCGGCAATGCATGCGTACCTTAGCCCTGTTCGCCATCGTGCTCGGCAGCCTGCAGGCTGCGGTGCCGCTTGATACCACGGGCGTCCGGCCCGGTCCAGTCACGGTGACCCCAACCGCCGATTCCGTCACGGCACGCTGGAGCGACGAAGCTAACCGCTCCTGGTCCGCCGAGTTCTCGCTTGACCCCAAGGCCGCGCTGATCACCAGCATCAAAGTGAACGGCGCCGTGGTGATCGATCACGCGCGCCCGTTCTACCAGTGCACCACTGGCAAGCGGCGCGGCGGGTGGGACCAGTTCTTCGATTTTCCGCCGAGCCATCCGGACGGTACTCGTTCCTTCGCCGGCGATTTCGGTCTCAAGGCCGCGCGCGCCCAAACCCGTGGCGATCGTCTGGAACTCTCGTTCGACGGTCTACGTATGGGCATCTTCGAAGGCAGCATCCGCTACGTGATCTTCCCGGGCAGCCGCCTCATGGAGCAAGTGGCGGTTATGTCCACGAGCGAGCCGGACTCGGCCTATTTCTACGACGCCGGACTGCGCATGACGGCCAACGCCGACCGGCGCGTAGGCGGCAACATGGAAACCCAGGTGTTTTATTACGACACCGCCGGCGATTTCCGGACTGCGCTCTCCGATGGGCCGGAGCGGCATCCGGCCGCCGTGCGCTACCGGAGCATCGGGACGCGCGCGGGTGCGGGCAGCGTGGCCGTCTTCCCCGCGCCTCACGAGTACTTCTTCCCGCGCGACTTCACTACCAACATGGCGTACCTCTGGCACTCGTCGTGGAAAGGCATCGTTTCGCTGGGCATCCGCCAACTGCCGGACGATGCCACGGCCTACTACCCCTGGTCGAACGCGCCGCCCGGCACCGCACAGCGCATGAGCCTGTTCCTGATGTTGGGAGCGGGCGACCCTCACGCCACCGTGGACGACGTGCTGCGGCTGACGCATGCCGACCGCTATCCCGCTCTCGATGGCTACGTCACCTTCGCCCCGCACTGGCATTACGCCTACACCGTGCAGGCGATGGAACGCGGGATGGCTTGGACGCCGCCGTTCAAACCGGTATCGGAAGCGATGGGCGTGAACGCGGCCATGATCATGGACTTTCATGGCGATGGCCACCCCGCCGATACCGGCCAGACACGTCTGGCTGAGTTGCAGGCCTACTACGCCGACTGCCGGGCTCAATCGGGACCGGGCTTTCTGCTGATCCCGGGCGAGGAGGCCAACGTCCACTTCGGCGGCCACTGGGCGTTGTCCTTCCCCAAGCCCGTGTATTGGCACATGGGCCGCCAGCCTTCGCAACCGTTCCGGGAGCAGGACCCCAAGTACGGTACCGTCTACAATGTGGCGGATGCCAAGGAACTGCTGGACGTGGTCCGCGCCGAGAATGCGTTTGTGTACCAGACGCACCCGCGTACCAAGGGGTCGATGGGATATCCCGACAAGATCCGCGACAGCGCGCATTTCCTCGATGCCCACTGGTTCGGCGCCGGCTGGAAGGCGCTACCCTCGGACCTTTCTTCACCGCGGCTGGGCGAACGCGCCTTCAAACTGGTGGACGACATGAGCAATTGGGGCCTGCGCAAACAACTGATGGGGGAGGTGGACGTTTTCCAGATCGATGCCAGCCACGAGCTCTACGCCCACATGAACGTGAACTACGTGAAACTGCCCGCGCTGCCGGCCTTCGACCAGTACGGCCAGTTGCTGGATGCCTTGCGGCGCAGCAACTTCTTCGTGACCACCGGGGAGGTGCTGCTGCCCGAGGTGAGCATCACGGAAGCCGCGGGTGGCCGCATCGGTGTGCGTGCGCGAATCCAGCACACGTTCCCGTTGGAGATGGCGGAGATCGTGTGGGGCGACGGAGTGCAGACTTTCCGCAAAACCATCCCGCTCGACGAAACCCGCCCGTTCGGAGATTTCGCATTTTCCGCCGAAGCCGATGGCGGCAACTGGAAGTGGGCGCGGTTCGCGGTGTGGGATGTCGCAGCGGATGGCGCCTTCGGGAACCCCGTGTGGCGGACGAAATAGTTACTAACTGGCCGCTTATCTTAGCCGCCTACGGCGCGTGTCCGAGAGAGGCGACAAATCTAACTAAGTGCTTCGGCGGTCTACTCGGTTACCTCACGCAGCGACTGAACGTCGCAAACAGTCACAGATTCACGGCGGGGCCTTACCATCCCGCGCGCTTCCCAAGCGGAGAACAGCCGGCTTACGGTGAACAACGTCGTGCCGGTCATTTGCGCCAGATCTTCGCGGGAAAGGCCGATTTCGATCGCACCATCGACCGGCCGGCCGATCTTCTCCAGCAAGCGCACGAGTTGCCGGGCAACCCGCGGACCCACTCTCTCCGTTGCTACTTCCCGAAACCGCTCTTCGAGTTCCAGCAATTCCCCGCCGAGAATTCGCACCATGTTCCGGTGCAGAACCGGGAAGCGCTCCACCAGAGCTTTGAAGGTGAGCGCATCCCAGACGAGTGCCCGGCAAACGCGGAATGCTTGCGCGGTGGTACAGTGCCTTCCCGTTGAAGACAGGCCTGCCGCGCCCAGAACGTCGCCGGGCACACTGAACCTGAGGATCACCTCCGTACCACTCATTCCAAGCTGGGTGATTTTTGCCAAGCCCGAGGTAAGCAGTAAGACCTGCCGTACCGAGTCGCCCTCGATGTAGAGCATGTCGCCGCGCTCGAACTCCTTGACACGCGCGGCGGCGGAGATCCTCCGATAGTCCTCTGGCAATACGCCGGAAAACAGCGGAGGCCGATCCACCACCGGGGTAGCATAATTATCCCCGTTGACAATACTCAAACGATCGGGACCACTGGGCCGGCTCCCGAAGGGTTCACTTTGTCGAAACAGACTGTTCTGAACTCCCGCCATAACGATCATCGATCTCCCGCGGTTCGCGGTCCCCGGCGCTTACGTCGCGCCGGCAATCCGGCTAGTATCTAACTAATCTCTGTGGGGGAACTTTCAGCGCCGCTAAAAGCAGCCCTGGAGGAACAACGGACCCATTGAGCCGTTGGGGTGAAGCTTTTGATATCAGCACCGAACACCCAGAGTGCTGCACAGAAGAACTCGCGATAGACCCTGAGAAACGTCGAACTCACATCCCCCTTGACTTCGATTTCGGCGGAGGCGCACAAGTGGACCGAACTCCACACAGCCGTAACAACGGCTCCAACTTTGCATCGATCAGCCGACTGAACACCCGCCGGCCGGAAACGAGGGTTCTGCGAACCCGAGCGTAAACGGCACCACCCTTTCGCGACCTCCGCAATCGCGGCACTCCACCGCGTTCGCTACTCAAGCGTGAGCCGTTTGCAACTTACCGCATGTATTCTACCTCACCATATTGGCCCGTTTGTGTCAATAGAATTTGTCGCTGAACAGTACTGGCTCAATGGATGCCTGGTGATAGTACGGCCAATGCGCGTGGCCATACTAGGAACCCGTCGCGCCAATGCCGTTAGTCCGAGTTGCCCCAGGATATTCCCGAGCTAGTTTGCGCTGGAGCAAACGCTTGCGTTCGAAATGCCTGAAACGGCGGGGGCCGCCCGCTTTGCTTTTGCAGTGGATCTCCTAATCTCGAGTCCGGTCGTTCAAGAGTACGGCAACCAACGCGGCGTGGAGTTTTCCAACACTTTCGTGCTCGCCAAGCAAGGGAACAGTTGCCGATCCATCGGGCGGCGCTGCTGGGGGTCTAGTGCCTTTAGATCTCACTTCGAAGTTGGCCAGTGATAACCCGGTTTCACCTGTCGGGGGAATTCTACAGGTATGCTTTTTGACAGGTGACTGATTTAGCGCCTGAAGGATTGGTGGCGAAGGCAAGCCGCAGCGCGCTGGAGTGGCAGTTCCTTGCGCAGGAGCAAACATTAAGTAACTTTCTTTATTCAAGGCTCGAAGTTAACACGCTTGGGTAAGCGCCATACGCGCGCAAGCAGCTATCTAAACCTTCTAATATTGGCCGGGGATTGACGCCACTTTCGAGGAAGTTCTCAACAAAGCCCCGCAATCGCAGTACCCCTATTACCAAGAGCACATTAGAAACAATTGTTAAGTTTAGAAATGCCTTGACAGTCACCTTCTAGGCGGTGTACTCTAATCCACAACTCCCCAAGTCGGGTAGCCGAGTATCTCTCAGTCTGGCAAGAATCCAGTAGTTACTTGAGAGGATCTTATTCTTGGCGGATACTAGTAATGGATAAGTGCACTAAGTTTGTCAGAGAGCCAGACGCGTTAGCCTACCGAAGCAATAGCCGCAAGGCGAGTCTTCAAGAAGGGGTTGCCCGGCGCCGGAGGAATCTGCTGGGCCGCCTCCTCGGTTTGGAAGCAGAGGTGGAAGGCGATGTGCGAGGGGGCGCGGTTTCGGAAGTCCTGGCGCGGCGAACGAATCACGCGGGCGGCCGGGGGAGTTTGGCTGTGACAGAAAGTAAATTCCGCAATTTCACGAACAGGTAGCTTTATTTCAGGAGGATTCCGGATGCGTGCTGTGGTAGAGGAGGGGTTTGTTCGCAGGCCCAAAACAACATTTAAGGTAGACGTCTTTTTCCCGGCTGACGATGGGACGGCGCTGCCCGCACGGGTGGGCGCCATTGCCGGACAAGGGCTGGCTGCCCGTCCGGACTTTGCCGGGGAGGTGACGCTGTGAAGATACCGAAGCTCCGGAGTTTCACTCCACTATTGCTCTGCGCCGGCATGGCTGTTCTGATGTGCAGGCCGGCGTCGGCAATTCCCGCGTTCGCACGCAAGTACGGGCTGCGCTGCTCGGCCTGCCACGAAGCTTGGCCGAAGCTCAACAACTTCGGCCTTGTCTTCAGGGACAACGGCTACCAGTTGATGAACGAGCGGGACGCACCGATCTATCAGCACCCAGCCTACTTTCCGATCAGTTTCCGCATCACTCCGCAGTGGCACCGGGAAGCGACTAACCTCATGGGAGTGGACACCGTTCCGGGAGATCCCAAGAGCGGTACGAGCGAGGCGAAGGTGATTACCTCCGGGTTCGATTTGTCCGGGCTCGACCTGTGGACCGCCGGCACGCTGTACAACAACATCTCCTTCCTGGTGCTTCCTTCGTCGGACGCCACGGGCGCTTTTCACTTCGAATCGGCGTGGGTGAGGTTCGATAACCTCTTCAAATCCTCGTGGGTCAACCTCAAATTCGGCAAGCACGAGCTGGATACTCCTATCTCAGAAAAGCGCTTTCTTGCGCTGACAAACAACGGAGGATTTTACCAGCTTTACCATTTCACGCCTGTAGTCACAGATATCAACAGCTTTGGTGGCATTGGGAACAATCAGTTGGGCGTCGAACTGCAGGGTCATTCGCACAATAGTTACACTCGTTACTCGCTTTCGGTTCTGAGCAGCAATGATGGCCAAACCGGTCTGCCGACGAATCGCTCGTACGACGTGTACGGAAACTTCAGCCAGGCTTTCGAGTTGCCGCACCTTGGATTACAGAGAGCGGGGGTCTATGGGTATTCGGGCCGTTCGCCGACCTACTATCTCACTTCGGGCGGGCAGGCGATTCCGGGCACCGGCCAAGGCGACCGGCCGTTCTACCGCGCGGGCGCTTACGGAATCTGGTATGCCGGGAAGTTCGATTTCAGCACGCTCTTTATGCACGGCAAGGACAACGTCCTGCTCGGCACCGGCACTCCCGCGAACCAGCTCGATACGTTGCCGGATGGCGCGATGGGGCCGACCTGGAACGGCGGCTTTATCGAAGCGCACTACAGCTATTCGCCGCAACTGATTCTGGTGGGACGCTATGAAACGATCCGGATGTCGCGGCAGGCTCTGCCGGTCGGCTCTTCGCTGCCGAACGGCGTGCCCGTCACGGACAGTTTTGGAAACACGGACGCATGGGTGGCCGGATTCCGATGGTACCCGATTATGAGCAGCCGCGCCGGCTTGGCGTATCACATGGAGTATTCGCACGTCCGTTCAAGCGGAACGTCCCCGGTTACCGGCAGCGATGTCCGTAGCTCCAGCCTGATGGTGGGGTTCGATTTCGCTTTCTGACCGGCGGAGTGAGGGGAAAAGGAGATCGCTATGTCGAATTCAAATCATGCACGCGTGGTGGCTGTAATCGTCTGGGCGGCGCTGGTGGCCGCGAATCCCTGCGGCGGAGCCGAAGTCAACTTGGGAGGACTGCAGGGCGACGCGGCGCGGGGCAAGCCGCTCTACGTGCGGTACTGTGTTGGCTGCCATGGGCCCAAAGGAGACGGACAGGGGGAAAACGGGCCTTACATGGACCCGCGGCCGCGCGATTTCACCGCCGCCACATTCAAGTGCCGCTCCACGCCCACCGGCAGCCTGCCCCTGGACTCGGATCTGTTCGCGACCATCAAGCGCGGCCTTTATGCCAGTGGCATGCCGCCCTGGGGGGCACTCACGGCCCAGGAACGCACGGACTTGCTAGCTTATATCAAGGATTTCTCTCCCCGGTTCGCAACCGAAAAGCTGGAACCTCCGCTGCAGATTCCGCCGGAGCCGGCCGATACCGCGGCCAGCGTCGCCAGCGGCGGCAAAATCTATGAGCGGATGGAATGCTTCAAGTGCCACGGCAAGGACGGCAGCGGGAACGGGCCGTCGGCAGCTACCCTCACGGACAACAAAGAGCGCCCGATTGTTCCCTACGATTTCACCAAGGGCACGCGCTTCAAGTGCGGACAGACCAATGAAGACCTTTACCGCATCTTCATGACCGGGTTGGACGGCACCCCCATGCCCTCATTCCACGACGACCTGAAGCCGGAAGAATCCTGGGACCTGGTGCATTATCTGCGAACGCTGCAGGTGGGGATAAAGAAATGATGTCGGAGCGTGCCCGGGGTCTGTGGCTACTGCTGCTCGGTGTGGTGACGGGCTTGCTGGCGCTGGCCGCCTTGACGGTGGTGGCGCTGGCGGCGGCTCCCGACAAGTCCGCCGGGGTTTCGATGGCCTACCGGGTTCCTTATGCCACCGTCGTCGAAGCGGTGCGCGCGGTCAGCGCGGATGGCGTGATTCGCGGGACCTTCCAGTATGAGTCCGACACCACCATCAACGGCGCGAACGAGTCCAGCACCTCCCCGGCATTTCCCCGGTGGGGTGGGCCGGGCAAAGTGTTTTACAAAACCCGCCCCGGCGCCATTGCCCCGGCGCACTTCGCAGGTAGCAGGGATAGGGGCGCGGTGACGGTGCGGTACGTGGTGGAGCCATGGCAGGCCGGCCAGACGCGGGTCACGATCGAGGCAGTCTACGTCGAAGATAGCCACCATGGCCGGCACCTCTCCGAAGGTTTTGTGGAGAAAGCCGAATTCGACGAAATTGGCGATCAGCTCAAAAATTCGGGCGTGCCCGGCGGAGGACCGGCGCCCGAAGCCCCGGAACGCAATCCGGGGCCGCAGAAACCCAGGCAGGAGGTTCAGGCCCCTAGCCGGCAGCAGGAGTTCAAGCAGGACAGGCCGGCGCCTGTTGCCGCCGCAATCCCAGCCGAGCCGCTTGGACGAACCTACCCCGGCACCGAAGAGGACTTGAGGAAGGCGCTACAGCAACTGGGTGCTTTCGACGCCGCCGCTCTGCCGGTGTTGGAGGGTTTCGCCGCCATGGGGCCGGAAAGCCTGGGGCACTATGACCGGCCTTACTACCAGTTCCGCATCGAGTTCGCACCGGGTGGCCCGGGACGAACGACGGTGCATCTCCAGGCCGTGGTTACGGCCCGATACACCGAAGCGGCCGGATCGCGGCCAGAGTACCGCTCCGTGCCCTCCAATGGCCGGTTGGAGGCCGATTTGTTCGATCGTCTTGAAGATTACTTGCGATCCGCGACCGGAGCCCCGGCGTCCGGTGCTGCGGGTGTCCGGCAAAAGCCCGCGAGAGCGGCTGGAAAGAATTAAACAGGAGGGGAATTCAATGAAAAGGATACATTCTTCGATCGTCCTGACCGTGGCAGTGGCCGTTTCGGCCGGCTGTTTCGGCACCGGTGAAACCAAGGCGGCCAACCTGGTCGCCAACCTCACCGGCACTGTGAAACTGGAGGGCCCGGCCCCCAAGCGCGCACCCATCAGCATGGCCAAGGAGCCTTCTTGTGCGACCGTGCACAAAACGCCTCCGCTGGCCGAAGATGTGGTGGTCGGACCCACGGGAGGTTTGGAGAATGTGGTGATCTACGTCTCCGAGGGCCTGCCCGATCAGGTCTGGGATGCACCCGCGGAGCCGGTGGTCCTCAGTCAGGACGGATGCACTTACACCCCGCACGTGGTTGCCTTGCAGACGAACCAGAAACTGCGGATCGTGAACGACGACAAGACCTCGCACAACATTCACCCGATGCCGGCCGGCAATCGCGAGTGGAACAAATCGCAACCTCCGGGCGTGCCGCCCTTCGAGGAGACTTTCGCCCGCCAGGAGATCGGCATTCCGGTGAAGTGCAACGTGCACTCCTGGATGCGGGCCTACATCGCAGTGCTGCGGCATCCCTTTTTCTCGGTGTCCAATGAATCCGGTGGCTTTACCATCAAAAACCTGCCGCCCGGCAACTACACCATCACGGCTTGGCACGAGAAGTTGGGAACGTCTACTCAGAAGATCACGGCTGGGGCGGGAGAGTCCAAAGCGCTCCAGTTTGTATTCAAGGCCAAGCCGGGAATGTAAGGCGAAACATTTTCATAGTGGCCTGGCAAGGCGGCGGGACACGGAATCCCGTCGCCTCGGGGTGTTTGTGCCGACGTTCGATTTCCGGTAACCGCGGTTCTTCTCATCCTCGAGCGGCGCGGCCAGTGCCTAAGCGCCGCCTGCCGGCGGAACCGGAGCTATCTCAGCGCGTTTTGATTCCAGCCATCGGAGCAGGCGGAGCTGGCCAAGTCGTGAAAGAGAGGGAACCCTTGACGCGCCAGAGGGGCTCACCGGGTTCTACCGTGTTTGGCGGCTGGGGCACCGCCGTGCTAGACTCGAATTGTCCGTGACATCGCGGGGACGTAGTTCAGTTTGGTTAGAACGCCGGCCTGTCACGTCGGAGGTCGCGGGTT
>Ga0209067_10002889_pt1 | contig 10055 bp, 11 predicted proteins | sample ColStrG_CSR_2013_FD_187199 | JGI IMG/M metagenome (GOLD analysis project Ga0209067, IMG submission 187199) | Freshwater sediment microbial communities in response to fracking from Pennsylvania, USA - Cold Stream Run_MetaG_CSR_2013 (SPAdes)... | ecosystem: Environmental > Aquatic > Freshwater >...
GTTGATGATGCCGCCCTGGAAATTCCCGAACTCGGCCGAGGCGTTGTTGGTGATCATCTTGAATTCCTCGATGGCATCGAGGTTTGGCTGATAGGCCGAGAGATTGTCCGTAGTCTGGTTGTTGTCCACGCCATCCAGCAGGAAGTTATTGCCCTCCTTCCGGTTGCCGTTGACATAAGGACGGCCGCCGCCAGCAGTGCGCTGACCGTTGTTGAAGCTTGATGGGTCCGTTGCCATGACGCCTGGCGCCAACAGGGTCAGGGCGATCGGATTGCGCGTGACCAATGGCGTATTGACGATGGCCTCCGCGCCGATCACCGAGCCTACCTGCGTGGTATCGGTCTGCAGCAGCGCCGCTTCCGCCGACACCGTAACGGTCTCGGTAAGAGCGCCGACTTCCATGCGCACGTCGAGGCGCGCGCGCTGGTTCACCTCAAGGGTCAAGGCTGGCTGCAGTGAAGTCTTGAAACCCTTGGCTTCGACTTTCAGAGAATACGTTCCCACGGGAATACGGGGGAAGGCATAGATTCCGTCCTCGTTCGAGGTGGTGGGCCACTCAGTGCCACGATCCTGGTCCTTGGCCATAACCGAAGCGCCCACGATGGCGCCCCCCGAAGCGTCCGTTATGCGACCCGTGATGCCGGCGCTTACCTCCTGTGCGCTGGCTAACCAGGGGCCCAGACACACGAGCCCCGCAATTAACATCAACGTTGGTTTCTGCATTGCAACTCCCTTTGCCGCACTACCGGCTACTCCCGTTTGCCATGCCGGTCGCGGAAAATCAATTCAGGAATTTGACACCTGTATAGCCAGAGTATAACTCCGGACAGCCGCCTTTACCAAGGGTTTGTAAAGCGCAGTGAAGTACGTTTGTACTACCGTACTGTTTGGCAGATTCGAATCTCTGTGGGGCAGCTTACCAAGCCCCACATGACCTTGCCGGTGCTGGCGGCCGTTGGGGTGGCAGCGAGGCGCTTCACCTCCTCTGGAATCGGCTCGGCAAGATTATGAACGGTGAGACGTCGCCTATTTCGCCGGAACCGGCGGCCGTTGGCCTGGCCTGCGCTGCGGCGTAATGCCGTCCCAGCGCGAATCGCCCGTCTGCGTGTAGTTTTTCGGCAGCTTGTCCCAATCGGGGCGCGAGATTCCGTTGAGATCGTATACAACCTTGCCGGCGCGTAGCGTCATCTCGCAGGTCAGCTTCTGGTTAGCCTGCAGCCGCGCGCCGTACATATCGGTAAACCCGAACTTTCCGGTTTCCAGTTTCAGTACGGCCACATCGGCTGGGGCGCCCACGGAGAGGTTTCCGAGTTCTTCGTGCTGAATCTCACGCGCCGGATTCCAGGTAGAGCGCCGGACCACCTCGTCAACGGACATCCCCATTGCCAAGAACTTGTCCATCACGTTCAGCATGTCCTTCATGCCCGAGTTCATGCTGCTCACGTGCAGATCGGTGGAGATGGAGTCGGGGATGAACCCCTGCTTCATGGCCGGCATTGCGATGCGCCACGCGAAGCTCCCGCTGCCGTGCCCCACGTCGAAGATGACGCCGCGCTTCCGGCCCTCGATCATTCCGGGATTCACGTTGCCGTTCTCGTCGAGTTCGTGGCGGAGCCCCGAATAGCAGTGGGTGTAAATGTCGCCCGGCCGCAGTTTCCTGGTGAGCAGTTGGTCGATGGGCCGTTCCGGGCGGTCCGACCCGAAGTCCACCATCACCGGGATCTTCGCCAGGGTACCGGCTTCCACGGCATGCTCCACCGGGGTCCATTCCGGACCCGCGTAGTGAGCGGTCTTGAAGCCGACGATCAGCCCCTTGTGGCGCAAGGCCATCTCCGCCGCGGGCGCGGCCTCCATGTCGGCCAGATCGTTCTCGTAGCGCGATCCACGCATTCCCGCGCCCACGATGTTCAGAAAAGCCAGCACGCGAGTCTTGGACCGGTCGATGATCTTGTCCTTGAAGTCCTCGAAATTCCGCCACCCCGAGCAACCCGCGTCGGCAACCGTGGTCACGCCCACGCGAAACGTGTAGCCGTCAGGGTAGAGGCTGTTGTCGCCGGCATAAGAGCCGCGCTCACCGGTGCCTGCGTAGACGTGAACGTGGATATCGACCAGCCCCGGCGTGACGTACAGGCCGGAAACGTTGACCACTTTCAAGGCCGAGGCCGGATCAATCTGGGGCGCTACGGCGGCCACCTCGCCATCCTTGATGGCGAGGTCGCGGACGGCGCTGATCCCGTTCTTGGCATCGATCAGGTGGCCGCCCTGCAAAAGCAAATCGTAGTTGGCCTGGCCAAACGCGTTGCCCACCAATAGCAGAATAACGAAGCTGAGCAGTATGTGGGGCAGGTTAACAACCTGCCCCACAAAGGTCTTGTGTCTCATGATTCACCTCAGCGCGATAAATCGATCACCGCGTACGTCTTCAATTGTGTCAGCGTGAACTCCGTGGCGTCTGGCTCCGCGCTGTAGTCCACCAGTTCCAATCCCGGGCTGTCGGCCGCTGCCAACTGATGTTGGGGGTACTGCCCCAAGACACGCACGCGGATGCCGTCAACATTTCGGGTGGCGCCGGTATAGTTCAAAAGCTGCAGCCGGACCTTGCCGCCCGATCCGGTTAACCGCACAACCACGACCGGGCTGCCGTAGATCCGCACGGAGCGCTTTTCGTCGGTCAGGTTGCCGCGAATGGCGTGCGCCACCACACCCGGATTCTTGGCATCGGCCAGCGGATACTCCTTGGCGCCGAGGCGCGCGGTCAGTTTGAAGCGGGGGTCCGGCTTGGCAACGATCTCGAACAGCAGGTTGTCCCGCACCATCATGTTCATCACTTCGCCGGCGGCGGAAGAACCGTCGTCAATGAACCCGATATCGGCTATGGGCGGCAGCGGGTCGGTGTTGACGCTGCCGAGGAACTCCAGCATTTCGGCCAGCGGTTTCAAGCCCGCCGCATCCGTCCGGACCATGGCGTTGGCACCGAAGCTGAAGGCCTCCGCCGCGGCGATGGCGGATTGTCTGCCGGGGACGTCGTAATACCACCGGCCCTTAGGCTGTCGCAGAAACTTCCAGCCATTCGAAATCAGCCACGGGGCACGCGATGCCGAGGCTTGGTCCATGCGGTAGTTCACCGTGGGCGCCAGGAGTTTCACGGCGCGTTGCAGGTCGGCCGCCTCGGCCGAAATGTCCGGCACGTTTTTCCACTCCGCCAGGCGCGCGGCCGGCACCTGGATCTGTCTAATGCCGGCCTCGCGCAGCGCCGGAGCGGTATCGGCGGCTCCATCCCAGAAGAGCGTGGGCAGAGCAGCCAGCAATAGCAGCATCACAGTTCGATCGCCTTAAGCTTGATTTTCGCGGCGTCATAGACGCCCAACCCGAGCTTGGATGCATATTCCACGTGGCCGGGTTCGCGAATGTAGTGGTTGATATTCGGATCGGTGTTGTCCCGACCGATGTGTTTCGGGGAGCGGTCCCAAAGGGAAACCGCGCTCTCGGCTTTCCGCTTGGCCTCGATCAGGTCGATGAGTTGACGATCCATCGCCACCGGGTCGGTGCCGAACATCAGCAGTTTCGGATAGAAGCGAAACTTGGCATGCTCGCTGAACGGGCCGGCGTGCCACACGCCGCGCAGGCCATCCATGACGTTCAGCACCACGCGCGAGCGCACGGGTTCGGTGGCCGCCAGCGTGCCGATAAACGAAAGCGTATTGGTCTTTTCGTACCGGTGCGAGCGGTCCACGTTGGAAAAGTTGCCGTAAGCGATGTTCTTCAGACAGCCGGTGATGCCAGCCGCCTGGTGTTCCTTGGTGTTCGGCACATTGACGATCTTGGTGAGCGTTTCCGAAACCAGCCGCACCAGGTTTGACCGCGTGTCGTCTTCGCCGAAAAAGCTGGTCTCGACGTAGGTGCGGGGATCGTAGCCCATAATCGACCGGCGCGAGGCTTCGGCAGCCTGGATGTTCACGCCCGTCGGCAAATACTTGCCGTAACCCACGCTTTGCAACTGGTTGTCAAACCGCTCGTAAACATAAATCTGTTTGGCCGGGACGCCGATGGCAACGAGGTTTTCGGCAATGCCTGCCACCACCTCGGGACTGGAACAGATTCTGGGAGCGCCCGAGCAGTTCACCTTGATGCCGACCACGTCGCTGGGAGAGATGAAGCGCGCCCAGGCATCCTCGGTGCGCGCGTCGCCCGTCAGCGCCTTGATGCCGGTGGCGAGCATTTGCTTGACCAGATCCCGATGGACCTTGTCGGAGGCGGCATCGATCGCGCCCTCGGAATGAACCCGCACCACCTGGCCCGGATAAGGCCCCGGCATCCCCTGTGCGCCCACCGGCTGAAACCGGGTGACCCGGCGATAAACCGGTTCGTCCACCGGGTTACCGAGCAGCGGAGTTGCTGCAGCCACTTGCAAGAAGAATCGTCTGTCCACGGTGGTGAGTGTATACCGCCGCTTAGAGCCGCGTCAAACCAGCACCACCCTCACTTCCCCGGAAACGGGTAGTTCTGCGAAATGTCCGAAAGCATCTGCAATTCGGAGGAAGAGTACTGGCTCTTAAATCCCTCGCTGTTCAAACGCGCCTGGCGCTCACCTTCCGGCATGCGCCACAGTTGCACCATTTCCTTGAGCAGAACCTTGCGCCGCTCCTCGGGAAGGTTGTTGAAGGCGGGAAGTTGCCGGGCCAGAATCTGCTGCTTTTCCTGCGGCAGGCTGGAGAAGCTTTGCAGAAGTTGCAGCCGGCGGGTCTTTTCGGCGGGTGGCAGCTTGTCGAATTCGTCCAAGCGCTGGCGGAGGTTGGCTTGCTGCTGAGGGGGCAGCTTTTCGAGCACACGCTCGCGCTGTTCCGGGGGCATGGCCATCAGCCGCTGCACCGGGTTTGCCAGGGGATTGGGAAGGCGCGGTCCGCCCGGCGCCGGCCGGACCCCGGCCTTGGGTGGACCGCCGTTCTTGAACTGTGCGTTAGGCCTGGCCGCGCCGGCGCGGGGCGGTGGTGGTGGCGGCGGCGCTGCCTTGGGCGGTTTACTGCTACCCTTCTGCTGGGAGAGCCCGGAAGCTGCCGCCAGCAGCAGCAGTCCGCCAATTTGAATAGCTCGCGTCACATTAGCTCATGTTGGCGGTACGTTACATCTGCGATTCGTTGGCGGCGGCGCGCACCTGGTGGCTGAAGTCGCTCAGCATTTGCATGGCTTCCAGAGCGTGCTCGACCTGCTCCGGTTGCACGGATTCCCACTGGGCGGACTCCGTTTGTGCGTCCGGTTCCACGTATGCCGGCCGCTGCAATAGAGCGCCCGCCATCACCACGACGCAAGCCGCGGCTGCGATGGGCAGGCCCTGCCGAACCAACATCGGGCGGAAGGGCCGGATCAGCAGATCCCACCACGAAACTTCCTTTTCAATTCGTTGGTAGAGCCGGCGGTCGAAATCCGCCGATACCGACGGCGCCTCCCAGGCGTCCAATGCGGTCCACACCGACCGCTGGCTGGCGGCAAACTCACGGCAGGCAGGACAGATTTCCAGGTGCCGTTCCAATGCCGCCGCAGCTTCGGCGTCCAATTTGCCCGTGCTATAGGCGAGAAGCAGCTCCGAATTCTCCCCCATTTCCATAGGACACTTCATAAAACCATCCTTTGGCCTTACGCCATGTGCGCCAGCCGGGTGCGCAACCTCTCATATGCCCTGAATAACAGCGACTTTACTGCCGATTCCGAACAGCTCAATACCCCGGCGATCTGTGTATACTCCATCTCCTCGTACTTGTGCATCAGGACCGCCGCTCTCTGCTTTTCCGGCAGAGTTGCTACGGCCTGACGAACCTCCTCCAGCTTCGCTTCATGCATCATAGCCTGCTCTACCGACGGGCGCCTATCGAAAACCTGACGAACCGGCAAGTTGCTGGTATCGTCGTCTAGGTGCTCCTGCAACCGCTCGTTCCTGCCATCCCGGAGCGAGTTAAGCGCCAAATGGGTCGCGATCCGGAAGAGCCAGGTCGTAAATTTCGCGGTCGGTTCGTAGGTACTCCGCGAACGATACACGCGCAGGAATACTTCCTGCGCCAACTCTTCGGCAACCGCCTGGTTCCGAACCATCCGATAGAGGAAGTGAACCACGGACGAGCGGTGTTTGTCGAGCAGTACACCAAAACTCGCACCATCTCCCTCTTTGACACGGAGCATCAGTTCGGCATCGTAGTCCAGAGCCGCCGCGACTGCCCCCATGTACGATCTAACCCTTTCTGCCATCCGAGGTTGCGTTGCCGTGGGAATAAATCACGGCTCGCTTCATTCCCCTTTGAGCGACCGCTCCATCAGATTCTGAATGGCCTCGCGTGGCGATTTGCCGAAATGCAGCACCTGGTACATCTGGTTCGCGATCGGCATCTCCACGTGGCAGCGCTTGGACAAATCCGCTGCTGCGTTTGTGGTTTTTACTCCTTCGGCCACCATTTTCATCGAATTGACAATCTCGTCGAGCTTGCGGCCGCGAGCTAGTTCCACCCCGACGCTCCGGTTCCGGCTGAGGTCCCCCGTGCAGGTCAGGACCAAGTCACCAAGTCCGGCCAAACCCGATAGCGTCTGTGCCCGGCCGCCCATGGCCACCGCCAGCCGTGTTATCTCTGCCAAGCCGCGGGTGATTAACGCCGCCATGGCGTTGTGCCCGAGACCCATACCATGTAACACGCCAGCCCCGATAGCCACTACATTTTTAATGGAACCACCAATTTCTACACCGATAGGATCTGTGCTGCTGTAGAGCCTGAAGGTCGGTCCGGAAAATGCGGATTGGACGCATTCGGTGACGGCGGCATCTTCTGAAGCGGCCACCAGGGCAGTCGGCTCAAACCGTGCCACCTCAACGGCAAAGGTAGGCCCGGAGATTGCGGCGACTCTTGGCTGGAAGTGCGGACTGAGCACGTCCCGGATTACCTCCGATACACGTAGTAGAGTGTCGTTTTCCAGCCCTTTAGTGGCGCTCACGAAGACCATCGAATCATTAAGAAAGGGCAGCATCTGCCCGAATAGGGAGCGGACCAAGTGCGAAGGCATGACGCTCAGCACGATGTCCGCTCTTTCCAGGGCGTGACGGAGCAGGCTGGTGACCTCGATGTGGGGCGCGAGCGGAAAGCCGGGCAGGTAGGTATCGTTCTCCCGCGTGGCGTGCATCCGGGCGGCTAGGTCGGCTTCGTAAACCCAAAGCCGTACAGAGGAGAAGCGCGGCGCCAGCACAATGGCGAGCGCCGTCCCCCAGCTTCCGGCGCCGATAACCGCCAAGTTCCTCAAGGCTTGCGCGCTCCGAAGGTGAAGACGCTTTCGGTGCCGAGACGGAGTCTGGCAATATTGCCACTATGTTTGTAGATAACAAATCCGCCGGCGATGATCGCGGCCACCACAGCTACCGGGGACTTAGCAATCAGCCAAACGGCCAGGGGGAAAGTGGCGGCTCCGACAATCGATCCCATGGAGATGTGCCGGGTCCAGGCAACAATTACTACAAACACGAGAAGTTCTGCGGCAATGGCACCTGGAGTCAGGCACAGAAAGGCTCCCACCAAGCTCGCGACCGCCTTGCCGCCCTTGAATTTGAGAAAAACCGGATAGGCGTGGCCGGCCATGACGGCCAGGGCGGCTGCCGACATCCACAGTGGGTCCTGTGCGGTGAGGCGGCCCGCAATCCACACCGCTGTGTAGCCTTTGGCAACGTCCAGCAGCAGGGTGGCGACACCGGCCACGCGGCCAGTGGTGCGCAGCACGTTGGTGGCGCCGATGTTGCCGCTGCCGGACCCGCGCACGTCGGCGCCGGTTTTCCACTTCACTAGAAGGTATCCGAAAGGAATCGCGCCAAGCAGGTACGCGACCACAACAGCAACAAGCGGCATCATCACTTGGAGAGCGGAAACTCCGCAAGTTTAGTGTACACGGAACCCGCCGGCCGGAGCGTGCTTTGATACAGAAAGAAATTGTGAGCTTCGAACCGGCCGAAGTCGAGCGAAGGCAGCCCCGCCACCGCCTCCCGCAACGTCTGCAGGTTCAGCCTTTCTTTGATCCGGGCCAGCGTCAGATGGGGAGAAAACTCTCGCGTTTCGCAGGCGATCCCCAGGGCCGACGCAGCCCGGTCCGTGTCGGCCGCCAGCCCGGCCAGCCCAGGCGCTTCGATCCCGCACCAGAAACTTCGTGGTGAGTGGGGGTTTGGGAAGAACCCAACCCGGTGAATCTGCACTTCGATCGCCTCTCTGGACGGCAGACTGCCGAGCGCCACCTTCAAGTCCGCCAGCCGGTCCTCCGGCCATTCGCCGATGAATTTCGTCGTGATGTGCAGGTTCGCTGGGGGGCTCCAGTGGATCCGGGCGGCCGGCCGCAGCCGCTCCAGCAGCCGCTCCAGATTGCCCACCACCTCCCTGGGCAGATCCAGTCCGATGAACAATCGCATAAACGACACTTTATGATGAAGAGGCCGCCATGCCCTTCGGCCCCATCGTCAAGCGCTCATTCTACACCCGTCCAGCCATCGAAGTTGCCCGCGAACTCTTGGGCAAGGTCCTGGTGCACGGCCCCACGGCCGGCATCATCGTCGAAACCGAAGCGTACCTGGGCGGCGACGATCTGGCGTCTCATTCGGCGCGCGGCGTGACCAACCGGACGCGTGTCATCTTTGGTCCGCCCGGCCACGCCTACGTCTACTTTATCTACGGTATGTACGAGTGCCTCAACATCGTGGCCGAACCCGAAGGTTCGCCGGGCTGCGTGCTGGTGCGGGCTTTGGAACCGGTGGCCGGCTTGGACGTCATGCGGCGGCGCCGCCCAGCCGCCCGCCAGCCTCAGGACTTGGCTGGCGGACCGGGCAAACTGACGCTTGCCATGGCCATCACCCGGGCTCACAATGGCGTGGATCTCACCCGCGGCGCGCTGGTGGTGCGAGAGCCGGCCGAGAGCCGGCCAATTGAGATCGCGGTGACCCCGCGCATCGGCATCACTCAGTGTGCTGAGCTGCCCCTGCGGTTCCTGATTCGCGGAAACCGGTTCGTGAGCCGCGGGCGAGCCAGCGGCGCAGAGAGGCCGCCTTCCGCAATCCACAAAACGTTGGAATAACGTTACTCAATCCGGAATCCCCCGGCTGCCTGGACAGCGGCCTCCATCTCTTCCACGCCGCGGACATCCGACCAGCGCGGCCCGCGATGCAGCATCCCCGCCAGTTCGTCCAGTCGCTCCGCCGTCCCCACCGCGTAGACCTCCACGCGCCCATCGTCCAGGTTGCGCGTGTACCCAGAGAGCCCCAGCTCCACCGCTGCACGTTGCGCGAAGTACCGGTATCCCACACCCTGCACTCGCCCGCGCACCAACCAGCGCCGAGCCGTTTTGGATTTCTCAACCATGTTCCCTGGAGAGCATACCAGAAGTGGTCGCGTGGACACCTATAGGGTTTGGAGAAGAATTATCCAGTGCGTAAGCGGCGACTGGTGGATGCAGTACAGGATGTGGCAAGACGCACCGACCGGCTAGAGTCTGGTGGAGAGAAATGTGCAATCGGCAACTTGAAGGAGCGTGGTGGTGGACTGGTCATCTACCAACATGCAAAATGGTCAGGAGTTGCTTGTGGGTCATGACTGTGCGGAGTACCTTAAATACTTGATTGCGCCGCCACCAACTGCTGCACGGCGACGGCTGGCGGAATCCGCCTGCCCGTCGTAAGTGCGATCTCGATACGCAGTCTGGTAAAACGCCTTTTACCCCAGGCGTGCTCAACATCGACAGGCGGCGGGTGAACTCGGCCAGTTGGTCTCGATTCAAGATCCGCTCGGATTCCGGGCGGAGTGCCATAAAACAGGGTGCTGCCTTCGGTTACGAATGGACAAATCCGATAGGGTTTGGAGTCCGTTTCACAACTTGGACATCGGCCCAATATATCCGACCTGGATCTGTGATCGTGGCGACAAATCGTTCACTTTGGAAGAACAGCTCGTCATCGGTTTCGTTACCGGAGTACGGCACGAGCTTGCCCGATACCCACCTCTCTGGAAGGGCCCGGCATCGTGTCGATGGCGGCTTTTACAGCGCTTACAGCG
>Ga0209067_10002891_pt1 | contig 10051 bp, 12 predicted proteins | sample ColStrG_CSR_2013_FD_187199 | JGI IMG/M metagenome (GOLD analysis project Ga0209067, IMG submission 187199) | Freshwater sediment microbial communities in response to fracking from Pennsylvania, USA - Cold Stream Run_MetaG_CSR_2013 (SPAdes)... | ecosystem: Environmental > Aquatic > Freshwater >...
CTGACAATTCATCCTCTGATCAGATAGACGGCTATGAGGTCGTTAACTATGACGACTAAGCTTAGGATTAGAGCGAGTGGTCCTCAGGCAGACTTTGTAAACGCAACCGAGCAGTTCCCCGCCATGGTCGCCGGCTTTGGATCCGGAAAGACTGCAGCGGCTATTCTAAGGGCTTTAAAGCTTAAGTTCGCTTACCCAAGTCAGGACGTAGCTTATTATCTGCCTACATATGATCTAGTGCGTATGATTGCCTATCCTCGCTTTTCAGAGGTGCTTAACAACAGTGGTGTTGGATTCACTCTCAACAAGTCAGAGCACACCTTATCCGTAGCAGGTAAGGGGCGGGTTATATTCCGCACCCTTGATAATCCAGAGCGGATTGTAGGCTATGAGGTCGCCGATAGCATTGTTGATGAGTTGGACACGCTAAAGCAAGCTGATGCAAATCATGCTTGGCGGCAGATCATTGCTAGAAACAGGCAGAAAAAGCCCGATGGGTCTTTAAACACTGTTGGTGTGGCGACGACGCCGGAGGGATTCCGGTTTGTTTACGACCGATGGGAAAAGACAAAAACAGAGGGTTACAGACTAATCAGAGCCTCGACCTATAGCAACGAGCGCAATCTGCCTGACGGTTATATTGATAGCCTAAAACGGTCTTATCCACCTAATTTGATTGCGGCTTATCTCGATGGGCTTTTTGTCAACCTTACATCCGGCGCCGTCTATCCTGATTTTGACCGCAACCTAAACCACTCCGACACTGAGTTGATGGATGGTGAGGAGTTGCACATAGGTCTGGATTTCAACGTTTATAATTGCACGGCTATTGTGGGTGTCGAGCGTGATGGTAAGCCGTACATCGTCGGCGAACTCACTAAGATGCGTGATACGCCTGGCGTCATTGAGACTATTAAGCAGACCTATCCAGGTCGAAGGATCAATATATACCCTGACGCATCGGGACAGAGCAATAAGACGGTCAATGCGTCTGACAGTGATATCGACCTTTTAAAGCGTGCGGGATTTATAATCCATGTCAGGCCGTCCAATCCGTTCGTTAAAGAGCGGGTTATGGCGGTCAATGCTCTGATTAAAAACGGCGTCGATGAACGCGCGCTTATGATCAACACTGCGCTATGCCCTGTTATTACTGAGTGCTTAGAGCAGCAGATTTACGACACCAACGGCGCGCCGGACAAAACCGCAGGTCAGGACCATGCGCCTGACGCATTAGGTTATTGGCTCGTTTATCGCTGGCCGATCATCAAGCGGAATCCCGCCAAAGTACGTCAACTAAGTATCTAGGTTACAATGCCAGACAACTCTGTCCGTTTACAGTCGCCAGTGATTACGGCGATGGCAGAGCCGTGGCCATTAATCGACGCACTAATGGGTGGCACTCTTACCATGCGTAAAGCGGGCAAGTTGTTCCTTCCCCAATGGCCGAATGAGGGCAATGACGCATATAAGGCGCGCCTAGAGTCGACGTTCTTACATCCTGTTTTTAAGCGCACCGTTATAATCAACGCCGCTCGTCCTTTTGCTACGCCTCCGGTTCTTGAGGGTATAAATGCGACGATTATGGAATTGCTTGATAATATCGACATGCAAGGCTCAACGCTTCCTGCCTTTGCGATGCAGGTTTTAACGAAAGCTTTATCAAAGGGCCTTTGTGGCGCTCTTGTAGACTGCCCACAGGCTGATGGCGTTAAAACCAAGGCCGATGAAGCCAGGGCAGGAATAAGGCCGTACGTGGCCGTGTATCCCGCTGAAAGCATCTTGGGCTGGAGGGTTGGCAAGGTTGCCGGAGGCGTCGGTCTTACACAATTGCGCCTTTTGGAAAGCATCACGGTTGATGATGGTCTTTTTGGTCAAAAAATTGTCGAGCAGGTCAGGGTTCTAACGCCTGGTGCTTGGCAAATCTGGCAGCCAAATCCCAAGGTACCTCAAGATTGGATAGTTACCTCCTCGGGAAGCACAAAGCTGGACTTTATCCCATTTGTGTTTTTCTACGGCGTTCGGACTTCGTTTGGCCTTGGTGTTTCTCCTCTTCTGGATCTTGCCTCGCAAAACCAGGAACACTGGATTTCAGCGAGCGATCAAAACGCTATTCTCCATGTGGCACGGGTTCCAATCCTGTTTGCGAAGAAGTTCGGAGATGCTCAGTTAACGATTGGCGCTGGCTCTGCTTGTTCTTCCGATGAAGATGGCGCCGAACTGACTTATGTCGAGCATTCCGGCGCGGCTATTGATGCGGGCCGCATCTCGTTGACCGATCTTGAAGACCGCATGCGTGCGACGGGTGGCGAACTGATACAGCCTGGAATGAACCGCACGACAGCTACACAGGTCAATTCTGAAGGTGAAGTGGCTCAAAGCCTTTTACAACAGATTGTTGAGGTTTTTGAAGAAAGCCTTGAACAGATCGTCAATTACATGGGTGCGTGGCTGAGCATACCAACTGACTGCGATATCCAGCTTTACAAGGATTACGGCACGACCCTAGCGACAGATCCAGCCAACTTGGTTGCAGCTAAGGTTGCCGGTGTTATCTCAGCTCAAACCGCCTTCGAAGAACTGCAGCGCCGCAATACGGTGTCTCCTGACCGAACATGGGCTGAGGAGCAAGAACGCCTTGATAGTGAAGCGCCAGAAGTTCCTCCTGAATCTAATCCAAAGGACGATTCCGCGAAACCTTCTGATTCGTCGAGTGCTGACACTTCGCCGGGCGCTGAAGCGGATGGCATCAAGGCGTAATAATTAGACTTTTGACAACGTGGCGGATGTCACGGGGTCGCAACGCTCTGGATTGAGCAAACTACAGGCTGGATGGCCGGAAAGACTACAATGAAACTGAAACTAGATGCTGAAGGACACGTTGTCGTATCGGACGGCAAACCCGTTTATGTACATGACGACGGTAAAGAGGTGGCATTTGATGCTGTTGGAACCGTAGCCACAATAGGAAGGCTCAATGGGGAAGCAAAGGGGCATCGCGAAGCTAAAGAGGCCGCAGAAGCCGCTTTGAAGGCGTTTGAGGGCATTTCAGACCCTGCCGCAGCGCGCAAGGCTTTGGATACGATTAAAAACCTTGATGATAAAAAGCTGGTTGATGCCGGAGAAATCGACAAGGTTCGCGCTGAAGCCATTAAGGCGGTTGAAGAAAAGTATGCGCCAATCGTTGCGGAGCGTGACACGCTCAAAACAGAATTGGTAACCGAGAAGGTTGGCGGTTCATTCGCAAGATCAAAGTTCATTTCTGACAATCTCGCAATCCCAGCCGATTTGGTTCAGGCGCGCTTTGGATCACAATTCAAATTGGAAGACGGAAAGGTCATTGCTTACGACCAGTCCGGCAACCGTCTATACAGTCGATCAAATCCCGGCGAGGTCGCTGGCTTTGATGAGGCGCTAAATATCATCGTCGACGCCTATCCGCATAAAGACACCATTCTGAAGGCCTCAGGTGCATCTGGCGGTGGTGCTGGAGGTTCTGGCGGTGCACAGAACGGTCCAAAGCAAATGAGCCGTGATGCTCACCAAGCTTTGCCTGCCGACAAGCAAATGGCGTTCTTTAAGGATGGCGGCAAGCTAACCGATTAGACGCCACGATATCGCATGACCAAGCCGCCTTCGGGCGGTTTTTTTGTGCCCTGACTATCCATGCCGAACCTTGGATGAGGTGAAGCGCTCCGAGTTGGATGACTCGAAATGATTACGTTTTTCGAGTTAACCCACTGATTATGGAGACATTCCTTTGTCCAATACTTTGACCAATCTGGCGCCAGACCTTTACGAAGCTCTGGACGTCGTATCCCGCGAAATGGTGGGCTTTATCCCATCCGTTACCCTTGATGCAGACGCTTCCCGCGCCGCTCTGAACCAAAATATCCGCATTCCTATCACGCCAGCTGCGGCTGCTGAAGATGCGACACCTGGCCAATTGCCGCCCGATGACGGTGACCAAACGGTCACCAACAACGTTCTGGCCATTACCAAGTCTCGTATTGTGCCGTTCCGCTGGACGGGTGATGAACAACGCGGGGTAAATTCCGGCGTGGGTTATCAAAATATCCGCCAAGGCCAAATTCAACAAGCCATCCGCACGCTGGTGAACGAAGTTGAATCTTTTACGGGCAACATTGCCGCTCTTGGTGCTTCCCGTGCAACAGGCACGGCTGGGACAACCCCTTTCGCCTCAAACCTTGGTGACCCCGCTCAGGTTCGCAAGATCCTGGCTGACAATGGCGCGCCACTTTCTGACCTGAACATGGTTATCGACACCACTTCAGGTGCGAACATGCGCACGCTCGCCCAACTCACCAAGGCGAACGAAGCCGGAACCACAGACATGCGCCAATATGGCACTTTGCTGGAAATCCACGGCTTCCAAATCCGTGAATCAGCAGGTGTTCAAACGACCGCAGCCGGTTCGGTTACAGGTACAGTTACGGGTGCGGCCGCCAAGGGTGCGACTTCGGTTACTCTTACTACTGCCGCTGGTGCTGCTGTTGCCGTCCTTGCTGGTGATATTGTTCAGTTCGCTGGCGACCCCAACAAGTACGTTGCGGCAGCCGCTTGCACCATTGCCGCGTCGACTACGGGCACTCTTACTTTGGCAGATCCTGGCCTTCGCACCACGATCTCTGGAGCTGCCGTTACCGTTCTTGCGACATCAACTCGCAACGTTGGTTTCAGCAAGTCCGCAATCGTTCTAGCCATGCGCGCCCCAGCTGTTCCAGAAGAGGGAGACAGTGCTGATGACCGCATGTTGATCACTGACCCACGGACCGGCATCGCCTTTGATTTTGCTGTCTACAAGCAATATCGCCGCGTTCGCTATGAAGTGGGAATTGCATACGGTGCGACGGTCATCAAGCCTCGTCACGTCAGCCTGCTTTTGGGCTAATTCGCTATCTGGGCCGTGGGGAAACCTGCGGCCCTTTTCTCTGTTTTGGAGTTCTCTATGTCTGATCTGGTTTCGATCACAAAGTTTGGTGAACCCAAGCTAAAGGTTCACAAATCTACACTTGATGAACATGTTAAACTTGGCTGGCAGCCCGTAGAAGATGAGCCTGAACCGGCTCCGGTAGCTGCAAAGCCCGTCGCGCCAGCGGCAACCCATGTGCCATCAAAAACCCTTTAGTTAAGCGACCTTAAGCATGGCTCTGACCGCACAGCAGTTGGTTGATGTCCGCAGATATGCGGGATATCCCATGCTTGGAACTGATACGCCCGTTGGTGATAACCAAGACTTTGCTTACGGATATGTATCATCTGGTGTCTGGCAAACTCTTTATCACCGTCTAAACACTATGACAGCGGAGGCTCAGACTACGCTTGTAAACGTATATTTGACCAATCTCGCTACTTTGGAGGCAGCTATCGTTAGTGCCTCAGATAATCTCGACACCGAGAGTGCCGCCGTCTGGACGCACAATAAAAACGAGATTTCGGACCGCAATAAGCTGTTTGATCAGTGGCGTCGTCGCATGTGTTATTTTATCGGCATCGCGCCTGGGCCCAGCCTTGGCAACGGCGGTGTGAGCTTAGCGAGGGGCTGATTATGGATGCCGCCAAGCTTCAGGCCAAGATCTACAAGGGATATGGGGACGCTGCAAAGCGTATAGGGGTTTCCTGCAATATCTACCGCCAATCTGTCGCAACTCAAGCGGTTATAACATCAGGCAATTTAATCGGGACTGTACTGGCGAGCTTCAACTCGCAAGACATGACTTATACTAAGGCAAACAAGTACGGCCAGTCCCTATGGTACGGCGTTTTTGACGCATCTACAGTCAATGTGGGTGACGTACTGGTTGGATCGCAGGGAACATTCTTTGTGGCCGCCAAACAGCTTCATTTGCCCATTTTGTTAGTCCAGACAAACCGAATTGCAACATTAAGTCACAGCCCGACACTTTCGCAAACAGGCGCCATCGGATCGAGTCACGCAAGTGATGAGGTCCAAACCATGGTTGGCGTCCCTGCTTCGATCCTTGAAAGCGGTAAGGGCGCGTCCATTCCTGTTCCGAGTGACACCAAGAACTCTGCGTGGATGATACTTATCCCTCAGTTCGCCGGTGTTGTCGTCAATACAAACGACATCATCACAGATGACCTTGGACGCCGATATGCGGTCAATACGGCGGAGCTTACTGACCTTGGTTGGCGTATCCTGGCAGTCGAAGTGGTTATATCCAAACAGATGGCATTAGGTGCCCTTATGGGGCAAATCCGATGAAGATGGGCGCTACAGCTAAAGGGTTTGAGGAGGTAAACTTCCGCCTTGGATGTAAAGCCGATGACGTTAACTTTGCAATCGCCAAATCAATGGCTGACTGCATCCTGACCCTTGCCATCTATATCCAAGAGCAGAAACTTTCTGGCCAGATCCTGAAAGAGAAAACGGGAAACCTCAAAGAGTCAATCACGCCTGAAGAGCCTGTCATTACTTCAGATGGAGTTGCTGGCCGAGTTTATCAGGACGCTAACATAGCGATCTATGGCCGTATTTTGAATGATGGTGGCATCATCGATCATCCAGGGTCTGACAAATTTCAAGCCTTTATGACGGCAACTGGAATGGTTTTTACTCATGGGACCAAACCGCATCAGATACCCATTCCAGCCTTTCAGTACATGCAATCTGCCTTGGCAGATATGCGGCAATCCATAATCGATGAAATCAGCCAGGCGGCAAGATCGGCAGCGAGCGCGTAATGACAACTCGGGAAAGTGCCTTCGCGGCCCTGTTTGCCAAGTTACAGACCGCAACGTGGGGATCTGGGCAGACGTGGGCCTATTCCTCGCGTCGTGTCGCTCTATTTAACCAGACGCCAAATCAGCCGGCGCTTTATCTCGTAGCTCATGATGAACTTATTAAGCAGAGAACGGGAGGGGATTACGTCCAGACGTGGAAGGCAACGGCGCTGATTTATCATCAAGCTGGCGCTGTTGAAACAGCAATTCCAAACCAGCTGGACAACGCCATTCTGGACGCAATATTCGCCCTGTTTGCCCCAGATAATGGGTTTACGAACAAATTCACCCTTGGCGGCCTGGTTCACCACTGCTTCATCGAAGGTCAAATCCGTAAAATCGGGGGCGATTTAGACGGGCAGGCGATGATCGTCGTTCCGATAACAATGCTTATTCCATAGGTTTTCCCACATGTCAGACCCTTTCAGCCCGGAGGCGCAAGCCCCGGCTCCTGTTGCCGTGCCCGTAACACCAGCCGCGCCAGCAGCCACAGAAGTCCAACCCGATGAACCAGTCTTCCAAGAGTGGTGGGTTGCCACGCTTAACCCTCATCAAGGAGACTAACCCATGTCTGTTCAAACCATTTTTGGCATTGGGGCTGTATACACAACCCCAGTTGGCGTCGCCAATCCAACACCAATTCCTATCGTCGCGTTGCAGAACATTACCTTCGACATGTCGTTCGAAGTCAAGGAACTGTATGGCAACCAATCCTTCCCGATCGATATCGCTCGCGGTAAGGGAAAGGTTGGAATTACAGCTGCTTCTGCGGCCTTTGACCCAACCCTGATCAACAGCCTCTTCCTTGGCATGACGCAAACGGCTGGAGAAACCCGTCTTTCTCCTGCCGAGCCGGGGGTTATTCCCGGCGCTTCGACATACACGATTACTGTCGTAAACGCAGCCACTTGGGTTGAAGACCTAGGCGTCGCATTCGTCAGCACGGCTGTTCCACTAACACGTGTCGCCTCTGCTCCTGCATCTGGTCAATATAGCGTTTCCGCTGGCGTTTATACTTTCGCCGCTGCTGATGCGAATAAGGCCGTACTGCTGAACTACAAATACACGGTTGCCTCTGGTGCCGGTGTTGGTTCGGTTGTTTCGATCACCAACCAGGCGATGGGTATTGCTCCTCCAAATCAGCGTCTGACTTTCTACACAAAGCGTTCAACTACCGGCAAATCAGCCATTATCACGCTTAATTCTGTGACCTGTACACAGTTCAAACTCAGTATGAAGAATGATGATTTCGGGATGCCTGATTTCACCATGTCGGCATTTGATGACGGCACAGGCAACATTGGCTCCATTTCCGCGAACGGCACAAACTAATCATGGCAATCTTGAAACTTGGCGATCAATCTTTTTCCGTCGCTCCGTTCCACCTGGGTAAGCTAGAGCAGGCAGCCGATCTTATCGATATGGTGAACACCTCTCTGGCAAGTCGTGACGGGTCTTGGAAGGCGCTCACTGCGTCATACAGACCAATCATGGCGATTGCCTCTATAGGCCTCTCTGATACGGACGGCCCGAAAACAGCAGACGAACTTTTAGGACTGGCAAACCTGAAAGATGCTGAAGCGATTTTTCTCTTCTTTACTGAGGTTTTAGCCGAAGCGGGCCTTCAGCCTGCGGGGGAGTCAGTGACGGTGGCGGAAGCTGGCTCGGCTCTGCCGTCGTCGTAAAGCGGAAGTCTCTTAGAGAGCAAATAAAATCAATTATCGTCGATCTTGTTTTAGCGGGCATCGAGGGTGGTTCTAAGCGGGCCATTCTCGAAAACCTGACCCTGGTTGACGCTAATGATTACTACGACGGATGGGCTAGAAATGGCCCTCCCATCTACATTACGGCTGCCGCGCAAGCTGGATTTAAGCCCGAAGAGCCAAAAGACCCAGACGCGGGTCCTGATTTCGATGAACTTATGAGGATGCTTGGCGATGGCAGCTAATGACGACGGCAATATTGGCATAAATATTACCGTTGACAATGGTGAGATGCTTGCCGCCACTAAGGCCTCAACGGAAGCCTTAAAGACACTTGAGGCAACTACGAGCCAGCTTAATAATACCATGTCAGCGGCTGGAAGCGCAGCAAATGCGGCTGCCGCTACCCTTGCGAGAGGCGCTAGGGGTATGGAAGAGGTGGCGAAGGCTACTCAAGGCGCTCACATGAACATAGCCACGTTTACCCGTGAGTTGATGGTTATGGGCAGAGAAATCGCTAGGGGAAATTACAGCAGGCTTTCTGGATCTGCCACAATCTTGGCTGGTTCATTTGGCTTGTCATCCATGGCAGTTCTAGGTCTTGTAGCAGGATTAGCTGCTGTTGTAGGGCCAATCGTTCTCGTAGCTTACGAGATGTCAAAGGGAGCTGAAGAGGCTAAAAACCTCGCTGGGGCAATTACGGCTACGGGCAATGCCGCTGGTATAACAGCTAGCGACTTTTACGACATGTCAAAAAAGATCTCTGATCGCACAGGGGCATCTGTTCAATCTGTAAAAGACCTTGAATTGCAGATGGTCAGGACTGGTAAGGTTGGAAGTGAATCCTTCGCCTTGATGGCTGAAGACGCCGAAAAGATGGCGATTGCCATGGGTATTAAGCCTGCTGAAGCCCTCAAGCAGTTGATGACGCTTACCGACGACACGGCAAAGTCAGCCGCCAAATTAAATGAACAATACCACTTCCTGACTGAGGCTCAATGGCTTCAGATCCGCGCCATGGAGGCTGCTGGAGATAAGGAAGGCGCAATGAAATTAGCCCTTCAGGAGATGGATGACCACATCAAGAAGGCGACGGCTGATACTGGATACCTTGCACAGGCTTTTCACGGCCTTTCTTCTGAATGGGACAACTTTATAGGAAAGTTGCAAGCAATTGGACGGGTTCAATCTGTTGGAGAACAAATTGCCAAGCTGCAAACTGCTATTCAGAACTCTAATAAATCAGGCTCATCTCAAGTTGCAACAGATGCTGGCCTGATTTCCAAGGCAGATGCAGAGCGCCAACTCAACGATATGGGCAGGATCCTGCAACGTCAGAAAGATAAAGCTGAGGTAGATGCAAAGTCAGCCAAGGACACTGCCGATGCGGTTGCACTTCATGAGAAATGGGGAAAAACCGTCACAAAGCTTACCTCAGACCAAAACGATTTAGCGACAAGTACAGAACTCTTGGCAAAAGCCACGCTTGAGTACAATAGCGCTAAGACTGCTCAGCAGAAAATCGACGCGCAGGCGAAAATAGCTGCCAACCAAGATGACATAAAAAGTGAAACCCTCGCTAT
>Ga0209067_10002892_pt1 | contig 10050 bp, 8 predicted proteins | sample ColStrG_CSR_2013_FD_187199 | JGI IMG/M metagenome (GOLD analysis project Ga0209067, IMG submission 187199) | Freshwater sediment microbial communities in response to fracking from Pennsylvania, USA - Cold Stream Run_MetaG_CSR_2013 (SPAdes)... | ecosystem: Environmental > Aquatic > Freshwater >...
CTACTAGTCTAGTCCTGGCCCCCGGCCCCAAAGGCGCCCCGCTCCACGAACGCCGGCCTAAGTCGGCGCTATCCCCGGCTCTTGGCCCCCAACCCCATAAGCGTTAACTTAATTAAGCCTGATGCGGCAACGGGTCGTCTCCTTGGCCGGTCGTGTCCGCGGGTTCTCCCGACCAAACGCTTATGTGTCTTCGTGGGGGCCGTTTCACGGGAGGAATCCGATTATATTATTGGATGGATGGGCTGTTAGCGACAGCTGTGCGCTGACGTACCCGTCGAAACCCGGCGCTCCCGTGGGAGCCTCCGTATTCCAGACACAGACTGGAGTCGTTGGCCAGGCATCGTCTCATCCATTTCGGCCGATGCCATTGGAATATCGCCGAACAGATTGGTCACGAATCAGAAAGCGCCTTCAGCCTGCTTTCAACGCGTCATGGGCTGTTCTCCTCCGCCGGTATACAGGTCGCCGCCTCGAAACGTTGAGAAGCGGAATACGGCGATTCTGTAATTCTCTGCTCCCAGGCTCTGCTCCCAGGTTCGCGTCCCATGCTCGGATTCGGTACGATGAGTGAATCCGAGGGCGAGGAATGGGCGACGCAGATTGTGTCAACTGGGCGCGCCAGAAGCTCAGCCGCAGGCGGGCGCTGGGCCTGGTCCCGGCTGTGCTGTGCCAGGCATGCCGGCTAGAGCACGCGAACCACGCCCCGTCGATCACGTTCACCCGCATTCCGCAAGCGGTTCCTGATGGATCCGCACGCAACGACATTATTGAAGGGCGCGTTACCGGGGCGTCGCCCGGCCAGAAGATCGTGCTGTACGCCAAAACCGGAAAATGGTGGGTGCAGCCACTCATCGATCAGCCCATCACCGACCTACACCCGAACTTCAGTTGGACGAACGCAACGCATCTCGGCACTCACTACGCGGCCCTGCTCGTAAAGGATGGCTACCGGCCACAACGCGCCCTCGACTCGCTGCCCCGGACTGACGGGAACGTTCTCGCCGTGGCAGTTGTGTCCGGCGCCGCGCAGCCTCCCTCTCCCGTCATCGATTTCAGTGGTTACCAGTGGCGCTTGCGTGACGCACCAAGTTCACGCGGCGGCCAAAATATCTACTCCCCGTCGAATATTTCTGTAGACGAAAAGGGCGCAATGCACTTGCGGATCACTAAGCTGGAAAACGACTGGAGTTGCGCGGAAGCGAGTATGACGCGAAATCTTGGCTACGGCACCTATGAATCCGTGGTCCGCGGCCTGGGCGCGCTGGAGCCCGCCGCCGTCTTCGGAATGTTCACCTACGATTATGCGAGTGGCGCGCTGCATAACCGCGAAATGAATATCGAAATCAGCCGCTGGGGTGAACCCACGCAGAAGAACGCCCAGTATGTGCTGCAGCCATATTACGTCGCTGCTAACGTGCACCGGTTCAATGCGCCCTCGGGGACGCTCACTTTCTCGCTCCACTGGGAGCAGGACCGTGCCACCTTTCGCACGCTACGTGGGTCGGCCAGCATTTCGGAGCACGTCTTCACGGCGGGCGTGCCATCTCCGGGCATTGAAACCATCCGTGTCGTACTCTATGTTTACCGCGAAGGCGCCGTAAAGCTGCAGCATCCAATGGAGGTTGTGATTGAGCGGTTCACGTATTTCCCGTGAGATTCGCTGTGCGCTATTGCTTTGCACCTGCGCCGCGGCGGGTCCTCACGCTGTCTTCGCGCTCAACCCCCACCGCACCATCGACCAATACATCGTTACTCGCTGGGGCGCGCGCGAGTCGTTCCCCGGCGGACCGGTCAATGCCATCGCGCAGACTCCGGATGGTTACCTATGGATCGGTGCGGAGAACGGCCTGGTACGTTTCGACGGCATCAGCTTCCGCCTGCTGGAGCACGACAATACTCCCTCACTTCCCGCTGGTCACGTTCTGGGGCTAGTGGTGGACTCCGAGGGCGTGCTGTGGGTGCGCATGGAGAGTCCTTACTTGATGCGCTATCGCGGCGGGAGCTTTGAGCAGATGTATCCTGTGGAACTCCCGCCGAAGTATTCCCCTGCCCGCGAGTTGGGTGCAACCGCCGTCACTCGCGGGATTCGTGGCGATGCTCTGATCGCTACTCCAGGGACGCCTTTGCGCTGGATCGCCGGGAAACTCAAGACGTTCGTTTCTTCGGGTACCGTCCGTGGCATCCCGATGTCGATTGCAGAAACGGCGGATGGCGCCGTTTGGGTGGGGATGCGCGATACCGGCCTGTTCTGCGTGCGAGACGGCCGCGGATTGCAGGTTGGCCTATCGGACCAGAAGGTGAATGTGTTGCTGCCGATCGCAGGTCCGGGGTTGTGGATTGGAACGGATTCCGGCCTCCTGCATTGGGACGGCAGCGGGATAACGCGCCGCGGTGTTCCCGCCGCACTCGCGCGCAGTCCGATTCTGGCTCTGGCGCGCGATAGCGATTTCAACCTCTGGATCTCGACTCCGGCCGGCGTCACCCGAGTGGATACTAACGGTTCCGCCCTTCATGAGACCGTCGGAAGTTTGCCCGGCACCGTACAGGCGATTTTTGAAGACCGTGAGGGCAACCTGTGGTTGGGAGGAACCGAGGGGCTGATGCAGCTTCGCGATGCCCCATTCTTGAGTTATTCCGGCGTGGCCAGTGAGGGCGGGTCGTTGTATATCGATCCTTCAGGGCGCACCTGGATCGGACCTTCGTCCGGAGGGCTGCTCTGGATTCGAGGAGCGGAACGTCACTTCATCACCACACCAGGCATCGATCGCGACGAGATCTACTCCATCTCTGGCGGACCGGGCGAACTTTGGTTGGGTCGCAGACTCGGCGGCGTCACGCAACTGCGAGAAGAAGCCGCGGTACTGCACCCGCGAACATATACAGCGCGTGAAGGCCTCGCGCCCGGAATCGTTTACGCCGTGCACCGGGGTCGCGATGGATCCGTTTGGGCCGGGACTCTGAGCGGCGCGGTGAGCCGTATCGAGAAAGGCCGTATCACGACTTTCACTGCCGCCAACGGATTGAGCGCCGATGCCGTAGCCACCATACAAGAGACGCCTGACGGAGTGATCTGGGTCGGCACGGCGGGAGGCCTGGAGGCGTTCCGCAATGGGAAGTGGCTGAGGTACGGCGGCGAGGACGGATTGCCTCCCGGACGCGTGAACAGTCTCGCTGTCGATGGCGACGGAGTACTGTGGATCGGATCCTCTTCGGGCCTGTTTTACTGGTCCGGGGCACGCATTGAGAGCGCACGAGACGCTCCGGATTCGCTCCAGGGAGAAATCTATGGCCTGACGGCCGACGATTCCGGCAACCTGTGGGTGGTGACGGACCGCCACGTGGTCAGCATGGCGCGCGCCTCGCTCCTGGGTGGTCAGTCGAAGGGGCCGGCCGCGGTGCGCCAATTCGGCCTGGCAGACGGTCTGCCTTCGACGCGAGGAATCCGGCGCGATCATTCCGTCGCCAAAGATCCTTCGGGGCGGATCTGGTTCTCCCTTCAGGGCGGATTATGCGTTGTGAATCCGTCGCTTCCCTCCGTAGTGGCGCCCGCATTGGTGAAGGTGGAGTCTGTCGCCGTAGATGGTCGTTCCCTAAGTACGGGACCAGCCGTGCGCTATCCTTCGAGCGGCCGGCGCGTGGTCTTCAACTTTATCGGCGTGAGCCTCACGCTTCCGGGACGCGTACGGTATCGATACCGGCTGGACGGTTACGACACCGATTGGAGCCCCCCCAATGAATCCCGCGAGGCGGCATACACGAACCTCTCGCCCGCTCGCTATACCTTTCGCGTCATGGCCAGCAACAGCGAGGGGCTGTGGAACGGAACGCCTGCGAGCGTAACGTTGGAGGTGGAGCCGCAACTCTCAGAAACCTGGTGGTTCCGGATGACTGGATTATGCCTCACGGCCGCGGCTATTTTCGCCGGCTTCCGCTACCGAATGGCCCGCTTCCACGCCGCGATAAACCTACGCTTTGAAGAGCGTTTGGCGGAGAGAACCCGTATCGCGCGCGAATTGCACGACACGCTTTTGCAGAGCTTCCAGGGTCTGATGCTTCGTCTTCAGGTGGTTGACGATTTGCTGCCGCCAGGAAAGGCCAAGGAGCAACTCGAACAGAGCCTCGAGCGCGCCGATCAGGCGATCGCGGAGGGGCGCAGTGCCGTGCATGACCTTCGATCCCCCGCCACGACTACGACCGACCTGGCCCAAGCGGTGAGGGCGCTGGGTGACGAACTGGCCACGCAAGATTCGACGGCGTTCCATGTTGTGGTGGAAGGTCCACCGCGAGACTTGCACCCGATCATTCGAGACGAGCTTTACCGCTTCACTCGAGAAGCACTCCGTAACGCTTTCAGACACGCGGCAGCCCGTCATATTGAAACTGAAATTACCTACGGACGACGGGCACTCCGGCTGCGCATCCGGGACGACGGGAAGGGTATTCCGCCCGAAATGTTGGAAACGGGCCGGCCGGGCCATTACGGTCTTTCCGGAATGCGGGAACGCGCCCAGCAAATCGGCGCCAGGCTGGAGATCTGGAGTGGAGATAAAGCCGGTACGGAAGTTGGATTAAGCATCGCCGGTTCGGTCGCCTATCGTACGTCGCCAGGCCGGCCCCTCTTTGGTTTGTTTCGGAAAAGGCAGGTTAACCTTTGATTCGAGTGCTGTCAGTAGATGACCATCCCCTTCTGCGTGAAGGCATCGCCGCGCTGGTTGGGAATCAGACGGATATGCGGCTTGTGGCGGAGGCTTCCAATGGACGCGAGGCGCTCGAACTTTTCCGAACGCATCGTCCCGACGTTACACTGATGGACCTGCGGATGCCGGAAATGAGCGGAATCGATGCGATGATCTCCATTCGTGGCGAGTTCCCGGATGCGCGTATCATCGTTTTGACAACCCACGCCGGCGATGTTCAGGTTTCGCGCGCTCTCAAGGCAGGCGCAAGGGCTTACTTACTGAAGGGCTCGCTGCGAAAAGAACTGCTTGACACAATTCGTGCGGTCCATGCCGGCCAAAAACGCCTGTCCTCGGAGGTCGCTGCCGAAATAGCCGAGCACGCGACCGATGATGCCTTGACTCCACGAGAAATCGATGTGCTGCGTTTGGTGGCCGCTGGCAACGCGAACAAGGAAATCGCGGCACAGCTATCGCTCACCGAGGAAACTGTGAAGAGCCACATCAGGAACATCCTCGCCAAGCTTGGCGCTAACGACCGGACCCATGCTGTCGCGATAGGATTGAAGCGCGGAATCATCGACCTGTAATTGCACGAGATCCCTCGAAAGAGGGACGCCAACGAGGCCTTTCGAGGGTATCGAAACCCAGCGCGAACTCCATACGCTTGAGCTGGGAAGTACTCTGCAACGTCTATTTTCAACTTTTCCGAGTAGCTGGCCGGGCGTTGGCCTGCTGCTGCTCCGGCTCTGCCTCGGCATATCTCTGCTCTATTTCGCTACCGCCGGTTTCGCGAACTCTTCGGAGACGATCGCCTTCGCACAGGACTTGATAGCCGCGGCAGGCGGTATCTTTCTGCTCGCCGGCCTGTGGACGCCACTGGCAGGGACCCTCGTCGGCGTCGACGAGGTCTGGATCGCGCTATTACACCACTCTCCGCAACAAGAGCACACCTGGATACACCTCCTCCTGGCGATGCTGGCCGTTAGCGTCGCGATGCTCGGCCCTGGGGCATTCTCGATTGATGCTCGCCTCTTCGGGCGCAAGCGCCTTGATATCAATCGAAACAGAGGCGGAGACCATCCCTCTAAATAGGTACGAGTGCTCTCAACTATTGAGGGGCGCCATCGAGATCGATGTAGGGACGATTTCGAGCGCAGGAAGCGCCAGAATCAGGGACAGAAGAAAGCACTCTGGGAGGCAAGAGCAATGGAACTCAGAACACGACGAACTATTTTCACAGTCCTGCCGATCATGGCAATGATGTTCGGCATAGGAGAGGAGCTTATGGCACAAACAAACGCATCGACACTGGTAAAGAACATCGTTCTTGTCCACGGCGGGTTCGTGGACGGGTCCGGTTGGGAAGGCGTCTACAAGGCGCTAAAGAAGGATGGCTACGCGGTCACGATTGTACAGAATCCCACCATCTCGCTGGCGGACGATGTGGCGGTCACTAGGCGGGCGATCGCCGCGCAGAACGGCCCCGTGATTCTCGTCGGTCACTCGTACGGCGGAGCCGTAATCACGGAAGCGGGTACCGACCCGAAGGTCGCCGGTTTGGTCTACATTACAGCCTTTGCGCCGGACAAGGGCGAATCGGTGTCGTCGCTGATCAAGGATCCACCTCCAGGCGCGGCCGTTCCACCGATCCTGCCGCCGCAGGATGGATACCTATTCCTCGATAGGGCGAAGTTCCCGGCCGCATTCGCCGGAGACGTGAGTCCAGACGCGGCTTCGTTCATGGCCGACTCCCAGGTCCCGTGGGGTATCGAGGCGCTCAGTGGTGCGATCAACCAACCGGCGTGGCGAACGAAGCCAAGCTGGTACTTGGTGTCCACCGAAGACAAAATGATCCCGCCTGACGCCCAGCGTGCTATGTCCAAACGCGCGGGCTCAACGGTTGTCGAGGTCAAAGGCAGCCACGCCGTGTATGTGTCGCAGCCGGAGGCCGTCGCTCACCTCATCGAAAAAGCTGCCACGGGTGCCTTGGCGGCAGGGAAGGAACAGTCCGCAGTGGGTGCATTAGCCGCCGCAAAATAAGGCGTTGCTGATAGTGGGGTTCGACTAGGCGGGGGATTCGGTGGGCAGGGTGCAACCAACGAAGCCTCCGCCGATCCGAAAGTCTGTAGAGCCAACTTGGGGAGGACGGGTTCTCAGATCCTCCCTGATGGCCCAGCGTTTACCTTACTATTCTCGAGACCACCAAGCCCGACAAATCCTCTCGCACTGGCGGAGGTGCTGGCAGGGATTACTGGCGCGAAATCTCCTTGTAATCAACAGAATGCCACGGCCGCCGTAACCCATTGATAAGCATCGCTTTACGCCTCGTTGCTAACATTGACCGTGGTAAGTCCCCTTTACGTCAGTTGGCCGGTCCATTGCGAATAGACACGGCTCTTGGCCGGATCGCCAATCCAGAAAGACACTCCGCTTAAGTTAGCGCTTATGAGCGCCGGCCCCCGGCCCCAACTTGAGTCCGGCGCCCTGGCTAAAGGAACAGAAGAACCGCCGGCCGCGACTACCCGCCGCTCGGTCCGTTGTGGCAGCTATAGCAGCCGATCACCGTGCCCGCCGGGAACGACCGCCCCGCCAACGTCCGTGCCGCTTTGGTCTTGGACAGGATGGTCCCCCGGTAGTCGGTGCCGTGGCACACCTGGCACTGGGTCGCGCCCGTGGAGTGCACCAGGTCGGGATGCCGGCTCACCCAGGTCGAGCCGAGAGGATGCAGCCCGTGTGGGCCTCCGTTGGTGGTATTCGGCGTGGTCGCGTGGCACGCGGTGCACTCGGCCAGCATGCCCACGTGGCCCTGCAGGCTGTTGCTCTGCACGTTGTCGTTGGCGATCGGCGTAGCGTACTCGGCGTGCGTGGAGTTGTGGCAGGCCTCGCACTGCAACCCGCCGTGGCCCGACGAGAAGCGGTACAGCGAAAGCCCGGCAGCCGGCGTGTTGGCGTTGGTCGCGAAAGTCTGGTCCACGGCCACACGCTGCGTCGTGCCGGTGCTGAATACCGAGGTGTAGGCGATCGAGCCGTTGTTGGCCACCGCCGTGCCCGAGTGGCACATCTGGCAGGACGGTTCCTCCAGCCACCCCTGCCTGCCCGGCACGGCCTGGTTGCTGAGGTTGCCGTGGCAGCTCTGGCACTCGATCTGATTCGCGCCGGTGCTCGTGGTGAGCGTGGCCATCGCACCCCGAAGACACTGCGTCTTGGGTCCGGGATGGCAGTGGTAACAGCTAGCCCGTGTGACGCCGCTATCCAGGGTTGCTCCCGTCGAAGGGTCGGTCACGGTGGCATGCAGGCTGTGCATCGATTGCGTCAGCGGCGGAACGCCCGGGTATCCCGGCAGCCCCAGTGCGTTCGAGCCATGGCACGCCGCGCACAGGATCGGCCGGTTCGGGTAATTGGCATACAGACCCGCGGTACTGTAGCCGTTGGCCGCGGCCGCATTCTGAAATACCGCGCTCGCCTGGAAACGGTCGTCGTGTTTGCGCAGGATGTTCAGCTTCACGTCCTTCGCCATGTCGGAGTTGTTGACCCAGCCCGCCGCCGGCATGGCCGCCGCCGAAACCGAATTGGAGGCATGGCACGTCAGACAGGTCATCTCGTCGGAAGTCGGCAGCACAATGTCGGTCGTGCCCAGCACTGCCCCCGAGGCGTTTTTCGCCGTCAGGCGCATCATCGGGAAATAGTTCACCGGATAGGGCGTGGTGGCCGCATCACCAAAAGGCGTGATCGGAATGCCAACCGCCAGCCAGGTGTTGTCCGTTGTGCTGAACGTCATGGCCTGCGGCGTGTTGCCCGCCCCTGGCATGGCGTAGCCCTTCAACCCGACGTCGGGAGCCAGCGCGCCAAAGCCCAGCGCCGCCGCGAACTGCCAGAAATTCGTCTTCCCGGTAGACGAGGTATTCAGCAGGTTCATCAGCGGATCGTTGATGGCCTGGTAAGTCACGGTCACTCCCGTGGGCGACTTCACCAGCAGGCCGCTGTTATCGATCAGGTGTACGTGGATGGTGTTGAACGGCGGCAGAACTCCGAATACGCTGTAGTCCTTGCCGTCGAAACAATGCATGCCCAGATCGTTCCAGCCAACCAGTTTGTAGCTGCTGCCGGTCGGCGGCGGCACGGCGTTGGCCACCACCAGCGATACCGGCACCGTGGTCGTCACCCCCGCCGAAACGAGCGTGATCGCGCCCGAATAGGTTCCGGCGGCGAGGCTGCCCGCGCTCGCCTGCACCGTGAGCGCCGCGTTCGTCGTCAGGTTGCCGGAAGGCGAGATGCTCAGCCACGTGGTGCTGCCGTAAACGCCGGCCGCGCTGGCCGTGAAGGCCACGCTGCTGGCTGCCGTCACCGACAGCGTCTGCGACCGTGGATTGGAACCGCCCGCCGTGCCGTTGAACGCTGACGGTGAGCGGCGGCGAAGCCACCACCAGCGAAACCGGCACCGTGGTCGTCACCCCGTTCGAAAGCAGGGAGATCGAAGCGGCGTACGTGCCCGCGGCCAGGCTGCCGGGGGTCGCCGTCACGGTCAACGTCGCATCGGTGTTTGAGTTTCCGGAAGGCGCGATCGTGAGCCAGCTTGCCGCGTTGCTCACGCTGAAGCCCACGCTGTAACTGGCCGTCACCGCCAGCGATTGTGCGGCCGGGGCCGCGCCCCCCGCTGTCGCATTGAAGCTCAACGAAGCTGGGCTCACCGTAATCGGCGGCGGCGCTACCGTAAACGACACCGGCACCGTAGTCGTCACCCCATTCGAAACCAGGGTCACCGTGCTCGTATAACTTCCCGGCGCAAGACCGGCCGGGTTGGCCGTGACCGCGAGGTTCGTATTCGTGTTCAGGTTTCCGGAAGGCGCGATCGTGAGCCAACTCGCCGCGCTGCTCACGCTGAAGCCCACACTGCTCGCGGCCGTCACCGCCAGCGATTGTGCGGCCGGAGCCGCGCCTCCCGCTGTCGCATTGAAGCTCAGCGATGCGGGGCTGACCGTAATCGGCGGCGGCGCTACCGTAAACGACACCGGCACCGTGGTTGCGACCCCATTCGACACCAGGGTCACCGTGCTCGCGTAACTTCCCGGCGCAAGACCAGCCGGGTTGGCCGTGACCGCGAGGTTCGTATTCGTGTTCAGGTTTGTGGAGGGCGCGATCGTGAGCCAACTCGCCGCGCTGCTCACGCTGAAGCCCACACTGCTCGCGGCCGTCACCGCCAGCGATTGTGCGGCCGGGGCCGCGCCCCCCGCCGTCGCATTGAAGCTCAACGAAGCCGGACTCACCGTGATCGGTGGCGGCGCTACGGTAAACGTCACCGGCACCGTGGTTGTGACCCCGTTGGATACCAGGCTGACCGCGCCGGAATAGCTTCCCGGCGCGGTCAGCCTGG
>Ga0209067_10002894_pt1 | contig 10042 bp, 8 predicted proteins | sample ColStrG_CSR_2013_FD_187199 | JGI IMG/M metagenome (GOLD analysis project Ga0209067, IMG submission 187199) | Freshwater sediment microbial communities in response to fracking from Pennsylvania, USA - Cold Stream Run_MetaG_CSR_2013 (SPAdes)... | ecosystem: Environmental > Aquatic > Freshwater >...
GGCCCGTGGCGCTCAGTTTCCAGCTGCGGGGGGCGTCACCCTTCAGGGTTTTGACGTGCTGCGCGATGATCCCGTCGCTGCCGCCAAGCTTGAGGGGTTGAAGTTTTTCGTAAAGGACAGTTTCGGCATTGCCGTATTTTTTATAAATGAGAAAGGCCATGATTTTTTAAGAGTTTGTTTGCGAGTGATTTTAGTTCCTTGTCCGTCAAGTTGCGCTTGTGGCTGGCAGAAAACCGCCTTACCCATTCCAGCAATTCATTTAGCCGCGCCGGCGGAAAATCCAATCCGAGCTGCACGGTTTTTTCGCGAAGCAGGCGCGTGCCGGAATGCCGCCCCACCACCATTTCCGTTGGCGCATGCCCGACGTCCTCGGCGGCGAATGGTTCATATGTCATCCGGTTTTGCAACAGGCCGCCACAATGGATGCCGGATTCGTGGCGAAAGACGGCCGCGCCAATGACCGGCTTTTCCGGAGCCAGCGGGCGGTCCGCCGCATGCGCCACCAGGTCGCCGAGCGCGGAAAGTTGGCGTGTGTCCACTCCGCAATTCTTCCCCAGGGTGAGCCGCGCGGCCATGACGACTTCGTCCAGCGCTGCATTTCCGGCGCGCTCGCCCAGACCGTTGACGGTAACGCTCGCGGCATCTGCGCAGGAGCCAAGCGCCGATATGGTGTTTGCCGTGGCCATGCCCAAATCGTTGTGGCCATGAAATTCCAGACTCAAATGGGGTGCTGCGTTTCGCAGCAAAGAAAATAATTCCGCCGTTTGTAATGGATTCAAAATCCCGACTGTGTCCGCAATTCGCAAACGACACAACCCGGCGGCTTCGGCGGTCTGGGCAAACTCAAGCAGAAACGCCCGGTCCGCCCGCGAGGCATCCTGCGCACCGACCGAAAGAAACTGGAATGGTTCGCGGAACTCCTCAGCCAGTTCGACCAGCGTCTGCAAAACCCAAGCCCGATCCTTTTGCCACGCTCGCAGGTGGATCGCCGATACAGGCAACGAAAAATGGGCGCCATGGACGCGGCAACGGGTGGCAGCTCGCAAATCCTGACGCGTCCCGCGACACCACGTGGTCAACCGCACGCCGGTGACCCGATCGCTGACTGCATTGATATCGTCAATTTCGGCCTGGCCCATCGCGGGAATCCCCAACTCCAGTTCCGGCACACCCGCCCGCGCGAGCGCGCTGGCAATGCCAATTTTCTCTGTTCGCGAAAACGCCACGCCTGCGGCCTGCTCACCGTCGCGTAGCGTGGTGTCGATGAGATGTATGCCGGCTGGATTCACGCGAACAAGGTTGCCGGGGGCAATTCGGATTTTTCCTCCAGGCTGTCAAGAATCGCCTCGGCGGTCTGGATCGTCGCCTCTTTGTACCAGATGTTTTCCGGGTAGATCACCAGCACCGGGCCGCTGCCGCAGATATTCATGCAGCCGGTGCTCGAAACCATGACGTCGTCGAGTCCACGATCCTGCACCTCGGTGGTGAGATGTTGCAAAATTTGCGAGGACTCCTTTTTGTGGCAGACACCCTGTGCGCCCGTCGGGCGGAAACTGCCGCAGACAAATATGTGATGACTAGGTTTGCTCATAAATTTGTGGTTGGTTAATGGTTACTAGTTGTCGTGAAATGTTTTTTCAGGATTCACCCGCACCCGCGCCGAGGATTTTTTCCAGGTGCCGGTCAAGATTAAGCAGGGCCCCGGCGCAACCGGCTTCGCGGGTTTTGACGAGCAGCTTGTCAGACCAGGCTTCTTCTTCAACCTGTTCGGCGATGAACCAGTGCAGCAGGACTTGCGCTGGATAGTCTTTTTCTGCCAGGGCAACTTCGTACGCCTCGTGAATGCCGGAGGTATTGGCGCGCTCCAGTTCAAAAGCCGACTGTGCCAGTTCAATCAGCAGCTTGAAATTTGATGCGGGCGCCGCCACCGCGCCAATTTTTGGCACGACATCGCGATCCGCGAGATGTTTGAGGATTTTTGCCGCATGCTCCCGTTCCTCCCCGGCCTGCTTTTTGAAAAATTCCGCGAACCCGCCGTGGTGATGGACGTCCGACCAGTAGGCCATTGCCAGATAAGATTGGGCGGCGAAGAGTTCGTGGTCGGCCTGTTTCTCCAACGCAGCAATAAGTTTTGGTGTCATGATGGTAGTATTTAAATTTTTCAGCCACAGCCGTTTCCCGTGCCTTTGCAGGTGACGCCCGCGCCACAACTGGTAAAGCGCCGTTTCATTCCGGCGGGAATCGGCTGGTCCGCAAATACGGAGCGCAAGCCCTCATCAATCAAACCCTCCATTTCAACGACCTTGAGGCCGTGTTGCGTGAGGACTCGCATTGGCGTGGGCCCGGCAGCGTTGACCAACAGCGCCCGGCAATCTTTCAAAGTTACCGCCAGCTCCGCCCACCTTGCATCCCCCCCGCCCTCTGGCGGGGCCGGACGAATACCCTTAAGGCGATAAGCGTCGGCGGCATCCTCCGCTTGCTCGTAAATCAGGAATTTATTCGCTTCACCAAGATGTTGGTTAACCAGCACCCCTTCCATGGAGGTAACGGCCACGAATGGACGTGTGTCGTTCTCCTCTGGATTCAAGCTCGTATTCGCGTAATGGCTAAGCGCATCATGCTGCTCTGTGGTCATGTCCTCCCCGATATAACCGACGGCGTCGGCACGGCACCGGGCGCAATGGGTCATCTGCGGCAGCAATTGCCCACACTGCAAACGCAGGCGCGCTGTGGTCATGGTGTCAGGGGGCGGCAATTCCTCGAACACCGCCCCTTTGACCGGCACCAGCGGCATAAGATTCATGATATCTGCCCCGAGAGCAGAAACCTTCTTCGCTACTTCGGGAATATGATCATCATTCACGCCCGGCATGATGATGGTGTTCACCTTGGTTGTTATTCCGCGAGCCTTGAGCTTCACCAGCGCTTCGATCTGCCGCGCGCTCAAAATCTCCGCGGCTTCCCTTCCCCGCAGCGGCCGTTTGCCATCCCGCACCCACGAGTAAATCCCGCCACCGATCTCCGGGTCCACCGCGTTGATCGTTAGTGTCACATGGCTGACTTGCAACGCGCTCATTTCATCCACGTAGGGCGCAACGTTCAGGCCATTGGTTGCCACGCACAGGATCATCTTGGGAAAGTGCTTTCGCGTGAGCCGCAATGTTTCCATAGTCTCGTCAGGATTCGCAAAGGGATCGCCCGGCCCGGCGATGCCCATGACGGATATTTCCGGGCGCTTGGCCACGACATGCCGGAGATAGGCGATGGCCTGCTGCGGCGTGAGCACCCTGCTGGTTACGCCGGGGCGGCTCTCATTCATGCAGTCGTATTTGCGGTTGCAGAAATTGCACTGAATGTTGCAGCGGGGTGCCACTGGCAGATGAACCCGGCCGAATTTCTTGTGCGCCTCCTTGTCAAAGCACGGATGGTTTTTGAAATCAATAGGCGCGAGCGTTGAGGCGGCGCAACCAGGTTCAAGGTCGGAAATCATAGGTAGCTGTAACCAATGGGTGAGGTTTCTTGTTTTACTTCGAGCAGGGCGTTAATAATGCGGTCAAACAATTCTTGGGCTCCGCGATAACCCAGGTGCAAAATGCGCTGTCCCCCGATGCGGTCGTGAATCGGAAAACCGACGCGAATCAGAGGCACTTTCAGCCGGCGCGCAATCGAATAGCCTTTGCTGCTGCCAATCAAAAAGTCTGGTTTCAAATCCGGCGCGGTCTCGGCAATTTCGGCGAAATCAAAGCCTTCCTTCACCAGTGTTTCCACCGGCAAATTCGGCGCGGCGGCGCGCAAAGAACTCTCCAATTTCCCGCTACGACCGCCACTGGCGCAGAGCACTGGCGTCACTCCGATTTCGCAGAGCAACGCCGTCAAGCCAATCACCAGGTCCTCCTCGCCAAAAACCACGGCGCGTTTCTCGAAGGCATATTTATGGCCGTCGATCAGGCTGTCCACCAACCGGCCGCGCTCGCGTTGATATTTTACCGGCGTGTCGACCCCGGCAAATTCAGCCAGGTTGGCAAAAAAGGCATCGGTTTCGTGAATGCCCATGGGCAGGCCCAGCAAACGATGGGGAATCGAAAACTTTTCCCGCAATATTTTGCCGCCAGTCTTGGTTTCCGCCAAGGTGCGGCCAAATTCAATCGACACCTTGGCCGAGCCCAGTTGGCGAATGGCGGCGATTGGCGTGCCGCCGGATTGGAGCTTTTCGTATTCCGACCACGTTACGCCATCCATGGATTCTGAATAATCCGGGAGCAAAGTGACCGGAAGATGGAAATCTGAGAATATTTCTTTCAGGTGCCGCAAGTCCTCGGCTGAAACCATACCGGGAAACAATGCGACGTTTGGCGCGCTAGACACCGCCTCGTCCCGAGCCACGGCCAGCTGCTCCACCAGTTCGCGCACTGCTGAATGGAAACCGTCTATGTGAGTGCCGCGATAACTGGCCGTCGAAACATGGACGATGGGGGCGGCGGCATTCTCCCCGTGCTTATCCTTGAGACTATATATCAATTGGTTCATGTCCTCCCCAATCGTTTCGGCCAGGCAGGTCGTGGCAGCACCAATGAGCTGCGGTTGGTATTGGCGGGTGACGTTCATCGCGCCCTGCGAGAAATTTTTGGCGCCTCCAAAAATCGCACTGTCCTCGTGGAAGTTGGAAGAGGCAATATCGATCGGTTCCCGGAAGTGACTGATGAGGTAACGGCGAATATAGGTTGAGCAGCCTTGTGAACCATGCAAGAAAGGAATACAGCCCTCCACGCCGCGAAACGCCAGGCATGCACCCAGCGGTGTGCATAGTTTGCAGGCATTCCGTGTCGAAGTGAAATGCTTGGATCGCGGTTCTTCGTCGTCCTCCAAGTCATGCGGCAGGGACGTTGTCTGATCGGGAATATTCTCGATCAACCGTTGCGAATGTTTTTGGCCGGAAAGATCCGCGATGACCGGGCACCGTGCCAAACCCTGACAATCGGCCGGACTATCGCAAGTCCCGGGGCAGCCGCCCGTCTCCTCGAACGATTCCTGGATGTGACTTTTTTCGACCACGAATGGACTCTTTGCAAGCGCGGTGCCAAAGTCCTTTCCAACCGTGAATTTATGAAAATGTGCAAAAAACCCTTTAATTATAGGGGGCCATGTTTGCTACCTGTTGTCCGAAGGTTTCGCTTTCCCACATCCGCGTAGTTTTTATCTGGTCCACCCACATTTATGTAGGTCGCTTGCCGCAATCGTTGCAGCTTCTGCGCTTACCTTTAAAGGCGACATTAATGGAAAGGGAAAGAAAGCGGGCGGGGATGAGGAGACGGTCTCTGCGCGAACGAAGACGCCCTTTCAGAGAGGCGCATTCACTGAGGCGGACATGGCAGCGGAACGTTTTACCCGACGGGGAGCAAACTGCCAGACCGGGCTGGCCACGCTGGCATAAACTTCTTTGGCAAAATTCAACATGCCGATAAAGCCGGCCAACGGCTCCTTGCGCTCATGGTTGTGGTCGCAAAAGCCGATACCAAGCTTATAGGCAATGGGGCGCTCCTTGACGCCGCCAATGAAAAGGTCCACATCCTTTTCCAGACAGAATTTTGCCAGCTCCAGCGGGTTGGAATCGTCCACGATCACAGTGCCGGGATCCGCCATTTCCTGGAGTTGCCGGTAATCCTCCTGGTCGCCAGTCTGGGAGCCCACGATCGCGGTTTCCATGCCAATCAGCCGCAAGGCGCGCATCAACGAAAAAGCCTTGAAGGAACCGCCGACATAGATGGCCGCCTTTTTCCCGATGAGCTTCTGTTTGAACCGCAGCAATTCGGGGTAAATTTTCGCAACCTCCTCGCGTACGAGGTTTTGCGCCCGGCTCATGATTGTCGGGTCGTCACTGAAAAACTTTGCGGCTTCGTAGAGAGCTGCGCTCATGTCCTCAATCCCGAAATAGGAAACTCGCTTAAAGGGTATCCCATAGTCTCGTTCCATCATTTTGGCCAGGCCCGTCATGGAACCGGAGCATTGGACCAGGTTGAGCTTGGCGCCGTGCGCACGGCGAATCTCCTCAATGCGCGAATCGCCCGTGAGACAGGATACGACTTCGATGCCCATGCGCTGGTAGTAATCGCGCAGAATCCATGTTTCTCCGGCAAGATTAAATTCACCAAGGATATTAATGCTGTGCGGGCCGACCTTTGCCGTGTCACCGGTGCCGATGAGCTTGTAGATGGCCTCGCAGGCGGCCTTGTAACCATCCTTTTTCGTCCCCTTAAAACCTTCGGAATGCACGCCGAGCACAGGTATGCCGGTCTTGGCAGAAACACGGTTGCAAACCGCGCTCACGTCGTCTCCTATCAGGCCGACGATACACGTCGAATAGACAAACGCCGCCTTTGGTGAGTGGTGAGCGATGAGTTCGAGCAACGCGGCCTCAAGTTTTTTCTCACCCCCGTAAATCACGTCCATCTCCTGCAAATCGGTGGAAAAACTGTTCCGGTGGAGTTCCGGTCCGGAGGAAAGCGCGCCACGAATGTCCCATGTGTAAGCGGCGCACCCGACTGGGCCATGGACAATGTGCAGCGCATCTGCAATCGGGTACAAGACCACGCGGGAGCCACAGAACACGCAGGCACGCTGACTGACAGAACCCGCGACGCTGGACTTGCCGCACACCATTTCGGCAGGCTTGCCGCCGGTGCCAGTCTGGATAACTTGCCTTTCGCGGCCTGGCAGGAGTTCAATCATGGGTCAAGAATTTATGCCAAATGGAATTAGGGGGACTGTCCCAAGACAACTGCCGGGCAGGAAAAAGGCCGGCCGGCAGCACCACGCCGTCCAGGTTGGCGGGGTCGCTAGTGAATGGCATCATTTTATTTTTTACACTCGCAATCCCGATTGGTGCAAGGCACAGCCAGCAGCACATCCGATGATTTGATGACCGCCATAACCGCCACACCCTTCTTGAGCTTGAGATTACTCGCGGATGCCTTAGTCACAATCGAGACCAACTCGTGACCCCCGGGCAACTTAAGCACGATTTCGGCGTTGACGGCACCGTAAGTGATTTTCCTTACGATGCCGGACAGTTGATTGCGGGCGCTGATTTTCATCGTTCCTTATTGGACGAGCTCGAAGTTTTCCTCGGCGCATTCCCGGTCTTTGTGGTCGAGCAACGCGTCGCTGATCTTTTCCATGAGTCGCAATGCGCCCATATAACCGACGCTGGGGAAATAGCGGTGCCCCATGCGATCAAGCACCGGAAAGCCAAAGCGGACAAACGGAATATTCTCCGTGCGAGCAATATATTTGCTGTAGGTGTTCCCAATGATCAGGTCCACGGGCTGGTTCTTGATCCATTGATGGAGGGCAAACAAGTCAGCATTTTGTTTGACCGTAGCACCGGCGGCCTGGTCGCCCAGCAGTTCGTTAACGCGCGCTTCGAAATGATTCCCGGGCGAACCGGTGATGACGTAGCTTGGCTTCATGTCCAGTTCGAGCAGGAACTGCGTGAGCGCGATCACATGGTCGGGGTCGCCGACCAGCGCCACCCGTTTGCCATGGAAGTATTGATGCATGTCGCCCATGGCATCAACCAGGCGGCCGCGCTCCTCGCCAATGCTGGCCGGCACATCCACGCCGCCGTGATTGCGGAGCGCATGAATGAAGCGGTCAGTGTTCGTGAGACCGTAAGGCAGTTCCAGCAGCGCACAAGGAACGTTGCATTTCTCGTCGAGTTTTATGGCAGCCGGGTGCGAGGCAAAATGGCCCAGTGCGATCGTGCCAAGACTATCCCCGGATGATTTGATTTCGGCCACCGTCGCTCCCCCGCTGGGAAACATCCGGTAACGACCATCCTGCGGCAGGTCAAGCACGCCGCTGGTGTCGGGAAACATCACCGTCTTGACGCCCATTTCCTTGATGAGCCGCTTGAGTTCACGCATCTCGGCGGGGTCGATAAACCCGGGAATGACGTTGAGCTGGGCTTCATCCTTCAATTGCGCCTCGGTTTTCCCGCTGGATTCGGCTAAATACTTCACCATGCCCGTGACCATGCTCGCAAAACCAGTGACATGCGAGCCAACAAAACTGGGTGTGTTGGCGTGGATGACCACCTTGCCGGCCGGAATGATCCCTTCCTCGGTGGCCTTCTTGATCATCATCGGGATGTCGTCGCCGATCACCTCGGACAGACAGGTCGTATGTACCGCCACTACCTTTGGATTGTAAATGCTGAAAATATTACCCAGTGCCTGCGTCATGTTGGCTAGGCCGCCAAACACGGACGCGCCTTCGGTAAAGGAACTGGTCGTGGCAACTACCGGCTCTTTGAAATGGCGTGTCAGATGGCTGCGATGATACGCGCAGCAGCCCTGCGAGCCGTGGCTGTGTGGCATGCAGCCATGAATGCCCAGGGCGGCATACATGGCGCCGATGGGTTGGCATGTCTTTGCGGGATTGATGCGGAGCGCCTCCCGTGGTTTGATTTCGGCTGTGGTTCCGTTAAGCATAATTTTATTTGGATGAAAGGTTGGCTGGTTTAATCGTTACATGGGTTCATCGGCGGAGGCGGCTGGTTTGCGCCAGGATTTGGCCTCGCTGGTTTTCCGGCCGCTTTCCGTTTTAGAAGCGTGAGTGAGGGCGCCGGCGCTCTGCGGATCTTTCTCCCACGGCGGGGTGATGAACTTCCAGACTTTGGTTGTGAGCATTCGGTCCACTTCACGGTAAAAATTCACCGCGCCGCCAAATGCCGCATACGGGCCGCTGTAGTCATAGCTGTGCAATTGCTTGCAAGGAACGCCCATTTTTTCGATCACAAACTTGTCCTTGATACCAGAGCCGATGATATCGGGCTTGTAGATTTCAATGAGCTTCTCCATTTCATGGTGGCTGATGTCGTCAATCACCAGGGTGTTTTTCTTCATTTCCACCATCATGCCCTCGTAATCCTTGAAAGAAAATCCGCCCTGCTCCAACGCCTTGATTTGCTCGGGGGTTTTGGCGGGCTTGAATCGCAAGGGGTCCGCCTCAACCTGCAATTCCTCGATGTTGCGAGAATCGGCATCAACTTTGATTGATGGCAATACCGCGCGGCCTTCGTAATCGTCCCGGTGAGCAAACTCGTAACCTGCGGAAACAATTTCCATGCCGATGTCGCGGAACAAATCCTGGTAATGATGAGCCCGCGAACCGCCCACAAACAGCGCTGCCTTCTTGCCCTGATGCTTCGCCTTGATCTCTTCGCGCACCGGCTTGAGGGCCAGCATTTCCTGCGCGATGACTTCCTCCACACGATCCGTAAGTTTATTGCTGTCGAAGAACTTGGCAATCTTGCGCAGGGTCTTGGCTGTGGCTTCCGCGCCAATGAAATTCACCTTGATCCAGGGAATGCCAAACTTCTTTTCCATCATTTCCGCAATGTAATTGATCGAACGATGGCACATGACGCCGTTAAGCATAACCGTGTGCGCCTTTTTGACCTGATCATAGCTGACGTCGCCGCTCAACGTGGAGGTGACATGGATGCCGCATTTGCGCAGCAGCGCGTCAATTTCCCAAGCGTCGCCGCCAATGTTGTATTCCCCGAGGATGTTCATCGTGAACTCACCCTCGTCCGGCTTGTCGTCGAGACCAATGATGTTCTTGAATACGCCGTTATTGGCAATGTGATGGCCCGCGGACTGGCTCACCCCCTTGTAACCTTCGCAACTGAAAGCCATGACATTGATGCCAAGCTCTTCTTTCATCTGCTTGGCCACGGTATGAATGTCGTCACCGATCAAGCCAACCGGGCAGGTGGCCAGGACTGCAATAGCTTTCGGCTTGAAAATGTCATAAGCCTCACGGATTGCCTGTTTTAACTTTTTCTCGCCGCCGAAAATAATCTGGTCCTCCTGCATATCCGTGTTCATACAGTATTGCAGATAGTTCGTGGCCCCCTCCGGTGGACGCACCAGATTCCGCCGCGTCTGCCACGCGTAATAGCCGCAACCCACCGGACCGTGCGTGATCTGCAGCAAATCGTAGATCGGCCCCATCACGACGCCACGGCAACCGGCGTAGG
>Ga0209067_10002896_pt1 | contig 10035 bp, 10 predicted proteins | sample ColStrG_CSR_2013_FD_187199 | JGI IMG/M metagenome (GOLD analysis project Ga0209067, IMG submission 187199) | Freshwater sediment microbial communities in response to fracking from Pennsylvania, USA - Cold Stream Run_MetaG_CSR_2013 (SPAdes)... | ecosystem: Environmental > Aquatic > Freshwater >...
GTTTCGAAGCCCAGATTCCCCGCCATCCGCACCGTAGCTTCCACGGAATTGTTAGTGATCACTCCGGCGATCACCAGTACGGTGTGGCCCGCGTTACGCAGCCGTTCCTCAAAACCGGTGCCGATGAAGGCGCTATTGGTCTGCTTGGCGATGATGCCTTCGTCCGCCAACGGTGTCACCACACGCTTGAAGTCGTTCCCCGTCTGGCCAGGGCGGTAGTGCGAGCCAGGCTCGCGCGAATCGTGCCTGACGTGGTAAATGGGGAGCGCTCTGCTCCGCCACTCGCCCAGTAACTGAGCCATGCGCGCTTCAGCCTCCGGGTGGTTGCGCGGCCCATGCCGCGCCCAATCCGGGTGGTCGATTGCCTTCTGTACGTCGATGATTACCAGCGCCGGACGCGGTGAGCCATAACCTCGCATCGCCTCAACTCGCCTTGGCGTCTGACCCCAGAGCTTCCAGCAGCCGGCGGCTCGCTTCCGCGACCTCTGCCACGGCGCGATCGAACGCCGCCTGGTTACGGATGGAGGGCTTCCGGTAGCCGCTGATCTTCCGTACAAATTGCAGCGCCGCCGCCTTCGATTCCTCGGGCGTGGCGGCCTGCCCGGGCCGGCGCAGTACTTTGATGCTTCGGCACATCGGTAGTTATTATCGCAAATGAAGTTTGGACTGTGGGGCCGTGTGGGTCCGCAGCCACGGCCTCGCTTGTGTCGTCGGCTCCGCGGCAGTCCCTGTTCTCAGAGCCCGAACGCGGTGGCGCAGGCATCTCCATTTTCGTTGCTTACAGCGCAGCCTCTCGCCAACCGAAGCTCGGAATCCCCAACGCCTCTAAACCGATAGTTACCTTTCTCCGCGCGTCGTGGTATTCGGCCTTCTAACCGCATGACCTATGCGGTGCCGCAGCTCTCAATTCCTACGTTCTTACACCACCAATCAAGATCCGCTGCCGGCGGTGGTTGTGCCTCCCGGTTTCACTTGTTACATTTCAGTGTCGCTCCCCAATTGTCTGGATGTGTCCGTAGTGCTCCCTACCCCTTTGAACCCGGTAACGAGTACTAGTAGTAAAGAAACTTTGCCGGTATTTGCTCAAGCGCAAAGAGAGCCCGAGCGGAGCACAGCCCCACGCCATCCATATTAACCCCGGCAAAGATACAAATGGTTAAACTTATCGGACGTGTCGGCAAATACATCATTAACGGCCAGCGGTAGTTCTAGGACTAATCAGAAGATAAATAGAAACACCTGTAAAAGTATCAAAGGCCGCATTGACACATGATTTCTTCTCATTGTACTCTAGACCACATCTTGCCCACGTCAGGCAAGTGCGTTCCCGATCTTGACAAAGCCTTAGTCGGCTCTTGGGGGTTTTGAGACGTGAACGCAAGAACTAAGTTAACGACGTTTCACCTGGGAACTCGACGGCATTACTTGGTGAAGTAGCTCTAGCGAGTCTTCCACAGGGTCAGCCAGGCGCCTGAGGATTCAGATGATCTGGCGAGTCTTATGCGGTTAATTATTTCGGAGATTAGTCAATGAGAATAAATCATACGCAGACATTTCTCAGGGTGATCGCCACGGCTGCATTTTTGCTCAACGGGGCAGTCTCGCTCGTCGGGGCGGAGGGGACCGGGGCTCCCCGAATCGTGGAGTTGATAGCGGACAAGGACAACAAGTGGAAACTGGCGGACGGGCAGAAGGGTCCGGTTATGCTAAAGTCCGGCGAAACTGTCACATTCAGGATCAAATCCTTGTTCGGCGGTGAGAAGGCGCGGGATGGAGCGGTGCACAGCTTCGTGGTTCGCAAGCTGCGCGATAAGGGGTGGTCCGTCCGGTTGAAGGAAGGCGTTCAAGAGATCACGCTAACCGCGCCGCCCCCCGGGAATTACCTGATCGAATGCACAGTGGAATGCGGACCGGGCCACGACGATATGAACATCAAGATGGTGGTGGTCAAATGAAGCGGTTATTTAAACTCGCCGCGCCCGTGCTGCTGCTCGGTTTGGCAGCAACCCAACTGATCCAACCCAACACCGTCAACCCGCCAGTCGACCCGGCTCGAAGCCTGTGGAACGATCGTCGGATGGACCCGCGCGTTGCCGGTATTCTGCGGCGAGCCTGTGCCGACTGTCACTCCCACGAGACCAAATGGCCTTGGTATTCGAGAATCAGCCCTTTCTCCTGGTTTGTGGCGAGCCACGTCGTCAAGGGCCGCACAAAGCTGAACTTTTCCGACTGGTCCGGTTCGCCCGATCAAGACCTATTAGAGGAGATAGCCGACGCCATCGTCAAGAAGCATATGCCACTGGCTAGCTATCTCTGGATACACAGCAAATCGCGCCTGTCGAAATCCGACCAGGACGTTCTGCTGGCGTGGACGGATGGCAAACTCGTGCAGGCTTCACGTTGACTTAGACAGGTAGTTTGCGCAAGCGCAAGACCGCCAAACACAGTTCATGCAATATTACTCACTAGGGTCTGATCGAGGAAGGATTGCTTGGTTCACTAACAATGGTAAAGACATGACTAAGACACAAATGTACCTACTCCGTCGCATCGTTCAAAGTTCTCTGCTGTGCGCGGCTGTTGTGACGACGCTACCGGGGCAGAGTACCGCTTCCACGCCGCCTCAGGGGCCGGTGCCGGCCGTGCAGGTGTCCGGTAAGACGGCGCTGACCGGAGAAACTAGCGGACCAAAGTCCCCTCCGGCAGCGGAGACGGCAACGGCACCGGTGCTGGGAATCGGCCCGAAGGGGGAATATACCGGCAACGCTGGGTGCAGAAACTGCCACAAACACGACAAAATCTGGAACAATTTCTATAAGGACCCGCACTTCAAAAGTGTCGCCTCTGGCAAGGAACCTCCGGAGCGGACCGGCTGCGAGGGATGCCATGGTGCCGGCAAGAAGCATGTGGACGCGGGCGGCGACATTGATACCGTAGTCAATGCCTTTAGCGTCATGAACCCGCAGCAGATTATTGCCGTATGCTTGAACTGCCACAAGAATGAGTTCAGCCGCGCCAATATCAGGCGCTCGGAACACACGCAGCACGACGTCGCCTGCACCTCCTGCCACTCCATTCACACTCCGGCAACGGACAAAAACCTGCTCTCCAAGAGCCAGCCCGAGGCCTGCTATGAGTGCCACGCGGACGTCAGGGCGCAGTTCTCGTTGCCTTCCAAACACCGGGTCAACGAGGGATTCATGATCTGCTCGGACTGCCACAACCCACACGGCGGGTTTACCCCCACTTTTGGCATGGGACAGACCTCTAAAATGCTGAACCAGTCTCATAACAACGATCAACCCTGTCTCAAGTGCCACGTGGAGAAGCGCGGGCCGTTTATTTTCGAACACCAGACAGGGGAAGTGGAGGGGTGCATCAGTTGCCACAAGCCGCACGGTTCCACTACAGCCAAGTTATTGAACAAACCTGCCGTCGCCCAGCTCTGCCTGGAGTGCCACACCGGCAACGGCGACTTCGGCAATAGATCGAATCGCGGCATCACCTATCCGGACCACGCGACGCACAGCATGATCGACCCGCACTACCAACGTTGCACCGCGTGCCATGTCGCAATTCACGGCTCGAACGTCCACTACCGGTTCTTACGGTAAAGCCGGTACTAAGGAGGAAAGAAAATGAACCCCAGATTACTTTGCGTGTCTTTTGTTATTGCGCTGCCTCTACTCCAGGCTCAGCCCGTAGTGGCCCCGTCCCCGGACCGTACCGGCGCCCCGCTCGGCGAAGCCTGGGGTGGCTACAACATCAACAATTCGTTCGAAACCGGCTACCGCTTCACCACGGTGGGAGGCGACGCGAGCCTATTCCATAACACCGAGAATTATGGTGACGGTCTACGGTTGTTCGGGGCCACCCTTACCATGAACTCCACGGAGGGCCACGGCGTCCTCTTTGACTTCCTGTCGCTAAACGCAACCGGGCTCGGTAACGACCCCTATGGCGCCGCCACCGTACGTATCGAGAAGAATGACCTTTATCGATACGACATGCATTGGCGGAAGAGCAATTATACCAACCTGCCGCTCGATAACGGCGCCAGCGCGAATCTGATGAATACCCAGCGCATTTTGCAGGACCACGACTTATCGGTCTCGGTCGCCACGTGGGCCAAGCTGCAGTTAGGCTATAGCAGAGTTCATCAAACCGGCCCGCAGGACTCCACTTACGAAGGCTATATTGGCGGCCTTGGTCGCAGTGTGCTGCCGATCCTGCAGAACGTTAGGCGCGACTATAACGAATACCGGGTGGGCACGCAGTTGGAATTTCTCGGCTTTCGGCTCACCCTTTCGCACCAATGGGAGTACTCTAAGGACGACACGACCACGGATCCTCTGGTCCCGGGACAGCCCTACCCTCTGGCGTTGAGCGTGCCGTACCAGCCTGCACTGCCAGCAACGTATTCTCCCCTGGGCATTACGGCGTACAACCGCACCAACCCGATGCACGGCGTGAACCGTGGTTGGTTCGCAAACCTCAACCGTTCCACGAAGTTCTGGGCGCTTAACGCCCGTATGACCTATAGCAAGGGCGAGAACACCACGATGTATTACGAAACCGAGACCGGAGACAGAGGGGTCGCCAACTCCATCTGCTCCAACTGCGCCCTCGGCGCGCCCACCAACGCTTATACCTATGCGCCCGGCACCGCGCGGCGGCCCTTTACCGCAGGCGACGTTACGTTCAGCCTGTTTCCCACAGACCGGCTCACCATCGTGAACAGCACTTCAGCGCAGAACCTCCGGTACGACGGCGCCGGACTGGCGGTGATCAACAACAATGTCGCCGCGGTCAAAAACGTATTCTGGAACTTCCGCACCGGCGACCAGAGATTCTCGGACTCTCTCGACGCCAACTACCGCGTTGCCAAGTGGCTGGGCCTGAACGCCGAGTACCGCTACACTGCTCGTTGGCTCATCAATGATTTGATTCGCACGGGTACGACCAATTCGAAAGACCTCAACACGTTGAACAACCATTTGAATGCAGGCACCTTCGGCATTCGGGTTAAGCCCTTCAAGCCGCTATCCTTCAACGTGGATACGACCATCGGAAGGGACAATAGCGCCTATACGCCCGTGAGCCCCGCCCACTTCCAGAACATCCGGGCCCGAGTGGACTACCGGCAAAGTAAGCGCCTCCGGTTCGGGGCCGCCTACCGCCAGGTGTATAACCTCAATGCGCCGGCGCCCGTCGTTTTTGCCAGCGCGTATGGCGTGCCCCCTCCCTCGTATTACAGCTCCCACTCACGCGATTTATCGGGCAGCTCGTCACTTACCGTGAGCAAGAATTGGTCGCTGGACGTAACTTACAGCAAGACCCATCTCGACACCTTCGCCAATTTGTGGGCCGAGCAACCGGCGCCCAATTCGGTTACTATTGTCAGCACACCAGGCTATTACTCCAGGTATATCAGCAACCTCCACACAGTCTCGATCATGGCAAGGACCACCATCCAGAAACGGGGAGCTCTCTATCTGGGTTACAACATCTCGAAGGATACGGGGGACGGCCGAGCGGTGCAGAACCTGGGGCTGACAGACCCGGCCGCTTCGTTCTTGGCTGGAGTGAACACGTTCCCGATGAGCTACCAGGCCCCGTTGGCGCGACTTTCCATCAAGATCTCGCCGAAGGTGCAGTGGAACGGCGGATGGGAGTTCTACCGGTACAACCAGAAGTTTGCCTACTTCGGCTACCAGCCCTATTATCGCGCGCATACGGGCTATACCAGCCTCACCTTCACGTTTTAGGTCGATGAAGGCAGCGCAAGGGAGCTGACTATGATGCCGGCGCCCGGCCCGATAGCCAAACCGCTTGGAGGCATGGGGGCGAGGCGGTTTTTCACTCTCACCTGGGTGAAAAACCCGCCCTACACTGAACTCATGCCCCTACAATCCGAGCCTTGGCTTCGCGGCCCGATCACTGGCCTCCACCCTCTTCTCGCGCCCATCCTGTTCTCCTTCCAGCAAGCTCGCGAGGATTTGGACCGCTACACTGCGCCGCTCACGCAGGCTCAACTCTGGGCCACCCCGCACGGCTTCGGATCGGTCGCCTTCCACCTGCGCCATATCGCCGGAAGCACGGACCGGCTCATGACCTACCTGCAAGGACGGGAACTGACCGCGGATCAACTGGCGGCGCTGGCCGGCGAAGCCGAAACCGCCGCGCTTTCCTGGGAGCAACTCTCAGCGGCCGTGGACCAGGCATTCCGCGCGGCCGAAGCCGCGGTTCGCGCGCTTGACCCATCGACGCTGACCGAACCACGGACGGTCGGCCGCCAGCATCTGCCCACCACCGTAGCGGGCTTGCTCACCCACATCGCCGAGCACACCCAGCGCCACGTGGGACAGGCCATCAGCGCCGCGAAACTGGCACAGGCTTCGGTTTGACACCGTCTTCGGGGCTTTGATATGGTCGGACTGGATGCCCGCTAACCAGCCGCAAGACCTTCATATCGAGTTCGCCAAGGCGCTGAATTCCGCCGATCTTGACGGGCTCGCGTCGCTGTACGAAGACGACGCAACGCTCATCGCAAACGGCGCCGTGGTTCAGGGAATCGCCGCGATCCGCACGGCTTTGGGCGGCTATCTCGCCTTGAAACCGCACATCGATCTGCAGACGGTGAGTGTGCTCCAGGGCGCCAGCAACCTGGCCCTGCTGGAAGGCCGGTGGACCTTGCGCGGGACGGCGAGCGATGGCAGCCAGGTCCAATTGGCCGGAACCACTCGCGAAGTAGCCCGCCGCCACGCCAACCGAACCTGGCTCTACGTGCTGGACGACCCCGGCACCGGCCGATAGCGATCCGTTATGGGTGCGACCCAGATTCCAGAGGCGGTAGCCGCCCTCATCAAGGAAATCTGGCCGGACGGCATGGTTGACGAGTTCGACACCGAGGAATCCGGCTTCCAGGATATCCATGCGAAACTCGAGCGAGACCTCCGCAAGATCCGCGGTGCCTCCCTAACGTGGCAGACCGAGTCCGAAGAACCGGTTTACTGGGACGACGAGTCCGACGACGAGCCGCCGTTCGACGACAACTTCCAGTCCTACCACGTCTTTTTCCTGGTTCCGGACGGCGACGAATTCCGGTACGAAACCGAAACCGAAGCTTGGGAACCGTCGGCATCCCTGGAGGAAGAGGAGGAATGGGTCGAGACCGCGGTCCCCGGACAGGGTTTTACCGGTTGTACGGCCGCCGTCTGCCTGGCTGCGCCGGTCGCCATGGTCGACTTCTCGGACCGCTCGGACTTCGCGGACGGCACCTCGGGCGGGGACGATATCGACCCGTGCATCGTCTCGGACGAGACCGGCGAACGGATCACCCCCGAAACCTATTGCCGGCGCCAGTTAAGCCCCGAGGCTTTTCAAAAACTGGATGCCTTGCGCGCCAAGATTGTCGCGGTTCTTCAGAAGCACCGCCTCGAAGTGTTGGACCAAACGGTTCTGGACTTGCCCGTTCCCGGCCTGAAAGCCAGCCAAGAGGTCTTTCTGGAAAAACCCATCCGCGTCCGCGACGCGTTTTTCTTCCGGGGCGTGTGAGGGGCGTGCGACTTACTGCCTCTCGGGGTGGCGTTTATCGTGTAGGCTATTGAGGGGCGCTTTGCGCAGCCCAAGGGCCGCATGGACAACTCTTTCATGAAGCAGGCCATCGATCTGGCCGTGGAGAACGTGCGCCGCGGGGGCGGACCCTTCGCGGCGCTGATCGTAAAGGACGGCATTGTCATTGCCACCGGGGCCAACCAGGTGACCCGGACCAACGATCCTACCGCTCACGCCGAGGTGATAGCGATTCGCGAAGCCTGCCGGGTGCTGGGGGACTTCCAACTCACCGGCTGCGACCTCTACACTTCCTGCGAACCTTGTCCCATGTGCCTGGGCGCCATCTTTTGGGCCCGCCCCGAACGCGTCTTTTTCGCCGCCACCCATGACGACGCGACCGCCGCCGGCTTCGACGACTCGTTCATTTACCGGCAGATCGCGGTGTCTCACGACCAGAGAACCATCCCGATGACGCACTTGGTGGCCCCACAGGCTTCGCGGCCCTTCCAGGAATGGGCCGGCAAACCCGACAGAGTTGAGTATTAATCGCGCCCGGCTCGAGGCAGTAGTGACCGCCGCCGGGTTCTGTCAGGTAGAGGTGCGGAGTCATTCTCGACCGCCGTGGAACAAGTGGAAACAAAAGGCCACCGATTTTGCCTGGTTCCCAAGCTGATGATAGAATGGTCCCCATGAAACGTACGCTCGTCGCACTCAGCATTTTGCTCCTCCTTGCAGCCGCTTCTTTTGCCGCCGATGCCACTGGCAAATGGAAAGGCTCCTTCGAAGTCCCCGGCGGTCCGGTTCTGAGCCTAACCTTCGATCTGAAAGTTGCCGATGGCGCCCTGACTGGCGCGGTCATCGGGTTGCCGCCGAAACAGGACGGCTTGGAAATCAAAGACGGGAAGGTGGACGGGAACAGCGTTTCCTTTTGGATCATGTCGGAATACCAGGGCAGTCCCATCAAACTGGTCTACACCGGGAAGGTAGGCGACGGTGAGATCAAGTTCATCATGGGAACCGAAGACGGAGGCTGGAGCACCGAGATTCTCGCGAAACCCGCCGAATAGTCTCGGGCGGGAACCCCATCTGCCGGGTCGGCAAGCTTCATGCGCTGAAGGGTCGGCCACGAACATCCCGGCCTGCGCTCGGACGCGGGATCTTTTCTTAGTAACTCGTTCGTTTTCAAGCGTCTACATTCGACCGTCCATTCGACCCAGGAAATTGCCCGTTCAACCCCCACTCCTGCCGTACAATTAATAAATTCAACACTTTAATGCCAATTGTTATGCCGGGTCGATGCCGTTTTCTATACTCGGTTTAAGCGCACTTGCGAGGTGCGCGACCGTGAGGAACAACCGGGAAGTTACGGGGTTTGAGGTCCACTTCAGGAGGGAGTTCGAACGAGATGCACAAGCCGATTAAGTATGCTGAAAAAGCTCTGACATACGCCGCGGGCGCGGCTTGGTTTGTCTTCGATAAATTTAATCAGATCGGCCAGAACCCGGGCTTCGTGCCGAAATGGTCGGACAAGCCGCTTCTCAAGTCGTACGAGAAGACCAAGCCGCCTTTGGGTTGGCCGCGTCAGACGGATTCGCTGTGCCCCCGCTGCGTTCCGGAAATCCGCCAGCAGATTCTGGACGGCAAGACTCCTCTGGAAGTGCTTTACACCGACAAACCGGGCGAGATCAAGGCCCAGGTGATCGAGCGCGACGGCAAGATCCTGATGGTAAAGGACTGCCCGATTCACGGCCACTTCGAAGATGTGATGGCCATCGACACGGCCTTCTTCAAGCACCTGGAAGACGTCTTCCCGGGCCGCGACATCCGCGCCCATAACGATTCCAGACTGCACAAGCACGGTTCCAGCACGGTGACGCACGGCCGTGGTTCGGTGCTCACAGTGGACCTGACCAACCGCTGCAACATGATGTGCGACCCCTGCTTCATGGACGCCAACCAGGTCGGGTTCGTCCACGAACTGAGCTGGGAAGATATCAAGACCCTGCTCGACAACGCCGTCACCATCAAACCGAAGCGCCAGATGTCGGTGCAGTTTTCGGGCGGCGAACCCACGATTTCACCGTACTTCCTGCAAGCCGTTTCCTACGCACGGGAAGTTGGCTACACGTCGGTGCAGGCGGCCACCAACGGGATCGAGTTCGCAAAGAGTCCCGAGTTCTGCCGCAAGGCCGCCGAAGCCGGCCTGCGCTATGCCTACCTGCAGTTTGACGGCATTGGCAATGCCGCCAATTCGCACCGCAAAGTGGGCAACCTGTTCGATGTCAAACTGCGCGCCATCGAGAACCTGTATTCCAACGGCGTGGACATTATTCCGGTCATCACGATCATCAACGGCATCAACAACGAGCAGGTCGGCCGCATCGTTCAGTTCGCGCTGGATAATCCCAAGAAGATTCCGTTCCTCTCCTTCCAGCCAGTATCGTTCACCGGCCGCGACGAGGCCGTGACAGACGAACG
>Ga0209067_10002898_pt1 | contig 10032 bp, 8 predicted proteins | sample ColStrG_CSR_2013_FD_187199 | JGI IMG/M metagenome (GOLD analysis project Ga0209067, IMG submission 187199) | Freshwater sediment microbial communities in response to fracking from Pennsylvania, USA - Cold Stream Run_MetaG_CSR_2013 (SPAdes)... | ecosystem: Environmental > Aquatic > Freshwater >...
GTCGCCATCCAATCCCGGGCTCGATCTCGTGGACCTGCGGACCTGCGCCGCACGGGCCCGGGAACACGACTGCTGGCTCGTGGTCGACAACACGCTGATGAGCCCGCTGGGCCAGCAGCCGCTGGCCCTGGGTGCGGAGGCGGTCGTGTACTCGGACACGAAAATCCTCAATGGCCACTCGGACGTACTCTTTGGCCACGTGGCGAGCCGCAATGCCGAGCTGATCGCGGGGGTAAGCGAATGGCGCCGGGTTGCCGGCGCCATTCCGGGCCCCTTTGAGACCTGGATGGTGCAACGCGGGCTCGAAACCCTGGAGCTGCGCCAGGAACGCATGCAGGCCAGTGCGCTGGCGCAGCTCCAGGGTTTCGAGCCCGCGTTGCACCATCCAGGTCTGGTGTACCCGGGTCTGCCCGGGCATCCGGCGCATGCGCTGGCCTGCGCGCAGATGCAGGGTTTTGGGCCGCTGATCGGGCTGACGCTGCCCGACCGCGGCACCGCGGAGCGCTTCATCCAGGAATGCCGCTACCTGCGCCCGGCCACCAGTTTTGGCGGGCTGCACGCCTCGGCCGAATGCCGGGCGCGCTGGGGCGATCCGGTGCCGGGCGGGTTTATCCGCCTGTCGGTGGGTTGTGAGCCGCCCGCGGCGCTGCAGGCGGAAGTTCTGCGGGCGCTGGATGTAGTGCTGGGTCCGCCGCCGGCCGCCGCCGCTGGATCACGATAGGCCGCTGGCCCGCGGCCTGCTCGCCACAGCCGGCCGGCGCCGCCGCCGCGGGTGGGGCCGCGCTGAGGCCAGGCGCGGGCTCTATCTCCTCGTTGTCGCCCAAAGCCAGGACGCTTGCCGGATCGGGCAAAGAGTCCTCGTCGAAGGCGTGGTCACCGTCCGGATCCGGCCGGCCCGTGGGCTGCAGGCCGGCAAAATCAAATATCGAGCGGTCCATGAGGTGCGAGGGCGTGATGCGCGCGAGCGCGTTGAAGCTGTTTTCGGTGCGGCCCGGGTGACGCTTTTCCCACTGCGCGATCATCTCCTTGATCTCGCGCCGCTTGAGGTTTTCCTGCGAACCGCACAGGTTGCAGGGAATGATGGGAAACTGCTTTTGCTCGGCGTAGCGCACCAGGTCGTGCTCGGGCACATAGGCGAGCGGCCGGATCACGACATGGCGCCCATCGTCGGAAACGAGCTTGGGCGGCATGGCCTTCATGCGGCCACCATAAAAGAGGTTCAGGAAGAAGGTGCCCAGGATGTCGTCGCGATGGTGGCCCAGCGCAATCTTCGTGGCACCCAGTTCGCTGGCCACGCGGTAGAGCACGCCGCGGCGCAGCCGCGAGCACAGTGAACATGTGGTTTTGCCCTCCGGTATGAGGCGCTTGACGATGGAGTAGGTGTCCTGCTCCTCGATGCGGAAAGGCACGCCCTGCGCGCGCAGGTAGTCGGGCAGTACGTGTTCCGGGAAGCCGGGCTGTTTCTGGTCGAGGTTGACGGCCACCAGGTCAAAGGCCACCGGCGCGCGCGCCTGCAGGATGCGCAGCATGTCGAGCAGGGCATAGCTGTCCTTGCCCCCCGAAAGGCACACCATGACGCGATCGCCCGGGCCGATCATGCCGTAGTCCATCACGGCCTGGCCGGTGAGGCGCACGAGACGCTTCTCGAGCTTGCGGCCCTCGAAGGCGCTGCGCAGCGCGCGCTGGCGGCGCGCCTCGACGGGATCGCTCTGCGGGTTCATACGCCGGGACGAAACCGCAGCACCTCGACGCCGATGCCGGCGACGCTGGCGTAGATCTCGATCTTCTCGCTGGACATGCGTACCGCCTCGACGCCCGGGCGCTGCAACAGCTCGGACACGACATCGTCGACGAGCGTCTCCTGCAGGTTGACGTGGCCGCGCGCCAGCCGGCGCTGGACGACCTCGCGCACATAGTCGTAGTCGATGACCTCCGCCAGATCGTCGGACAGCGGCGTCGAGATTGCCAGGTCGACGAAGACATCGACGTTGAGCAGGAGCTGTTGCGTGCCCTGCCGCTCCTGCGAGTACACGCCGATGTTGGCGTCAACCGTCCAGTCGCGCAGGAAAATGCGCCGGCAATGGGCCAGGCGCGGGTCGCTCAATAGCGTCGTCATGTGGGAAACCGCAATTCTGTTGTCAGGATGTGAGGAACAGGATGTCGCGCGTGGTGGGCAGCAGGTGCTGGCCCCCGTCGACAAGCAGCGTCGTACCCGTGACGGCCCGCGCTGTACTCAGGTAAACCACGGCGCGGGCAATGTCTTCGGGCGTGCTGGACCGCTGCAGGGGCGTGGCCCGATGCGCCGCGGCAAAGCTGGCAGCGTCCTGCCCCCGCGACGGCAGCGTGATGCCGGGCGCGAGGCCCACCACCCGCAGCCGGGGCGCGAGCGCACGCGCCAGCAGGCCCGTTGCCGCTTCGAGCGCCGCCTTGGACAGGGTATAGGAGAAGAAATCCGGGTTGGGATTCCACAGCTTCTGGTCGAGCAGATTGATGACCACGCCCTCGCCTGCTGTGCCGTCCCCGTCGGTGCCATCCCCGCCTGCGCCATCCCCGCCGCCGGCAAGCGCCGCGTGCAGGGCGCGCGCCAGTTGTATGGGACCAGCCACATTGGTGCGCATATGCGCATCAAAGTTGTCGAGCGAGAAGCTGCCGGCCGTGTCGAACTCGAACAGCGAGGCGTTATTGACAACGCAGCGCACCGGTCCCAGCTGCCGTGCGGCCTCGGCCAGCAGCGCATCGGCGGGCTCCGCCAGCGCCAGGTCGTGGCGCAGGGCACAGGCCTGGCGTCCCCGCGCGAGGATTTCGCGGGCCGTGGCTAGCGCCTCGGTCTCGGAGCCATGGTAGGTGACAGCGACGTTCCAGCCCGCCTGCGCCAGCGCGAGGGCAATTTCACGGCCCAGGCGCTGGGCGCCGCCCGTGACCAGCGCGGCGCCGGGCGGACGCGCATCGCCCGCGGCATCGTGGCCGGGTTTGCTGGCAGCAGAGGGCTGGGAACGGGTCATGGGCGTGGGAGGGGCCTGGGGCCACCGCAGACCGGAAGGGAGGCGCCGTGCTACAGCGCGCAAACGAGCTGCGGGTAGCGGAGTGTATCGGTTTGGCCGGGTACCATCCCGGCACGCGACGCGCCCGGTGCGCGTTCCCCCGCCACGCCACCTAAAGCGACCATGCCTGTAAGCACCACGAACGCCAGCCTGCCGGAACCCACGCCCGAGGAGCGGGATCGCAGCGCATTGCTCACCGCCCGCATTACCGAGCGGATTGTCCAGTCCGGTGGCTGGCTGCCGTTTTCCGACTACATGCACATGGCGCTGTATGAGCCCGGGCTGGGCTATTACGACGCACAGGGCCGCAAATTCGGGGCTCAGGGTGACTTTGTCACCGCGCCGGAGATTTCGCCCCTGTTTTCCCGCACCCTGGCGCGGCCCGTCCGCCAGGCCCTCGAGGCACTTCCGGCGCAGGTGCTGGAGTTTGGCGCCGGCACGGGCGCGCTGGCTGCGGACCTCATCCCCGCGCTGCAGGCGCAGGGGGTGGAGGGCTTGCAGTATTTCATCGTGGAAGTATCGGCCGACCTGCGCGCACGCCAGCAGGAACGGCTGGCCGGCCTGCCCGTGACCTGGCTGGATGCGCTGCCCACCGCCTTTGAGGGCGTAATACTGGCCAATGAAGTACTGGATGTACTGCCCGTGCAGCTTTTTGTGCGCGAAGCCGATGGGGTTTGGGAGCGCGGCGTGCGCTGCGATGCGCGGGACGATGAGCGGGAAGGTGCACGCCCGGCCGAAGCCGGGACGGGCAGCATTCAGGAGGTCGCCCCGGGTGCGGGCGTCCTGCGCTTTTCCGGGCGACGGGCCCCGGCTGCCCTGGCGGCCCAGGTGGCTGCCATCGAGCAGATCGTCGGTACGCTGCCGACCGGTTACGGCTCCGAGGTCTGCCCGCTGGCCGGCGCCTGGATTGCGGCTCTGGGCGCCTGCCTGCAGCGCGGCCTCATTGTGCTGCTCGATTACGGCTTCCCGCAGCACGAGTACTACCACCCGCAACGGGCCATGGGCACGCTCATGTGCCATTACCGCCAGCATGCGCATGCCCAGCCCCTGTGGCTGCCGGGCCTCAACGACATTACCGCGCACGTTGATTTTTCCGCCTGCGCGCGCGCTGCGCAGGACTGTGGCCTGGACGTGCTGGGCTACACCTCGCAGGCGCACTTCCTGCTCAACTGCGGCATCCTGGACCTGCTGGCCGAGCGCCTGGAGCCGGCACTGGCCGGCGCCGTGCAGCGGCTGGTGTCCGAAGCCGAGATGGGTGAACTGGTCAAAGTCCTGGCGCTGGGACGCGGCCTGGATTCCGCACCGGGTTTCGCGCGCGGCGACCGGCGCCACCGACTCTAGTGGCGGACGCGCGGGGGCCCTGCAGCGGTGCTATGGTGCCGTGTCAGGGGCTTGGTCCAGCTCGCGCGCCAGCGCGGCACGGCGCGCGCTGGCAATCGCCTGGGCTATGGCCTGCGGATCCGGTCCGGCCCGCGCCGCCACGGCACCGGCATCGACACCCGCGGCTGCCTGCTGGGCACGACGCCAGCGTCCGACGGGCCGGGCGACCAGCGCGCAATACGCAGCCAGCAGCTGGTCAAAGCGTGCGCCCCTGCGCAGCCCATCGGCACGCTCAAGGACCTGCATCATCGCCTCGACATCGCGCGCCTCGCCCAGGGCCTCGCGCAGCGCAAAGAGCAGGTGGGCCAGCCGCGCCGATTCAGCATCCGCGCGCACGCCCGTGCACCAGGCATCAAGGGCGGCCAGCGAAGCGGCGCCCGAACACAGCACGGCAAAACGCGCGCCCAGCAGCGCGCCCTGCCGCGCACTGCGGTTGAGGGCCGCGAGCAGGGCCCCGTCAAAGCGCAGCCCGGGAGCCAGGCGTGCCAGCAGGCCGCAATCGGCGAGCACCTCGATCATGCGGGCGGGTTCGGCCTCCAGGAGGCCGCGCGCCAGTTCCTGCCACACCCGCTCGGGCACCAGCGCATCGGCTTCGCCCTCGCTCACCATGCGCCGCAGGAGCTCGCGCGTCTGCGCCGCGATGGAGAAGTCGGCGAAGCGTGCGGCAAATCGGGCCAGGCGCAGGATGCGCACCGGGTCCTCGGTGAAGGCGGGTCCCACATGACGCAGGATGCGCGCCCGCAGGTCTTCGAGGCCCCCGCAGGGATCGATGAGAACTTCGTTTTCGTCGAGCGCCATGGCATTGATGGTGAGGTCGCGGCGCTGCAGGTCCTGCTCCAGGCTTACGTCAGGCGCGGCGTGCACGACGAAGCCACGATAACCCGGCCCCGTCTTGCGTTCGGTGCGTGCCAGCGCGTACTCCTCGTGGGTCTGCGGGTGCAGGAACACCGGGAAGTCCCGCCCGACCGGGCGAAAACCCTGCGCCAGCATCTGTTCGGGAGTGGCCCCCACAACGACCCAGTCGCGATCACCCGTGTGTGCCGGCTTGCGACCGGCATCCTCGAGCAGGCGGTCGCGCACCCAGCCGCCAACGATGTAGGTCTTCACCCGTGGAGTCCCGCAGGTGCGCGCAGTTCGGACCTAGCGGCGCGCGCGGGCACGAAACCCGCCAAAGCGCGTGCGCGGGTGCAGGCCGCGCAGGTACAGGGCAGCCTGGGGTTCCAGGGGCGTGGGCGTGATGCCCAGTTCCGCAGCCGGAACGTAGGGCTGGACCGAAGCGACGCTGTCGGCGCGCAAGGAGCGCAGGTTGTCGCGCGACAGCAGGGTGGGCCCGGGCATGAGCTCGAAGGCCAGCGCCAGCAGCTGGGCCAGCCCATCGGGCAGCGCGATGACCGGCCGGGGATGGCCCGCCGTGCGAGCGGCAAAGCGCACCAGCTCGCCAAGCGTGTACACCGTCGGCCCGCAGATCTCATAGCGCTGGCCCCGGGTATCGGAGCGGTCGAGCGCATGCACCATGGCGTCGACCAGGTCATTGACGAAAACCGGCTGGAGCCGGGAGTCCGTACCACCCATGAGGAGCACGGGCAGCAGGGCCGACAGCCCCGCGAAGAGATTGAGAAAGCTGTCACCGGCCCCAAAAACCACGGACGGGGAAAAAACCGTGGTCGTCATGCCCGAGGCCTCGAGCAGCAGGCGCTCGCCATCGCCCTTGCTGCGCAGGTACCCCGAAGGCCCGGTACTGCTGGCACCCAGCGCGCCCACGTGCAGCAGGCGCGTGACGCCCCGGTCGCGGCAGGCGGCAAGGAGCGCGCGCGGCAGCTCCACATGGGCAGCGGCAAAGCGCGCACCGTAGGCCGGCCCGCCAAAAAGGCCCGCGCGCGTGGCGCTGCCCGTGTCGTGGAGGATGCCCACCAGGTTGATGACCGCATCGCGCCCGGCCAGCAGGCGGCGCAGGGTGGCCGGATCATGGATGTCCGCCTGCACGAGCTCGACCGTGGGCAGAACAAAAAGGGCGCGCGCATGGTCGCGCCGGCGCGTCGGCACGCAGACCGTGCAGCCCTGCGCGACGAGGCGTTCGACCAGGCGCCGGCCGATAAAGCCGGTGCCGCCCAGCACCAGGATGTTCTTGTACGACATGAGGGACACCACCTAGCGGGAAGAAGTGCCGTTGCCGGGAAGCCCGGGGCAGGCAGGCCCATTCTAGCTTCCGCATCCCGGGTATCGGCGGACCTCGGGGATCAGCCGTTGCGCGATCCCGACAGCCGTCGGCCCGGCGCCGCAAAGAAGTGCCGTTCTCCTAGGGCAATTCGTTGGCCGGCACCGCGTGGGGCGAGACCGGTGCCAGCAGGCCCTGGAGCGATACGCCGGAGCGCTCGAGCAGGCCGGCATAGACCACGGTATTAAAGAGCACGCGCTTGACGTAATCGCGCGTCTCTCCGATCGGTATGGTCTCCGCGAAGATCGCCCCCTCCAGGGGGTGCGCCAGCGACGCGCGCCAGCGGCGCACCCGCGCCGGCCCGGCGTTGTAGGCCGCCGACGCGAGCAGGGGCTGGCCATCCTGGTCATCAAAGACCAGCTTGAGATATTCGGTGCCCAGACGCAGGTTCAGGCCGACATCCGCCACCCGGTCGGGGCGATAGCCCTCCAGGCCGATGCGGTGCGCCACGAAACGTGCGGTGGCTGGCATGAGCTGCATAAGGCCGATAGCCCCCACGTTGGAGTGCACGTCCTGGATGAAGCGTGATTCCTGCCGTATGAGGCCGTAGATCCAGGCCGGGTCCATGGCGAGCGGGGCGCTCGTGGCGGCCATGAGGTCCGGGAAGGGCATGGGATAGCGCTGCGCGAGGTCCGTGATGCCGCGCGTGCGCTCCGAGGAGGCGATCATGCGATCGAGCAGGCCAAAGCGGCGCGCCACTTCGGCGGCAGCGTGCAGGCCGCTGTCATCCATGCCGCGCAGCTCCCAGCCCCATTCGCGGTTGGCTTCCTCGCGCAGGCCCAGGGCGTAGAGCTTACGGGCACGCAGGAAGCCGGGCCGCAGCGCGAGCTCGTCGACCTGGGCGGCCAGGGGCGGGGCGGGACGTGCAGGGCGCACGGGTGGCAGGCCCAGCTGCTCGGCAGCGAGGCGCCCGTAATAGCTGAAGTGCTCGGCCAGGCCGCGCAGGGCGGCTCGACCTTCCTCGCCATGGCCCAGAGCGATGAGTGCCTGGGCGTTCCAGTAGGCCCAGGTTTGGTCCGACTGCAGCTCCGGAGGCATCTGCGCAATGATGCGGCGCAGGGCGATCCAGTCGGGGCCGCTGGCCGCATCGGCGGCGGAGGCGAGTACCGGTGCGGGTACAGGAGCGGATACCGATACGGGTGCGGATGCGGATGCCGATGCCGACGCGGATGCTGCAAAGAGCGCAGGCAACAAGCTGAGATTTTCCGCGCTACCGGGGGCTACGGCAGCCGCGTCCGCGGGCGGCGCACCCTCCGGGCTGGCCGGGCTGGCGCCCGGAGCGGCTTCGGGTAGTGCCGGCGCGAGCACGGCCTCCGGCACCACGGCACCCCGGCGCAGTGCGGCGCGTGCACGGGTCTCCAGGGTTTCATTGGCGCGCACGTAGTCCAGGCCATAGCCGATGAGCTCGCCCGCGCGCCCGTACCATTCGTGGGCCTGCGGCAGCAATTCGAGCTGTGCCGAGCGGCCGATACGCCCCCAGACCAGGGCGCGTTCCTCCGGGGTGAGGTGCGGATCGAGGCGCTGCGCATAGCGCGCCGCGAGCTCGGGTTTGTCGCGTGACAGCGCCACCATCGCCAGGAGCGACGGCGCGTGCGGCAGGGTTTCGATCTGCGGCTCGGCAGCCGCCAGCCAGCGGGCCGGCTGCTCGAGCAGGCGCCGCAGCGAAGCAGCCTCCGCCGGAGGCAGACGCTGCTCCAGCCGGTGCGCTGGGGTGTACTGGCTGCGTTCGACCAGGGCCTGCAGGCGCGGCCACAAGCCCAGCAGGCCTTCATCCAGCAGGCGATCGGCCAGGGCCGTGCAGCCATCGCCACCCGGATCCACGGTGTTGGCCAGCACGTGGCGCGCGTCCCGCACGATGGACTCGCGTCGGCGCCCGTCGTCCAGCGTGAAGCGCGCGAGCAGGGTGTAGCAGGCCAGTTGCGGATCATCGCTGCCCGCCACGAGGCGGCGGCGTTCGGCCTCGAAAATGGCGAAGTCGCCGCGGCTGGCCAGCCCCAGCAGCCACTCGACGCGCAGGCGGTCGGCCAGGACCGAGCCGGCATAGCGGCCCAGGAAAACGCGCGCCGGCCCATCATCCGCGGGGATCGCCCGCAGGCGCACCGAAGCCTGCCAGTAGTCGGCATAGGGCTCGAGGATCGTGCCGGCCATCTGCGGGGCCAGTTCAGCCAGCCGGTCGACATCGCCATCGACTGCCGCGGCGTGCGCGGCCACCACCAGCGCGTCGGCCGGTGCCAGGTTTGCCCCGACCATCATGCCGGCCTGGACGGGCGCGGACTTGGACGCGGCCAGGGCCGCAGGCAGCAGGCCCGCGGCTGCCAGCAGCACGGGGACGGCGGCTAGCCCGCAGTGCAGGCGGCGCAGGATTTTCATGACCGTGGCATGGGCAGGCCGGCGCGCCGCCACAGTTCGAGCGTGGGAGCCGCGGCATTCATGGTGTAGAAGTGCAGGCCGGGGGCCCCCTGCGCCAGCAGCCGCTCGCACAGCGCGGCCACGACCTCGGCGCCAAAGGCGCGGATGGCGGCGCGGTCATCGCCGTAGCTTTCCAGCCGGCGGCGGATCCAGCGCGGGATCTCTGCACCGCAGTTATCGGAAAATCGGGCCAGCTGCGTGAAATTGGTGATGGGCATGATGCCCGGCACGATGGGCAGGGTGGCACCCAGGCGCGCGGCCTCGTCGACAAAGCGCAGGTAGGCGTCGGCATTGTAGAAGTACTGGGTAATGGCGCCGTCGGCACCGGCCTGGGCCTTGGCCACGAAATGGTGGATATCTTCGGCCGGACTGCGGGCCTGCGGATGGGTCTCCGGGTAAGCGGCCACTTCAATGCGGAACCAGTCGCCGTGTTCGGCGCGGATAAACGCAACGAGGTCGGCGGCGTAGCGAAAATCGCCGCCGCTGCCCGCCATGCCGGAGGGCGCGTCACCGCGCAGCGCTACCAGGTGGCGTATGCCCTCCGCCTTATAGGTGTCGAGCAGTTCGCGCACATCGGCGCGGGAACTGGCCACGCAGGAAATATGCGGGACCGCATGCAGGCCGGCGGCGTGCATCTCGAGCGCCGTGCTGAGCGTGCCTTCGCGGGTGGAGCCGCCCGCACCAAAGGTAACGGAGTAGAAGGCGGGTGCAACGCTGGCCAGCTCGGCGCGGGTGGCGCGCAGCTTTTCCACGCCTTCGGTATTGCGCGGCGGCGAGAACTCCACACTGAATACGGCGCCTGCAGACATGCGGGTGATCCTGTTGCGCCCGGATCCGCGTGGCGGGTCCGGAAAAATTCTGGCCGGGCGGTGCGCCCCTGCCTGCCGGCCCTGCGGCCGGCGTGCACGGGTAGGCGCCGCCCGCCGGGGACTAGTAGCGGTAGAGCTCGGGCTTGTAGGGCCCGGACTTTTCCACACCGATATAGCG
>Ga0209067_10002900_pt1 | contig 10028 bp, 6 predicted proteins | sample ColStrG_CSR_2013_FD_187199 | JGI IMG/M metagenome (GOLD analysis project Ga0209067, IMG submission 187199) | Freshwater sediment microbial communities in response to fracking from Pennsylvania, USA - Cold Stream Run_MetaG_CSR_2013 (SPAdes)... | ecosystem: Environmental > Aquatic > Freshwater >...
CTGCTGAACGAAAAGATGCTCGACCTCCAGGACAAGCTGGATTTCAAGCTGGCTGACAAGCTCGACTTCAAATGGGACAAGCTGATGGACCTGGAGGAGCAGATGGCGCCCCTCAAGGCGCAAGTGGACATGCTGGCCCCCAAGCTGGCGCCGTTGGCCAAGATGGAGTTCAACTTCAGCGGCCTCGCGGCTCCCTTCGCCTTTGCTCAGTCCGGTGCGGGTGCCGGCGCCGGTTTCGGTCAGGGCATGGCGAAGATCCGCATTAACGCCAGTGACGACCGCTTGTATTCGAGTGGCCAGCAAGCGTTGGACAGCCATCACTGGGACGAGGCCCTGGAAGCTTTCAGCATGGTGGCCTCGCGCGGCGGTTCGCGCGCCGACGGCGCGCTTTACTGGAAGGCCTATACGCTCAACAAACTGGGACGCCGTGATGAAGCCCTGGCCGCCATCGCCGAGTTGCACAAATCGCACGCCGGCAGCCGCTGGCTAGACGATGCCAAGGCTCTGGAGCTCGAAGTCCAACAGAGGAAGGGAACACCGGTGTCGCCCGACCAGATCGCCGAAGAGGACGTCAAGGTTTTGGCGCTCCAGGGGCTCATGCAGTCCGACCCCGACCGGGCCTTCCCCATCACCGAAAACCTGCTGAAGGGCACCCAGTCCCCCAAGCTCAAGCGGAACGCGCTCTACTTGCTGGCGCAGAACAATTCGCCGCGGGCCGACCAGCTTCTGGAGCAGATCGCGCGCGGCGCCGGCAATCCGGACCTGCAATTGCGAGCCATCAGCTATCTGGGCGAAAAGCGCAAGGAGGGCCGCGGCGCCCAGGTGCTCACCGAGATCTACGCGGCCTCGAGCGACGTCAACGTGAAACGCGCCATCCTCAACTCCTTCGGCAACAATCGCGACAAGGACCACCTGCTGCAGATCGCCAAGACCGAGAAGAACGCCGACCTCCGCCTGGACGCGATTCATCAACTCGGCAACTTCAACGGCCAGCCGGAACTCTGGCAGATCTATCAGACAGAGACCTCGCCCGAGGTGAAGCAACAGATTCTGCAATCGATGTACAACAACGGCGACACCACCAAGCTGGTTGAAGTGGCCAAGACCGAGAAGGACCCCAACCTCCGCCGCGTGGCCCTCAATGTTCTGGCTTCTCACCGCAACGCCAACATCGCCGACTCTCTGGTCTCCATCTACGCCTCCGAGCAGGACGAGAAGATCAAGCATTCGATCATCGACACCATCGCCGGGCAGCGCAATGCCAAAGCCCTGGTGGACCTGTTCCACGCCGAGAAGGACTCCAAGATGAAGCTGTTTATCGTCGAGCGGCTTTCCAACATGAAGGGTTCCAAGGAAGCCAGCGACCTCCTCACGGAGATCCTGAAATGACACGCGCTCTTTGGCTGCTGGCGGCCACGCTGCCACTCGCGGCCCAGCCCAAGCTGCTGGTCAACGCCAGGCTCGACACGCGGCCGGGAGCCAGCCTGCAACACGAGTTTCAGTCCCTCCTCTCCACCCAGCCGCAGCCCGCATGGATCATGTACGACGTGCCTTCGGTCCGCACCTATAACCTGGGCTGCGATTACGTGCGCGACGGCTTCAATCAGCCGGGTGTGATCCACCTGGAGCCGCCCGGCCACACGGTGGTGTCGTTTCGCGTGGAGGGCAACGCCGTCAACCGGATCCGGGCCTTGTCGCCGAACTGCGAAATCGATGCCGGCGATGTGCCGGTCCACTGGCTCACCGATGTGAAACCGGCCGACAGCATCGCGCTGCTGAACACCTACGTGCCGCAACACGAAATGGACAGCAACGGCGCCATCACTGCCATCGCCATGCATGCCGACCCGGCGGCCGACGCCGCGCTGGAGCACTTCGTGGCCTCCGACAAGCCGGAGTGGCTGCGGCAGCGCACGGCTTCGCTGTTGGGCTCGGCGCGCGGCCGGCGCGGGCTGGAGATCCTGCAGAAGCTGATCGCCAACGACGCCAGTGAACGCGTGCGGGAACGCGCCGTGTCGGGCCTGGGCAGCAGCCGCGAGCCCGATGCCATGGACCTGCTGATCTCCATCGCCCGCACCGACAAGAACCCGCGGTTGCGCGCGCAGGCGATTTCGGCCCTCAACCGCAAATCGGGCCCGAAGGTGGTGGCCGTCTTCAAGGACGCCATCGAAACCGACCCGGACGTCAGCGTGCGGCGCCGCGCCGTCTCGGCGCTCCAGAACATGCCGGATGGCGAAGGCATCCCGCTGCTCATCCAACTGGTGAAGAATACCAAGGACGCCGAGGTGCGGAAGCAGGCGATGAATTCGCTCGGCAACTCCCACGACACCCGCGCCATGGCCTTCTTCGAGGATGTGCTGAAACACTGAATATGGGGGACAGGCGGCAGCCCGAAGCCGTTCCGCACACTCAACCCCGGCCGGGCTTACCAGCTTCCGAGCGGCCGGCCCGGGTAGACGTCCTGTCGGCGTGCGAACTTCGCTTGTCCTCTTCGTTCCTGTCGCGGCATCTGGATGCCCGGGCTGACGGGAGCGCCGGCGTCCGCCGCGTCGAGCAGTCCTGAAACCCAACCAACGGCCGGGCTATTGCCTCCGCGGCCTCCACTGACTCCGCGACCGAGCCTCGTTCCGCACCTCCTCCGCCGCGTCCGGAAACACGACCCTGGAGGTAGCGCGAGGGGCCGGGTAGCTGTTACATTTGTGAGGCAGGTCTCCCCCTGCCAAGCCATGCAACTCCCGGCAAACATCGGCAAGTACGAACTGCAGGAATTTCTGGGCGGCGGTATGTCGCACGTCTACCGCGCGCGTGACACGGTCATTGGCCGCACGGTGGCGGTCAAGATCCTCACCGAAGCCGGCTGCGCCGATGCCGAGGCCAAGGCCCGCTTCCTTGCCGAAGCGCGCATGGCCGGCAATATCCAGCACGACAACGTCATCAACATTTACGATTTCGGCGAAGACGCCCAGCACCGGCCCTTCATGGTCATGGAGTTTCTGCGCGGCGAAGACCTCCGCCACGCCATCAAGAACGGCCACACCGGCGATCTGGCCAGCCGCCTCAAGATCGCCGGCCAGATCGCCCGCGCCCTGGGCTATATCCATACCCAGAAGATCATTCACCGCGACGTCAAGCCCGAGAATGTCCACATCAGCACCACCAGCGTGGTCAAGCTGATGGATTTCGGCATCGCCAAGACCGAAGGCCTGCAGATGACGCGCGCCGGCTACGTGTTGGGCACCCCATATTACATGGCGCCCGAACAGGTGACGGGCGCCAATATCACCGAGCAGGTGGACGTCTACGCTTTCGGCATCCTGCTCTTTGAATTGCTCACCGGCGCCAAGCCGATCAGCGGCGAGACCGTGGAGCGCATCTTCTACTCCATCCTGAACGAACCGCTCAACCTCGACCCGCTGCACCAGGCCGGTGTCTCGCAATCGGTCTGCGACCTGATTGCCAGGTGTACGGCTAAGAACCCGGCGGAACGGCCGCAGGGCTTCGACCCGGTCTGCCAGGAACTGGATCGTGCGCTGGCCGACCTGGTCGCGCCCACCGTGATCTTGCCCGAGATGCAGCCCGCCCCGCCCCCTCCGGTCAAAGCCACGCCAGTCTGGTTGTTGCCGGTGGTGGTGTTGGTGGCTCTGCTGGCGGCAGTCGGCCTTTACTTCGTTCTGCAGCCCAAACCCGGGCCGTCCTTCCCCAAAAGCATCTCGACGCCGACCGGCGAAATGGTGCTGGTGCCCGCGGGGACGTTCCTGTTCGGTAAAGAAAAGGCGCAGGTGGAGCTCCCGGCGTTTTACATCGACAAGACCGAGGTTACCAACGCCGCCTACCAGGCGTTCTGCAACGATACCAAGCGTCCGCTGCCCAGTTTCTTTCTTAAGGACAAGCCGGATTACCCGGTGGTGGAAGTCTCCTTTCTGGACGCCCGCGCTTACGCCAAGTGGGCCGGCAAGCGTCTCCCCACGGCGCGCGAATGGGAGAAGGCGGCGCGCGGCCCCACCGGGCTGGATTATCCGTGGGGAAATCAGGCCGATCCGTCTCGCGTCAACCTCAGTGCCAACAGCCCCTGGCCGGCGGCAAACGCGCCGAACGGCGCCAGCCCTTACGGCGCACTGAACATGGTGGGCAACGTCTGGGAACTCGTGGACCAATCCAACCCGGCCAGCAACCACCCCGAGCGGTTCAACTCAATGGACCCGCCGCCAGGACCAAACGATCTCTGGTACACCATCCGCGGAGGAGGGTTCGCCATTACGTTCGTACAACCACTGGTTCCGGACCTGGTTTGGGACGACACCACGGTCCCGGCGCGCTGGAAAAGTGGCAATATCGGCTTCCGCTGCGTTCGCGACGCCCAGGCCGCCACCCGGTAACACGGCCATTCCCGCCTCAAGGCGACAGGCTGCCCGCGGCAGGCTCACCGCTGATCGCTGCGGGCGAAGCCGTAATGTGCTTCTGCGTTACTGCCTGCTTCATGGCACAATCTTAGAATGCCCGTATCGTTGAAGGATCAGGTTGTCCTGGTGCTAGGCGCATCCAGCGGAATCGGCCGCGCGGCCGCCGTCCTGTTCGCCCGCGAAGGCGCCCGCGTGATCGCCTCCGCCCGCCGTGGCGACCGCCTCCGCAGTTTGCAGCAGCAATTGACCAAGGAAGGTCACGGCCTGGACATCGCCGCCGCCGACGCGTCGAATGCCGCCGAGATGGACCAGCTCGCTGAGCGCGCGCGCGCCAACTTCGGCAAGGTCGACGTGCTGGTCTACGTCACCGGGACCAACATCCCCGATCGCTCCATGCAGCGCCTGAACCCGAAGATCTGGGACATGATGCTGAGCGTCAATCTCAGCGGCGCCTACTATATCACCCAGGCAGTGCTGCCGGCCATGCGGCAGGCCGGAGCCGGACACCTGATCTATATTTCCTCGATCTCGGGCATGGTGCCCGACGTCTCGGGCGCAGCCTACCAGGCGTCCAAGCGCGGCCTGCTCGGCCTGGCGCACGCCATTCGCGTCGAGGAAAAGGAAAACGGCATCCGCACCAGTGTGATTTGTCCGGGCCTGGTGGATACCGAAATTCTGGAGAAGCGGCCCGTGAAACCGCCGCCGGAAATGCTGGCCAAAGCCATGCAGCCGGAAGACGTCGCCGAGGCGATTCTGGCCGTTGCCAAGTTTCCCCCGCGGGTGGCCATCCCGGAGATGCAGATCCTGCCAACCTATCTGTAGCCCGGGCCTGATACTATATTGCGCATGCTCAGACTTGTATCGCTGCTTCTCACTGTGATCGTGGTGGCTTCCGCCATCGATCTGCCCGCCAGGAAGTATCTGAACCTGGCCGCCATCAAGACCATGATCGCCGCCGCCGAACAGGAAGCCCACAAGCGCAACGCGCAGGTGACCATCTGCGTGGTGGACGATAACGGCAATCTGCTCTATCTGCAGAAGGCCGATGCGGCCGGCTATAACACGATTACGTTCGCCCAGAAGAAGGCCAGGCACGCTGCCATTTACAAGCAGCCGTCAAAGGCCGGAATGGACCGTCTGAAGGCCGGCAATCCCGAGGTGATGGCTTACCCCGACTACTTCCCCGTACAAGGCGGCCTGCCCATCAAAATCGATAACGTCACCATCGGCGCCATCGCCTGCAGCGGCGCCGCCTCGGAAGTAGACGAGGCCATTGCCCAAGCCGGAATCGACGCGCTCAAGTAACACGGCCATTCCTGGCTGTGTGGGAATTGCCTCGGAGTACAATCAAAACCATGAAGCCCGCGCTGCTCTTACTCCTCGCTGCGCCGCTCTCCGGCCAGTCTCTCGACAGCCTGCAACTCCACAATGTCCGCGCCGAGGCGGTCACCTACCGGGGCAAGCAGGCAATTCACCTGGCGGAGACGCCCAACGCCGGCGCCGCGGAGTCGTTCGCCACGGTTACCGGATCGAATTTCCAAAACGGCGCCATCGAAATCGAACTTGCCGGCGCTCCTGGCTCAGGTGCCGCCCAGGGGGCGCGGGGCTTCATCGGCGTCGCATTTCGCATCCAGCCCGAGGGGAAAAAGTTCGAGTTGTTCTACTTACGGCCCACCAACGGCCGCGCCGAGGACCAGCTCCGCCGCAATCATTCCACCCAGTACGTCTCCTTCCCCGACTGGCCGTGGGAGCGCACCCGCAAGGAAACTCCCGGCTTGTACGAGTCCTACGCCGACCTCGAGCCCGCCGTCTGGACCAAGGTCAAGATCGCGGTTTCCGGCGTGAAGGCCCGCCTGTTCGTCAACGGCGCCGAACAGCCCTGTCTGATCGTCAACGATTTGAAGCTGGGCGACGCCAAGGGCGCCATCGGCCTCTGGATCGGCCCCGGCACCGATGGCTATTTCGCCAACCTGCGAGTTGCCAATTGAACGTCGCCTAGATCCTAGAGCGAGGTTTCTTCGTACTTGCGTCTTTCATGCCTGGTCGCGGTGCGGGCGCTGATCAAAGGGGATCCGCACTCCTCTCATACTATGAACCACGACCAAGAGCTTCCGCGCCCGGGACATCCCGATGATGACGAAACGCTCTTCGCCAACGACAGGATCCGGGTCCGGAATCGTAATGGAGAGCGGATTACCGAAGACCGTACGCGCGTCAGCAGACCCGACGTCGTGTTTTCGCCGATTCGCCAGTTCCTTCCGCGGATCCCACCTCGAAAGCAAGCCCCTGCATCCGACTTCGAGCTTAATTTAACGAATTGCCAGGAACGTTGCGAGCCGGGTGTCACTTGGCCCTATCGTGCCCTATGCTGAGACTGGGCCGAAACCGTATTCGAAAAGATGACTCCGGCGAAGTCGCCAAAGAGCGACTGATGTAACGCGATTATGGCTCGTTACTACTCCTCCGACGCCGACCACTTCTCACCGTCGGGCGTTATACGGCCGGGTGAATCGACGGGGTATTTGTCCGGAAGCGCCACAATAGCCGTTATCGGAAACCGCGTGGTTCCGTTGTCATCCTGGGAGAGCTCCGTCAGCCCGCCGCATCGACCATGAGAACGAGGGAAGGGGCCGTCATTGACGAGCCCGCCGAGACCTGGATGGTCTGGGGGCCGGGGGACAAACCCGATGGCACGACGATGCGGACCAGGTAGAGCCCGGGCGATACCAGCCCTGCGAATTGCACCGGAGCGGTGGCACCGCGAACAGTTGCAGTGACTCCGGCTGCTACGGGATAAGCTCCGCCGAAGACCTGGTTCGTAATGAACTTCGAAGCGTCCTGAGTACCGCCCAAACCAATGAGATAAAGATCGAGAATATCACCGGGCAGCGCGGCGCGGGCCACCCGCGGGTCCACCGCCGGGTTCCCGATCAGGGTTGCGGTACCGGCGAGGGCTGACGTGACGAACCACGTCTTCCCGCTCGCGTCGGGCAAGGCATAGATCGCCGGCAGCGTGGGCGCGGCGGCGGCCGTAAACGGAGCGCTGCTGACTCCGTTCGATTGCACCACCACCTGCACCGGTCCGAGCTGCACCGATGCCGGCACCAGCGCATTGATCATGGTCGAGCTCACGTAAGCCAGCACCGCCGGAGTCTGGTTGAAGAAGACCGTGACCTGGTTGAGCGTGGTGGGAAGCACGGTTCCGGTTACCGTCCAGGTCTGCGGAGCGCCCACCGCCATTCCCGCCCCCCAGATGGTCACCCATGCGCCGGGGGCGACCCCGGTCGTGTAATTCCACGAGTCCGTGATCTGCTGAACCACAGGAACGGGCGGTGTAACCAGAACGGAAAAGCTCGTGGCTCCCGTGCCGAGCATGCTGTTAGGGTCGCTGGCCACCACCGAGATGTGATGTTCCGGCGTGCTCGTCACTCCGGGTCCGGTTACATCCGAGCACGTCCGGAAATCGGCGGGCGTCGGCGCAAGATGAATCTTCTGCGCTCCCGCGCTGCCCTGGAGCGACGCGAAGCTGGGGCCGTTTGCCAGCGAGACCGCCAGCGGCTTCCCAGAGGAGTCCTTGGCGTTGATCGGCACATCCATCGTGCTGCCCGCCGGCACGGACACGTCGGACACCAGCGGCATCTGCGGCGGCTGGCCGGTCGGCGCCGACTTGGTGATCCAGACGCGATTGAAGTAGTGCGCCTGGCCGCTTTGGCTGGCCGAGTCGTCGATGCGGAGATCCGTGTTGGGCGTCTCGCGCTTCTGGAAGAGCGCGTCCGGCAGGCGGAAGGTGGCGAGTTTCCATTGCCCAGTGTTCGCAGGCGTTACCGCCGCCGTGGCTGTGAACGGACTGGGGACGCCGTCATATTCGAGGCGCCAGGGCACGGCGCCCGTATCCAGATACTCGACCGTGGCCCATAGGCTGGCGGGACGGCTGGAGAGGAACCGGTCGTCGGCGGCCAGATAGATGTAGTAGCTGGGCCAGGAATGGTCGGGGTAGATGGCATCGTGGCCGGAGATCTGCGCCGCCTGCCAGGCTGCGCCTCCGTTATTCAAGGGCGTATAGAGACCGGACGAGTAGAAAATCGGGCCCATGCTGAACCAGAGCGTGGACGGCGGCGAGTACGGCGGTGGATTGGCCGCGGATTTCCACCGCGCCACATTCTTTGCGGTCTGGTCGATGTACCGGCGTCCATACTCCTTCGTGGCCGAAATCCCGGAGCCCTCGAACAACTCGTTCCAGTCCTCGATCAACACCAGGCGCGCGCCGTGCGCCACCACCTGGTCCCAGTCGGCCTGGTAAAGGTCCCCGCAGTTGCGGTCCGTGACAATCTTCTTCTCCACCGCGATCGCCGAGTAATTGTCCTCGCCGGGTTTGACGCTGGCCACGTCGCCCGCGAACGTGGCATTGTAATTGGTCGGCCAGCCCGCATAGGCGGCATCCGTGGTGACCCCAAACCACGTCGAATGCCGGATGATGTACGGGGTGGTGCCAAAATCCTGCTGGAACTGCTGCGCGATGTAATCGAACGTGGTCTGATCGTAGGCTTTGATGAAGGCGCTGCTCCCGCCGTACAGGACGACGATCGGCCTACCGTCGATCATTGCCCAATATTGCTGCGGCACGTTCGCGAAAAACGTGTGAATGAAGGAATAGAGAAGGCTCTTGCCGGCGGCCGTCGTCAGGTCGGGCGGGGTTCCGCCGTTGGCGGCGTTGAGGGACGTGCTGGTGTCGCAGAACATGCCGATTTTGGGGGCTGTCTGGCCCGCCTGCGTCATAGCCTGCTCCACCTGCGACATAAGTTGGAGCCCGGGAACGCTCCACTGTACCGCGCCGGCGCCCCAGTAGACCGGGAGCACGACGTCGATTCCCGCCGCCGCCATGTCGCTCAGCTCCCTCTGGTAGAAGGCGATGTTGTCGTAGCTGTATGTGCTGAGGTAGGAATCGGGGGGATGTAGCGTCAGGTTGGTATTCGTAGTGGCACTGTACCAGTAGAAGAAGTAAGTCAGCGCCAGCTTGTCATGGCTGGTCCATTGGGCCGAAGAGAGAGCGGGGAACACGATCGGGAGCAGCAACAGGAGCGGCTTCATACTTCCCCTCAGTCGGAAAGATTATACCTCACTTCACACCGAGCTCTTGGCCGGCAGCGTGTCTGGTACGCCTTGCCTTTGCATATAGTCGAAGGCGGGAGCGCTACTCGTCGCATGATAAGACCGGGTTCTGTGATTCCTTCTCATCCATGTGCGGCGCTGGGTCAGGTATGCTCGCCATTAGCGCAGCGAGCGTGAGCACAAGGAGCAGCCGGCGCATCTCATTCCCTTTCTGGACGAAACACGTTCCCGGAAACAACCGAGGTCACGTGGCCGTTTAGTCGCCATCTCGTACATCTGGATGTCCCCGTCGCTGCAGCTCCGAGCATGTCACACGCCACTCGTACAGAGTAAGGTCGGTTGGGCCTCACGGCCAACGGAGTGATCGCCAGCGCTGATCCGAACACGGCGCCAGTCAGACACCCCCCGCGGAGCGGGTGGCTTGATGAGTTGGGCCGCCTCAAAGGCGGTCGGTCGTAGGTCTAGGCGTCGCGCTAAAGCGCGCCTTTGTTAACTCTTCAGAATTGTCCGTCTGCTCCA
>Ga0209067_10002901_pt1 | contig 10028 bp, 7 predicted proteins | sample ColStrG_CSR_2013_FD_187199 | JGI IMG/M metagenome (GOLD analysis project Ga0209067, IMG submission 187199) | Freshwater sediment microbial communities in response to fracking from Pennsylvania, USA - Cold Stream Run_MetaG_CSR_2013 (SPAdes)... | ecosystem: Environmental > Aquatic > Freshwater >...
GCAGTGCCGTGTCATACGCGGCACTGATCAAACTGTCCAAAGTGAAACCGCTGCGATTTTCCAGTACCCGCACCGCATGAATGCCGCGCGGGTTTTCCGGCAGTGTCCACATATACGCAGGATAATAAGCCTGTTTCGGACTGTAAGGCCCGGCCGCCGAGAACGGCCAGTTATTGGTGTTCTGAATCCAGCCGTTGGGCGGATTGAACAGTGTGATGGTGTCTTTCACTTCATGCAGTCCCCGCCACTCGGTGGCCGGATTGCTGCCGTCCAGCGGTTGAGTCCAGTCAAAGTGCGCATCGCGTTTGGGCATGAAATTGCCGTGGAAGTAGGCGATGTTACCCTGGTCATCGGCATACACGGTATTGTTGGACGAGTTGGTACGCAACTGCATGACCTGGTAGAACCCGGCGTAATCTTTTGCCTTGGTGCGCAAATAGGATTGCATTAACGCTTTGACCGGTTCCTGCATCAGGCGCACCGCCACCCATTGATCGCCGGCTTTTCTCACCACCGGGCCATGCCGTGTGTACAGTGCAGTCACGGTTTTTTCTGCCATCTGTCCATTTTTCAGGTAACGCAGTTTGATGGCGACCTGTTGCACAGCCAGATCTTCCTTGCCGAACCGGTAGCTGTATTGACCGTCACTTTTCGGTGTGACCGTTTCCAGATATTCGCTGATCACGTTGCCGCCACCAGAAGTGTGCATCCAGCCCAGATGCGGATTGAAGCCCTGATACACAAAAAACTGGCCCCAAGTAACCGCACCGTAGGCATTCAACCCGGCTTTGCTGGTAACCTGGATTTCAGGCCGAAAATAAAACGTGGTATGCGGATTGATCAAAAGCAGCGCGTGCTTGGTCGCGCTCAGTGAAGGCGCAATTGCAAAGCCGTTGGAACCACCAGGTTCGATCTCGTTCGGCACCCGGTCCTGCATGGCCACCTGTGTGGACGGTTTGCCGTAAAACTGTTCCAGCTGCTGCACATCGATCTCTTCGATATCGCCACCGATGCTGCCTTCCGAAAAGCACAGCGCCATCCAGGGTTCGAAATGGGTGATCAGTTTTGGTTTGACGTCAGGATGCGTGGCCAGATAATAATTGAGGCCATCGGCAAAACTGTTCATCAGTTTTTTCAGCCAGGTCGGACTCTGGGAGTAACGTGCCTGCATGGCGATAGGGTCCACGAACAGTTTCATGCGCAGATCACTGTACAACGCCGCTTCGCCTTCCACTTCAGCGAGCCGACCCATGGCATTGATGTAATTCAGTTCGATGCGGTTGAAGTTGTCTTCGGCCTGGGCATACAGCATGCCAAACACTGCATCGGCGTCGCTGTTGCCATAGACATGCGGAATGCCCCAGTTGTCACGAACAATCTGCACCCGTTGCGCCTCGGACTTCCAGCGTTGCAGTTCAGAATCACTGCCTTGCGCTGCATGCGTTACCAGTGCCGGGACAGTGAAGCTCAGAAGGGCGATCAGCTTGCAACACGCTTTCATGGTCGGATGTCTCCAAATTGGATTATTTTTTTGAGTAACGCACAACAGGCTCGGTTTTTGCGATTTACACTTTATACGTGATTTTCATGATCATTTCAAACCAGGTGGCCGGGATCATTTTCTTGAGCAGCATGCCAAAACGCTGATCGATTCGCCCCACCGTATGGCGCAATCCGACCCGTTTGGCTTCAATCAGTCGTTGCGCCAGTTGCGCTACCAGCAACGGATCGGCACCATGGTTCTCGTCGTGTTCATATATCGCCACGGTTCTGCCCAACTGCGAGGCGCATGCGCCCGATCGTGCGGCGCGGGTAAACACTCTGGCCTCTGTAAAGCCAGTTTTAAAATCACCGGGATTGATCGTCGTGGCATCGATACCGCTGCCAGCCAGTTCCAGACGCAACGCTTCGTTCATGCCTTCAATGGCAAATTTGCTGGCGCTATAAAAAGCCTGATACGGCAATGCCGCCAGACCTGCCAGTGAACTGACGGTGATGATGCGTCCGCTTTGCCGGCTGCGCATGTGCGGCAAGACCGCCTTGATCATGCTATACGGCCCGAAAAAATTGGTGTCCATCTGCCAGCGCGCTTCGTCGATGTCGGTATCTTCAATTGCACCGCACAGGCCGGAACCGGCATTGTTGATCAGTACATCGATGTGTCCCGCCTGTCGGATTACTTCTGCCACCGCTCGCTCAATCGAACTTTGGTCTGTGACGTCCAGAACCAGCATCTGTACGCCATCCATGGTTGCCATCGGTTTGCGGCTGGTACCGAACACGATGTAGCCGTGCGTTGCAAGATGGACGGCTATCGATTTGCCCAGGCCGGACGAAGCGCCGGTAATCAGAATGACTTTTTTATGCATTGTTTTATCCAGCCGAGGTTAGGTGGTACCTGAAAATAGTGCTGTCATGGCCTGCAGCGACGTTTGAATTCACCGATATCGTCCGCATTCCGGTTGGAATCGGCGTTTCGACTTGATTGGTTTTTCCAATTGACATTATCCGCTCAATTTTATTTTCCTTTCGAAATTTTAAGCCACTACCCGGACAACATGGCGGACAGCAAACCAGACATAAAAGTGCTGGTGACGTCGATTGTAAACCTGCCCGCTGCTGAAGCCAGCTTTACGCACACAGTTCCCATCTGAACGCCAGATAAATTTCCCAAAAAAAAGGCTGTCAAAAAATAATGTCTAAATTAATTTTTTCGTTCAAACCAACCGAAAAGTTACAGGTTAGCCATGCTTAATTCAAATTATTTTCCTTTGGAAATCAGCCGGATTGCAACAATCTGACTGAATTTTAATTGTTCATCTTTTTATTTCGGATTTTTCTTATAGACTGCTTTTCGGATCTGCCGACAATATTTTTTAAAACAAGTTCAATAAATTTTTAAATAATATTTTCCGACTCCTCCCAAGTCTTACATTTTTCATCCACCGAAAATTCATGGCTAACAAAAAGGAGAATTGAATGTTTCAGAAATTAACGCTTGCCGCACTGCTGGCACAGGCTTTTTTTGGCATCGCCGTTGCTGCAGATTCGTCGCACCCTTTTGACCGTAATGTTGAAGACTTAAATACCACCAAAGAACCACCCATGCTTGGCTTGCACTGGGCACGCGATGCTTCGCCTGGCCGCGCTGGAACAGGCACCAGCCCGCTGATGACCTATCACGGCGGCAAAATTATGCCAACGGCGGTTACCCAGGTCATCTTATGGGGACCGAGCTGGGCCAATTCCAGCTTTGTCGGCGATAAAATTACCGGACTTGATTCCTGGTACACCGGCTTCAATAATTCCAATTACGCCAAAACGTCGGATGAATATACCGGTACCAACGGCACAGTTGGACCAGCAACCACCCATCTGGGTCATCTGATTGATACCTCAACAGCCACTGGCGGCAGCAAAACGTCGGCAATTCTGGCTGAAGTGTGCAAAATGGTGACCAAACCTGATCCATCCGGCAATGGTTACTATGCGGTCTATACCGACGTAAAACGCGGCCACGCTTCGTATTGCGCATGGCACAGTGCCGGCACCTGCGGCGGTGTGGCAGTCCAGTTCGCGTTCTTCTTTAATCTGGACGGTGATTCAGGCTGCGATCCTGCCGACACTTCCGGTCTGCATTCGCAGGGACTGGCAGCATTGGCCAACGTAACCGGTCACGAACTTTCCGAAGCACGTTCCGACCCGGCCACTCCAGCAGCCTGGTATGACAGCAGCGGCGCTGAAAACGGCGACAAGTGCGCCTGGACTTTTGGCGCGCCTTTGGTCACATTCTCAAACGGCGTTCAGTGGAAAGAACAGGGCGAATGGTCGAATGCGCTGTACACTGCCGGTACAGGCTACCCCAATTCTTCCGGACAGAAGGGTTGTGCCAGCGGTCTGTAATTCCGGACCGATGATGCTTCAGGCATTTGAAATCAAAGCAATAACAACCGGGAGAAGTCTTCCCGGTTTTTTTATTTGAAAGTGAAATCACATGAATACTCCGTCGATCATGCAATGCCGTTTTGCCTGGCTGGTTGTTATTCTGGTCCTGCTTTCAATTCCACCAGCGCAATCACAGGCGCAAAATACCGGCCCACAAACCGTGATGGCGACCCGGACCGTGACAAAATATCTGGCACTGGAAAGAGGTCTGCTCGAAGCGATTGCAGAACAAAACAGCGATGCCGCCAACCGGATACTGGGCGCGGGTTTTGAATCCAGAACGCCAGACAACCAGGAACCCGTAACCCGCGAGGACTGGATCAAAAGCGCATTCAATCATGCACAGTCGCGCGGTCAAATCCGGGATTTATCGGCGACTGAAACCGACGGCATGACACTGGTCAGTTTCGTGCTTGAGATGAAAACCGGCAAAAACAAAGCAGTCAGTTATTTTATTATCGATGCGTGGCAGCAATCGACTGACCAACTGCTGGTGCGCTACCAGGTCAGACCGGCACATCAGCCAAAAAACACAGAACGACCGGATGGCAGGGAATAAGGCAACCAAGCGCAGTGGCGATTTCCCGTTAACGGCAAAAAAAAGGGCAATGACGAAGCATTACCCTTTTCCCATCGATATCAATTCGAATACGCGTTACATCTGGTCGATCAGCTGCTTTCGTTTACCGTCATATTCGCTTTGTGTAATCGTGCCATTGTCCAACATGGTTTTTAAATCTTTCAACTTTTGCTGCAGTGCTGCATTCTGCTGGGCAGTCGCAGATTTCACCACCGGCGCGGTTGAAATTGGACCTGTACCTGCCCCGGCCTGATTGGGCAAAGCCTGACCGGAATAGATATTATCGATCACCTCCGTTACCATTTCAGTCTGAGACTTGCGGGTCAGTGAAGTGTGCAGCGACTCGCCGGAAGCCAGCAAATACTCGGTGTTGGGATCACGAATGGTCACCACCAGCTGCAGCATATACATCGTAATATCCCAGCGCCAATGATCTTCGTACACAACTAAAGCATCCACACCTTCAGGCGCAGGACCTGAGCCTGTCGTGACTGTTACGCCTTTTTCTCGTAAATGCTGGGCGATTTCTTCATTGACGCCGGTATTATCGGATTCATAGTGCCGGACATACATGGTTTTGATTGCTGCCAGATTGGTAGTCGGCTTCACATTGGATTTGGCCACATTGACGCAACCGGTACCGAGCAAGGTAACAAAAGCGATGACACAAAACAGTTTTATAGACCTGAACATCTTTTTTCCTTATGGTTATCAAAGCAAATCTGACAATTCCGTCATCGCCGCAGATTGGGTGGATTTCAGAAATTCAGATCAATTCGGAGGGAGTTGCGTTTGGTTCTGGTACTGCCGATCTGACAGGTTCAAATTTCGGATCAGCAGTTCGCGAGATTAATGCAAATATCAAAGGCTGTCCATGCCACTGCTTTGAATGACACAAACTTCAGGTGAAATAGAATCAGCATTGCCTAAACATGCAACGCGTGCCCCAATGCGCGCAGCGCTGCTTCCTGTACGGCTTCGCCCAGCGTCGGATGTGCGTGGATCGTGGCGGCCACATCTTCCAGCGTGGCGCCCATTTCGATTGACTGACTGAATGCCGTGCTGAGTTCAGAGACACTGCATCCCACGGCCTGCCAGCCCACAATCAGATGATCGTCGCGCCGGGCCACGACTCTGACAAAACCTTCAGCAGACTCCAGTGTCATCGACCGACCATTGGCAGCAAATGGGAAGCTGGCGTGGATGCAGTCGGGAACTTGGTCCGGCGTTTTTCCGACCACCACCATTTCCGGATCGGTAAAGCACACCGCTGGCATGGCAGCCGGCTGAAAATAACGCCGTCTGCCGGAAATAATTTCTGCCACCATCTCACCCTGCGCCATGGCCCGGTGCGCCAGCATCGGTTCGCCGGTCAGGTCGCCAATGGCCCACACGTCGCGCATCGAAGTGCGGCACTGATCGTCAACTTTTACCGTGTGTCCGTGCATATCGAGGTGCAGGCTCTCAAGCCCAAAGCCTGCACTGCGCGCTCTGCGTCCAACGGCCACCAGCACCTGATCGGCCGGCAGTTCGATCTCGGCTGCATCGCCGGCTTGGATACGCACACCACTTTCCGACGCATTCAACCCCAGCACACGGCAACCCAGATGCAGTTCGATACCAAGCCGGTTCAGTGCGGCCGCTACCGGTTTGGTCAATTCAGGATCGTAGGCAGGCAAAACGCGGTCGAGCGCTTCGACCACGCTGACCTGCACCCCCAATTTGCGATACGCCGTACCCAGTTCCAGCCCGATATAACCGGCACCGACCACCACCAGTTGTTTCGGCAGCACGGCCGGCGCCAGTGCTGCAGTGGAATGGATCACCTTGCCGCCAAACGGCATGAACGGCAGCGCAACCGGCAGCGAGCCGGTGGCCAGCAATAAATGCGTACAACTGATGCGCAAAGTTTGGTCGGCTGTTTTTACATCGACCGTCTTGCCGTCCACAACCGTGGCCCAACCTTTGATTACATTCACCTTGTGCTTTTTCAGCAGCGCGCCAACACCGCCGGTCAGTTTGCCGACGATGCCGTCTTTCCACTGCACGGTGCGCGCAATGTCAATACTGGCCGACGCGACCTTGATCCCCAAAGCGGAATCACCGGCGCAGGCGGTGATTTTGGCAAACTCGTCCGCAGCGTGGATCAGGGCTTTCGACGGGATGCAGCCGATATTGAGGCAGGTGCCGCCCAGTTGCTCCGCTTCGACCAGGGTTGTCGCGATACCCAGTTGCGCGGCGCGAATCGCAGCCACATAACCGCCGGGCCCTCCCCCTATGATTAACAGGGTCGTTGACTGTGTGTGCATGGTTGGTTTACTCCGTAAACAGGGTCGCCGGACATTCCAGATAGCCGCGCAGGGTCTGAATGAATTCAGCGGCATGCATGCCATCGACCACCCGGTGATCAAACGACGACGACAGATTCATCATCTGACGCACGACAACGGCGCCATTGCGCACCATGGGCCGCTGCACCATGCGATTCACCCCGACGATGGCGACCTCGGGATGATTGATCACGGGCGTCGAAACAATACCGCCCAAGCTACCAAGACTGGTCAGGGTGATGGTGGAACCGGATAAGTCTTCACGGGCAGCCTTGCCAGTGCGCGCCCCATCGGCCTGACGCAGCACTTCGGCCGCGCAGCCCCACAGATCAAGTGCTTCGGCGTGACGCACCACCGGCACAATCAAACCGCTCTCGGTCTGGGTCGCCACGCCGATATGCACCGCACCGTATTGCGTGACAACTCCGGCCTCATCATCATAACGGGCATTTATCTGTGGAAAATCCCGTACTGCCAGCACCATGGCACGCATCAGAAACGGCAAAATTGTCAGCCGTCCCCGTTCTTTGCCCCACTTGGTGTTCAACACATTGCGCAGTGTCTCAAGCTCGGTCATGTCGATTTCTTCGACGTAGGTGAAATGCGGAATGCGCCGTTTTGATTCCTGCATTTTTTGCGCAATTTTGCGACGCAGGCCGATCACCGGTACGGCAAGTTCCTCGTCGCGCTGTTGATAGCGGGTGGAACTCGTCTTGGCGGCTTGTGGAGCGCGTGCGGCATAGTGATCCAGATCCTGCAGCACAATGCGGCCGGCGCTGCCGCTACCGGGAACAAACTGCAATTCGATACCCATATCCCACGCACGGCGCCGCACTGCAGGGGATGCGATCGGCTTTTCACCTGGTCGTCGGGCATGTGAAGTTGGCAAAACTTGTGCGGTGACTGGCACCGGCGCTGGCGCGGACACCGTTGCAGGTCGCGGAACTGAACCAGTTGCCTTGGATGGACCGCTGGTTTCAGCATCCGGCACTGTTTTGCCAGGCGCGACGGGCGGCACAATCGCCGCCGGCACCCGGTCATTGGCATTGCCTTTGCCTTCGACCTCGATGCGGATCAGTTCCGCGCCGACGGCCATAAATTCACCGGCCTTGCCACCAAGTTCAAGGACCTTGCCATGCACCGACGAAGGAATTTCAATCGTGGCCTTGTCGGTCATGACATCGGCCAGAATCTGGTCCTCAATCACCAGGTCACCCGGCTTGACGCGCCAGGTCACGACTTCCACTTCCGCGATGCCTTCGCCGATATCCGGCATTCTGATGACATGTATGCCCATCTTATTTCTCCATGGCGCGTTTGAAGGCCGCGGCGATCCGTCCCGGCCCGGGGAAATACGCCCATTCCTGCGCATGCGGATAGGGTGTATCCCAACCGGTTACGCGTTCGATTGGCGCTTCCAGATGATAGAAGCAGTGTTCCTGCACCAATGCAGTCAACTCCGCCCCGAAGCCACTGGTGTGCGTGGCTTCATGCACAATCACGCAGCGCCCGGTTTTCTTGACCGAAGCAACAATGGCAGCCAGATCCAGTGGCCAGATACTGCGCAGGTCGATGATTTCGGCATCCACGCCGCTTTCATTGGCGGCGGCCTCTGAAACAAACACCATGGTGCCGTAGGTCAGCACGGTCAGCGCGGAACCGGGACGAAATACCGAAGCAGTTTCCAGCGGCACGGTATAGTAGCCCTCCGGTACGGCACCGAGCGGATGTTTCGACCACGGTACAACCGGTTGATCGTGGTGGCCATCGAATGGTCCGTTATACAGGCGCTTGGGCTCGAGGAAGATCACCGGATCATCATTTTCAATACAGGAAATCAGCAGACCTTTGGCATCATACGGATTGGATGGCATGACGGTGCGCAAACCGCAGACGTGGGTGAACATTGCTTCCGGCGACTGACTGTGAGTCTGCCCGCCGTAAATTCCGCCACCGCAGGGCATGCGGATCGTGAGCGGTGCGATAAACTGTCCCGCCGAACGATAGCGCAGTCGGGCGGCTTCGGAAACGATCTGATCGCAGGCCGGATAAAAGTAATCGGCAAACTGGATTTCCACCACCGGTCGCAAGCCATACGCACCCATGCCGATTGCCACACCGACGATGCCACCTTCCGAAATCGGCGTATCAAATACGCGGGACGTGCCATATTTTTTCTGCAGGCCTTCCGTGCAACGGAACACGCCTCCGAAATAACCGACGTCCTGCCCGAACACCACCACATTATTGTCGCGTTCCATCATCACATCCATAGCCGAACGCAGCGCCTGAATCATGGTCATCGGCACAGTCTTGTTATCTGTTTCAGTTGTCATGATCAGATCCCCAGTTGCTGACGCTGCAGTCGCAGATGTTCCGGCATATCTTTGTAGACATCATCAAAGATGGAGGCGGCACTTGGTGCATAACCACTGCTCAGGGTGCCGAACTGTTCGGCCTCTTTCTGGGCGGCGATGACTTCTGCTTCCAGCGCTTTCTGCGTGGCCTCATGTTCCTGTTCCGACCAGACACCCAGATTGATCAGGTGCTGCTTCATGCGGGCGATCGGATCACCCAGCGGGAAACATTCCCAGTCATTGGCCGGACGATATTTGCTCGGGTCGTCTGAGGTTGAATGCGGACCGGCACGATAGGTTACCCATTCGATCAGGGTTGGCCCAATATTGCTGCGCGCCCGGTCTGCGGCCCATTTCGATGCGGCATACACCGCAAGAAAATCATTGCCATCAACGCGCAGTGAAGCAATGCCGCAACCGACACCACGGGCTGCGAAGGTGGTGTCCTCGCCACCGGCGATAGCCTGAAATGTGGAAATGGCCCACTGGTTGTTGACGACATTCAGGATCACCGGTGCACGATAAACGTGGGCAAAAGTCAGGCCGGTATCAAAATCCGCTTCAGCTGTGGCACCATCGCCGATCCAGGCGGAGGCGATTTTGGTGTCACCTTTAATGGCCGAAGCCATACCCCATCCGACTGCCTGGGTGAACTGGGTGGCCAGATTGCCGGAAATGGAAAAAAAGCCGTAGTCGCGTGCCGAATACATGACCGGCAGCTGACGACCTTTGAGCGGATCGCGTTCATTGGAGAGCAACTGGCAGATCATGTCGACCAGCGGATAGTTACGCACAATCAGCAGGCTTTGCTGGCGA